>Ga0315912_10000398_pt1 | contig 85666 bp, 73 predicted proteins | sample VfabasoilMG_FD_204469 | JGI IMG/M metagenome (GOLD analysis project Ga0315912, IMG submission 204469) | Garden soil microbial communities collected in Santa Monica, California, United States - V. faba soil | ecosystem: Environmental > Terrestrial > Soil > Garden | place: USA: California... | reverse complement strand
AGGCTCTGCTTCTCCCCACCTTGCATACTGATGATCAATCCCCAGCTTGCACCACCGCTCCTCCTTCAGGCTCATCTTGTGTGAGAATCGCCCGTTCCTTCAGGCTCATGTTGCATGAGACAAGACTAGGAATTGCACACGGCGGCACTTGGAAGCATCATTGAATGCGTCCCGGAGCAACTGGAAGGGGCCTTACGGCTGGACTGCACCGTAGAGAGCAGTTTCGTCGAACCTGGACAGAGCGCCAGACCGGTCCCCGTAGGATTTCTGCCTGTCGTGAACTCACGGCAAATTTCCACGACCGCTACCGTTGAGTTCGGAATGGAAGTCCGGCTCGCCAGCTTGGACGACCCTGGCAGCAGGAACCGCGTCGAAGTTTATGTCAAGGCCGAGCGCATGGCTCCTTAGGAGAAGTGCGGATCGGCAATGCGCGTGCGGAACGAGTAGTCTGTTAGCATGCGCCTGCTGCTCTTTCTCGCCGTGCCGATGCTCGCCCAGACCCCTTGCGCCGTCGATCTCAGCACCGAAGGAAAATGAGCAACCAGAGGCCGATTGTTTACTTTCTGCACTGACGCCGCCTGGACGCAGAAGCGCTTCCGGATCGCAAACCCACGCACCCCCTAACGGATGCCAAACCCATCCAGCGTCAAGAAAGTACCGTCCATCCTGAGAAACAGAAAGTCGAGAATGAAACTCCATGTCGCGAGTTTTCTTGGTAGCTAAAATCGTCCCTGTTTCGGCGTCCTCAACCTCGATGGTGTCAAACGAGTTCGGACAATGGATCACGACAACGCGGCCCGTCGATCCCAACGCCGCCGTAAGAGGATAGTCATAATCGTCGGCAAAGTAAAAGCTCCGATTCAACTCGCGGTGAATGTCGCCATTCTTCATTAGAAGGCCCTTCGTCGCCCGATTTGCATATGCAACCGACCAGAATATGTCGCCCAGCCGAACGCCCGCAGCGCGATCGAAGGGATAGCCGATACTTCGCGTATCCGGCGAAACTGCACCATCGAGCCGTATTCGCAGGTTGGTGGTCACATCGACGAGTTCGTCGCCGTCCCACAAGAGCGTCGAGACCTTTTGGCGGCTGATGGTTGTTGCTCGGTGGAGTAGTTTCATTCAGCCGGCTCAACTAAAGTCTATCGACACATCCGCTCGGACGGCCGGATCGTTCTCTGTTCGAAGATGCTCCTCTTCGTGTCGTTAGAGAAGCATCTCGTCTGGGCGTCATTAATAGCGGGCCGGGCTAGAGCAATTGGCGAAATTGCTGCTCTGTCAGTCCTGCGTCGCGAACGATGCCTCCCATCGTGTAGGAATCCACCAGATCGTGCCGGGGAATGGTTACGATCGCACACCGTCTGTCATCACGATGTGCTTAGCCTGGCGGGCTATTCGGAAACCGGCCTTCTCAAGGGCTTTTACCGCCCTGAGATGCGGAATACCTGCGATCCTGCCCACGAGTTACGCCGGGACTTCGACTTCGCGGAGTTCGCGTTCGCCCGCGAGTTGCCGCGCAACTGCTAGATAGTCCTGTATAGCATCTCGAATGTTGGAGAGAGCCTCTTCTTCAGTATTTCCCTGCGACCAGCAGCCGGGAAGACCGGGGCAAGAAACGCTATAGCCCTCTTCTGTTTGGGTCAGTGCAACTGGATACTTCATCGACCAGGTAACCTCCTACGAGCATACCTCGTTCTGCTGTGGCCACGAGCAGGATCTGATCCAGGCGTTTGTGGTGGATCAGACGATTCCAGAACGGCGAGTTCGAGACGGGCCCGAGCTTGCCTGGCCACCCTGGGGGCCTTTGTCGACTTTAATCCGTGGCCTCCTTCGCAACGGTCTGAGGTGCCACCGTTGCTCAACAGCGCGCAAGCTGCTGCGAACTAGAGTTTCGCCGGAAACCCACACCGATCGAGAAGCCGCGGGAATCGTTTGTCCGAGCGCGCCTGGTCCCACCGGGGGTCGACCGGGAGGGACACTAGGCCCACGTCGCGGACCTCGTGAGCCTTGTTCAACCAATCGAAGGCTGCACCAAAATCGCTCATACCCGCGTAGACGAGTGCGAAGCTGTAGGGCGGAACATACCGGGTTTGTGAAATCTGACTGAGCACATTGAGGATCTGCCGAGCCTCATGCAATCGCCCGGTCCGGCCCAGAAGATAGCCTTGATAGGCGAGTTGCAGGACATTGCCGCCGGAAAGGCGATGCGCTTTGCGAAATTCGTCGAGAGCCAAGTCCGTCTTGCCGGTCTGCTGATAGACAAACCCCAGGACAGTGTGGGACGGGAAAAAATCGGGATCGATGGCAAGCGACCGCTGCAGGTGCGGAAGCGACTCGGCATACCGCCCGGCCATCGCCAGAAACGCTCCATTGAAGGAATGCATCATCGGCGAAAGGGGATCAATCTGCACGGCTCTTTGTATTTCCGCGATTGCCTCCTCGTGCCGCGACGAGTTTGAGAGCAGGTGGGCGTAGAACTGCCGGGCCGTGACGGAATTGGGATCCAGCTCGATCGCGCGCTGGAAGGAGCGCTCGGCGCCCTTCCAATCCCACTCCAGGAAGAATCCGGCCACGCCGGCTACGGCATGGCCGTGCGCAAGTTGGGGATCCAGACTCAATGCCTTGCCGATGGCCGCCTGCGCCTTCTTTCGCTGTTCTGCCGGGTTGGCGAAGCTGATGAGCGTCTGAACGACGTTTACTTCGGCGAGTCCGGCGTGGGCCATAGCGTATGAGGGATCCCGCGCCAAGGCAGCCTCCAGATACTCGATACTCTTGCGCATGGAATCCGGCGTCCGCTGATAGGAGTAGTAGCGGCTTCGCAGATAGAGATCGTGCGCATCCGGATCGAGAACCGGCCGGTTGGCAGTCCCGACGGCCGGCGCCGAACCCCGGCCGCCGACATGATGCGCGATGGCCCTTCCAATCTGCTGTTGGACTTCGAGGAGGCCAGCAGGGTCCAAGTGGAAGGTGTCGCTCCACACCAACACCTGGTCGTTCACGCGAATAAGCCTGGCGGCGACGCGCATCCCTTGGGCGTCGCGGCGGACGGCGCCTTCCACAAGATGGCTGGCGTTGAGCTCCTTACCGATCTCTCGAGCCGTCTTTCCAGTGCCTTTGTAGGCCATGCTTGAAGTCCAGGCGATGACACCAATCTGAGACGGAAGCAGCCGTCCGATCGCGGTGATCGCCTCCTCGGCGAGCCCGTCGCTGATGTACTCCTGTCCCGGATCGCCGGTTAGGTTTTGAAACGGCAGAACCACGATGTTGGTCGGGGCATCCGGTTGGATGTGACGTGCAAAGCCGGAGAAGTATAAAGGAACCGCCACCAGGGCGACAAGCGCGAGGGCGAGGCCTATGAGCGGCCATCGGAGTCCGGCACGAACTGGATTGGCCGTCGTGGCCGGCGCAGGTTCCTTCGCGACGGGAGGGGTATCGACCGGTGGGTGCTCGACCGGAACGATCAGCCCGATGAACCGGTAGCCCTTGCCTGAGACAGTTTCAATGAAGATCGGCTGTTCGGCAGAGTCGTTGATGGCGGCGCGCACCTTGCGAATGGCGGTGTTTACGCTGCTCTCCGTATCTATGTGAAATCCCTTGCCCCAGAGATGGGCGGCTATCTCGTCGCGGGTCACGAGTTGGCCGTGACGTTCCGCCAGAAGGATGAGAAGCTCGAGCGGGATGCGCTCGATTCTTACTCGATTCGGCCCGTCGCGGAGTTGAAAGCCGGAGACATCCAGCTCAAAGTCTCCGAACTTCCACCCGGCAGCGATCAATGCGCCTCCAGGTAACGATATTACACCAGGCCGCTAAGTCATTCATTCCATTAGACGTCCCCGGTCTTCAGAGAATCTTCATACGGATTTCAGGGTGGTTTCATTCCGGAGAATGGAAATTGGCCGGAAGATCGTGTTGCGGGTGCTTCGTCCGGCACAGGGAATGTGCCGCTGTCGGACCTGACCGCAGATTCAACAAGGAGATTGGGATGCGAACTTCATTTATGATGCTGTGCCTGACACTGGCGTGCTTGGAAAGCGCCCTGTATGCCGAGGAAGAAAAGGCCTGCTCGGAGCGTACGTTGCGGGGCTCGTACGGATTTGTAGCAACAGGCTTCACTCCGGCGAACCCCCAGCCCGGAGCCGTGGTTTCCCAGGGCTTCTTTCTCGGGATCCGGAAATTCGATGGCCAGGGCAACTTCACCGGAACTGACTCCATCAAGACGGTGAATATGCCTGCTATCCTCGATTTACCGGTTTCGGGAACCTACAAGATCAACGCGGACTGCACGGGAACGGCATTCATGAGTACGCCAGGTCAGCCACGCCCTGCCGAGCTGCGGCTCGTCGTTACGAAGAAAGGGAAGGAGGTCTTTTGGATACTGGTGAGTCCGGACGGTCCGATGACCCAGGCTCACGGGGTTCGGATATGACCGGGCCTGCCAGTCCAACGCAGCCGGCTGGGAGCGGCGCAAAAGGTGCCCACTCTTTGTACATGCACGGCATCACAACCAACGGGGCATTCCTGGGCCGGACCGCCGCCGCTTGTTTCCTCTATGTGTTGAGTACGTTCTTAGGGATTCACTTTCTGAACACGGAACTGGACCCGATTCGAACGCCAATGAGCGCCTACGCCCTGGGTCCCCACGGAGTTTGGGTGAACCTGTGCCCCTTCGCGATGTCCGTGGCGGCACTGAGCCTCTCGGCCGGACTCGGCTTTGCTTTGCCGCCAACGCGCGGAAAGACGGCCGCCCAGTTGCTCTTTCTGTTAGCGGCGGCAGGTGCGGCCGCGGCTGGAATCTTTCCGATGGATTTTCCGGGGCCGGCGCGCACTGTGTCCGGCCGATTGCACGCGGCCGCAGGCGCGCTCACGTTTCCATCTCTGGTGGCGGGCGTATTGTTTTTCACGCACGCCTTTCGAAGCGAGCCGTATTGGCGAAGGATCGCCGGTATGACTTCGATTCTCTCAGGCGCCTTGGTTACGGTTCTGGTTGTCGCGGTGATCTCGCTGGCGACGCTGGGGTTCGCGGGCTATGCGCAGCGGGTCCTGTTTGCCCTGCTGGGCACGTGGGTGATTCTTGTAGGCATTCACCTGGCTCGTCTCCCGCGGAGTTAGTTGCCGCTTAGGACTCGCCGCCGACCGGAAGCCGGACCGAGTAGTCTGTTAGCATGCGCCTGCTGCTCCTTCTCGCCGTTCCGATGTTCTCCCAGACACCGTGCGCCGATATGGCGCGCCTGGCCAATGTCACCGCCGCTGAGCAGACCGCGACGCATTGCCGGGTTTCGATCACGCTACGGCCATCGGCCGATTCCGAGATCAAGTCCGAGGTCTGGCTGCCGCCGGCCGCCGCCTGGAATGGTAAGTTCCTGATGGAAGGCGGCGGGGGTTTCGTTGGGAGCGTAAACGTCAACGGATTGACGAAAGCTGTTCGCGAAGGGTATGCGGGTGCGTCCACCGATACGGGCCATACGGGGGGGAACGCCGACTTTGCGCTCGGACATCCCGAGAAGGTCATCGATTTCGCGTATCGCGCGGTTCACGAAACCGCCGTCAAGGCTAAGGCGTTGATTACGGCATTTTATGGGCGGGGACCACGGCTCTCCTATTGGGAGGGCTGTTCCACGGGCGGCCGCCAGGGGCTGATGTCGGCGCAGCGATATCCGGAGGACTTTGACGGCATTGTCGCGGGCGCGCCGGCCAACAACCAGATCCATCTTTGCGCGTGGCGGATGCGCCTGTTGATGACTGCGCTCAAGTCACCGCAGCATGCGATTCCGCCCGAGAAATTGAGGCTTTTGAACAACGCCGTTCTGGACAAGTGTGATGCCAATGACGGCGTCAAAGACCGGCTGCTGGAGGATCCGCGCGATTGCAACTTCGATCCCGCTGTCCTGCGCTGCAACGGCGCCGAAGCGGCGAGCTGCCTTACCGCGCCGCAATTGGAGACGGTTAATGCCGCCTACACCGACATTCGGAAAGCCAACGGTGAACTGCTTTATCCGCGCCTTCCGGTTGGCGGAGAGCTCGGGTGGCTGGTTCCCGCGGGCGCCACCGAACCCGCCGGAATGGACGTTGGCATGTTCCGCATCATCGCCAATCAGGACCCCAAGTGGGATTGGCGCAATTTCGACGTTGAAAAGGATATCGAAAGGGCGCTTCTGCATGGAAAGGATATCCATGCGGTGAATCCTGATTTAGCCAAATTCAAGGCTCGCGGGGGAAAGCTGTTGATCTATCACGGTTGGAACGATGGGGGTTCCGGGGGAGCGATTTCCAGCTTGAATTCGATTTCCTATTACGAATCGGTCCTGAAGAAAATGGGGCCGAATCAAGAGAGCTGGCTGCGGCTGTTCATGGTTCCCGGCATGGCGCATTGCGGCGGGGGGACAGGCCCGAATCAGTTCAATGCGCTGGCGGCGCTGGAGCGTTGGCGGGAACGGGACGCTCCTCCGCAATCGATGACGGCGGTTCGGGTTGGCGAACGCGGGGGTGTCGATATGACGCGCCCGCTTTGTCCCTATCCGCAGCGGGCTGTCTACGTTGGCAGCGGCAGTATTAACGACGCCGCGAACTTCGTTTGCAAGCTATCGGGAAATTCGCGCTAATTGAACGCGGGAATGTCCGTTTTGACCGGATATCTCGACGGTTCCGTCCAGGTTGGAAGCATCGGCATTGAGGAGGACGCTGAAGGATTGTCCGCCGGCCAGGGTGCCGCGGACGCGATAGTCGGTCCGCCAGTTCATCAGCCGGCCGAACCAGCTACGGTTGGCGCTCAAGCGTGCCGAACTGATCAGGTTGGGTCCGATCTCTCCGGTGACCAGATTGTCCGGCGCGATGTTGAAAAGGACCTGGCCGCCGGACCATGTGCCGTGCAGATTGCCGCTGCCTGAGTTGAGGGCCGATGGAAACGGCGGGTCGCCAAACATTTCGTTGACGCACAGCAGCGCAATAAGCGCGAAGGGTAGATACATCTTTGGGGACCAGGAAGACGGCGGGGCGGGGCGCGCGCGAGATCCGATCAAATTCGCGAGGCCGACTGCGGCCGGAGCAAAGAGAGGCCAGTCGAGCGGCACAGTTCCTGAGAGAACGGCGAGGTAGATAAATCCGGCGAGGGATAGGAGTCCGCCCCACAACGCCCGGTACCAGGCCAGCGCCAAGCCCCCATAAAGAGCGAAGAGGCCGGCGGCGAAAAGGCTTTCCCGGGTGGTGAACCGGAGCGGGTTGGGAGGATCTTCGCCGAAGAGGAAGGCGGTGAAGAAGAGGAGTAGAAGTGTGCCGGCGAACCGGGCGATTGTTGCGATGCGGGTGCTCATGACGGTTTGAGCATAGGGCCATCGCTGGCGGAAACGACCTTCGAAATGGCTTCCGAATCGCTTCGCAGTTCTTTCACATGAATGGAATCAACGGGTTGCGGAGTTGGCGAGGCGGGCTCCAATGGCGTCCGCGGCGAGCCTGGCGGTGACGCTTTGCGCGGCGGCGGAGTTGGATGCAGGCTGATCGAAGGTCCCGGCCCAGATCACCTTGCCAGTGTGGACATCGACGAGGCGAACGGTAGTGCGGATTTCCAGGTCGAGCTTCTGGATGCTGCCTTCGACGAGGGTATCGAGACCGAGCAGGCGGCCCATGAGCCCTGTGGAGATGCCGGCGCGTTGGTGGCGGCGCACGGTGCTGGGAGCGAGAACGTGGACGGCGGGGAGCAGTGTCAGTTTGGTGACGAGGGCTTCGTTGAGTCCCTCGGAAAACGCTTCGCCGTCCATGCCAGGACAGTGGCATGGGAACGGGATGACGGCGAGTGAGGCCCCGCCGCCGGAGGAGAGGAAACGGGACGGAACGTAGAACTGGTAGTAGATAAGGGCGGCGATGGCGGCCGCGACTCCGATAGCGATGAGCCCGCGGCGAGATGCCGGCTTTGGAGCGACCGGCGTGTTAGGGGCAACGGGAGCGGCAAAACGGTAACCGCGCTTGGGCACGGTTTCGATGATCGGGTCTACGGTGGACTCGTCTTCGAGGGCTTTGCGGAGAAGCGAGACATTACGGGCAAGGCCGATTTCCTCGACGGCGGCATCGGGCCAGATGAGCTTCATGAGCTCCGCTTTGTCGACCACTTCGCCATGACGTTCAATGAGCACGTGGAGGGTTTCGGCAACCTTGGGAACCAGGGGGACGCGATCCGGGCCGCGAAAGAGTAGGCGTTGATCCGCGTCGTAGCGAAATGGGCCGAAGTTGTAGACCATATGGGGGCGCGGCGCTTCCTGTTTACAGAATAGACCGCGGGCGGAGAGATACACTTGGAGTTGAGGATTTGGAATGCGGATTCGTAGCATCCTGCGATTGACCGCTGTGTTTCTGGTGGCGCTGGCGCTTAACGGACAGGAGCCGGAACCGGTTCAGCCACGTGTAGTGGATCCGGGGAGTTCGAGCAAGGCTCCGTCGGATGCGATTGTGTTGTTTGACGGCACGAACCTGGACGGGTGGACGACCAGGGACGGCGGCCCGACGAATTGTCAGGCGAGAGACGGCGAGATGGTTTGCCGGTCCGGTGACGGCGATGTGATGACTCGGCAGACGTTCGGCGATGCGCAGATCCATGTGGAATTCCGGGTGCCGCATATGCCGGAGGAGTCCGGGCAATTACGGGGCAATAGCGGCGTGTATGTTCATGGCGCCTGGGAGGTGCAGATTCTCGATTCCTTCGAAAATGCCACCTATCCCGATGGGATGCTGGGCGCGATCTATGGCTTTTCCGCGCCGTTGGTGAATGCGGCGCGTCCTCCGGAACAGTGGCAGAGTTATGACATTACGCTTCGAATGCCGACGTGCACGGAGGATGGGGCGGTGAAGGAACCGGGCCGCATGACGGTCTTTCTTAATGGAGTACTGGTGCAGCAGAACGTACAGCTCGACCGCCTTGGGCCGGGGCATATCGATAAAACGCTCTGTAGCGCTGGGCCGCTGCTTTTTCAGGATCATAGCGGGTTTAGCGGACCGATGACCGAGATGCGGTTTCGGAACGTTTGGATCCGGCGGTTGAGTGCGGAGCTTCCGATTGACCGGCGCAAGCCGTAGGTCTGTTAGACTGCTTGACGACTATGCGCCGCCGGGATCTACTGCTTACTACCGTGCCTGCCCTGCTCCATGCCCAGGAGAAGGCGCGCTCGAACGGACCTGCCACCATTCGCTCCGTGGAAATGATTCGGGTGGAAGGGCGGAGGAAGGTGGCGGCGGGCGATGTTAAGGGCCAGCACCAGGTCAACCCGCTTCACGTTTATTCCGAGCATCGTCCGGCTGAGTATCGCGAGAAGGGCCGGCCGGCGGGCGAGGCCAGGGCTTCGGCGCTTTATATCCGGATCGCAACGAATGAGGGGCCGGAGGGCCTTTACGGGCCGATCGATCTGGAAGCAGCCATTGTCGTCTATCAGCAGCTACGGCCATTTCTGATTGGCAAGGACGCACTGGCGGGTGAGGCGGTTTGGGATAAGCTTTATCGTTCCAACCGGCACTCCCGGTCCAGCCATTTCATGATGGCGATCAGCGCCGTGGATAACGCCCTATGGGACTTGCGCGGGCGGTATTATTCGACTCCTGTTTATCGACTGCTGGGCGGGCCGACTCGCAAGACCGTAGATGCCTACGGAAGCTGTCTGGGCCATAGCGTGGAGCCCGAACGAATGCGCGTTACCGCGGCGGAGTTCAAGAAACAGGGGTTCCGAGGACAGAAGTGGTTCATGCCCTGCGGACCGGGCGATGGGCCTGTGGGCATGCAGAAAAACGTCGAGATGGTACGCATTCTGCGGGAGACGGTTGGGACGGATTACGACCTGATGTTCGACGCGTTCATGGGCTGGGACTACAACTACGCCGTTCAGTGGGCGAAGCAAGTGGAGCAGTACAGGCCGCGCTGGATTGAGGAACCCTTCCATGTCGACAAGCTGGAGAGCTTTGCCAATCTGCGGCGGGCCACGAGTGTACCGGTGGCGACGGGCGAGCACTTTTATGGGCGCTTTGAGGCGATGCGGTATTTACAGGCCGGCGCCATCACCGTGGTGCAGGCCGACCCGGAATGGTGCGGCGGCGTGAGCGAGTTGATGAAGATCTGCCACATCGCTTCCAGCTACGATGCGCATGTGATACCGCATGGGCACAACGTGCTGACATCGCTCCATGTGATCGCCGCGCAGTCCCCGATGACTTGCCCGCTGCTGGAGTACCTGATCAGCAAGATGAGCGGCTACTTCTGGTTTGAAACCTGGGATCCCCGGCCGGTGAATGGCGTGATTGTGTTGCCGGAGACCCCGGGTTTCGGCATCGTGCTCGACGAAGCGAAGGTTGAGAAGCGAACGGTGATGACCTGGGGCTAACTAATTCCCCGTAGGAACGAAACAATAAAAGAGTCCCGCGCCGCCGGTAGCAGCGAGATTCTCCTGGCTGCAGCCGCGAGAGGGGTGGGCGGAATTCCATGAGATACCGCCGCCGTTGCGGTCGTGGTGGCCAAGCTGAACATTTCCTTCGCCGCTGCTGGTCCAGTTCTTGCAGGTATGGTCCGCGCCGTCGGTATAAGCCCGGCCGTCGGGTTGGCTGCCGGTCATGATGTCGTGTTGAAGCGGCTTTTCGCCTACGCCGGTAATCATCTCACCCTTTTCGGTGAGCGCATTGTTTTTCGTGATGACATTGCCAAGACGCGCTAGTTCAATGGTGTCGCCGTGGAGATGCGCTTGATCCCGGGCAACCAGAGTGCCCTTTGCGTTGTGCCACGGGCCATTGCCGATGCGGTCACGGGCGTTGACGGCGGGCTTTCCCCCTTCGGCGGCGGCACTCAGATAGGCTCGCCAGGTTCGGTTGCCGGCGCCAGCGGCCGCTGCGAGTTTCTGGCAGTGCGCGTCGGCGCCGGCAAGTCCGCCGAGGTTGGCGCCATTGCCGCCGCCAACGCTGGTGAGGAAGAAGGTCATGGGCGCGGGCGCCTGTTTTGGTTGCGCTTGCGCGAACGCCACAATGGCGGTGCATGTGAACAAGAGAGTTTTCATAGGCTATGTCCCCGGGACGCGTTTTCGATCTGCTGCCCCTCTGGTAGAGACTACTTCATTTCGGGCCGCGGCGGGGAATCAGGCTTTGCTTGCCGGACGATGTAAGCTACACTAACGGGCACCACGTTAGGAATTCACGACTGCCCTGCACATCAGTCAATCCCTCGCTTCAGGAAGGTTGCCCGATGAAACAATCGATTTTCCCCGCTCTGCTCATGCTGGCGGTTTATGCGCCGTTCGCAATAGCGCAAACCACGACGGGTTCCATTACCGGAACGGTAACCGATACATCCGGCGCTTCTGTGCCGGGATCGAAAGTTGTTGCCACGAACGCCGCAACCGGCGTTATTCATAGCACCCAGACAAACGGCGCGGGTGTGTACAACCTGCCGTTCCTGCCTTTAGGCAGCTATAACGTGGTCGCCGAAAATACGGGGTTCAAGAAAGCCTCGGTCGGGCCGTTCTCGCTGGAAGCCAATCAGATTGGCCGCGTGGATTTCAAGTTGGAGGTCGGCGACTTGACGCAGACCGTCGAGATCACCGGTGCGGCGCCCATTTTGCAGACGGAATCAACGGCTACGGGCGATGCAATTAATGCGTCGAAGCTCACATCCCTGCCCCTCAACGGCCGGAATTTCGCATCGGTGACGCTGTTGATTCCCGGAGCGATCAGCACGCAGCCGAGCGCGATGAATACATCGTCCCGCTTCCAGAGCAGCGGCAGCCGCCCGCAGGTGAATGGAAACCGGGAACAGACGAACAACTTCCTGCTGGATGGGGTGGAGACCGGGGAAACGGTGGGAAACCGTATTGGCTACCAGCCGAATGTCGATGCGTTGGAAGAAGTCAAAGTCATTACCGGCAACGGCGGCGGAGAGTACGGCAACGTGGGCGGGGCCAGCGTGGTGATGTCGCTGAAGAGTGGGACGAACCAACTGCACGGAAATGCGTTTGAGTTTCTGCGCAATAACGAATTGGACGCGAATGGCTTTTTCGCGAACCGCACAGGTACAAAGCGAAATGCCTTCCGGCGGAACATTTTCGGCGGAACCTTCGGAGGGCCGATTCGCAAGAACAAGGCATTCTTCTTCACGGATTATGAGGGAACCGAGCAGCGGGCGTCCGGACCGGCCTCAGCAAGCGTCGCCCCGGCCGCGTGGCGGACAGGAGATCTTTCGCAGTTCCTGACGCAGAACCAGACCGTTCGAGATCCGCTGACGGGCCAGCCCTTCCCCGGAAACATCATCCCTGCCGCACGAATTACGAATCCGGTAGCGCTGAAGTTGTTCAGCAGCCCTGACTTGTACCCGCTTCCAAACAATACGGGCGTCGGCGCGTTGCGGGTTACCAACAACTACATCTCGAGCCAGGCGAGCAGGGTATCGAATCACCAGGGAGACGTGAAGGTGGACCTGCGCCCGACGGACAAGGATTCCATTTCGGCGCGCTGGTCGATTGGAAGGTATTCGGCCCTCGGATCGCGGGCGGCCCTGCCGGTTTCTATGACCACGGGTACCGAGGGACCCACTACAAGCGCAGTGGCGAGTTGGACGCGGACGTACAGCCCGAAACTGGTCAATGAATCGCGGTTGTCCTATAGCCGGACGGGCGTGGCCGATAACACGGTGGACTGGTCGGGACAGTTGGGAGCGGATGGGAACTCGAAGTTCGGAATTGCCGGCGGCCAGCCGATACCCGGGCTTAGCAGCGTTACCGTTGGTGGAGGGTTGACCAGCGTTGGCGCCGGCGCCTCACTGGCCGATTCCAAGCAGAACAACTATCAGGCACAGACGCATTTCACGTATCAGGCGAGCGCTCATTTGTTGAAGTTCGGCGGCCAACTGTTCCGCGTGCAGCAGAACCACTACTACGCCGGGAACAACGGCGCATTGGGCATCTTCACATATTCGGGCGGATACTCCGGAATCGATTACGGCGACTTTCTGCTGAACACTTTGTCGGCCAAGGGCCGGGGGGCCGTAACGGGCAAATGGGGACAAAGGCACTGGCGCAACGCGGTGTACTTCCAGGACGACTGGAAAGCGCGACGGAACCTTACGATCAATCTGGGATTGCGCTGGGAATACATCTCGCCGCTCTCTGAAGTAGCGGACCGCCAAGTGAACATCAACACCTATACGGGTGAGCTTCTCTATCCCGGCAAAACGGAGTTCGGGGACGGGCTTTATAAGCCGTATAAGAAACAGTTCATGCCGACCATCGGCTTCGCGTGGACTCCGGATTTCGCGAAGAACAAATTGGTGGTTCGCGGCGGATACCGGTTTTCGAGCTTCCTGGAAGGAACCGGCGCGAATCTGCGTCTGCCGCTTAATCCTCCCTTCTTCATCGAGTCCAACGTAAATTATGACGCGCGCACGCCAGGAGACATTCGGACCGGATTTTCCGATGTGGTCGCAGCCGGCGATTTGACTGGACCACGGACGGGAGCGGCGCCGTTCTATCAGGCACGCGCCTGGGACCTTGACCTGCGGCCCCAGTTCACCAATCAGTACAACTTCACGTTGGAGTATCAACTGGCGAGGGCCACATCCATCTCCGCGGGGTATGTCGGTAACAAAGCGACGCACCTGATCGTTCCTCACGAGGCGAATCAGCCGCTGCCGGGCACGGGGCCATTCAACACGTGGGCGCCGTTGAACGACAGACGGCCGCTGGCGAAGGTTCTGCCGAACGTTGGCAACATCGCACTGACCGAATCGAGTGGTACCAGCCGCTATAACTCGCTGCAGGTGACGGCGCGGCAGCGGTTGACTGCCGGACTGGAGCTTATTTCGGCATACACGTTCTCCAAGACGCTGACGGATAACCTGGGCTATTACGGCTGCGCATCGGTCAATTCCGACGGGGCCTACTGGCAGAATGCCTACGACCGCCACGCGAACTTTGGGCCGGCTTGCTTTGACGCACGGCATAATTTCTCGGCGGGCGGGCTTTATTCGCTGCCCATTGGCAAGGGAAAGAAATTCGGGGCCGGCATGAACAGGTTTGCCGACGCCTTATTAGGCGGTTGGAATGCCAACTACTTCGTCACGGCGCATTCCGGCTTCCCGGTTACGATTTTGGCGAGCACGGCACAGAACAACACCGGGCAATCGGTTCGCGGCGGCGTCCGCGCGAATTACTACCGGAGAATGTCCGTGGGAACGCAGACGGTGGACCGGTTCTTTGGACCCGTGGACGCGACATCGTTCTGCGCCGCCGGTGTGGACAACGGCACCTGTGCGTACGGTATCCCGGCGATAGGCACTTTCGGGACCGCGGGCGTAGGTACTGAGCGCGCCCCGAGCTTCTTCAACTTCGACGCGTCCATCGGGAAGAAGTTCGTCGTGACGGAGAGCCAATACCTGGACTTCCGGGCCGAGTTCTTCAACGCGCTGAACCACGTCAGCTTCGGACCTCCAGGACGCGACATTACAGCAGTCGGAAGCTTCGGACAGATCACGTCACAGATCACCGTTCCACGGAATATTCAGTTCGGATTGAAGTACATATTCTAGGGGCCGGCGGACGGTGGTGCTTACTGGAACACCGATTCCACGGGCACCACCGTGATCTGCTCGGGTTTCCAGCCGAGTTTCTTCGTTGAAACGAGCTTGTCCTCTTCCAGGATGTCGCCGGGTTTGGAGGCGTTGTACTTCATGGGGGATGGAGCGTCGGCGAGGAACTGCTTTTTCAGATCTTCGGCGTTGTCGGAGATGGCGACGATCTGCAGGCGGTCCTTTCGAAGATGTTTGCGAATGGCCTTCTGAACATCTTCGTGGGTTAGCTTCTTCAGCGCCGATTGCAAGTACGAGGTGTATTCGGGAATACCGTAGGCTTTGCTGTCGATGGCGTAGCCGAGTTCGGCGCTTTTGGTTTTCATCAACAGGTTCACGTTGAGCGCAAGGAAGTCGCGAGTGGCTTCGAAGTCCGATTCCGTGAGGCCTTTGTCGATCAGGCGTTCGAGTTCGAAGAGGGCCAGGCGGAGCGCGAAGTGGGCCGTGGGCGGCTCGACGGGGCGGATCCAGATCTGGAAGATCTGGCCGCGGCGGTAGAGGTTGGGGTCGGGCTCGAACTGGAACATGCCGCGGGGGAAGTATTCGATGTAGGAGTAGTCGCCGTAGTTGAGGCCGCGGATTTCGCGCATGCGTTGATAGAGGTTGCCGCCGCTGGAACGGTGGGGGCCGAACCAGGTGTTGGCGACCAGAAGCGCGGGGAAGTCGGGGTGGCTGCGGGTGACGTCGATGGGGTAGCCGATGGAGTAGGCGACGGCGCGGGTCTTCTTTTGGACGATGGTGACCTGGGTGGTCTTCAGCGGCGCGAGTTCGGGGAGCTTCACGGTGGATGGTTTGCCCTTGGGGAGCGCGGCGAAGTCTTTGGTCATGCGTTCGACGAAACCGGCGGGGTACTTGCCGGCGATGCCGATGGTGAGATTGGCCTGGTTGAGATGGGTCTGGTAAAACGCCTGCAGATCGGCCATAGTGAGAGCGTCGATGCTGGATAGATTGCCGAGACTGAGGTGCCCGTAGGGGTGGCCTTTGTAGAGCAGGCTGTAGAGAAGTTCCTTGCCGAGTTCTTCATCGTTATTCTCGCGCAGGGAGAGGCGGACGGCGTTTTTCAGGTTGTCGCGGACGCGCTTCAAATCGTCCTCGCGCCAGCCGGGCGTGAGCAGCGCGTCGCGGACGAGGGCGTAATAGGCGTCCAGATTATCGATGTGCGTGGAGCCGGAGAAGACGATCATCTCCTTGTCCACCTGGCGCTCCAGGTCGGACGCCATGGGGTACATGGCATCGAGGACCTGCTGGTAGGTCATCGACTTGGTGCCGCCGCCTGTGATCAGGCCGACGGTGAGCGCGGCGGTGCCTTCCTTGCCCTTTGGGTCATTGGCGGCACCGGCACGAAATACGAAACGGAACTGAATGAGCGGCGATTGGCCGGGCATCGCGACGACTTCGATGGCGGGCAAGGTGGCAGAGATTAGGAATGAGAACAAAGCGAGCTTCTTCATTTGGCTTTCGGTCCTGAGAGAGTGACGACCGTGCGGCCGCTTTCCACGAAGTATTTGCGCGCGACGTTGCGCAGGTCTTCCGGTGTTATCTGGTCGTATAGAGCATAGAGCCGGTTCAATGTTTCCGGGCTGCGGCGCAGGGCTACGGCGCGGGCGAGCGCATCGGCGATCGCTTCGCTGTTGTCCATGGATAAAGCGAATTGATAGCGGAGATTGTTCTTTACCGCGTCCAACTTCTTGGCCTCGATGAGAGTATCTTTGAAGCCGTTCAGGGTGGAGACGATGGACTCACGGATGGCATCGACGTCCTTCTCCGCCTTGACTCGCGAGTAGATTGTGAAGAGGTAGGGGTCGACGCGCTGCTGTGCGCCGCCGGCCAGGACATCTACCTTCTGCTCCTGGAGCACCAGGCGCTGATAGGCGGGCGACGTGGGGCCGAATGCGAGCGCGGAGATAAGATCGAGGGCCGCCGTCTCCTTGTCGCTGTCGGAATAGGCCGGTACCTTATAGGCAACGGCGAGCCACGGGAGCGTTGGGACCTGCCAATCGACTTGGGCCTTCCGCTCGGCCTTTTGGGCGGGCTCGGCGGGAATGGCGGCAGTGTATTTTCCTCGCTGCCATCCGCCCCAGTGTTTTTCCACGAGGGCCTTTACTTCGGCTGGGTTGATGTCGCCGACTACGAGAATGGACGTGTATTCGGGCCGATAGAAGCGATCGAAAAACTCGCGAGAGTAGGCGAACTGATCGGGCATGGCCTTGATGTCAGCCAGGAAACCCATCGTGGTGTGTTTGTAGGTATGGGCGTCGAAGGCCGTCTCGCGCATTTTCTCGTTGAGCTTTGAGGTGGGCGCGGCGGAGTTCTTGTTGTATTCGCCGTTGACGGCGAGCGCTTCGGTACGGAAGAGGGATTCGCTGTATTCGAGGTTCTGGAAGCGGTCGGCTTCGAGTTCGAGAATGGAGGCAAGGCCCTGCTTTGAAAACGTGGCGTGATAGGCGGTGAGATCGTCACTGGTGAAGGCGTTGGTGGCGGCGCCGGCGGCCTTCATGGTGGCTTCCCATTTCTGCGGGGGATTCTTTTTGGTGCCGCGGAACATGACGTGTTCGAAGAAGTGGGCGAAGCCGCTCTTGCCGGGTTCGACTTCGTTGCGGGAGCCGACGTTGACGACGATGTAGAGGGCGACGATGTTGGGATAGTCGGTGGGGACGGTGAAGAGACGGAGCCCGTTAGGGAAGTCGTGCTGCTGATACGGGTAGTCGAAGATTTTTCGGGGTTCGGCGGCTGTCAGCATGTTGATGGCGGCCAAGAGGGCGAGAGTTATGAGTCGGCGCATCCTAGTTCAATTTTAGAGGCCGTTGCCGATGGACGGCGAGGGAAAGGGGCCGCGCGCTTGTTCCAGGTGGCAGCCTACCGTTAATAGGGTCTCGTCTTCGAAAGGGCGACCGACGAGTTGGATGCCTACGGGGAGGCCATCGGCGGTGAATCCGAAAGGGAGGACCAAGGCGGGAAAGCCGTATAAATTCCAAGGCGTGGCGGCGGCCATGGTTTCGATGAAAGGACGGGGGCGCTCATGACGGCGCCAGGCGGGAATGGCGCAGGGGGGACCGATTAGTACCGGGAAGTCCGCCATTTGGAGCAACATTTCGATTCGCAGTTTGTCGCGGATGGCGAGTTCGATGACTACTTCGAAACCGGTGGGCTTGGCGGGTGGTTCGCGAAGCAGTTCGAGGCCGGTCCAATGGGCTTTTTCGGGCGCGGAATCGATGATCCGGCGCTTCGGTTCATCGGTGAGGGCATTGAAAAAGAAGTTCCAAGTTTCAATGGCTCGTTCGCGGTTGGCTGGAATGAATGGCTCGACGGCGTGGCCGAGTCCCGTGAGGGTCTTAGCGGCTTTCTGAACGGCTTCAGTAATGGCGGGATGGGCCGGTTCGTCGAGCAGGCCGATACGCAGCCGATTGGGCGGGTCATCGCGGAGAGGAACGGGCGCGGAGAAAGGGTCGCGGGGGTCGTAACCGGCCAGGATTTCGAATAGGATTCGTACGTCGCGGACGGTACGGGCCATGGGACCAGCGACGCCGAGCAAACCGCCGGGATGGGCGATTTCGGGATAGTGCCCGGTGGCGGAGACGCGGCCCGGCGTGGGCTTCAGGCCGGCGATGCCGCAACAGTGGGCGGGGACACGGATGGACCCGCCGCCATCGCTTCCGATACCGCCCGCCGAGCAGCCTGCGGCAATCGCCGCCGATTCACCGCCGCTGGAGCCGCCGGCGGTGTGATCAAGGTTCCACGGGTTAGCGGTCCAGCCGGTGATGTGGTTGTCGGTTTCGTAGTTGGCCAGGAATTCGGGGCAGTTGGTTTTGCCCAGGATGACGGCGCCGGCAGCGCGGAGGCGGGCGACGGCGGTGGCGTCGGTGACGGCTTGGTGGCTGGTGCGGTAAAGGCTGCCGGCGAGAGTTGGAAAGCCGGCGATGTCGAAGCTGTCTTTGACGGTGACTGGGATGCCGGCGAGGGGGCCATCGCCGCCGCTGGGTGCGTCAAAGACTCTGACAAAAGCGCGGAGCCGGGGGTTCAGCTCGTGGATGCGGGCAAGGTGGGTACTTAGCAACTCGTCCGCCGAGATATCGCCGCGGCGCAGCGCGTCGCGTTGCTTTTCCAGGGACCAGAAGACCACCCTTCTACTGTAGAGAATACGGCGGTTGATAGACTGGGACGGTGGAAGCGCTTGATTTCGCCGCGGCGCGGCGGTGCGTGCTGGAGCAGGTTGGCCGCGTGGAGCCTGAGGTCGAGACGGTGCCGCTAGCCGAGGCGGCGGGCCGCGTGCTGGCTGTAGATATCCGGTCGGACCGGGACTATCCGCCGGTGGACCGTTCGATTCGTGATGGGTTCGCGGTGCGGGCATCGGATATGCCGGGGGCGGTGAAGGTGATCGGCGAGGTTCGCGCGGGCGAGGCGTTTACGGGCAAGGCGGGGGCCGGGGAATGTCTGCGTATCATGACCGGGGCGCCGATTCCCGCGGGGACGGACGCCGTGGTGATGGTGGAGTACGCGTCGTTGAACGACGGAGTGATGACAACCGATCGGGCTCCGAAGGCGGGGGAGTTCGTCAACCGCGCCGGGTGCGAAACACGCGCGGGCGACGTGGTGCTGGGACGCGGGGTGCGGCTGTGTTTCCCGCAGATTGCGATGCTGGCGACGGTCGGCGCGTCGACGGTACCCGTGTTCCGGCAGCCGCGGGTGGCGATTCTGGCGACGGGGGACGAAATCGTTCCGGTGGAAGCGGAGCCGAAGGTATTTGAAGTCCGAAATTCGAATTCGTGGGCGCTCGCGGCACAAGTGGCGGCGGCTGGCGGGGTGCCCGAGGTACTGCCGGTAGCGCCGGACCGCCTGGAAGCGACCGTCGCGTTGATTGAACGGGGCCTGGGAGCGGACATGCTACTGCTTTCCGGCGGCGTTTCCGCGGGTGAATACGATTTCGTGGAGGCCGCGCTGGCCCACTGCGGCGCCGAGTTCTTCTTCACACGTGTGAAGATACGGCCCGGCGCGCCGCTGGTATTCGGAACGGCGCAGGGGCGATTTTTCTTCGGATTACCGGGGAATCCGTTGTCGACGGCGGTGACCTTCGAACTCTTTGCGAAGGCGGCCCTGGAATTGCTGAGCGGGGTTGCAGACCCAATTCTGCCCATTGTGGAGGCTCGTATCACGCGAACATTGAAGGAAAAAGGCGGATTGACGCGGTTTCTGCCGGCGATTCTGGAAAATGGCACGGGGCGGGTAACGCCGCTGGACTGGAAGGGTTCGTCCGATGTGCCGGCACTGGCCCGGTCGAACGCATATATTATTGCGCCGCCGGACCGGGAACTGTTTGCGGAAGGGGACTCGGTCCAGGTGATAGTGCAATGAAGGGAAAGCTGAGCCACTACGACGAAAAGGGCGAGGCCCGGATGGTGGATGTGTCGGGGAAAGCGGCGACGCAGCGCACGGCAACGGCCCATGCCTTTGTGAAGATCCGGCCGGAGGTGCTGGCCAAGCTGCCCGATAATCCTAAGGGCGACCCGCTAGCGGTGGCGCGAATCGCGGGCATAATGGCCGCCAAACGTACCGCCGAGTGGATTCCTATGTGCCATCCGCTCCCGTTGAGCCATGTTTCCGTCGATCTCAAGGTGGAAAAAAAAGGAATTCGAATCACCGCGTCGGCATCCACAATAGGGCCGACAGGAGTGGAGATGGAAGCGCTGACCGCGGCAAGCGCCGCGGCGTTGACGGTGTACGATATGACTAAGGCGCTCGATAAGGCGATTGAAATACAGGACCTCTACCTGCTGGAAAAGACCGGCGGGAAAAGCGGTGACTTTCGCCGCGCTGCAGTGTCGAAACCCCAAACCAGCCGGTAACATCCAAATACAATGAGCCTCACACGCCGAATGTTCACGTCCGCCGCCCTGACCGCCCCCGCATGGGCGCAGAAGCCGGCGGAGAAGTTGCCGCCGGAAACTGCCGAGGATTTGGCGCGGTTCGTGGCGTATTCACGGCAGGTTATCGCGCCGACGACGGTGACCGATAAAGACGGGCGGTACGTCAACGGCCTTCAGCCGCATGAATTCAAGCTGGTGGACGGCGGAAAGGTGCAGAAGATCACTGTGGAAAGCGCGACGCAGCCGCTTTCGCTGGTGGTTTGCGTGCAGGCCAATAACACGGTGGAAACCGTGCTGCCGAATATCAAGAAAATTGGCCCGCTGCTGGAAGGAACGATACTGGGCGAGCAGGGTACGGCAGCCATTGTCGCGTTCGACCATCGGGTGCGTGTGATGCAGGAGTTTACGCGCGACGGGGACCTGATTCGAAAGGCTCTGGACAAGATTAACGCCGGGTCGACAACCAGCGCGATGACCGACGCCGTGTTGCAGGCCGCCCGCATGTTGAAAAACCGCGACGCCAAACACCGGAAGGTGATCCTGCTGATCGCCGAGACCCGCGACAAGGGCAGCGAGGGCAAGGCGCGACAGGCGCTGCTGGATTTGCAGTTTGGGAATATCGTTTTGTACTCGTTAAACATTAACCGGCTGCTGACGAGCCTGACGACACGGCAACAACCGGCGCGTCCGCCATCGGTGCCGTCGACAGCGCGCCACGTACCGGCGGGCGCGTTAAACACGCCGGAAGCGGTGAACGCCTATACCGGGCACTATTCCGGCAACTACCTGCCGCTGGTTGTGGAAGTATTCCGGCAGGCCAAGAGCATCTTCATCGACAACCAGTTGGAAGCGTATACGAAGGTGACGGGCGGCGTGGAACGGTCGTTCCTGTCCTATAAGGATTTGGAACGCGTGGTTATGGATATCGGCGAGGAGTTACAGAGCCAGTACATGATCAGCTACTCGCCTTCGAATACCGAAGAGGGCGGTTTTCACGAGATCGATGTGGAAGTGCTGCGTCCGGGACTGAAGGTCCGGACGCGGCCTGGTTACTGGATGGCGGCGGTCCCCGGCGCTCAGTGAGCCGGGGCGTGTTCGCCGGCGGCCGGCGCCGCGGCGGGCGCCTGTTTGGCGGCGGCGGGCGGCGGGCTCTGCATGCGGAGCCCGTTCGGAATGACGCGGTCGCGTGACTGGATGTCGATCAGCGGGAATAGCAGGAAGAGTCCGAGGAAGATCAGAGAACTGACGAACACGATGGCGTTTATGGGCGGATCGTGACGCAGGTGCATGAAGAAGAGGGCCACCAGGGTCGCCTTGGTTGTGGCGATTAATACCGCGATGACAAGGTTGAACGGCCCGAAGTTCACGTAGGCTGCGCCGACCGTGATGACGGTGAGCATCAAGAGAACGGCGAGTATGACCAGATAAATGCGGGGAGAGGAAGAGTGTACGTGTTCGCTCATTTTATTTCCTAGCTGACCAGATAGAGCAGCGGGAACAGATAAATCCAGATCAAATCGACCAAGTGCCAGTAGAGACCGACGAGATCGACGGGCGTGTAGTATTCGCTGCTGAACTCGCCACGGGCGGTGCGCATCATGATCCAGGCGATGAGGCCCATTCCGATAACGACGTGGATACCGTGGAGACCGGTCATGCAGAAGTAGAAGCCGAAGAACATCGCCTGCTGGGGCGGGCCGCCGCCATGATAAGTGAAGTAGCGGCCAGGCAGGAGGCCATCGTGAAACTTGTGGGAGTATTCGAAGTATTTGACGACAAGGAATCCGGCGGCAAAGCCGATTGTCAGGAAAAGGTTCAGAAGGGTCTTCGCCTTATTGCTGGTGGAGGCGTAATGGACCGCCATCACCATGGTGTAGCTGGAAACCAGAAGGAAAACCGTGTTCAGCGCGCCCAGAGGACGGTCGAGGTGATGGTGACCCGCGACCCATGCTTCGGGGTAGACACCTTGCATCAGCCCGTAGCCGACGAAGAGACCGCCGAACATAAGAATTTCAGTGGCCAGCAGAAGCCACATGCCGAGCTTGGAGGTGCTGAATTGCTGCTCAGCGTTGATGAAGTGGTGCTGGCGAAAGGCAGGTTCCGCCCCATGGGGGGCGACAGCGTGGGAGTCGGCGCTCATTCTTAGTGATGTCCCTTCACAGAAGGCTCAAATGGCTTGTAGTAGTCGTAAACGTCGGAGGTCACAACCGGGATTTCGTGGAAGTTGTGGGTAATGGGAGGCGAAGGAATCTGCCATTCCAGCGTGCGGGCGTTCCATGGGTTGGCGGGCGCGTCCATCTTCTTGCGCAGCGAGGCGAAGAGATAACCGGCCATGATCAGGAAGCCCAGGCCCAGAATCCAGGAACCGACTGTGGAGACCTGGTGGAGGAATTGGAACTCCGGCAAATAGTTGTAGTAGCGTCGCGGCATCCCGCGACTGCCCAGCAGGAACTGTGGAAGGAAGGTCGTGTTGAAGCCGATAAAGACCAGGATCGCGGCTACCCGCGCCGCACCTTCGTTGTACATGCGGCCGAACATCTTGGGCCACCAGAAGTGCAATCCGCCGAGGAAGGCGATGACGGTCGATCCCATCATCACGTAGTGGAAGTGGGCAACGACGAAATAGGTGTCGTGGAGGTGGATGTCGACGGACATGGCACCGAGGAAGATGCCAGTCAAACCGCCGATGCCGAAGAGGATCAGGAACATCAGGGCGTAGAGCATGGGCGCGGCGAGCGAAATGGAGCCCTTATACATCGTGGTGATCCAGTTGAAGACTTTGATAGCCGAAGGGATCCCGACGAGGAATGTGAGGAAGGAGAAGATCGCGCCGGCCAGCTGCGACTGGCCGCTGGTGAACATGTGGTGTCCCCAGACGACGAAGCTGACGATGGCGATGGCGACCGAGGAGAACGCCGTGGCTTTGTAGCCGAAGAAGGTCTTCTGGGACATCGCGGGAACGATTTCCGAGATAATGGCCATGCCCGGGAGAATCATAATGTAGACGGCCGGGTGGGAATAGAACCAGAAGAAGTGCTGGAAGAGGACCGGGTCGCCGCCGAGCTTCGGATCGAACACGCCGACGCCAAAGGCGCGCTCCATGATCAACAGGAGGAGGGTGATGGCGAGGACCGGGGTGGCGAGGACTTGAATGAGCGCGGTGGAGTAGATCCCCCAGATGAAGAGCGGCATCTTGAACCAGCCCATGCCAGGGGCGCGCAGTTTATGAACGGTGGCGATGAAGTTGAGGCCGGTCAGGATCGAGGAGAAGCCCAGTACGAAGGCAGCGAAGGTCATTAGCGCCACAGAGCCGTCGGTGGTGGTGGAGTAAGGCGTGTAGAAGGTCCAGCCAGTGTCAACGCCGCCGGTGACCATGGCGGTAACGGCAATCAGGGCGCCGGTGACATAGATCCAGAAGCTTGCCAGGTTTAACCGGGGAAAGGCCACGTCCTTAGCGCCGAGCATGATGGGGAGGACGAAGTTGCCGAGCGCGGCCGGAATCGACGGGATGATGAAGAGGAAGACCATGATCGCGCCGTGCAGCGTAAATGCCTTGTTATAGGACTCCGCGTCCATAATGGTGTGGCCGGGTGCGAAGAGTTCCAAACGGACGAGCAGAGCGAAAACGCCGCCCAGGAAGAACATGAACAGTATGGACCACAGGTACATGACGCCGAGCTTTTTGTGGTCAACGGTGGTCAACCACGACAAGAGCGACCCGTCATGGAGGTAGTCAACGTCGTGATGCTCGACATGAGCGTGGGATTTGGGTGTTGTAAGGATATCAGCCATGTGTCCTCCTGGCCCTACTTCAATTCCTTGATATAGGCGATCACGCCCTTGATTTCAATTTCGCGCAACAGGCCCTGGAACGTCGGCATGACGGGCTCGAAGCCGGCGACGACCTTGGCCTGCGGATTCAGAATCGATTCGCGAATGTAATTTTCGTCGACGACGGCGGTACTGCCGTCCTTGAACTTTTCGGTACGGCCGAAGAGGCCCTTAAAGCTGGGGCCTTCGCCCTTGGTTCCGTCGATGGTGTGGCAGGAGTTGCAGCCCTTCATTTCCCATACCATTTTGCCCAGATCGGCGGGTTTCATCTTGTAAAGCTCTTCGTCGCCCTTCTCCAGCCATTCGGCGTACTTCGCGGGAGAATCGACGAAGAGGTCGGCCATCATACCGGAGTGGTCGCGGCCGCAGTATTCAGCGCAGAAGACCTGGTGACGGCCGGCAACGGTGGGCGTGAAGTTCAGGTCCACATAGCGGCCGGGGATCACATCGGTCTTGGTTCGCATTGTCGGAATGAAGAAGGCGTGCAGGACGTCTTCGCTGGTGAGGATGAGGCGGATCGGTTTGTTGACCGGAACGTGCAGGGAGCGGATGGAGCGGGTGCCGTCCGGGTACTCGAAGGTCCAGTTCCACTTCTTGCCGGTCACGTGAATTTCGAGCGCATCATTGGGAGCGACGCTGGCGGCGGCGTAGTCGTTAAACGCCCAGAAGAAGATGCCGATGACCAGGATGAGCGGGATGATACTCCAGGCCAGTTCCAGAGCCAGGTTGTGCCGCAAATCGAGCGTCAGCACGCCTTCCTTCTTCCGCTTGTATTTCCAGGCGAAAGCGACGGTGAGATAGCAGATCAAGATGAAGAACGCCAGTGTCAGCCAAAAGATGAACATGTAGAGAGTGTCGACCTTGCCAGCGTGCTCGCTGGCTTGCATCGGCATCATCCAATCCCGGAACCAATTCATAGTGTCTTCCTTAAGAAACCTGTTCCCGCTCACGGCGAAAGAGGCGCATGAGCGTAACGCCCAGAATTAATACTGTCAGAGCCCCGCCGGCCCGCATGATGTTCCTGGCGGTCATTACATAGCTGCGTGCATTCGGATCGTACTGGAAGCAGTAAAGCAGCATCTGCTCCATCCGCGTACCTTGGACGCGCCCCTGGGCAGCCTCCGTTAGGCCGAGCCGCAGGTCGAACGGCTTATATTTGATGCCGTAGAGGTATCGCGCCACTTTGCCGTCCGGCGTCAGCATGACGAGGGCGGCGGTGTGGGCATACTGCTGCCGGCTCTTATCCCAGTTGTACTTGTAGCCAACCTGCGCGGCGAGTTTCCGGGCGTTATCGTTGTTGTCGGCCAGAAAGTGCCAGCCCGGAGCGGGACGGTCGAAACTGGCCAGATAGGCTTGCTTCTTGGCCGCGGCCAATTCGTGCGTCTCCCGGGGGTCAAAGCTGACGGTGATAATCTCGTACTCTTTACCCGGGGTCCAGTCGAGTTCGCGGATGCTGGAGGTGACGCCGTTCAGGACCATCGAGCACAGCATCGGACAGGAGTAATAAACGAAGTTGAGAATGACGGGCCGCCCCTGGTTCAGGTAGGAACGAAGGGGAACGGGCCGGCCGTTCTCGGCGACAAATTCCAAAGAGCCATCGACAACGGTTCCCAGTTTTTCATCCACGCCCACGCCCTCAAGGTCGCGGATCGGTCTGTTGATCTGAGCCGAGACGATGGTCCCGGCCGCTATCAACAAACTGAGGATGGATCGTTTCATGGGAGTTACTTATTTTGCAGGCGCGTTTGGATCGGCTGCCACGACCGGAGCCGGGGCGTCTTCGATTTTCTTGACGGCGTACGGCGCCGTCGGATACTTGGGTGTTCCGGCGGCCGCTTCGGCAGCCACCAGTTCCATGGCCCTGCTGACCGGCATCCGGACCGTGCCGGCTGCCTTGTCGGCGATGCCATAGCTGTTTAGAGCCTGATCTTCTTTCGCCCGCAGGTCAATGAGGTCCTGCGATACCGGTGTTAACTGAACCTCTTCGAATACGCGGCCACGGTAGGTTTGGTAGTAGAAATTCACGCCCGCGATCACGACGATGAGGATCACCAGGATCGCGACGATGTTGAGGATGATCGGAATTGTGAGTGGTTCGGACCGGTCGTAACCGAGCGCCAAACTCTCTTCTTTGGGCGGCGGAACGTGATCAGACATTCTGGAGCTCCAATCCTTTCTTGAACCGCGGGTCGCCGACGGGCGCGATAACAGCCTTGCGCAGGCGGAGCCAGAAGACCAAGGCCAGCGTGCTCATGACCGCGAGCAGCGTCGCAATGTCAAGCCAGTTCGGTGCGACGCCGGCTTTGTGGAAGTTCGGCATCACCAGCCAATACACGTCGACGTAGTGCATGAGGAGGATCCAGACCGTGGCGAATCGCAGCACGTTCAAGTTCCGCTTGCTATTCCGGGCCAGCAGCACGAGGAATGTGAGGATGAAGTGGCCGAAAAGCAGAACGCCGCTTACGGCTTCCCAGGTACCGGTGCGCCGCATCTTAAAGAAGATAGTTTCTTCCGGCATGTTGGCGTACCAGATCAGCATGTACTGCGAGAAGGCGATATAGGCCCAGAAAAGCGTAAGAGCGAACATCCATTTACCAAGGTCGTGATAGTGTTCGACCGTCACCGAGTTGACCATGATCCCGTTGGCACGGAAGCGCAGGAAGATAAAGGTCAGCAGCGCGAAGAAGGCCCAGGCGCCCGCGCCCAGACAATAAACGCCGAACATAGTGGAGTACCAGTGCGGGTTCAGCGACATCACCCAATCGACGCTGGCCAGCGAGGCGGACAGGAAGAAGAGCAACATCCCGGGAGCGCTCCACCGTTCGCTGGAGAACGTGGGTTCCAGGGATTTGGTTGTGTCCTGCGCCTTCGAGTTTGAGTAGAGGCGCCAGGCCCAAAGCGTCCACAGGGCAAAGTAAACCACCGCGCGAATGTAGAACAGCCGAGGGTTCAGATAGGACTCGTAAACCGGCCGCTTGAGCGGCATCAACTCCTTGGCGACGAACTCGGGGTGCGACCATTCGTAGAGCGAGTGAAGGCCGAACGCAATGGGTATGAAGAGCAGCGCCAGCACCGGAATCGACATCATGATTTTTTCCATGATGCGGCGTACGGGCACGCTCCAGGCGGAGCCCGTCAGGTGCTGAATCATGACGAAGAGCGTTCCGCCGATGGTGATAGAGAAGGCAAAGAAAAACGCTACCAGATAGGACTGGAAAAACTGGTCGTGATTGTTGGCGTAACCGGCCAAAGCCGCGGCCCAGGAGAGCAGGAAAAGGGCTCCGATAACGTTTCGGCCACGATCCCAGATCGCGTCGGGGATGTAGTAGCTGTCCTGCGGAGCACTATGGTGATGAGAATGGCTCATTTTGGTTTATCGCACCTCCGAACGCAAATTCTCCGGTACGTCTTCTATCTTGCCGCCGCCGGCGCGCTGCAACACTCGGAGGTAGGCGATGATCGCCCAGCGGTCGTAGTCTGAAGTCTGATTCCGATAGCCCATCATGGTCCGACGACCGTCGCTGGCGATGGAGTACAACTCGCCATCGTTCTTGTCGCGGGTTTCCTGCTTGTGCAGGTTGGCCGGCTGGAAGACGGCGCCGGCGCGTTTGCCAACGATTCCGCCGCCGGAAGCAGTGCGGTCATGACAAGGGGCGCAGTAGATATTGAACTTCTTCTGCCCGTGCTTGAGGGTCTTTTCGTTGATTTCCAGCGGATTCTTGCCCACGTATTGTCCAGCGGCGAGGCCGAAGTGGTGGCCTTCGTCCTCGTAGAAGTTTTCCCGCGAAATCGTACCGGCGACGGGACGGCGGCTGGCCGACCGGTCGGCGAAGAGCGAGCTCTCCTGTTGCGGCTTAAACTTCTCCTGGATCTTCATATCCGGCATGATCCACAAGGGCGGGGTATCTTTGCCGGCACCTGGTCCACAACCGGACAATCCGGCAGCGGCAGCGGCGATAAGTAATGTAGTAACCAGTCGCATTCGTTACGCCTCGATCAGTTCCATCTTGTCGGCGCCCTGGGCGGCGAGGAAATCGCGGGTTGCCGTTGCGTCAAACTCGCGGTCGCTGGCTTCAATTACCAGAACAAACCGGTCGTCGGTAATCCCTTTGTGGCCGGAATAGTTAAAAATCGGGTGATAAAGCCGGGGAAGGCCGTTCAAGCCGATCATGCCGAATACGGCGACGAAGGCGGAGAGCAGTACCGTCAACTCGAAGATAATCGGGATCGACGGTTCGTAGGAGAAGAACGGCTTGCCGGCGATGACCAAGGGGTAGGCGACGGCGCCGGTCCACCACTGGAGCAGGATCGCTATGGTCAGGCCGGTTGCCGAACCGCAAAGGATCAGGTAGCCGAGGATGGACGGCTTGGCTCCCATCGCGTCATCGATACCATGGATCGGAAACGGAGTATAGGCCTCCATTTTTGTATAGCCGGCCTTACGCGCCTCTTTAATGGCGCCCATCAGTTTGTCGGGAGAATCGAAGTCCGCCACAAGCCCGTGAATGGAATGTTTCTCAGCCATTAGTGCGCCGCTCCCACAGGTTCTTTGCCCTCGGAAGCCGCGACGGCCTCATCGAGATAGTGTTTTTCGTGCGCGTTCGCCGACATCATGCCCTTCACTTCGCTGATGGCGATGATCGGGAGGAAGCGGGTGAAGAAGACGAACAGCGTGAGGAACAGTCCGAACGTGCCGAAGAAGGTGAGGATGTCCACAAAAGTCGGCCGGAAGTAGCCCCAGGAGCTGGGCAGGAAGTCCCGGTGCAAGCTGGTGGCGATAATCACGAAACGTTCGAACCACATGCCGATGTTGACGATGATCGAAATGAAGAACATGAACGGAATGTTGCGCCGTAGGCTGCGGAACCAGAAGAACTGCGGCGAGATTACGTTGCAGGAGACCATCGTCCAATACGCCCAGGCGTAGGGGCCCATCGCGCGGTTCATGAAGACGTACTTTTCGTAAGGGTTGCCGCTGTACAGAGCGATGAAGAACTCGGTGGCGTAGGCATAGCCCACGATGGTTCCCGTGGCCAGGATGACCTTGTTCATGTTCTCCAAATGGGTAAGCGTGACCAGGTGCTCGACCTTGTAGATCCAGCGTGCCATGACCATCAAGGTCACGACCATCGCGAATCCGGAGAAGATAGCTCCGGCGACGAAGTAGGGCGGAAAGATCGTGGTGTGCCAGCCGGGAATGATGGAGACGGCGAAGTCGAACGACACGATGGTGTGCACGGAAAGCACCAGCGGCGTCGAGAGGCCGGCCAGAATCATGTAGGCCTTTTCGTAGTTTTTCCAGTGCGTGGCCGATCCCCGCCATCCGAGGCTCGCGATGCCGTAAGCGATCTGGCGGCCCTTGGTGGTGGCGCGGTCACGAATCGTGGCGAGATCCGGGATCAGGCCGACATACCAGAACAGCGCCGAAACAGTTCCGTAAGTTGAAACGGCGAAAACGTCCCACAGCAACGGGCTGCGGAAGTTCTGCCACATGTCGAGGAACTCGTTGGGAATCGGGAAGAGCCAGTAGGCGCGCCAGGCGCGGCCCACGTGAACGCCGGGGTAGATGGCGGCGCAGGCGACGGCGAACAGCGTCATCGCCTCGGCGAAACGGTTGATGGACGTCCTCCACTTCTGGCGGAAGAGGAAGAGAATCGCCGATATCAGCGTGCCGGCGTGGCCGATGCCGATCCAGAACACGAAGTTTGTAATATCCCAGCCCCAGCCAACGGGCTGATTGTTGCCCCAGACTCCGACGCCGGTCGCAATCAGATAGGCCAGCATCAGGCCCATCATGCCGGTGATGCTGCTCGTAATCGCGAGCGCGATGTACCAATTGCGGTGCGTCTTGACCTCTGAAATGATGCTGACCGCTTCGGTTACGTCGTGAAACGACGGATGCCCATCGGTCAGCGACGGCGAGAGCCGCTCCTTCATTTCCTGTTCTCTAGTAAGTTCCGCCATTACGCCAGCTCCGGATTGGGATTGCGCAGCTTCGCCATATACGTTGTGCGCGGCTTCACGTTAAGTTCATGCAGCAGTGAATAGGTGCGGTGATCCTTCTTCAACTGCGCCACTTTCGATTCGGGATCGTTGATATTGCCAAAGACGATCGCGTCGGCCGGGCACGTCTGCTGGCAAGCGGTGAGAATTTCACCGACCTTGTACGGGCCGGGAGCGCCCGACGCGCGGCCTTCCGCCTTCGCTTTGATCTTCGCTCCCTGGATACGCTGTATGCAGTAGGTGCACTTCTCCATCACACCGCGCATACGAACCGTGACGTCCGGATTTTGCCCCAACTTGGTGATCTCTTCCATGTCCTTATGGAAGTTCAGATAGTTGAAGCGCCGGACTTTGTACGGACAGTTGTTGGAGCAGTACCGGGTGCCGACGCACCGGTTATAGGCCATGTCGTTCAGGCCTTCGGGACTGTGAACCGTCGCCGCAACCGGGCAAACCGATTCGCACGGCGCATTTTCGCAATGCTGGCAGGTCATGGGTTGGTAGACGGCCTGCGGATCCTCTTCTTCGCCGGTGAAGTACCGGTCGAGACGAATCCAGTGCATTTCGCGGCCCTTGCTGACCTGATCCTTGCCAACGACCGGGATGTTGTTCTCTCCCTGGCAGGCGACGACGCAGGCGTTGCAGCCGATGCAGGCATTGAGGTCGATCGACATCCCCCACTGGTTGCCCTTGGAGTAGTCGTGTTCGTCGAAGAGCGAGAAAAGTTCGACATGCTCCTCTTCGTGCCTGGCGAAATGGGGTTCCTTTTCAAACTTAGCCAGCGTGGCTTCCTGAACGATCGGCCGGCCTTCCTGGCTATGGTGTTCCTGGGTGGTCACCATGAAGTAGGTCCCGGCGGATTTGGTCACATTCGCGGCGGTGGAGAAACCCATCCCCGCGGAGGAACGAACCACATAGGCGTTGTATCCTACGCCGCGGCCGACGCGCCCAACAGTACCGCGTCCATATCCTACGGTCAGCGTCACGACGCCATCGGCGTGACCCGGAAGGACGTATACCGGCGCTTCTACTTTCTGTCCACCGACTTCGACATTGATCTTCTGGGCGTACATCCCGACCTTGTCCGGAATGACCTCCACCTGCAGCTCTTTGGCCGTTTTCGGGCTCATAAGCGCGGCGTTGTCCCATACCAGCTTGGTCATCGGCTCGGGCGCTTCGTGCAGCCAGGCGTTGTTGGCAAACCGTCCGTCCCAGAAGTTGGCGCTGGGGAAGAACGAGACCTCCACCTTGCCGCTCGCTTTGGGGGCGCTATTAACAGCCGCCTCGACGCGCGTCTTGTCGCCAGCCGCTTTGACCAAGGCCGGACCGGTGCCGGCCACGACGCCGTCGTGCAGCGCCTTCCGCCACGCTTTATCGTCCAGCTTTAGCTGAGCCTTCACCAGATCGTAGCCCTTCGCCCATTTGCCGGTCGCGAGCAGGCTCGTAACTTCCACGGCCGACCGGGTTCCGAACAACGGCTCGATCAGCGGTTGAACCACGCTCACCGTGCCATCGAGGTTGACCGCATCGCCCCACGCTTCAAGGTAGTGCGATTCGGGCAGATGCCACTTCGCGGCGACAGCGGTTTCATTGACTTCGGCGCCAAGATGAATCGACGTCGCCGCCTTTTTCATCGCGTCGGCAAATCCAAAATCGGCCGGCGCGTCGAAGACGGGGTTGCCGCTCAGCACGACCAGCGCTTTTACGGCGCCGCTGTTGAGTTCCCCGACCAAGTCCTTGACAGCGCTCAACGGACGGCGGACGTCCTTGGTGTAGAGGACCGTTTCGCCGGCGTTCCCCAGCGTCTGATTGATCAGCGCCACCACGGCGTGCACGACCGCGGGCTGGCGGGGACCGGCGAGAACGATCGCCTTGCCCTTGTTGGCCTGCAAGTCCTTGGCGACTGCTTTAACCCATTTATCCTGCTGTCCGAGAACCTTCAATCCCGCGATCACGCCCAGTTCGCGGGCGAGGTCGAAGACGAAGTTCTGGACATCGCTCGGCTTGATTCGCAGGCGGTTGTCAGCCATTGCGCCGGTAATCGTGAAATTGCTTTCGATGGCGTAGAGCCGGCTCAATACCGGGCCAGCCGGAGAGTGCGCGGCGGCCGCGGCGGGCGGATGTTCACCAGCCGCTGGCGCATGAGCGGCCTCGGCGCCGTGCGACGGACGGCGGCGCGCGGAGAAGTCTTTCACCCAGCCTAACGAACGGTTATCGATATGGAGAAAGTCCGAATCCAGCGCGACAACAACGTCAGCCTTCTTGAAGTCGTAATGGGGACGGAGCGAATCGTTGAATGCGATCTGCGAGCCTTCGAGGATCGCTTCGTCGGTGAGCGGTTCATACTCCACCCACTTTGCCTTCGGCATCTTCGCTGCCAACTGGGTGCGCAAGCCGCTGAGCGTCGGCGAATTCACCAAAGTACTCAGGATGCGAACGCCGTCGCCATCGGACGGCAGTGTCACAGCCGCTTTGGTGAAAGCATCCCAAGTAGACGCCTTGCCGCCTTCCAAAACCTCTTTCGACCGGTCCGGATCGTACAAGTTCAGAACCGAAGCCTGCGTCAGCGTGTTGGCCGCGCCGCGGCTCGATGGATCGTTCGAATTGCCTTCGATCTTTATGGGACGGCCGTCGAAGGACTTAACGACAAGACCTATCGATCGCCCGTTGAACGGCATCGCGGTCGCAAAATGCAGCGCGTTGCCCATCACCACGCCTTCCACCGATTTGGCGTACGGCAGAATTTTTTCGACCGGCCGGCGGCATGAGGTCAGCCCCGCCAATCCCATCGAAGCGGCCATCAACTGCAGAAAGTTGCGGCGGGATTTGCCGTCCAGCATCTCCGTGGCGCCTTCGGGAAACTCCTGCGAGACCCAGTTTTGGAACTTCGGCGAGTTGGAGAGCTCTTCCAGGCTCCGCCAGAACTTCTTTCCAGTCTGGTTCGCTATTCCTTGTATCTGAATCATCGGTGACATCCTGAACAGTTAGTAGGGGGCGCGATTTTCTTCGTGGCGATGATCTCTCGACCGATTTCGGCGGGATCGCGGTCCGCCTTCCAGTCCAACTTCGTCACCAACTCAGCCGGGCGCAGGTTCGCGGCCGGATTCCGATGGCAGTCCAGGCACCAGGCCATCGTCAGCGGCTGCACCTGTTTCACTTCCACCATCTGGTCGATGCGGCCGTGGCACGTAACGCAGCTCACGCCGGAATTTACGTGCGCGCTGTGATTGAAGTACACGTAGTCGGGAAGCCGGTGAATCTTAATCCACGGGATCGCCTGGTCCAGCTCATAGCTCTTCCGCACCGGCTCTAGAACGACGCTCTGCCCCTTCACCTTCGAGTGGCAGTTCATGCAGGTTTGGGTGGAAGGAATGGCCGCGTACGAGCTCTTATCAACGGTGTTGTGGCAGTAGAGGCAATCCATCCCAAGGTTGCCGGCATGCAGCTTGTGGCTATATGGGATGGGCTGTGTCGGCTGGTACCCCGGTTCGATCCGTTTCGGGTGATGTATAAATAGCATCCCGCCCGCTGTTACCGCCGCGCCCAGGCCCGCCACCAATAGGCCTGCCCGGATCATAAGGTCGAGTTTTTTCGGAAATATCTGTCCCATCGCCTAGACTACGGCTCCTCTCAGGCTACAAGGTCCAACAGTCGCCAGTAGCAGGGGTGTTTGGCAAATCATGATAGCTTGGTTTGGAAAGCGGGCTGGAAGATACCCAATCGTCCGGCCGCTAGTTTTCATACTACTTCTACCATAGGTGCAGAAATTCTGCAATCCAGAGAAAATTTCTTGTTTAACAAGAATTCGGACCTTCTTTTATGAAGTTTCGCGTCCCCGAAGCCCGCAATCCTGGATACCTCGGTAAACGCTTCGGCGACCTTAAAGTCCGCCTTAAGCTGGTCGTACTGCATAATCTTTTTTTCCTTGTGTTAACCAGCTCCGTGTATTTTACAGTCTTCCCCTTGCTAGAGCAAAGGATATCCGGGGCAAGATCGCGAGAAATTAGTTTAATCACACAGGCATTCCTGGCGGACACGCCGCTTCCGCAGCTCCCCGGGCTGGAGATCTACTCCTATGAAGAAGGTGCGGCGCACACGCTAGGAATCTCGCCGGGGATTCTTGATTGGCTGGACAAGCATCCAGGGCGCATCTACGGCAACTCGGCAACAGAGGAGTACCTGTACCGGAAGAATCCGGTTTCCGGGATCTACCGCAAGATTCGCCTGCCAAACGAATACTACCGCCAGGCGCTTCGGATTATCCGCACAGCGCTCTTCGTCGTGTTGGGGGTTATCTACATTCTGGCGGTACTCCTATTAGAACTGGTGATCATGCCGCTCTATGTCTATCGGCCTCTACGCGCGATGCTTGACGCGGATTATTCCGTAATGACTGGGGACCGCCCGAGGGAGATAATTCCGGCGGAAGATATTTCGCGGGATGAGATCGGCCAGATCATGCTGTCTCGCAACAGCACCGTGGAGCAGCTCCGCGCGCGGGAAACGGAACTGGAAGCGGCGCTGACACGCCTGGAAAATGCCAAGCGCAGCCTGGCGGCGCAGGACCGGCTGGCGAGCCTGGGCATGCTGAGCGCGGGGGTAGCCCATGAGTTGAATACGCCGCTAGCGGTGCTGGAGGGCTCGATTGAAAAGTTGCTGGAGACGGTCAACGCACCGAATGCCCAACAGCGATTGATGCGGATGCAGCGGGTGGCGACGAGGCTGCGCTCGATCAGCGAAGGGCTGCTGGATTTCGCCAAGGTCCGCAAACCGAGGCTGGAGGTCGTAAATGTCTATCCTTTGGTTAACGAGGCCTGGAGCCTGCTGGCGTTGGACGAAAAATCCGGCAGCGCGGGGTTCGACAACGCCGTCCCGCGCGACTGCCAACTGATCGCCAACCCGGACCGGATGATTCAAGTTTTCGTGAATCTGCTGCGGAACGCGCTGCAGGCGATTCCCAGCGACGGCGGCACGATACGTGTGACGGCAACGCCCTACGGCGGAACGCAGGGGCGGTGGTGGTCAATCTGTGTCGAGGACAATGGACCGGGCATCCCCGAAGATGTCCTCCCCGAAATATTTGAGGCGTTTATCACCACGCGGCTCGACTCCCGCGGCACGGGGCTGGGGCTTACCGTTTCCGAGGGGATCATTCAACAGCACGGCGGCACGATCAGCGCCTCCAACAAGCCCGGCGGCGGAGCGCGGATCGAGTTTCGCCTTCCGGAAGCCGGTCACACCATCGACTGAACTATCCTGTACCCATGGCGGCAGAATCTTCTCCCACCGAAGCGCTCATCGATATCGCCGTTCTCGATGATGACCTGGACTTCCGCAATTACATGGAGGATGTCTTGAAAGATGAGGGCTCCTATACGGTCCGGACCTTCGCGCACCCGGACGATCTGTTCGCGGCCGCCGAAACCCAGTTGCCCGATATCGTTCTGCTCGATATGAAGATGGGGGAGTTTAAGGGTGATCTGGTGCTGGAGCAGTTGCAGACCCGATGGCCCGGCCTGTGCGTCATTGTCGTCACCGGCTACCCGTCCTATGAAGATATGCGCGCCACGTTCAAGATGAACGTGTTCGACTACATTACCAAGCCCTTTTCTCTAGCCCAGCTCCGGCAGGTGCTGCGCCATGCCATCGAAACCCGGGATTTGGGGAAGACGCCCCAGGATCGCCTGCGGGAGCGCCTCGGCCACCGCATCAAGGTCCTTCGCGTGGAGCATGACTGGTCGCTCAAGGACTTGGCGGGAACTACCAAGCTCAGCGTTTCGCAAATCAGTGCGATCGAGCGCGGCGCGCACCTGCCGTCGATGGAATCCCTCCTGGCGATCTCCAAGGCTTTCGACAAGCGGCCAAGCGAAATCCTGCAGTCCATCGACTTCTGAACGCGCCCGGAAGTGGTTGAAACCAACCACCCTGTTGCTGTTCCACCAGCTTGCAGACCGCACCGCCAGACAGAACCCTTTCCGAATCAATTACTTCGGGAATGGCAACGCAATTGCCAAATAGCGGCAGGGAGATTCCGCCATGAAACCGCAAACCGCAGCAACCATAGCCGCCGCAATGTTATCAGCATTCGCATGGGCCCAGGCTGCCCCGGATGCCGCTACCCCGCCCGCGCCACAGTCTCCGCGCGTAGCCGGCTCACAAATTATCCTCCCGGCAGGCGCATGGATTCGAATGCAGGTCGATCAACCGATTTCGAGCGACCACAACCGTCCCGGTGACGGCTTTACCGGTACGCTGGCCCAACCGGTCGTCGCCGACGGATATATCGTCGCGCACCGCGGACAGACCATCGAAGGGCGTGTGACCGAAGCGCTCAAGGCAGGGAAAACCAAGGGCACCTCCCGCCTCGGCCTCGAACTGATCGAGGTGAGCCTGGCCGACGGCCAGCAGATGCCGATTCGCACGCAGCTGATCGAATACAACGGCGGAACCTCAGTTGGCCGAGATGTTGCCGCCATTGGAACGACCACGGGAATGGGTGCGGCGATTGGAGGCGCCGCGGCCGGCGGAGTGGGCGCGGGAATTGGCGCATTGGCCGGCGCCGCCGCTTCCGGTATCGGAGTCCTGCTTACTCGCGGACGGGCCACGGAGATCTATCCGGAAACCGTGGTGGCCTTCCGGACAACGGCGCCCGTTACGATCTCCACGGAGCGCGCTCCGCATGCGTTTCAACCGGTGCGTCAATCCGATTATGAGCGCAATACGCTCGAACCCCGGCCGGCGGCGCAACAGCGTCCGGCGATTAACTATGGGATTTATGGAGGCGTGCCTCCTTATCCCGCTTGGGGTTGGGGGGGACCCTGGTACGGCGGATATTGGGGAGCGCCGTATTACGGCGGAGTCGGTGTCGTTGTGGGCGGCGCGTGGGGTGGAGGCTATGGACACAATCATGGGGGACATGGCCACGGCGGTGGGCATGGAGGCGGAAACGGCGGCGGCCGCGGTGGCGGAGGCGGGAACGGAGGGGGCGGGCGCCGCTAGCCTGGCGCGCTCGGTGCTACTATATCCGTGACGGATGTATTCGCCGCTTACTCCCGCAGTCTTTCACATCCTGCTGGCCGTAGCCGACAGCGACCGGCACGGCTACGGGATCATGCAGGAAGTGTCGGCCAGAACGGGCGGCAACGTCATCCTCGGGCCGGGGACGCTCTACGGAACCATTAAACGGATGCTGGCCGCCGGCTTGTTGGAAGAGGCCGGTGATCGGACCGATCCCGAACTCGGTGACGAACGCCGCCGGTACTACCGGATCACCGGCAAGGGCAGGGACGCCGCGATTACCGAGGCTGCCCGTATGCGGGAACTGCTGCGCGTGGCGCGCGCGAAACGTTTGCTCCAAGAGGTTGTATGAGCGTCTCATCAAGGCTGTATCGCTTCATGCTCAAGGCTTACCCCAAGGCTTATCGAGACCGCTATTCCGGTCCTATGGAGCAGTTGTTTCGTGACCAGTTAACGCAGTCTGACTCGCTCACTGGATTTCTGGCGCTTTGGGGCCGGACTTTGGGCGATTGGGCGATTTCGGTGCCGCTGCGCCACTGGGAGCGGTTCCAACCGCGAGGGCACTGCTCGAAGCTGAATGATCCCGCGAAGCAATGCCTGTTCTTCGCACGGTCGGAAGCAAGTTCGTTTTCCAGAAGCGAAATAACGTTGGAGCACTTTCTGCTCGGTTTACTGCGGGAGCAACCAGCGCTTGTTTCCGCTTCGCGGCTGGAAGCAGTGGTACGAGCGATTGAGGCCACGGAGCCGGCCGCACGCCGGGTTCCGCCGGTTGAAGACTTGCGGCTGAGCCAGGCTGCGATTCGTGCCATCACCATCGCCACTGAGATCGCTCATAATGCCGGACGCGAGCAAATGACGCCGTCGGATATTGCGGAAGCTATCCTACGGGAACAAGATTCTCTGGCGGCGCGGTTATTGCGCGAACACCGTGCCGGCGGACATTGACCCGTGGACCAGCCCATCCGCCACCGGCGCATTCCCACGCGCAATCAAACCGGGTGGGCTTCCAACCAGCTCAACGAGGTCAGCGAGCAGTTCGTGGATTTCTGCCGTACAGCCGAGCGTCCCGTGCTCGATATCGGGGCCGGCTTCGGGCTGGCGGCGCTGGCGGCGCTGGACGCAGGCGCAACGGTGATGGCGAACGACCTCGATCCGGATCACTTAACTGCGATTGGGAATGCCGCCAACCCAGCAAGCGCACCGCGACTCCAACTGGTGCGCGGCCGCTTCCCCCGGGATCTGAAATTCCCCGCAGCGTCGTTCGCCGCCATCCACGCCTCAAACGTTTTGCATTTCCTCACCGGCCCGCAATTGAGTGCCGGCTTCGCCTCCATCGCGCACTGGCTCGTCCCAGGCGGGAAGCTCTTCGTCCAGGCTTCCACTCCCTGGCAACAGCCGTTCCGTGACTTCGTGCCGGCCTTTGAAACGCGACAAAATACCGGCGAAGAGTGGCCTGGCTGGATCGCCAATACAGCCGATTATTCGAAGCACCGCATGCTGAGCCAGATCCCAAAGAGCATCCATTTGCTCGATGACGCGACTCTCCGGCGCTCCGCCACCGCCGCCGGTCTCATCGTAGAAAATGCCTGGCTCTATCGCCGCCGCGACCTGCCGGCAAGTCTGTTTTTGGACGGCCGCGAATGCGCCGGATTAATCGCGCGAAAACCCGAATTCTGATTCAAATCGCCGCGATCCCAGCCGATACGCAGTTCTAGCGCCCATACATGACTTCTTTAACCTACGTGAGTTCTGCGACTCAACCATTTACCAATCGCGAACTGGCCAAACTTCTCGCCAAATGCCGCGAAAGCAATAACCGAAATGGAATCACCGGAATGTTGCTGTACAAAGACGGCAACTTCATGCAAGTGCTGGAAGGACCTCCGGCGATCGTAAAGCGCCGGTTCATGGACATCCGGCTCGACCAGCGCCACGAAGGCCTGACTGTCCTTACCGAACAGGTCGTCGAAGTCAGGACTTTTTCAGATTGGTCCATGGCTTTCTGGAACCTCAATACCGTTAACCCCAGCAGCGTCCCGGGCTACGCCGACTTCGCCAAACTCCCGCTCCTGGACCCGGAATTCAAATCGAATCCAGCGCGAGCCCGCGAACTCATGCTCACACTCCGCAACTCGCTTTAGTTCCTACTGCGGTGCGCCCGAAGGACGAGGCTGACCCGGCATACTCGGCGGAGGCTGCGTCAGGAATGTCGCTATATCCTTTGCCGCTTTGGTTTCGATATTCGGTTTCTGCAGGAAGCCCAGGTCCCGGAACCATTCGTTGAACCGCAGTTGCCATGTGCCTAACGGGATGCCGCCGCGGTCCGTTTGCCCGCCCCCGTGAGTCCCATTGCCGTAGAGATGCATTTCGATGTTTGGAATTCCAACGGCCAGCATCGCGCTGTAGTATTCGATCGCCCAAATTGCATGAACGCGGTCACCCGAACCCGGACAGGCCAAGAACGCCGGCGGTGCGTTCCGGGGAATCGGCGGCGCGGTCCGGTTGCGTGCGAACGGCGAGGGCCCCGGATAGATGATCCCGACAAAATCGGGACGCGACGTGATACCGGCGAAGGGATCGGACGTCTCTTTATTGTTTTTGTCGAATTCGTCAAACAGCACCGCCGCCGGAGCCGACAACTCCGCCCCCGCCGAAAAACCCATGATGCCGATCTTGTTCGGATCTATATTCCATTCCTTCGCATATGCGCGAACCATGCGAATGGCCTGCAAGGCGTCGTTAACGGCGTCTTTCTCTGCAATATAGCCATCCTTCCGCAGCCGGTAACGGAGGATCACCGTGTTGACGCCCATGTTGTAAAAAGAGTGGACGAAATCGGCGCTTTCGCTGCCAATGACGAGCGTGTTGTGTCCGCCGCCGGCGGCCAGAATTACCGCCGCGCCGGTGTTCATTCCCTTCTCCACCATGTGCACTTCAATCGAGGGATTGTGAACATTGACGATGTTGCTGATGCGCCCTGGCACCACCTGGCTCATGTTATAGACTTCGGCCTCGCGCACCCGGTCCGCCTTCAAATGCGGCGACCCCGCCGGATACAGCGGCACCACAATACCGCCCGGCACAATCGCCTGCGGCGCGTAAGGTCCATCGGTCACCGGGCCGGGTTTCGGTATCGAAAGCGGAGCCGGCAACGCCGGTAACGCCGGGCGCGCCGGCTGCGCAACAAGTACCGTTCCGATCAAAACAACCGGGGCAACAATCCAACTTCTCATGCTCATGGCCATCCATCATATACGCCGGGCCGGGTCCCTTGGGATACCAATTGTATCCGGGTATAATTAATCCATGGACCAGACCAAATCCTTTGCCGTCTTCTGTGGAAATCAGCGCATCGCCTCCGGGCGTCTGCCCGAGATGTTGGCCACGGTCAAGGAGTGGGCCGCTATCCACGGGGAGGATGGAATACTCTACTTCGAAGACTGGTCCGGGCGCCAGACGGACTTCAACCTGCGCGAACCCACACCGCCCCCGCCCGGTCCCGGACGGCCAAAACTGGGTGTGGTCTCACGCGAAATCTCGCTGTTGCCGAGGCACTGGGAGTGGTTGCAGGACCAGCCCAACGGCGCCTCGGCCGCCATTCGGCGCCTGATCGATCAGGCGCGGCACTCCCCCGCCCTGCAGGAGCGGCAAGCCCGGGAGTCCGCCGGCCGGTTCCTCTCAGCCGTTGCCGGCAACTTCCCCGGCTATGAGGAAGTCACGCGCGCACTCTATGCCGGCGACAGTCAAAAAATGGTCTCGCTGATGTCCGCATGGCCCGCCGACGTCCGTTCTTATGCCTCGCGGCTGCTTGGATTGTGAAATCTGAAATTTTATGGTTGCATGCGGTCCAGGATTGTGAAAGTATTTCTGACGGATCAATTCTATGTCTCGCCAAATTCTCCTTCTCTCGACCGTAATGGGATGTTCCATGTTGCTGGCGCAACAGGGATCGGGAACAATTTCCGGAATCGTCACCGACCCGCAAAACGCCGCGGTAGCCGGAGCCGATGTCCGCGTCCGAAATGTCGGAACGAACTCCGTTTTTCGCACTACGGCCAATGAACAGGGATTCTACACAGCGCCCGGCATGGCCGTTGGCGATTACGAAGTGGTCACGGAGCGGACCGGGTTCAAACGATCGGTTCGCACAGGCATCAACCTGCAGGTGAACCAAACGGCGCAGGTGGACGTGCGCCTGGAGGTCGGCCAGGTGGCCGATACCATCGAGGTCATCGCGGAAGCGCCGCTGGTCAACGCCAGCAACTCCACCGTCGGCGAGGTGATCGAAAACCGCCGCGTGCGCGACCTGCCATTGAACGGGCGCGGCGCCCTGGCTCTAACGCTGCTCACCAGCGGTGTGGTCTCAAACGCCGGACCTACTAATTCCGGCTTCGGCGACCGCGGGATTCAGATTTCCTCGATCTCGATCAACGGCAGCCCGAATTCGATGAACGCGCAGATGCTGGATGGCTCCAACAACATCCTGAGTTATGCGGGTGAGGTTGGCGTGCCGCCCGCTGTCGACGCCGTGGAAGAGTTCAAAGTGCAGAGCGGCACTATGTCGGCGGAGTTCGGCTTCACGGCCGGAGGCACCATTAACCTTGTCACCAAGTCCGGCACCAACCGGATTCGCGGATCGCTCTATGAATTCCTGCGCAACGACAAGTTCGACGCCCGCAACACCTTCGCCGCCTCCAAGCTGCCCTTCCGGTACAACCAATACGGCGGCACGGTGGGTGGCCCCATCCGCAAGGACAAGACGTTCGGCTTTTTCAATTTTGAAGACTACAAATCCCGCCGCAGTTCGCCGCGCATCGCCTCGGTTCCCCTGGCCACCTGGCGGCAGGGCGACTACAGCAACCTGCTCACCGCCGCCGGCGCCGTAATTCCTATCTACGATCCGGCCACCACGCGCAACAACCCGAGCGGAGCCGGACAGGTGCGCGACCCCTTCCCCGGCAATCAAGTACCGCGGAACCGCTTCGATCCCGTCGCTCCCAAGATCATCGAATTCTGGCCATTGCCGAATAAGGCCCCCCAAAACGCCTTCACGCAGGCGCAGAACTTCCAGGACGCTGGGCGGAGCACCATCGACTGGCGCCAATGGAACGTCAAGGTCGACCACCGCTTCAACGAGCGGAACAACATGTTCGTCCGCTACACCTCCGCGCAGCACAAGCCCGGTTCGGACTCTCTCTACCTGGACCCCACCGTTGGCTCGAACCGTTTTGACGATCAGACCAACCGCAACGCCGTCGTCAGCGATACGCACACCTTCTCGCCGACGCTGATCAACGATCTTCGCGTCGGAGTCATGCGCCAGTCGTTCATCTTCGTGGCCGCCAATTTCGACAAGGGCTGGCCCCGGAAACTCGGCTTGCCGCCCATTGTCCCCAATGACCAGATGCCCTTGATCAACTTTGGTTACGGCGAAATCGGCGGCGGCGCCGCCGGCAATCGCGGTTCATTCAATTGGGATATTCAGGACACGGTCACCATGGTGAAGGGCGGGCACACGCTGCGCATCGGATACAACCACCGGTTGCTGCAGGGCGGCAACCTGCAGGGCGCGGCGATGTCCGGCAACTTTGCCTTCGCCGGTCTTACCGCCAATCCGCAACTGCCCGCGGCTTCTGGTTCCAGCATGGCCCAATTTCAATTGGGGGAAGTTTCCAGCGCTACTATCGATCGGATTCTCGGCAACACCTTCGTTGCATACTCCGCCAGCGCCTTTTTGCAAGACGATTGGAGAATTAACCGCCGCCTGACGGTGAACCTGGGCTTCCGCTACGACTACCAGCAGAAGCCGATCGAACGCCACGACGGCCACATCAACTTCGACATGTTCTCCACCGATCCCGTTTCCGGCTTCAAGGGCAAGACCGTCTACGCCGGCGTGGACGGCCAGCCGCGCAGTTTCCTCGGTGAAGACTATAATGACTTTGCTCCGCGCTTCGGCTTCGCGTGGGATGCCCTGGGCTCCGGCAGGCTGATCGTCCGTGGCGGCTACGGTGTCTTCTATCCCCCCATCTTCTGGCGCAATTTCATGGGGAATACGCAGTTGTTCTCCACCACCTCCACCGCCTACGCCGCGCAGGGACCCGGCCTGCGGGCCTTCCTGTTTGCGCAGGGCTTTCCAACCGCGCCCATCGAATCCCCCGGAGCCAAGGCCGGCCCCAGCGCTCTGCTGGGCCAGGCAGTGAACGTCAACGAAACCGATCCAACCACCCCACTCACGCAGCAATGGAATTTCTCCATTCAACAGGAGATAAAGGGCTGGCTGCTTGACGTCACTTATGCCGGCAACAAGGGCAACCACTTCATGGCCAGCGGCTACAGTGCCAACTCGCTACCGCCCGCCGAACGCCTCCGTCTGGGCCGTTCCCTGCAGGATGTTGTGCCGAACCCGTTGGCCGGGAAAGTGCCCGGGGGTTTAGGCGGCGCTACTACCACCCGCGAACGCCTGTTGCTGCCGTATCCCCACTACTCGAGCGTGACGATTCGCAACCCGCGTTACGGAAACTACACTTCGCACCAGCTCCAGCTCAACGTGAAGCGCCGCATGGCCAAGGGGCTGCTGGTCCATTGGGCGTTCACCGGCGGAAAGAAAATGAGCGACGGCGTCGCCGTTCCCATAGACTTCGGCCCCGTCGAACAGACCAATGAAAACGGCTTCCAGGACAGCGTGGCTAACCGGCAGTTGAACCGGTCCGTGGACCCTGCCGATGTCGCCCAGCGTAGCGTCCTCAGCGTGCTCTACGAGCTCCCGTTCGGCCAGGGCAAATCGTTCAATCCCGGCAATGTCGTTCTCAGCAAGCTGGTCAGCGGCTGGCAGTTGAACATGATCAACGTCATGCAATCGGGCATCCCCCTTACCGTCCGCGGCGCCAGCAACTTCGCCGCCGACCGGCCCAACTCCACCGGTACGAGCGCCAAACTCGAGGATCCCAACCGGACCGCCTGGTTCCGTACCGATGTCTTCGTCAACCCGCCCGAATACGAGCTCGGTAACGTCGGCCGCACGATACCCGATGTCCGTCATCCCGGGGCGATCAACTTTGACCTATCCCTGATGAAAGCCACGGTGTTCAAGGAGCGCTTCCGCGTGGAGTTCCGCGCTGAGGCATTCAATATCGCCAACCACGTAAACCTCGGCCTGGCCGATGACACCTTCGTTCCCGGCACTGACGGCAAGAACCGCAGTTCCACCTTTGGCACCGTGAACACCGCGCGCGACGCGCGTATCATCCAGCTCGGCTTGAAGTTCATGTTCTGACCCGCGCGGCCCGTCAATCCATGAAATACTGTTTGGGCGATACGATCCAAGCTGATTTCGTGGAGGACACCGAATGATCCGTCGAGAGTTTCTCGGAATGGGCGCCGCCCTCGCCCTGGGAGCGCAGGAGTGGGGCGGGCGCGTTGTCGATATCCATCTGCACCCGCGCCGCACCGCGGGCGAAGGCTTGGCGCATACCGAAGGAATGGGCGCTACCAATGCTGTCCTTCTAACGAACATTCGCGATGCCGAGCGCGCCAAAGCCGAAATCGCACAAAAGCCGGACCGCTTCATCTGGTTCGTCGCCGCCGACCCGTCGCAGCCCGGCAACCTGGAGGCGATCGGCAAGGCGCTCGATGGCGGCGCGCGCGGCGTAGGCGAAATGAAGAACCATACGGCCGCCGATGCCAAGGACATGCGCCGGCTCTATGACCTCTGCGCCGAGCGCAAAGTGCCCGTCCTGATCCATTTCCAGGAGACCTCGCAATTCACGAAGGAAGAAGGCTGGAACACCGGCTTCGGCCAATTCGACAAGGTGCTGAAAGCCCACAAGAAAACCACCTTCATCGGCCACGCAAATTTTTTCTGGGCCAGCATCAGTACAGATCTCGCCCGCGAATCGGAGTACCCCACCGGCCCCGTTAAAAAGGGCGGCAACACCGACCGCTGGCTCAGCGAGTACCCGAATCTCTACGGCGATCTCTCCGCCAACTCCGGCAACAACGCCCTCAGCCGCGACTCCGCCTTTGCCCGTGAGTTCCTCTCCCGTCATCAGAACAAACTGATGTTCGGCAGTGATTGCAGTTGCAAGGACGGCCACGGCGCCGGCAGCGGCGCCCTGTTGCCGCGCCTGAAGAACAAGTGCGTTGGACGCGACACACTGGGGCTGTTGAAGGAACTTACCACGCCGGAAGTGTTCCGCAAAATCACGTGGGGCAATGCATCGAAGCTGCTGTCGCTATGACGAGGCGATCCATGGTCACGGGCGCATTGGCCGCCGGGATACTGCCCGCGGACACCAAAGTCGACTTCACCATTCCACGTGGCTCCTGCGATTGCCACACGCACATCTTCGGTGATCCGGCGAAATTCCCGTTCTTCAGCGGACGCACCTACACGCCGGAGCCCGCGTTGCCCGCGGCAATGAAATCTATGCTCCGGTCGCTTCGACTGGAGCGCGTTGTCATCGTCACGCCGAGTGTTTACGGCACCGACAACGCGACTACCCTTTACGGGATCCGCGAAATCGGCAAAGGCGCTCGAGGCATCGCGGTCATCGACGACAAGACGACGGACCGCGAACTGGACGAGATGAACAGCGCAGGCGTCCGCGGTATCCGGCTGAACCTCGCCACCGCCGGCATCACGAATCCCGCTCAAGGACGCGAACGCTTTCAACGCGCCGCGGCCCGCATGAAGAGCCGTGGCTGGCATATACAGATCTTTTCCAACCTGAACGTCATCGCGGGCATTCGCGAACTCGTGAAGGAGTCACCGGTCCCGGTGGTCTTCGATCATTTCGGCGGCGCCCGGGCCGAACTGGGCGTCGGGCAGCCCGGCTTCGCTGAACTCCTCGACCTGGTCAAAACCGGCAATGCCTATGTCAAGATCTCCGGCGCCTATCGCGCGTCCAACAAAGCCCCGGACTACGCCGACGCTACCCCGCTGGCGCAAGCGCTACTCGCCGCCAATCCCGACCGCATTGTCTGGGGCACGGACTGGCCGCATCCGAACTCCCCTCCGCCGCCCGGCCGCAAGTCCACGGAAGTTCTCGCGCCTTTGCCCATCGATGACGCGCTCCTCCTCAACCAGTTGCCGGTATGGGCCCCGGATACCGCCACCCGGAAAAAAATTCTGGTCGATAATCCCGCTCGCCTCTACGGCTTCGCATAAATTGGCACCATGAAAGAACATGGCGCGGCTGAAAATACTGGTTACTAATGACGATGGGTGGGACGCGCCTGGCCTCGCGGCACTGAAGACCCTCGCTGCCGCCTTCGGCGACGTATTCGTCGTTGCCCCGCGCGATCCGCACTCGTATGCGGGTCATCGCGTTACTACGGACCTCCCGCTCACACTTACACCCACTGGTCCCAACGAATACCATCTCTCCGGCACGCCGGCCGACTGCGTGCGCGTCGCACTCACCGCACTTCTGCCCCAAATGGATTGGGTGCTCTCCGGCATCAATCGAGGCGGCAATCTCGGCGTCGATATCTACTCATCGGGAACGGTCGCCGCCGCGCGCGAAGCCGCGTTTCTCGGCAAACCCGCCATCGCCATTTCTCAATTCGTCCGGCGCGGACTCGATCTCGATTGGGCCGTTTCCGCAACGCTCGCATCGCCCGTTCTGGCGAAACTCCTCGCCGGGGAGATACGTCCCAAGGAATACTGGAACGTGAACCTTCCCCACGATCCGAGCCCCGTCAACAACCCGGTCTGCGAATGCCAACCGGACGATGAACCCCTCGACGTTCGCTTCCAGCGCTACGGCGACGATTTTCATTACTCCGGCACCTATATCGCGCGCCCTGCCACTTCGGGCCGCGATATCGAAAAATGCTTTCAGGGCGCGGTAACTGTGAGCCGCCTCCGTGTTTAGCCGGCTTTGGTGGCTGTTGGCCGCGGCCGTTGCCGCCGGCCAGGAAATGCCCACCTTTGGCACGACAGTGGTTAGTTCCACCGGCTTTGAGGGCAAGATCTACCTGCTCGACCCTTATACGGATCGATTGCCAAGCTTCAGGCGAATGAAACCCACGGGAACCATCTACACCACCTCCCTGCGGATCACGCCCCAATCGTTCCTCAAGGGTTTTCCCGGTATTACCGATCGTTTCGAATGGTTCGCCATCGATTACCGCGCCCGATTCTGGGTTGAAAATCCGGGCGACTACCAATTTCGCCTCGGCTCCGATGACGGTTCCAAACTCTACATAAACGGCAAACTCATCATTGACAATGATGGCCAGCACCCTGCCAACGGCGTTGACGGCCGCGCCCACCTCTCCCGAGGTGTGTTCGAAATCCGCGTTTCTTACTACCAGGGTCCCCGCGAGATGGTCGCTCTCATCCTGGCCGTTATGAGCCCGTCCGACAAAGAATGGATGATCTTCGACACCAACCAGTTTCTGCCGCCATCGGATCCCGCCCACTTGCCACCCGGCACCATCAGCAAAATCAAGCGCGGCAGAAACTACTAACCCAGGCTGCCCAGGCTCAAATCCAGCAGCCGTAGAAACTCATCTACGTCTGGCCGCCGGACATTCAAGGGTGGTGAGATACGGATCACGTTTCCGTTCAATCCGCCCTTCCCAATCAGAATTCGGTTCTCCCGCGCCGCTTCCATCAGCCGCGCCGTCTCCGCCGCCGCCGGGGTCTTCGACTCCCGGTCCTGCACCAGTTCTATCGCCTGCATCAACCCCATCCCGCGCACATCGCCGATGATCGGAAATTTCTTCTGCAATTCCTCCAGCCCGGCGCGCAGATAGCCGCCCATCTCCGCCGCGTTCGCCGCCAGGTTCTCTTCTTCAATCAGATCGATCACCGCCTTCGCCGCCACCGTCGGAATCGGCCCGCCGCCGAAGGTCGAAATCGTCAACCCCTTCAACCCGTCGGCCACCTCCGGCCGCGCCGCCGTTAACCCGATCGGCAGCCCATTCCCCAGGCCCTTGGCAGACGTCAGCATATCCGGCTTCACGCCCCACTGCTCAATGCCCCACCACTTGTTGCCCGTCCGGCCCCAGGCGGTCTGCACCTCGTCGCTGATGAATAATCCCCCGTGTTCCCGCACAATCTCGGCGACAATTCCGAAGTACTCCTTCGGCGGAGTGATGAACCCGCCCACGCCCTGAATCGGCTCGGCGATCATCCCGGCGATCTGCCCTGACGTCGTCGTGCGAATTACGTTCTTCACGTCGTGCGCGCATCGCACGCCGCAGTTCGGATAGGTCAACCCGAACGGGCAACGGTAACAATAGGCATTCAGCGCGAATGTAATCCCCGCCTGCATCACCGGCCCCAGCTTCCACGCCCCCTGCCCCGTCAGCCCCATCGCCAACGACGAACGCCCATGGTAAGAATGCCGCAGCGCGATAATCTCCGAGGATCCGGTGTAACAACGCGCCGCCAGAATCGCCATCTCATTGGCTTCCGTCCCGCTCGTCGTGAAGAAGCTCTTCCATCCTTCACCCGGGGCAATACCCGCAATCGTCCGCGCCAACGCCGCCTGCGGCTCGGTGGCGAACACCGTCGACACATGCTGCAGCTTGTCAGTCTGGGCGTGCACGCGAGCGTTCACCTTGTCATTGCAATGGCCAACGCTTATCGTCAGAATGCCGCCGAAAAAGTCCAGATACTGATTCCCGTCGGCGTCCCAGACATACTGATCCTTCGCATGAGTCACCACCAGCGGTTCGCGATAATAATGAAATACCGAAGGAAACAGGCACTCTTTATTGGCCAGAATGATTTCGTCTTTGGTCACGGTCCTTTGATTGTATGGGACAATCGCAAGGCAAAGGACACCGCCTCTGCCCGCCCACGACCCAAGTCTCTACAACGAAGACCTCGCGCCCGTGCCGCCGCAGCGGCGCACCTGGGGCATCTACAGCTACGCCTCGCTCTGGGTCGCCATGAGCGTCTGCATCCCCACTTACATGCTCGCCTCCGGATTGATCGCCGGCGGCATGAACTGGTGGCAGGCCGTCGGCACCATCCTTCTCGGCAACGTCATCGTTCTGGTTCCGATGCTCCTCAACGCCCACGCCGGCGCCAAATACGGCATTCCCTTCCCCGTCCTGGTCCGCGCCTCCTTCGGCGTCCGTGGCGCGAATCTTCCCGCCATCCTCCGAGCCCTGGTCGCCTGCGGGTGGTTCGGCATCCAGACATGGATCGGCGGCCAGGCTATTCACTCGATGCTGAAAATCCTCTGGCCCGCGGCCGCGGCCGAAAGCTTCGTCTGGATCTGCTTCTTCGCCTTCTGGATGCTGAACATGTACGTCATCTGGCGCGGCATCGAAACCATCCGCTTTCTGGAAGGCATCGGCGCGCCTTTCATGCTCGGCGTCGGGCTGCTTCTGCTGTGGTGGATCACCGGCAAGGCCGGCGGCCTCGGCCCCGTCCTCAGTTCCCCCGGCAAGTTCCAAAACACCGCCGATTTCCTTGCCTTCTTCATCCCTTCCCTCACTGCCATGGTCGGCTTCTGGGCCACGGTCGCCCTGAACATTCCGGACTTCACCCGCTACGCCGAGAGCCAGCGTGCTCAGGCCATCGGCCAGGCCCTCGGCCTGCCGCTCGCTATGACCCTCTACTCCTTCATTGGCGTCGCCGTCACCTCGGCCTCCGTCGTCCTCTTCGGCGAAGCTATTTGGGATCCCGTCCTCCTGATTGGCCGCTTTAACGAGCCGCTCATCGCCTTCGTCGCGCTCATCGCGATCCTGCTCGCTACTCTCAACACCAACGTCGCCGCCAATGTCGTCTCCCCTTCCAACGACTTCTCGAACCTCAACCCCCGCCTCATCTCCTTCCGCACCGGCGGCCTCATCACCGGTATCATCGGTATCGCCATGATGCCCTGGAAACTTCTGAGCGACTTCAACGCCTACATCTTCGGCTGGCTTGTCGGCTACTCCGGCTTGCTCGGCCCCATCGCCGGTGTCATGATCGCCGACTATTTCCTGGTCCGCAAACAAGTCCTGATAACCGATGACCTTTACCGCCGGAATGGCGCTTACGAGTACTCCGGCGGCTGGAACTCGCGGGCCGTGCTCAGTCTCGTTGCCGGCGTCGCCGTCGCCCTCGTGGGCCTCGCCGTTCCCATGTTGAAGTGGCTCTACGATTACGCCTGGTTCGTCGGCTTCGCCTTATCCGCCGCCGTCTATACCGCCGCCATGCGAGGAGAAAAAGCATGAATGCCCCAAAGGGACTGCAGGAATCGCTCCCTCCGCTCACCGCGCACGAAGCGCTGATAGAGGCCAACCGCTGCCTGTTCTGCTACGACGCGCCCTGCCAGAAAATCTGCCCCACCCACATCGACATCCCGCGCTTCATCAAGAAAATCGCCACCGAAAATCGCCGCGGCTCCGCGCGCACGATCCTCGAGTCCAACCTCCTCGGCGCCACGTGCGCCCGCGTCTGCCCGGTCCAGGAACTCTGCGAGGGCGCATGTGTATTGGGCGCCGAAAACAAGCCCATCGCCATCGGCCGCCTGCAGCGCTACGCTCTCGACTCGGTCCCCGACCGCGGCCCGTCCATGATCCCCATCGCGCCGTCTACCGGTCGTTCCGTCGCCGTTGTCGGCTCCGGCCCCGCCGGTCTCTCCTGCGCCGGGGAACTTGCCAGGCGAGGCCACAGCGTCACCATTTTCGAAAAACGCGAGCTCGCCGGCGGCCTCTCCACTTACGGGATCATCGGCCTCCGCGAACCCGTCCAGGTCTCCCTCGACGAAGTCCGCATGATCGAAAACCTCGGCGTGAAGATCGAAAACAACGCCGAACTCGGCCGCAATTTCCAGCTCTCCGATCTGCGCCAGCGCTTTCACGCCGTCTTCCTCGGCCTCGGGCTCGGCGCTACATTGGAAATGGCGATCGAAGGCGAAGAGTGGATCGTTGACGGCCTCGAATACATCGAAGGCAGCAAGCTCGACAAACCTATCGAAATCGGCCGCAACGTCACCGTCATCGGCGCCGGCAACACCGCCATCGATTGCGCCACCGTCGCCACCCGCCTCGGCGCGGACCACGTGACGATGATCTATCGCCGCACCGCGGAGGAGATGTCCGCCTACGCCCACGAGTTCGAATTCATCAAGCTGGAGGGCGTGAATTTCCGCTTCCTCACACAGCCCATCCGCGTCCTTACCGAAAACGGCCGCGTGACCGGTCTCGTCTGTGTGCAAATGGATCTCGGCGCGCCCGACGCCTCCGGCCGTCGCGCTCCCCGCCCCATCCCCGGTTCCGAATTCACCATCCCCACCGACCAGGTCGTCAAAGCCGTCGGCCAGCACAAGCCCCCGCTTGCCCTCGATCTCGCCCGCACCAACGGCTACTTAACCGTCAACGAAAACCTCGAAACCAGCATGCCTGGCGTCTTCGCCGGCGGAGACGCCATCCGTGCCAAGGGCACCGCATCCACCGTCATGGCCGTGCAGGATGGCAAACTCGCCGCCGCCGCCATCCATTCCCGCCTGACCTCGGAGGCAAATTAACATGGCCAATCTCCACACCAACTTCGCCGGCATCCAATCGCCAAACCCCTTCTGGCTCGCCTCCGCGCCCCCATCCAACTCCGGCGCCCAGGTCCATCGCGCCTTCGAAGCCGGCTGGGGCGGCGCCGTCTGGAAGACCATCGGCCCCCCCGTCCTCAACGTTTCCAACCGGTACGGCGCCTGGCACTACGGCGGCCAGCGCATGCTCGCCATCAATAACGTCGAGCTCATCTCGGACCGCCCGCTCGAAATCAACCTCCGCGAAATCGCCGAAGTTAAACGCGCCTGGCCGGACCGCGCCGTCATTGCCTCCGCCATGGTCGAATCCACCCCCCAGGCCTGGCACGACATCGTCCGCCGCATCGAAGACACCGGCGCCGACGGCATCGAACTCAACTACGGCTGCCCTCACGGCATGAGCGAGCGCGGAATGGGCAGCGCTGTCGGCCAGGACCCATACTACTGTGAACAGATCACCGGCTGGGTCAAGGACGTCGCCAAAATCCCCGTTATCGTCAAGCTCACTCCCAACATCACCAACATAGTCATCCCCGCGCGTGCCGCCCTCGCTGCGGGCGCCAATGCCCTCTCTCTCATCAACACGATTAACTCCATCGCCGCCGTCGATCTCGATACCTTCGAGCTCACCCCGAACATCGGCGGTAAGGGCGGCCACGGGGGCTATGCCGGCCCCGCCGTCAAACCCATCGCTCTGAACATGCTCGCCTCCCTCGGCGGCGACGCTGAGCTCAAAGCAACCGGCATACCCATCTCTGGCATGGGCGGAATCACCACATGGCGCGATGCGGCCGAATTCCTCCTGCTTGGCGCCGGAAGTCTGCAGGTTTGCACAGCCGTCATGCATTACGGCTTCCGCATCGTCGAAGATCTCTGCGACGGCTTATCCAACTGGATGGACGAAAAAGGCTTCGCCTCCATCGCCGACGTCACCGGCAAAAGCCTCCCCCGCATCTCCGACTTCAAGGACTTCAACCTCTCCTTCCAGGCCGTCGCCCGCATCGACCAAGCCAAATGCATCAAATGCAACCTCTGCTACGTCGCCTGCAACGACACCGCTCACCAATGCATTGATCTCATCGAATCCATTGGCGATCGCCCGCATCCCACGGTCCGCGAAGCCGATTGCGTAGGCTGCCGCCTCTGCTACAACATTTGCCCCGTTCACCGATGTATCGAGATGGTGGAAATACCCAGCGGCCGCGATCCCGTAACCTGGGACCAGATTATGACTTCTCAACGCGCCGTCACCGAAGACTGGGAAGCCATGAAAAAATACCGGGAAGACCACGGGATTCATATTCACTAAATGGCACTCCTGATCCGCAACGGCGACATCGTCACCCACGACATGCATTACCGCGCCGACATCTGGGTCGAAAACGAAATCATCACCCGCATCGGCCGCAACCTCGACGCCCCGCCCGGCGCCGAAGTCATCGACGCCTCCGGCAAATACGTCTTCCCCGGTTTTATTGACCCCCACGTCCACATCTATCTCCCCTTCATGTCAACCTTCGCTAAGGACACGCATGAAACCGGCTCCATCGCCGCGCTCATCGGCGGCACCACCACATTCATCGAGATGTGCTGCCCGTCGCGCCTCGATGACACCCTCGAAGGCTTCCATCTCTGGAAAAGCAAAGCCGAAGGCCGCAGCGCTTGCGACTACACCTTCCACATGTCGGTCACGCAGTTCAATGACCGAACGGAAAGCCAACTCCGGGAAATCGTCGCCGCCGGCATTAGCTCGTTCAAAATCTTCCTCGCCTATAAGAACTTCTTCGGCGTCGACGACGGCGAGATGCTCCAAACGCTCCGCCTCGCCAAGCAGCTCGGCGTCATCGTCACGGCGCACTGCGAAAACGCCGACCTCGTTGCGGGGCTCCAGGCCTCCCTTTTAGCAGCCGGCCACACGGGTCCGGAATGGCACGAACCCAGCCGCCCCGAATTTGTCGAGGCCGAGGGCACCAGCCACTTCGCCACATTTCTCGAAGCCACCGGCGCCGCCGGCTACGTCGTACACCTCTCCTGCCGCGCCGCCCTCGACCGCGCCCTCGCCGCCAAATCGCGAGGTATACGCCTCTGGATCGAATCCGTAATCCCCCATTTCATCCTCGACAAGACTTTCGCCGAACGCCCCGGCATCGAAGGCCGCAAACACGTCATGTCCCCGCCCCTGCGTGAACGCTCCAACCAGAAAGCACTATGGGACGCACTCCGCGCCGGCCTTATCGATACCGTCGGCACCGACCACTGCCCCTTCGACATCGCCCAGAAGGAGCTCGGCGCCGGCTCGTTCACCAGTATCCCGAACGGCATCCCTGGCATCGAGGAACGCGTCAATCTCCTCTATACCTACGGCGTCAAGCGAGGGACCCTCGATCTCCATCGTTTCGTCATCGCCGCCAGCACCCAGGCCGCCAGGCTGTTCGGCTTCTTCCCCCGAAAGGGCGCCATCGCCGTCGGCTCGGACGCCGACCTCGTCATCTACGATCCCCACTACCGCGGCGTCCTCTCCGCCGCCACGCAACACACCAATTGCGATTACAGCGGCTTCGAAGGCATGGAGATCGATGGCCGCCCCTCCGTCGTCACCGTTCGCGGCAAGGTTCAGGTTCGCGAGGGCGTCTTCGTCGGCGAACGCGGCCGCGGCAAACTCCTTAAGCGCGAGCCCGCATACTTCTAGGAGCCCCTCGAATGCATGTAGACCCCAGCCGGACCATCGGCGAACTCAAAGAACTTCGCGCCCTCACCGCCGATGACAACGGCGCGCAACGCGTCGCCTGGACTGACACCTGGCTCCGCTCCCGAGAATGGTTCACCGCCAAGCTCGCCGGTCTCCCGGTGGAAGATCACTACGACCCCGCGGGCAACCGCTGGATTACCCTTCCCGGCGAAAGCGAAAAGGCTCTGATTATCGGCAGTCACCTCGACTCCGTCCCCAACGGCGGGTGGCTCGATGGCTGCCTCGGCGTCCTCACCGGTCTCGAAATCCTCCGCGCGTTCAACACTCAATTCAACGGCCGCCCGCCCCTCACCATCCGCCTCGCCGACTTCGCCGACGAAGAAGGCGCACGCTTCGGCCGCAGCCTCCTCGGCTCCTCCGCCTTCGCCGGCACTCACTCCATCGCGGCTGATCGCGGCCGTCTCGACAGAGATGGCATTCGCCTCGAAGATGCCCTCCGCCGTTGCGGCATCGAAATCGACCGCTTCCCCGAAGCCGCCGCTGAACAGAAAAACGCCGCGGCGTATCTCGAACTCCACATCGAGCAGGGCCCCGTTCTCGAAAAGGCCGGACTCCCCCTAGGCGTTGTCCTCGGCACCAAGGGCGTCGAACGCCACGCCATCACCTTCCACGGCCAGGAAGCCCACTCCGGCTCCACGCCCATGGCAGTCCGCCGCGACGCCCTCGCCGCCGCCGCCAAACTCGCTCTTGAAATCCGCCCCATTGCTACCAGACATCCGGACGCTGTCTGCACCACGGGAAGCTTGAAAACCTTCCCCGGTATCGTCACCGCCGTTGTCGGCCGCTGCGAGATGTCGCTCGATCAACGCGACCTCGACGCCTCCGTCCTCGCCGAAATGCTCGCCGCCGCTCGCGAAGCCGCCGATCGTTTCGCCCGCGAAGAAAGCTGCACCGTCGAATGGTCGCGCATCTGGGGCATCGAACCCGTCCCCTTCCATCCCCATCTGATCGAGCTTTGTGAAGCCGTTACCCGCCGGATCGCCGGCGACACTCGCCGGCTACCCTCGGGTCCCCTCCATGACGCCGCCGAAGTCGCCCGCTGCGGCATCCCCACCGTCATGATGTTCGTTCAATCGCTGGGCGGCATCAGCCACAACAAGATTGAGGACACCCGCGAAGAGCATCTGACGCTAGCGGTGCGGGCCATGGCCGAACTAGCGGCCCGCACCGCGGGGTGGATTCTCAAATCGAATTAGCCGGTCACAACGTCTTGAGGTAATCGATCAACGCCTGCCGCTGCGCATCGGTAAGTGCCTCATACCGCTGGCGGACGATCGTTGCCTCCCTTTTGTGCCTGGCTATCGCGGAGGCAAGGTCAGGCGCCGAACCGTCACTCAACAGATTCTTGCGCAATCGCAGCCCCCAAAGCGGCGTAGTGCGCACCTCGTCTCCCGTGCCGATATCGTGCAGCAGGAAGTCCGAGAAGGGATGGATGTCAATCGGGTTCAGTGTTCCCGCCGGCGCCGTGGTGATCGAGCGGGTATGGCAAAGCGCGCACCCAACATTGTCAAAAATCGTGTTGCCAGGCTTAGGATCAGCAGTGGCAGCGGCGGGCCCAACCGGCGCCAGGAACTTCGCATATGCCGCCAGCCGGTCGATCGTCCGCAATCCGGTCGCCGGGTCGGGAGGCTCGCTGCGCGACGCCGTCTCCGCGATTCCCATATGCCGCGCCAGATTATCCGCCGACGCGTCCAGCAGCGTCGCAAATTGTGCCCTCCGCCCAAAGCGGCCCACGCGCAATCGGCCGGTCTCTGAATCCACAACTTGCGTCGCGCGCCCTCCAATTCCCAGGGCCAACGCCTCCGGTCGCCGCACCTGTGCAAGGATCAACTCATCGGGGATACCCTCGATCAGCCCGGCTCCATAAAGTGGCCCGCCGAGATTCGAAATGCTGAGTTGATGACATCCCGCGCAGGTGACTGTTGATGCGCGTCCGGTCGCCGTGCCTCCCGATGTGAGGGCCGGGTATTCTTTCGCAAATTCGGCCTGGCCGCTTCGGAACAGTTGCAGTTCCGCCGCCGTCAGCCACGGTAAAGGATCGCCGGGACTGCCGGAAAAGGATTGGGCGTTCAATGCGCCCAAAGGAACAAGGATCGCGAGGATCGCTGGATTGACTTTCATAACGGGTACCTTTCGTTTTGCATTCCCGCCGCTAAGCTGCGGGTCGTTGAGCTACAATCTGACGGAAGCACGTGTCGGAGAACATCACGCGACTGTTGGTCCAATGGCGTCAGGGCGACCAGGCCGCTCTCGACGCGCTCCTGCCGCTGGTTTACGACGATCTGCGGCGCATCGCCTCCCGCCACATGGCGAGCGAGCGCGCCGGCCACACGTTGCAACCCACCGCCCTCGTGCACGAAGCCTGGCTGCAGATTGCGGACGCCGCCGGTGTCGAATGGCAGGACCGCGCTCACTTCCTGGCCATCGCCTCGCGGCTGATGCGTCAGATCCTCGTTCACCATGCCCGCTCCCACAACGCCGATAAACGCGGTTCCGGCGCCCCTCGCGTCGAACTGAGCGAAGCCTTCGACACTCCTGCCTCGTCCCCGAACGGCGATTGCGATCTCCTGGCCCTGGATCTGGCCCTCGAGAAACTCGCCGCTGAGGATGAACGAAAAAGCAGGGTGATCGAAATGAAGTACTTCGGCGGACTGAACAATGAGGAAATCGCCGGTGTTCTTGGAATTTCCGCGATCACCGTCCGCCGCGATATGCAGGTCGCTCACGCCTTTCTTCTTTGGCAGATGAGCGGGTCCGCCCCATCGTAGCCGTTGCCCTCCGAACATGTCCGTCTTTTCCCTCCAACTCGGTATGGGCAATCCGATCGCAATAGCGATCATTTCCGGTGAAGTTCCTGTTACTCTGATCGCAAGCTGAGAATGAACCGGTGGCAACAGATCGAGCGCCTTTTCCTCGAAGCCTCTGACCTTCCTCCCGCCGAACGCGCCGCCTACATCGCCAGGGAGTCGGACGGGGATTCCGAATTGCTCGCCGCCGTCGAGGGCATGCTCCTCCATTCCGGCCGTGGCGGCACGCGGTTCGACCAGGCCATCGGCGCCGCCGCCGTGTCCTTCGCCACCGAGCCCGAGCCCACGCAGATCGATCGCTACACCATCGTCCGCGAACTTGGGCGCGGCGGGATGGGCGCGGTTTACCTTGCCGAACGCGCCGGCCAGGACTTCCATCAGCTTGTCGCCATCAAAGTCGTCAAACGCGGCATGGACACCGGCCAGATCGTTGAACGTTTCCGCCACGAGCGGCGTATTCTAGCCTCTCTCGACCACCCCAACATCGCCCGCCTCTTCGACGGCGGCGCCACTGCCGGCGGCGTTCCCTACCTCGTGATGGAGTATGTGGAAGGCCGCCCGCTCCTCGATCATTGCCGGGATCTCGCCATCGCCGGCCGCCTGCGGCTGTTTCTGCAGATCTGCGCCGGCGTTCAACATGCGCATCAGAAGCTGATAGTCCACCGCGATATCAAGCCCTCGAACGTGCTCGTCACCGCCGGCGGCACAGCCAAACTGCTCGACTTCGGAATCGCCAAGTTGCTCCTCTCGGATGAAACCGAAGCTCCTTCCCACACGCTCACGCAGGCCGGAATGCGCCTGCTCACGCCGGACTACGCCAGCCCGGAGCAGATCCGCGGCGAACCGGTATCCGTCGCCACCGATGTCTATTCGCTCGGCGCCGTTCTCTACGAACTTCTCAGCGGCCAGCGCGCACACCAGTTCAAGAACTATACGGAAGCCGAATTCCTCCGCGTCATTTGCGAAAGCGAACCGACGCCAGTCAGTCAGGCGGTTGAGGATGCTCGTACGCGCCGCATACTCTCCGGCGACCTCGACAATATCGTCGACCTTGCCCTGCGGAAGGATCCCGCTCGCCGCTACGCGTCGGTCGAACAATTCGCCGCCGATATTCGCAACTACCTCGACGGCCTTCCCGTGCTCGCCCGCCGGGAAACTTTCTTCTACCGGACCGGAAAATTTGTCAAAAGGAATCGCGTTGTCGTTGCTGCCTCGTTCCTTCTGCTTGTCACACTCTCGGGGGGAATCGTCGCGACAACCCTGCAGGCTCGGCGCGCCGAGCGCCGTTTCCAGCAGGTGCGGAAACTCGCCAATACCGTCGTCTTCGAGATTTACGATGGCATGGCCAACGTGCCCGGAACCGCGCAGTTGCGCGCCGGCGTGGTCGCCACGGCACTCGAATATCTGGACAGCCTGGCGAGCGAAGCCGAAGGCGAGGCGGCGCTGCAGACGGAGCTCGCCGCGGCCTACAAACGGATCGGCGACGTTCAGGGCAACCCGTCGTTGAGCGGACTCGGCCAGATGCCCGCGGCGCTTGCCAGCTATGAGAAGGCGAGCGCGATTCTCAATCGCCTCGGAAATCAAAATCCTCCTGACCCTAAAGTGCTTGCCGATCTGGCCAATCTCGAACGTACCATCGGCTTCATCCGCTTGAACGCCGGCGACGCCCCGCGAGCCCTTGAGCACCAGCGCCGGAGCATCGCTGCCTGGGAGCGCCGCAATCCGCATCGCGGCCAGGACCTCACCGCCGACACCGGGATCGCGCAGGCCTGGGGGTATATGGGGAACGCCTTGATCGCAATGGGCGAGCCCGCGAAAGCGGTCGAGCGCCACTCCGCCGCCGTGGGCGTCCTGCGAGGCTGGATTACCCGCCAGGCCGCGCCGACAACAGCGGGAACCCTCTCGCTCATGCTCCAAGACCTCGCCGACGCGCAGCGCGAGACCGGCGACCTCAGAGCCGCCGTCGCCACCTATCGCGAGGCAACCCGGATCCGTCAGGAAATTCTTCAAAAGAACCTGAAATCCCTGCCCTTTCGCCGCCGGCTCTTCACGTTGAATTTCGCTCTGGCCACCCTGCATGGGAATCCGCTCAATGCCAATTTGGGCGACCAGAAAGCGGCCGAAGCATACGCCGCCGAAGCGCTCCGCGCAGCCGAAGCCATCGCTGTCGAGGACAAAGGCAGCATCCGTTCCATCCGTGACCGCATGTTCGGCAACTGGGTCATGGGCTGCGTCCTGCTCCCCGGCGAAGCCCGGCGCGCCCGCCCCCATTTGGAAACGGCGCTCGAACTGGCTTCGGAACAGCTTCGGGTTGATAGCAGCGATGCGCTTTACCTCCAGAGCCATGCCAATTCGCAGGAAGCACTCGCCCGAGCCCTCTTTGAAACGGGAGAACGCCGCCGCGCTCTCGAACTGCTGCGCCAGGCGGCGGAGACCATGGAGCGACTGTCCGCCAAGTCCCCGCAAATGATCGACTATCGCTACGACTTGATTCGTACGTGGAACACCCTGGGAGATGCGCTCCCGCCCGCGGATGCCGGGGAATTCTACCAGAAGGCCTACCAGGCCGCCGCAGTGCTCCCGGCTGGGGATCGAAACGTCTGGGAAATCCTCAGCCGTGCGAATGTCAACCTGCGCTGGCCGCGATGGAACACCACCGCGCCGGGAGCCGAGCGACGCGCCAAACTCGAAATCGCCGAGCAATCCTGGCAAAAGTTGGCCACAAACGCTCCGGGCAATCGTGCGGTGCAGGCAACTCTCGCTGAGGTGCGCCGCGAACTAAAGATGCGTTAGTGCAACTATCACCGCAACTGCGGGAAACCGAGGTCGACTCTGCTGGTGCCGGGATCTGGCCAGCGGCTGGTAACGACCTTCGCCTTGGTGTAGAACTGGATGCCTTCGGGGCCGTACATGTGGAGGTCGCCAAAGAGGGAACCCTTCCAGCCGCCGAAGCTGTAGTAGGAAACAGGAACGGGGATGGAGACGTTGATCCCGACCATTCCAACGTCGGCGTCGAATTGGAACTGGCGGGCGGCGCCGCCGTCGCGCGTGAAGATCGCCGTGCCGTTGCCGTATGGATTGCCGTTGATCATGGCCAGCGCTTCGTCATAGGAACCAACGCGGACGACGCTCAGGACAGGGCCGAAGATCTCGTCTTCGTAGCAGTTCATCCCGGGCTTGACGTTGTCCAGCAACGAGGTGCCAAGGAAGAAACCGCTGCGCCCGGCCGCGGGATCGTCGCGGCCGTCAACAACGACGGAAGCGCCTTCGCCCGCTGCGTTCGCGACATAAGAGGCGACGCGGTCCCGGTGCTCGCGGGTGATGAGCGGGCCCATTTCCACGCCTTCCTCCGTGCCGGGGCCGACCTTGATCTTCACCATGCGGTCGCGAATGGCGGTCACCAGAGGATCCGCGGCGGCTCCGACAGCGACGACAACCGAAACGGCCATGCAGCGCTCGCCCGCCGAACCGTACGCCGCCGAGACAGCGGCGTCGGCGGCCATATCGATGTCGGCATCGGGCAGGACCAGCATGTGGTTCTTCGCGCCGCCCAAAGCCTGCACCCGCTTGCCGTTCCGCGTCGCGGTCTCGTAAATGTACTTGGCGACGGGAGTGGATCCGACGAAGCTGACAGCCTTGATATCGGGATGTTCCAGAAGGCGGTTAACCGCGACCTTATCACCTTGGACGACGTTGAAGACGCCATCGGGTAGACCGGCCTGCTGCAGAAGCTCGGCCAGGAAGAGGCTCGCCGATGGGTTGCGTTCGGAGGGTTTCAGGACGAAGGTGTTGCCGCACGCGATGGCATTGGCGAACATCCACATGGGCACCATGGCGGGGAAGTTGAAGGGAGTGATGCCGGCGACAACCCCCAACGGCTGGCGGATTTGGTAGACGTCGATGCCGCGGCTTGCCTGTTCCGAGAAGCTGCCCTTGAGGAGCTGCGGGGCGCCGCAGGCGAACTCAATGTTCTCCAGGCCGCGAGCGACTTCGCCCATGGCGTCCGCGATGGTCTTGCCGTGCTCGGCGGAGAGGATGGCGGCAAGCGAGCGGCGGTTGGCGTCGATCAGTTCACGGAGCTTGAACAGGATTTCGGAACGTCGGGAGAGCGCGGTGGCACGCCAGGCTGGGAAGGCGGCCCGGGCCACGGAGATAGCCTCGTCGACTTCGGCCACGCTGGCGAAATCGACGTGGGACGCGGCCTGGCCGGTGGCCGGATTCCAGACCACTCCCGCCCGGCGGGATTCGGAGGGCACCCGCTTGCCGTTGATCCAATGATTGATCCGCGCGATGCCGATAGCTTCTTCCGTAACTGACATGAGTCACCTCTTCGACAATGATATGCGAGCTACGCGGATGAAATGCTGTCGAGTGTCGCTCGCTGTCCGGCGAAGGAGCGGCTGCTTATTTCAGGAATCGGCTGTGAGTTAACGCGCAACAACTCGGTGAAACGGTTGGTGTCGAGGGCGATCCTCATTTCCATTTGTCCCAGTCAATTTGTCGCCCGGCCGCGAGAACCTCGTCGAACGCCTCGTCGGGAGTCCATTTTCCGACTAAATCCGAAAAGTCCACTTCGGGCGGCACGCTTTGAACTGTGTTTTGCACCACACGTGCCTCTTTACTCATGCCTGCAAGATAGCATCCATTGCAGGCATGATGCTGTTGACTCGCCGTTCTGGAGCCGCAACGCCCCTACTTGCCCGTCATCTCAACCTTCGCCACGGTTATCGTGTCACCCGACACGGTCCCGCTCACTTTAACCGCATGGCCGGCATGCTCCTGGATGCCGGCCATAGACTCGTTGGCCAGCTTGTAAACCTTGCCTCCGCTTACAAGAACAAAGTCCGCGTTGTGCTCCTTCTTGCACGTAAGCGCACAGTCCCTATCGGGAAGTTTCTTCCCGTGCTGCGCCGTCGGGTCGTGCTTGGCGCCGCACATGCTATCGCTGATCCTTCCCGTCCAGGTTTGTTCGGCGGCCGTCAGCGAACACGCTCCCAATAGCAGGCCGGTGAGAGTTGGTATGGCAAATTTCATGGATTTCTCCTTCTTCCTGCCTCGGCCGCTGCAAGTGGAGTGCCAAGTAAGGAATTGAGCCATCCAGTTTCAGGATTGATCCGCCTTGAGAGCGAGTCCCTGGGCAATAGAAGTGAACTCATCGCCGGTCTGAATCTTCTCCGCCCCGAACCTAGCGTTGAAAAGGCCGCGCACCGCCGGAACGAAGGAGGTCCCTCCGGTGAGGAACACGCGGTCAATCGCCGGCGGCTCCACTGCTGTCCGGTGAAGCAGGGACAGGACGGCGGCATCAATGGCCTCCAGGTCCGGAGAGATCCAGCCTTCGAAATCGCTGCGGCTAACGGTCGCGTGAATATCGACATCGCCATCCCGGAAATGAAACCCGGCTTGATCGTTGGTGGAAAGCTGACGCTTGGTTTCCTGAACCGATTCGTGAAGGCGGTAACCGAGATCGTCGCGGACCAGCCGGTAAAGGGCCTCGAGTTTGTCAGGCTCTTCGGCTTCGCCCGGCAACGAACGGAGAAGGTGAAGCGTCTTGGTGGTTTGCAGGAACGATAGATAATGCCAGCGCTCCAAATGGGAATAGAGCCAGACCGGTACAGGAAGCCGCTTGCCCCCGGAACGGAGCCATGTTCCCAGGCCCAATGCAGGCGAGACGACGTGCCGGATCAGGCGCGAGTCAAAAGCGTCCCCCGCAAGGCCCACACCGGCATTCCCCAACAGTTCCAACTTCCCCGGACCGACACGAAGCAGGGAGAAATCGCTGGTGCCGCCGCCGAAATCACCGACCAGCAGCATCTCCTCCCGATCCAGACGGGAGGCATGGAACCAGGCCGCGGCTACGGGCTCCATTTCGAATTCCACGGCTTGAAAACCGGCGATCTGGTACGCCTCGCGCAATCGGGAGAGCGCGAACGCGTCGTCATCCGCCGTTTCCGCCCCGACAAACCGGACGGGCCGCCCGGCAATGACGCGGTGGATGGGTTGGCCGAAGAACGCTTCGGCCCGGGTGCGGAGGTCACGAAGCAGAATGGCGATGAGTTCTTCGATGCGATACTGCCGTCCGAATACCTCGGTGCTTTTGAGTCCGCGGCTGGCGAGGAACGATTTTAGGGATTGGATAAGCCGGCCCTTGGTATCGGCATCGAGATACTGGGCGATCGCTTCCGGTCCGGTGAACCAGCGCGGCCGGCGCGAGAGGCCGGCTTCGGCGTAAAGAATGGAACGGGATGCCTCGACACCGCCGGTGAATCGAGCAAGGGTAACCGAACCGGCGCGGGCGAGCGCTATCGAACTATTAGACGTTCCAAAATCGATGCCAAAACCTGGTTCGGTGTGCTGCTTGCGGGCCAAGCCCTTAGGGTCGCACTAAGTTCAGACCCCTGGCAAAGAAGCGGGCGGACGCATTCTGCCACACCTCCCGCAAACACCGTTAAACTAACATCGTGCTTCCGCCCGACGCCGAACCTTCCGAAGATCTAACCGGACTCCTCAAGCGTTGGCGCGCGGGCGACGCCGCCGCGCTCGACTCTTTCGCCCCGCTCGTCTACGCTGAACTCCGCCGCGTCGCCCGCCGCCAGCTCGGCCGCGAACGCGACGGCCACACCCTGGCCAGCGCCGCCGTCGTCAACGAAGCCTTCCTCCGCCTCATCCGCCATCCCGATGTCGACTGGCAGGACCGCGCTCACTTCTTCGCCGTCGCCGCTCAAATGATCCGCCGCATCCTCGTCGACCATGCCCGCCGCAAGGTCGCCGCCAAACGCGACGGCGGCCCGCCCGTCGAACTCGATGACAACGCCGCCCGCGTCCAGCCCCAACCTGTCGAACTCATTGCCCTCGATACCGCCCTGAAACGGCTCGCCGAGCTCGACCCCCAGCAAGCCAAAATCGTCGAGCTCCGCTACTTCGGCGGCATGTCCAACGAGGAAACCGCCGAAGCCCTCGGGATCTCGGTTCGAACCGTCGCCCGCCATTGGTCCACCGCCCGCCTCTTCCTCCTCCGCGAAATCAACGGAAAAAAATAACCGGAGTCTGGCATACTTCGCCAAAACCTCGCGCTAACCCATTTGAACGGGTAGCAAATGAGTAACCGGTCCCATAACTCTTCGGTTGTAAGTCAAAACATGGTACTCTGTCCGCCTGTGGACAACACTCCGACTCCGGACCTCTGGAAGGCCGTGCGCGGCATTCTGGAGGAAGCGCTCGCCCTGCCGGAAGCGGACAGACCGGCGTTTGTCAAAAAAGCGGCAAACGGCGACCCCGTTATTCTGGCCGAGCTCGAGTCCCTCCTCGCTAACTCCCAAACTACCTCCACCTGGATCGATAACACCATCGCCATCCCCTTGGAAGAGGCCCTCGAACTTCCCCCCGGCCACCGCCTGGCGCAATACGAAATTGTCGAAAAACTCGGCTCCGGCGGCATGGGGATCGTCTATCTTGCCCGCGACCTGCGTCTGGACCGCCTGGCCGCGCTGAAGTTACTCGCATCCCCGATCGAAACCCAGGACGAGCGCCGCCGCTTCGCTCGCGAAGCCCGCGCCGCTTCCGCCCTCAATCACCCCGCTATCGTCACGATCTACGAGTACTCGTCCGATAACGGCCTGGATTTTATCGCCATGGAATATGTTCGGGGGATCACTCTCGCCGACCGCTTGAAACAGGATCCCCCTCTACCCGAACTCCTGGAAATCGCCCGGCAAACCGCGGTCGCCGTCTCGCGCGCCCACTCCGCCGGCATCTTCCACCGCGACCTCAAACCCGCCAACATCATGATCACCGCCGACGGGGCGGTCAAAGTCCTGGACTTCGGTATCGCCACGCAATCCAAGGCCTCCTCGGACCTCGTTTCCGACCATCGCTCCATCCTCGGAACACCCGCCTACATGGCGCCCGAAGTCGCCCTCGGCGACGTCGCCGACCATCGCGCCGACATCTTCGCCTTCGGCGTGATTCTTTACGAAATGGCCACACGCAAACGGCCCTTCCTTGGGACCGATGCCCCCGGCACGCTTGCAAAAATCCAGCACTACAATCCGCCCCGCGCCGATTCCGTCAATCCCAAAGTCTCGGCCGAACTCGCCGACCTGATCGAAAAATGCCTCCGCAAGGAGAAAAAGGAGCGTCTCGATTCCATGTCTGAAATCGCCGCCGCCCTCGGCACTATCACCGCTCCCCGCGCCGACCCCTCCCGCCGCTGGCTCATCGCCGGCCTCTCCGCCCTCCTCGCCGGCGCCGCCACTTACGGCATACTCCAGTCCATCCCCGAGCCATCCGCTCCCGCGATCACTTACAGCATTGAGGCCCAAAAGGGAGAGAACGAACTCCCCTACACCGCCGCCCCCACGGATATCTTCAAAGCTGGCTGGAAATTCCGCCTCCGGCTCCACGCGGCCCGGCCCGGCCACTTTTACGTTCTCACCGAAGCGCCAAAGGAAATTGCCGTCGTCTTCCCCTACGCCGGCGCGCAAAGCCCGCCCGTCGCCGCTTCTGTAACAGGCTGGTACGTATTCGATAACAATCCGGGATTGGAAACGCTCTGGGCCATCTGGTCCGAGCAGCCGCTAACCTTGCTGTCCGTGTCCGGCATTGCGGATCCCTCGCGCGCAGCGAGCATCCGCGAGTTACTCACCAAACTGCCCACCCATCCCTCCGGCATCGCGGGTGAGCGCATTCAGTTACAACATCAATAGACTAAGTAAGCAAGGATCCCGTCATGCCCCTCCCTTTCCCGAACGAAACGTTTAAGTTGTCACTGCGAGCCAGACAGGCTTCATCCATTTTTGGAACCATCACGCTGGCGACAACTTCCCATACTCAGGTCACCATTTACCTCGAGAACGGGGATACCGCCACGAAAGACGTCGACTACTCCTCAAGTCATGGTAACTGCGGCTACATCGCCCCTTTTACGATTGTTCTCGGCGCGGCCACATGGCAGGTCGACGGCGTCTCGGTTTCCAAATCTGGGCAGGCCCACTATCTCACCTCCGATACCGTTACCATCGGCGGTAATCTATTCTCTCTCTCCGGGATATCCGAAGACGGGAAAGCGCCTCCAGCTCGCCATTTAACCGTCGCTCTCCGAACTACGCGCATTGGGGAACTCGACTTCTTCCATCACCTCGGGTTACCCGTGTCGTTTTTCACCCCCGCCAATGGCGGGCTTAGATTTGCGGACGTCGATAACGAATTGATCACCTGGAGGAACGGCCAAACTACATTTTCAGGAAGGCGATTTGTCTATGGCGGCTCTCACCCGACTAATTGTGTCACGATTGGGCAAGGCTACTTCGGACTAAGCACGCAGGACCAGTTCGGACACGAATCCGAGGAAGAATGGGAAGCCTCTGGACGAACCGGAGGCGGACGCATAACTGGATTCACCGCTGCCCCTTCCTTACCTTTCCCCACCGGCGTCTTCCGAATCGTCGCTTTCGAAAGACCCTCAACGGCATCAGGAACTCTTACCCCGCCCGCCATGTCCGGAACAATGCTTCTTTCGTTGGTCGATGGCCGGCCATCTGTCACCATTCTAAGCGGCTCCGCGTCGGGAAGCGCCAACGTCGACTATGGCTCCGCTTCCGCCAATTTCGGAAACATTGGCCCATTCTCCATTCGCATCGATGGCGTCGATTGGAACGTCGCCCAACTCACCGTCCTAAACGGCGATAGACGCAATTTCGCCTTCTCCTTTGACATGGCAGTCGGTGCAAAGGAACTCTCTTTGTTTGCCATTCCCTTCCCCGTCGATCCGTTTGTCGATACCTTTGATGTCAGGGTCGGTGCTAATAAGGTTCCGCTCGGGACGCTTACCGTCGAATCCAACAGCAGCGCATTCTTCATGCCAAAGGGTCTGGAACGAAGGATTCCCGCCGAAGTCCACCATCAAAACATTAAGTGGGAATTTGATGGCACCGCCTTCTCCGGCGAAATGTTCGTCGTCGATCTCGCCTACACACCTCGTGGCACGAAAGTGACACTGGGTTATATCGGAACCTTTCTGTCCCCCATTAAGAGTGAAGAGGACTGGGAAGCCTCCGCGCGAACATCCATCCCACTACCAAATTAATTGACCTGGACTCCCAACACCCAATGCCCCCCTCCGGCCGACTCCTGCTGCTCCTCCTGCTCACCAGGGGTTCCGCTTTCCCGCAAGCGGAACCCCTATCCGCGGGCCTGCAGCAGGAGCGCGCCGTCGCCGCCGCCACCCCGGCCGTCTACACCGCAAATATGGCGGCCGGGAACATTCTCCACGCAGTAATCACCCAAACCGGTACCGACGTCAGCGTCGAACTCCGCGACTCCGCCAATCGCCGCGTCTATTTCTCCGACGCCGCCAACGGCGCCTGGGGCCCCGAAACCATCGCCGTCGTCGCCCCCGCCGACGGCCCCTACACCCTCGAAATTCGTACCACCGCCGCCAAGGGCAGCTTTACCATTCAAGTCCAAGCCCTCGGCCCGGCCTCGGACACCCACCGCGCCCTCGCCGCCGCCTTCGCTCTATTCACCACCGCCGATAACGGCCGCCTCCAGCGCACCGCCGCCGGCCGCGCCATCGCTCTCGAACACTACCCTAAAGCCATCGCCGCCTTCACTGATCCCTACTATCAAGGCCTGGCAATAATCTCCCTCGGCGCCGTCCTCGCCGCCTCCGGCCAGTACCGCCCCGCCCTCGAACAGTTCGAACGCGCCGTCCCCATCTTCTCCGCCCTCCCCGACCGCCGCCGCCTCGCCTTTACCCACAACTTCATCGGTGGCATGCACGACGTCCTCGGCGATCCCATAAAATCCCGCGCCGCCTACCAACTCGCCCTCGACTCCCACCGCGCCGCCGGCGACCGCGCCGCCGAAGGCCTCCTCCTCTCCAACATCGGCTTCCTCGACAACAACATGGGCGATTTCCAATCCGCCCTCACCAATTACCGCGCGGCGCTTCCCCTCGTGCAAGCCGCCGGCGATCGCCGGCGCGAAGCCCTCGTCCAGCACAACCTCGCCCTTACCCACATGTCCCTCGGCGACTACGTCGAAGGCGCCGCGCTGCTGCAGCAAGCCCTATCCATTCGCCGCACCCTCGGCGACCGCAAAGCCGAAGCCGACACCATAAACGCCCTCGGCTATTTGGAACGTCTTCAAAATCGGCCTGCCCAGGCCCTCCCATACTTCGAACAAGTCATGGCGGTCAACGCCGCCCTCGGCGACAAACCCGGCGACGCCGAAACCCGCTTCGCTCTCGGCCAGACCCTCATCCAGCTCAACCGCCTCCCCGAAGCCGAAGAACAACTCCGGACTGCCCTCTCCCTCGCTCGCGAATTCTCCATTCGCCGTCTAACCGCACGCATCCTCGACGCGCTCGCCAACTGCATCCTCGAGTCTGGCGACGCGTCGCGCGCCCTCCCCCTCGCTGAGTCCGCCCTCTCCGAATTCCTGGCCCTCGTTGATCGCATAGGCGAAGCGCAGGCCCGAGCCACCCTCGCCCGCATCCGCGTCGCCCTCGGCGAACTCGCCGCCGCCCGATCCCTCATCGATGCCTCCATCTCCATCGCCGAATCCATCCGTTCCGGCACCGAAGTCCTCGACCTCCGCACCACCTATCTCGCCACCCGCCAGAACCAATACGAGTTCTACATCGACCTCCTGATGCGCATGTCCGACCCCGAAGCCGCCTTCGCCATCTCCGAACGCTCCCGCGCCCGCGGCCTCCTCGACATGCTCGCCGAAGCCGGCTCCGGCGCCCGCGCCGGCGTTCCCCCTGAACTCCTCGCCCGCCTCCGCGGCCTCTCCGCCCGCATCAACACCCGCGCCTCTCGCCTCCTCCCCCTCTACGGCCGCCCCGAAGCCCGCCCTATCCTCGAAGAAATCCGCGCCCTCGAAAATGAACGGCGCGTCGCCGAAGAAACCATCCGCCTCGCCGACCCCCGCTACGCCGCCGCCACCAACCCCTCCCCCATCCCGCTCCACCGCATCCGCAACGAACTCCTCGACCCCTCCTCCGTCCTCCTCGAATACGCCCTCGGCGAGAACCGCAGCTTCGTCTGGATCGTCTCCCGGTCTACATTCAAATACGTCGTCCTTCCCCCGCGCCGGGAAATCGAGCGTCAATCCGAAACTCTCCTCGCCCTCCTCCCCCGCCGTGATGACGCCGCCATCGCCGCCGCCGCCCGCCAACTCAGCAACTCCATTCTCGCCCCTGTCGCCGCCTACATCGGCGACAGCCGCCTCCTCATCGTCGCCTCCGGCGCCCTCCAGCGCGTCCCCTTCGCCATGCTCCCCCTGCCCGGTTCTTCCGAACCCCTCGTCACCCGCCATGAGTCCGCCGTCCTGCCTTCCGCCTCCACCATCGCCCTCCTCCGAACTCCCTCTCCCGCCTACCGCGAACCCTCCAAATCCATCGCCATCTTCGCCGACCCCGTCTTCACCGGCGCGCCCGTCCCCAACCGCATCCTCGAACACCTCGCCTCTGCCCCGGTTGACCCCGCCGTGCCCCGCTCCATCCCCCAGCTCCCCTTCACGCGCCGCGAAGCCGAAGAGATCGCCCGCCTCACCCCCAAGGAAACGACCCTTCTCGCCCTCGGCTCCAACGCCAGCCGCAAAGCCGCCCTCGATTCGGCCCTTGAGAACTATCGATACATTCACTTCGCCACGCATGGCTACCTCGACCCCGAACACCCCAGCCTCTCCGCCCTCCTGCTCTCCTTCCGCAACGGGAACAACGAGCCCGAGGACGGCTTCCTTCGCGTCAGCGACATCTATAACCTGCGCTTCAACGCCAGCCTCGTCGTACTCAGCGCCTGCCAGACAGGGCTCGGCAAGGAGGTGCGAGGCGAAGGCTTGATCGGCCTGCCTCGCGCATTCTTGTTCGCCGGCGTGCCCCGCGTCGTCGTCAGCCTCTGGAATGTCAATGACCAGGCCACCGCCGAACTCATGCGACTCTTCTACCGCCGCCTCGTGAAGGATGGCCTTCGCCCCGCGGCCGCGCTCCGCCAGGCGCAGCTTGCACTGCGCAAACAGAACCGTTGGAACTCGCCGTACTACTGGGCCGCCTTCCAGCAGCAGGGAGAATGGCGATAGCCGGGAGAAATCTATGTCGAAATGGATCGCTTTCATACTGGCCGCAATCCCGCTCCTGCCCCAGGCGCCAACCCGCGGCATCATACCGGAGGAGATCGTCAAGGCCCGCCCAACCGCTCCCGCCCCATCCGCCAAACCAGCCCCGAAATACCAGGCGATCGCGAGCCCGGCTCGGCCATCCGCTCCTGGAAAGCAAATCGGTGTCACCGTCTGGCGTCTCCGCCCGGCGTCGGCATCCGACGGGGGCGTCCGCATCCTGGTGCAGGAGGACGCTACAACGGCCGAGTGGATACCTGAGCGCCTCGCCTCCGCCAGCCGCCTCAAGCCCTTCGACAAGGTCCGCCTCACCGTCGAGTCCCCCGACCCCGGCTACCTCTACGTAATCGACCGCGAGATCTATTCCGACGGCACGCGAGGAGAGCCGTACCTGATCTTCCCAACCAGCCGCATCAACAGCGGAAGCAATGAAGTCGCCGCGGGCCGGCTGACCGACATCCCCGCCCAGGAAGACCGGCCGAACTTTTTCTCCCTCCGCCCAACCCGTTCCACGCAGTCCGGCGAGGAACTGACGCTCTTAGTCACCGCCGCCCCGTTATCGGGCATCCAAATCGGCCCGAAACCGCTCCGCTTAACCGACGCACAAGTAGCCGAATGGGACAAGCGCTGGGGAACCACCCGGCCGCAAGTATTCGAGTTAACCGGAGGAGCCGGCCAGCCCTGGACACGGTCCGAGCAAGCCGCCGCCGCCGACCGCACCCGCATCCTGACGCAAGACGACCCGCCCCCGCAAACGGTCTACCGTGTCTCCGCCAAGCCGGACGACCCGCTCTACGTCAAAATCCAACTTCGACTCCAAGGCGCGAAGTAACATGGGCCCCGTCCTGGTCGTCGGTGCCACCGGGCAATTGGGCATGGCAACCGTGAAGGAACTGCTCGCACAGGGCCGAAGCGTTCGAGCGCTCATCCGCAATCCATCGGCAACCTCCCGATTCCAGGAGTTAGGCGCCGACGTCGCCATCGGAGATCTCACAATTCCCGCAACACTCGCCGCTGCCTGCCGTGGAGCTTCGGTAATAGTGGCAACCGCCAACGCGGCCGTTCCTTCCACCTCAGCCGACACCTTCGAGGCTGTCGAGCGGAACGGCTATCGCAATCTCGTGCAAGCTGCGGTTGATGCCGGCGTGAAGCGATTTGTCTATACTTCGATACCGCAATCCTGCCAAAAAGAGCCGTCTCTCTTCTTCCGCTTGAAACGCGAGACGGAGCAACTCGTCGAAAAGAGCGGCATGGAATACGTGATCTTCCGCGCCGATGTCTTCATGGACGTCGCCTTCGCAATGATGGGCAGTCTGATCCCCCTGCGCGGCACGGAAGCGGCTACAGCCCTGCGCCCCTTCCCGTTTTCCAGGAACCATTTGGAAGGCATCAAAGATAGCATCGAGAAGAAACACGTCGCCATGATTCCCGGAGACGGCCGCGTCAGGCACGCATTTATCTGCGTAGACGACGTAGCGCGTTTTCTCACGGCAGCCGCATCCGGCGGGCCGTCCGGCACGCACGTCCTGGGTGGTCCGGAACCGCTGACCTACCTCGACATCGTCCGCTTGTACGAGCAGTTCTTAGGGATGAAGTTGCGAGTGAAGAAGACCCCCGCGCCAGTCTTTTGGACGCTTTCAAAAATACTGAAGCCGTTCAATCCGGCCGGCGCAAACATCATGCGCCTGAATTACCTGGGAGCTACGCAGGAGTCGCTAGCCGATCCAACCGTAGCCACGGCCTTCCAGTTGAAACTGACTACCAGCGAAGAGTTCCTGCGCCGGAAGTTTGCTTTGGCTCCGGGCCACTGAGTGGCGCGGACCAACCACCATCTGCATCACGTAAAATCAGCGCTATGGATAAGAAGGCGAAACTGAAACTCGAACTCGTCGACGTCTTTGGTGACTTTGTCGCCGAAAAGGCGGAAATATTCCTCGACTGCCAGGACCTGACGGACAAGCAGCGCGTCGAAGCCGACGCCGCGGCTCCATTCGTGATCAAGGGTCTGATCGGCCCTCCGAACAATCGCTATCGGGTCGAAGTCAATGTGCCCGGTTACCACACGGTCAGCTTCTTCGCCGCCGCCCAGGAAGCTGCAAATCCAGCGAGCCGTGTGATCGTGTTGGCAATAGACCCTCGCAAAGTCATCCGTGTAGACTTTCCCGGCTTCAACGTGCTCGACGCCGAAACACAAGCCCTTCTGGAACGAAGCGATAGCGTGTTAGGATTCCCAACCAAAAAAGGCAAGGCCCTATACGACGGCTTCGATGACCTTCGCCGCGCCGGCTTCCTGAACATCGTCGGCAAGTGCCGCCGCACCCGGCTGAGCAACGGTCGCACCGTGTTCTCCTATTTCGCCGATCCCGGTTGCCGCTTACTGGAAGCCCGCGGCGACCGCTTCTTCGCCATCGTGCCGAAGGAGCTCCGCGAAGAAACCAAAAACAGCGTCTCCGAGGAACTGTTCGACCCGGCGCCCGACCTTCTGCACCGGCCGCCCGATGGCTTCAAATCGGCGGGAAGCTTCAAGACCCCGGACCGCGCCGGAAATCTCCAACTCAGCTTTCACGCCAAGGCGGACCAGTTCGTCGCCGACATCGATATTGACGACGCGAACGGTTTCGCCCACCTGTTTCAGTTGCTGAAGAACATCGGCGGACGCACCCATCCCTACAACATCCATCAGATCCTGGTGCAATCGCAGGAGATCGATCCGGGGTACCGCCTATTCGTGCGCTGAAACGGAGGGGGAGTGACAATCCCACCACCGCATCGGAGCTGTACGGGGTGGCCGGCGATGTAAGAAGCAGTCGACCGAAGACGAGGTCTGTCCACATGGCGCGGCGCCTTGCCCGTGAAACGGTATGTGCTATTTTTAATGTAGTGCAAGGCCGTTCCCACAGCATTAGCGACCACGCCGCATTTCGCCTCGCGCTGTTTGCTTTCGCCTGTGTATTGATGGTTCTCATCAGCGGCGGCTCGCCGGCTCGGCTGGCGGGCGCTGACTGGCTTACTCGACAGATTGACGATCGCGTCGAGCAAATCGAAGCGCCGATGGTCTCTCTCGACCTCCTTTCTGTGGAAAGCCTCCCCGAGGAGGTGGCCGAAGTCACCGAATCCACGGATGACGACGAGACCGAGCGCCGCCACCTGCCATTAGAGGTAGCCTTACGATTCGACTTAGCCGTCCTCGAAAGCCAAACGGGCCTTTCCGAATCGTCGGCCGCTCGAGCGCTAACCCCGTTTCGACTGCGCGCGTTTTCGACGCGCGGTTCCCCTTCCGCCTAGTTTAGGCGACCTCCAGCTATCACTGCCGCAATGAAGGCAGCGAGCTGATTCCCCATTTGCGCATCCCCCGCTGGTTGCCGGTCGGGTTTACGTGATGTCCTGTTTGCCGAACCACGAGCCTATGGCGGCGCGGTGGTCCATTGGCCGATCAGGACCGGCTTAACGAAGGGTTTCAATTCAATTCGATGCGAGTCAAAATAAACGAAATTTGGGAAATAGAGCCCGGAGCCAAGGCCGGGCGGAGACGGCGCTTGCTCGCCGCAACCGTCCTTGCGCTAGCGATCACTATGGCGAACGGGTGCCTTCGCGTTCCAAAGCCCGCAACGGGGACGCCCCGCCCCCCGAACCGCGCCGTGCCCGACTCCTTTGCCGGGCTGAGCGATACCCAAAATTCTGGCCTGATCCTGTGGCGCGACTTCTTCAAGGACCCCAGCCTGGTCGCGCTCGTCGATGCGGCGCTCAAGAACAACCAGGAGCTCAACATCGCTATTCAGGAGACCGTGGTCGCCAACGCCGAGATCATGGCCCGGCGCGGCGAGTACCTGCCTAAGGTGGGCTTCGGTGCCGGAACCGGGGCCGAGCACGTCGGAAAATTTACGAGCCCGGGTCAAGCGGACGAGAGATCCGAGATCGGACCGACTCTCCAGAAACACGAGTTCGGACTCTACTCGTCGTGGGAAATCGACGTGTGGGGGCGTATGCGAAATCTGGCCAACGCCGCGGCCCATCGATACCTGGCGAGCATCGAAGGCCGGAACTTCATGGTTACGCGTCTCGTCTCCGAGATCGCCAGCAGCTACTACGAGTTATTGGCGCTCGACCGGCAACTCAAGGTCGTAACCGATAACATCGCACTCCAGGAACGGGCCGTCGATCTCGCGCGGGCACAGTTCCAGGCGGGCCGCGCCACCTCGGCGGCTCCGGCACGTTTCGAGGCCAACCTCCGGGCTATGCAGAGCTCACAGTTCACGATCCAGCAACGGATTGTCGAAACCGAAAACCAGCTCAACTTCCTGGCAGGCCGCTTCCCGCAGCGGTTCGACCGGGCGAGAACCGACTTTCTCGACAATCAGCCCGCCGCGATGGCAGTGGGCGTACCCGCTGAGCTGCTGGCGAATCGTCCCGACGTTCGCCAGGCGGAGCTCGAGCTTACAGCAGCAGGACTCGACGTCCAGGCGGCCAGAAAGGCGTTCTATCCGTCCCTTGGGATCGAAGCCGTGGTCGGCTACCAGTCCTTCGACGCGACCAAGCTGGTGAATACGCCCGACTCGCTGCTCTTTGAAGTCCTCGGCCATGCGCTTACGCCCGTGCTCAATCGGAAGGGAATAACGGCAGATTACAACTCGGCGAACTCCCGTGAGATGCAAGCGGTGCTCCACTACGAGCGTGCGGTGCTGAACGCTTTCGTCGAGGTCAGCAACCGCGTGAGCCTCACACGAAATCTCAGCCAGAGCTATGGGCTGAAGCAACAACAGGTCGACCGCCTTTCCCAGTCGGTCGATATCTCAACCGAACTCTTCAATTTGAATCGAGGCGAATACTTGGAAGTCCTTACAGCCCGGCGTGAATTGCTCGAGGCACAGCAGGAGCTAGTTGAAATGAAGCAACGGCAGATGGTTGCGACCGTGACGCTGTATCAGGCCCTTGGGGGCGGCTGGCGCGGCACCGGGCTGCAGCCTCCAGATGGAACCGACCCCGATCACAAAATCACGCAGGGAGTGAAGAAATGAAGCAGCCGCATCTACCCGCTACGCTCCTCGTAATCGGCCTCGCCCTCTTTGCCGGCGCTTGCGCGAAGAAACATGCCGAAGGCGGCCACCATGAGGAGGCCGCGCAGCCTGTCGTACTGACGACTCCCATGGTCATGAGCGTGCCCACAACGCAGGCCTACGTCTGCCGCATGCAATCCCGGCGGCACATCGAGATCCGCGCCTTGAATGAGGGATATCTCGAAGAGATCCCCGTTCAAGAGGGCCAATCGGTGCGTGCCGGGGAGCGTCTCTATGGGCTCTATCCGGTCCTCTACCGGACAAAGCTCGAGGGCGAAAAGGCCGAGTTGCGCCTCGCTGAGATCAATCTACAGAACACGGAAAAACTCGCGGAGCGCGGCTTCGTGGCACCCCCAGAGCTGGCCAAGGCAATCGCCGAACGAGACCGGGCGAAAGCCAAAGTCGACCGCGCCATAGCCGAAGTTGGCTTCACCAGCATCGTCGCTCCGTTCGACGGCATGGTGGGCCGTCAACTCATGCAGCATGGAAGCCTGGTCGAAGCGGGGGACACCCTCACGACCATGTCCGACAACGCTGTCATCTGGACCTACTTCAATGTCCCCGAAGCCGACTACCTGCGATTCAAGTCCTTACGGGGAGCCAACAATACCGCATCGCCCCGCAGTCTCGAACTTCCAGGCGCCACCATTCAGATTCGCCTTGCGAACGGGCAGATCTTCGACAAGAACGCCGCGGCGTCGCTCACCATCGAATCCGAGTTCAACAGGGAAACAGGAAACATCGAGTTCCGCGCCGACTTTCCCAACCCCGAAGGCCTCCTGCGCCACGGCCAGACCGGTACGCTGCTAATCAACCAGAGACTCTCCGGAGCCTTGGTGATCCCGCAACTGGCCACGTTCGAGGTCCTCGACCGCCGGTACGTCTTCGTCGTCGATGAGAAAGGAATCGCGCACCAACGCGAGATCAACGTCGCCCGTGAGCTGGAGGACATCTACGTCCTCAGCGGCGGCCTCAAGGCTAGCGAAAAGTTCGTGTTCGAGGGGGTTCGCCAGGTCCGTGACGGCGAACACGTGGAGCGCACCGTGATGCGTGCGGCCAACGAAACGGTCAAGAACCTGAAATTCAAGGCCGAATAGGGACAGCCGCGAACCATCATGTTTACACAAATTCTCCAACGGCCCGCCCTGGCGATCGTCCTGTCGATCCTCATTCTCCTTCTGGGAGGACTCGGAATCGCGAGCCTTCCGATCGCGCAGTTTCCCGACATCGCGCCGCCGACCGTCTACGTTTCGATCGCGTATCCGGGCGCCAGCGCCAAGGTGCTGACCGATTCCGTTTTGATACCTCTCGAGCAGTCGATCAACGGCGTCCAAGGCATGCGCTATATCGTCTCCGACGCGACGAGCGCCGGTGAGGCGACAATTCGAATCTTCTTCGAGCCGGGCACGGACCCCAATATCAACGTAGTGAACGTGCAAAACCGCGTCAACATCATGACGAGCCGGCTACCCGAGCTGGTGGTGCGCGAAGGCATTCTGGTTAGCCAGGTGGTGCCTAGCATGTTGATGTATCTGAATCTGTACAGCACGAACCCAAACACCGATCAGAAAGACCTCTTCAACTACACCAGCGTGTACGTCATGCCCGTGCTCAAGCGCATCAAGGGCATGGGTATCCCGGTCAATCTGGGCAATCGCACGTTTGCGATGCGCATTTGGCTGAATCCGGAGCGCATGCGCGCCTACGACGTGTCGGTGGAGGACGTGATGAAGGCCTTGGCCGCCCAGAGCATCATCGGATCGCCAGGCCGGCTCGGCCAGGCGACGGGCATGACCTCCCAGACGAAAGAGTACGTTCTCACTTACATCGGCCGTTACAATGAGCCGGACCAGTACGCCAATATCATCTTAAAGGCGAAGGCGGACGGCGAGATTCTCCGGCTCAAAGACGTCTGCGTGCCGCCGCCCGCCGACGAGAGCAAGGGCACAGAAAATAGCCAAGTCCATCATGCCAGTGTCGAGCTGGGCTCGGAGTTCTTCGACATCTATTCCGAAGTCAACGGCCACCCGGCGGCCTCCATCATCCTGAAACAGGCGCCGGGCTCCAACGCCGCCGAAGTGATCGCGGAAGTGAAAAAGACGCTCGAAGAGTTGAAGCCAGGGTTTCCTCCCGGGATGCAGTACGAGATCGCGTACGACGTTTCCCGGTTCGTTGAGGCCTCGACGGAGCAGGTGCTCCACACACTCGTGGAAGCGTTCATCCTGGTGTCGCTGGTGGTCTTCCTGTTCCTGGGCGACGTGCGCTCCACCATCATCCCGGCGCTAGCCGTGCCGGTATCGCTGGTCGGAGCCTTCTTCGTGCTGCAGTTGATGAACTTCTCCATCAACCTGATCACGCTTTTCTCGATGGTCCTGGCCATCGGTATCGTCGTCGACAACGCCATCGTGGTCGTCGAGGCCGTGCACGCCAAAATGGCCGAGACGCACCTTGCCCCGTATCGGGCCACCATTGAGGTTCTCAAGGAGATCAGCGGCGCGATCATCGCCATCACACTGGTGATGAGCGCCGTGTTTATCCCGGTGACCTTTATCCCGGGGCCGGTCGGCGTGTTCTACCGCCAGTTTGGCGTGACGATGGCTTCGACGATCGTCCTTTCCGGCGTGGTGGCGTTGACGCTTACTCCGGTGCTGTGCGCCATGGTGCTGAAGCCCCATTCGCACCAGCCCGCCGGCGCGGAGGCGCGCCAGAGCCTTCGAGACAAAATTCGAGAATTGAAAATTACGACCGTGCTCGGGTACGTTTTCGTGGGGCTCCCGCTACTGGCCGGTATCACCTATCTCGCCTATAAGCTCTGGGGCCCCTTCGGGTTCCTGATGCTGCTCGTGCCCTTCATACAAAGGCCGTTTAGCTACATCGTCGACAAAATCACCGATCTGTACGCATTCCGGATGCTGCGGCCGATTGTCACGGTCCGGGTGGTAACCATGGTGGTCATCGGGGCCTTTGTGTATGGCATCGTCGCGACAAGCCATGCCCTGCCGACCGGATTCATCCCCGGTGAGGACCAAGGCATGATCTACGCCGTTCTTCAAACCCCGCCCGGCTCGACGCTGGAGTATACCAACGCCAAGTCGCAGGAGCTGGAACGGCTCGCCAAGGAAATCAAGGGCATTCGCAGCGTCACATCGGTGGCGGGGTACGAAGTGCTGACGGAAGGCCGCGGCTCGAACGCTGGCACGGCGATCATCAACCTCGACGACTGGACCCAACGAACACAGACAGCGTCCGAGATCATTGAACATCTCAAGGAAAAGACCGGCGAGATGACGAACGTCAAACTCGAGTTCTTCGAGCCCCCCGCTATTCCCGGATTCGGCGCGGCAGGCGGGATCGCCTTGCGCGTGCTCGACAAAACGCAATCGAGTACGGCCGACTACAAGAAACTGGGCGAGATCAACGACAAGTTCATCGCCGCGCTGGAGAAACGGAAAGAAGTCGGCAGTGTGTTCACGTTCTATGCCTCTGACTACCCGCAGTACGAGGTGGTGATCAACAACGATGTGGCCATGCAGAAGGGGGTGTCGATTCAGGATGCGTTGAACAACCTCAACATCCTGATTGGCAGCACCTACGAGCAGGGCTTTGTTCGTTTTAACCAGTTCTATAAAGTTTACGTGCAGGCCTGGCCGCAGTTCCGGCGGATGCCGAAGGACCTGGACGACCTCTTCGTCAAGAACGAAAAGGGGGAGATGGTCCCCTACTCGTCGTTCATGACGCTGAAGAAATCGCAGGGGCTGAACGAGATCACCCGATACAACCTGTTTCCCTCGGCCGCCGTTCAACTCGTGCCGGCCGCGGGCTACTCAACCGGCCAGGCCCTTGAGGCCGTGCAGGAGGTCGCCAAGGCGACCTTGCCGCGCGGCTATGACCTGGGCTGGGAAGGCCTATCGTGGGACGAGTCGAAGAAGGGCAACACAGCCATCTACATCTTCCTGATTGTGGTGGTGTTCGTCTACCTGGTGCTGGTTGCGCAGTACGAGAGCTTCCTGATTCCTCTGGCGGTGGTTCTATCGCTGCCGGTCGGCATCTATGGCTCCTTCCTGTTCCTGTCCATCTTTGGACTGTCCAACGACGTTTGGGCTCAGCTCGGGATGATCATGCTGGTCGGCCTGCTGGGCAAGAACGCGATTCTGATCGTGGAGTTTGCGGTGCAGCGCCGGAACGAGGGCGTCTCGCTCAAAGACGCCGCTATCGAGGGAGGAAAACTCCGCTTCCGGGCCATCCAGATGACCTCCTTCGCCTTTATTGCGGGTCTGCTTCCGCTGATGGTTGCCCATGGCGCCGGCGCGATTGCCAATCGGACCATCGGGGTCACGGGCGTCGGCGGCATGCTGCTTGGCACGGTGCTCGGCGTGCTGGTGATCCCCGGTCTCTATTACCTATTCGCTCGCATTTCGGATGGACGCGAACTTCTGCGCGACGAAACGCATGTTCCTTTGACCGAAGGGGAAGCCGAAGTCTGATCCAGGAGAGAACACGGAGTTAAATCATGACTAATCCAAAGCCGGTCGTTGTGGCATTGCCCCTCGACCACCAAACCGATGCTCTGTTAAATACGGCTCTGGACCTCGGCCGGCGGCTCGAGTGCCCATTGGTTGTAGTGCATGCGCTCGGCAAGCGCCGCCTGGAGAGCGAAACGAGTGCCGCCAACCGGATCGCAAAGGCGAAGCAGACCCTCGGTCTGCGGCTGCAGCCGCTCTGGAAGGCGGCACTGGACGTTCGGGAGGAGGTGGAGATTGGAGCTCCCGCCGAACTCGCGATCAACACGGCCCTGCGCATCGGCGCGCAGCTCATTCTCACGGGCCGCGGCCGGCCGGCGACCATCCGGCGATGGCTGGTGGGCTCAGCGGTCGAGGCCATCGTCCACCACGCCGTAGTCCCCGTCTGGGTCGTGCGGGGGGAGGGTGCCCTCAGACGGCCGGTGCTCTGCCCGATCCACCTCAGCTCGCCCTCCGAGCTCGGGTTGGCCTCCGCCGTCCGTATGGCCCGGCTCTTCGAGGTCCCTCTCCGCGTGATGTCAGTCCTGCCGGACGACCCATCCGGCGAGGGGCTGTCGGTCGAGGAGGCACGCCGGGATCTGGAGGAGATGCTTGCGCGGCACGCGGTAAGCGGGCTCGACGTTGCGGTCGACGTGGTGACGGGAAGCCCGGCGGAACGAATCGTCGACGCCGCGGACGACGCAGGAATGCTCGTTATCGGCAGCCGGGGCTTCAATCCCCTGTTTCCCGAATTGCTCGACGCGGTCACCACGCGAGCGCTTCGTCACAGCCAATGCAGCATCCTGGCCGTCCGAGAGGTACATGTGGATCTCGAAGAGAACGAGGCCGAGATCGCATGGGTGGCGGATGCTTGCCGTGTCACCTGGCAGTTGATCGAAGACAATCGAGCGGTCGAGGCGCTTCCCTTGATCGAGCCGGCGGCCCAGCGCGCTCCGTTCAATGCGACAATTCAGGAAGCCTACGCCATCGTCCTTGAGAAGGCGGGTCGAGAGGTGGAGGCTCGATCCCGCCACGAGCTCTCCCGGATGATTCGCGCCCGGATCGACCGTAGTTGACCGCCCCGGACACGATGACCATCGCCGGGCCGGTTTCTTAAACATTGTCGGCAAGTGCCGCCGCACCAGGCCAAGCAACGATCGCACCGTCTTTTCTTATCTGGCCGATCCCGGCTGCCGCTCGCTGGAAGCCTGCGGCAGCCGCTTCTTCGCCACCGTGCCTGAAAAACTCCGCGAAGAAACCAAAAACAGCGTCGCCGAGCAACTGTTCGACCCGGCGCCAGAAAGCTCCAACTCAGCTTTCACGCCAAGGCGGACCAGTTCGTCGCCGGCATCGATAGTGACGGCGCGAACGGTTTCGCGCACGTGTTTCAGTTGCTGAAGAACATGGGCGGACGCACCCATCCCTACAACCTCCATCAGATCCAGGTGCAATCGCGGGAGATCGTTCCGGAGTAGCGGCTTTTCCTGCGCTGAAACGGAGGACGAGTTTTGGCGAGGCGAGGTCCTTGAAATGGGGACTGCGACGGTGAAGGTTCTCTTAGAGCGTCCAGACCGTTGAGTGAGGGTCCGACCCTAAGTAGCAGCCTTTCACCCGCCTTCCCTCTCTCGAACTCAGTGGGCCCCTCCACCCAGCCTACTGGAGCGGCGTGGCTTCCGGATGGTGATCCACGTCTCCATGATCAAAGGCCGAAACCGCACCGGTCGCCCAATTTACCGACAAAAGCAATCCGTTGGCAGTATGCATCGGATCTGTCTTCACCCGCGCATTCGGATCCTGCCGTTTATAAACAACCCCAGACAATACCAGCGACTGCTCGTCCAGCATCAAGCTCTGCAAAACGGATAGTCGCAAAGGAATGTTCCATAAAATTTTTCCACCGGGTCCCGCGACTCGAGCCAAATGCAACCGGCCATCCCCGCCCAACTTGTCATAGTGCAAAACAAACACACTATCCGGATCGCGCCGATAGATTACGGCGTGACTCCCCGTCGGCCGGTGATCGGATAGAATTCCAGGTGCAAGAAACTCCTCCGTTAGCGCCTTGAAGTTGGAGTAGCGATTCTGTGGGTCGAAGAACGTTGGCGCCTTCGAAATATCGGCTGCATAGACTGCGCGCCGCGACTGGTAATCCAGCCCGCCAATGGAACTCCCTTTCTCTCCTCTAATATCTCCGCGACAGTTGTCCCTACATACTTGTACCCGCTTCCGCCTTGGCATGCGCTGATCGCCGAGCATTGCGGAAACTTTGCGCTCGCCGAGATGCTGCAGGCCAGGCAGGAACGTATTGTGCGATCTCGCAGTGTTTCGCTGGCGATTCCAGAAAAAGTGCGGTCGTCGCGCGCCGAACATCTGGCGATACTCGACGCGCTCGAAAGCCGCGATGGCAGAGCGGCGGAAGCGCGGATTCATCAGCACGTTCCGCATGCGTCGCACTACCTATTGGGGAGCCTGGTAAGCGGGCGGACGGCACCTGGCTCGCAGCGGGCTACCGCAAGCGGCGTCGGCGCGTGAACGGGTTGCATCGTATCACCGCGCGAGGCCTGCCTTCGCCGGCTACTGCGGGGCGATTGCCACGAATCCTTCGCTGCCCATCGCATATTCTTCCCATAGGGTGAATTTCCGTTGGGCGGCGTCCGAGCTGACGGGTAGGTTTCTGGAAAGGGTGGAGCCGACTAGTCGCACCTTACCGTCGGGTCCAACGGCGATTGCAGTTGGATCGTCCGCGCCGTCACCGCCGAGCCAGGTTGCTTTTGTGACTTTGTCGAGCTCCGGGGAAAGAACTAGCCAAAGCGCGTCGCTTTCGCCTCCGGAGAATCTGCCCCGGAGTTCGTCGACTTCGCCAAGTTCGGCCGGGACGCCGGTTGCCGCAAGGTGCATCGAGCCGTCGGCGCTTAGGTCGAAACTGGTGGGCGCCACTCCGAAATGCCGTAGCTCTCCAAGTTCGCCGGTCCGTTCGAACATGCCGACGAAGCCAACGCTTCCCCGTGTTCTCGGGGCGAGATCGCGGCCGGTCACGGGAAGGTCAGTCCGAAGGTAAATCCCGTGAAGAAGCTTTGGCCGTCCGAATTGATGCGGATGTTCGTAATGTTTGCGCCGCCTGCGCCACTGAGGATCTTTCCAGACAGAATTTCCAGCTTATCTATTTTGAGTTTGATCAAAAATCCGTGGCCCCCCTGGACTGTGCCGGCCCACGCCCGATTCTGATCGTCGAAATGGAGAGTTTGAACACCAACATTGTCGAGCCCTGGCGGTGTCCACAGATGCCAACTATCGCCGGCATCGAGTGAACGATATGCTCCGGATCCGGTCACCACGTACACGGTGTTCGGGTCCGAGGGATCTACAGACAGTTGCCTTACCAGTGTGAACGGTATGTCTAAGGCGGTATCCGTCCAAGTCAGGCCTCCGTCGTCGCTTTTGATGATGAAACTGTCTCGCCCCGAAAGTCGAAAGAAACGTACTCCATAGAGCCGATACGGAGCACTCGGGGCTTCCGCCACTAGGGTGATATTGTCTGCTAGTTTTCGGAATGTCGCGCCGCGGTCTTCCGAAAGCAACAATGCGCGGTTCACGTCGACAGCCAAGATCCGGTCTCCGGAGGGATTTATGGTGAGCCATCGCGGGTTGGTCGACAGACCCGTCAGGGGCGGGTTCGGTCCGAGGGCGAGATAGGAGAATCGCTCAGTTTGATTAGTAATTATGAAGAACCCTCCTTCCACACGGGGATCCGGAACAAGAGTGATTTGGCCCCTTAGGATATACATTTGCGGCCAGGAGACTCCGCCATCTCGGCTACAGAAAACCGTGTTCACAGCAGTAACACAAAGAAACCGAGTGTCGCCAGGATGCGCGACCAGAACACCCGAAGGGGCCCGACTCAACTGACGCCATGTATCGCCGCGATCTGAGCTTGCCCAAGCACCAGCGTTCAAAGTGCCGACGAATATTTCGGTCCCGACGGTTACGAGCGACTCGATCGAGCCGAACTGCGGTCCGCCCGTGCTTTGGTACGGGCCGTTTTGAGAGCGATAAAGCGATCGCCGGCGATCTTCAAATTGGGGATCGACGGTGGATGCAAATCCGTTGTCGAACGAAGTCCCGGCGACGACGAGATTGCCTTCGGGATCGACTACAGCCGAGGTTGCGATTGAGTAGCTGCCGAACCCACTGGACGGCTTACCGAGCAGAGTTGAAAAAATCAGGTTGGCGCCATCGGAGCTTAATTGCGCGCAGAACGCAGTAGTAATTTGGGGTACAGGTTGAAACAGACTGGACGACAAGGGTACAGCATTCCCCCAGGAAGACCCGCAGAAGATGGGGCGGCCCTCCCCGTCCAACGTCATGGTTCGGATCTGAACGCCATTTAGCCCTCCGAAGTATGTGCCGAACAGCTTTTCGCCGGACGGGCTAAACTTCGCTATGAATACTGACGAAGAGCCCGCTTCGGGCTGGAAGACGCCCGGCGTCGCGAAGTCCGGTTCCAGCCGCATTGTGCCCGCAACAAAGGCGTTGCCGGCCGCGTCGACCGCTAGAGAAGTGGCACCCCCGTACCCCAACCGTGTGGCGAAAACCATCTGGCCGGCTGCGTCGATCCTCGCGATGAATGCGGACGGAACGGAGCTGTAACCAGGCCCCTGAGTAGAAAAGGGCGGTCCGATGCTGTACGTTTCTCCAGCTATGAAAGAGCCGCCCGCTCCGTCGCTTTTCACGGCGTTAGGTTTGTCAGAACCAGCGCCGCCAAGGTAAGTAAGATAAGACCAATGTTCTTGCGCTGGACAAACTGCCACCAGCATCGTGACAAGCACAAAACGCATGATTTGAGTGTATCATTAGACTAAGTCGCCCCGCTGGTTCGTCCAAGTTCGGCGCTGGAAATCCGTTGGGGAGCACGCCACGTTGTTTGGCGCCGGTTCGACGGCTCCGACGCAGATACATACTGCCATCCTACGGATTTCGATCCAACTGACAAGGGGCCTTGGTCTTCATTACGCAACGGTTTTGTCTCCCACCGAATGGCCGCGATCGCCAACGTGTTTGAAAACGAAAGGCGCTTAGTTTGCCGCGAACGCCGTCAGCCAAGAAAACAGCCCTGAAAATCTTGCCCGCAGACCAAACGGGGAACGCAGGCTAAGGCGACTGCTTCCGCCAAATCTCTTCTCAAGATGTAGTGCAGACCTTGGGGACGGTTCTGCTCGGAACAAATGGGGCTATAGGCGCGCTTATCGCCAACTGCGAAAGTTCGGGTAGCACGCGGCGACAGCAGACCATTCCGCAAAGAAATTCGCTTTGACCACCGTTTCGCGGCCGGTCAGTCGCACCAGAACATTTAAATCGTAAACTTTGACGGTTTAATGGTTTAACAGGCTGCTGAAATAGCCCTCCTCTCGGCAGACTTGATACTGTCAAGTACTTGATATCGAAAGAGGGCGCGATAAGTAGGCATAAATCGCTGATTACTGGCCGCTTACGTGTGTCCGGCGGGCCGTTTTCCGGCCTCCGGACACACTTCGGCCTAGTGTGACGAGTCAGTAATTCGTTCGCAGTAACGCTTGAGCGAGTTCAGGATTTGGTCGGCTGTCTTTGTCCAGACGAACGGCCGGGGATTTTGGTTGTAGCTATCCAGGTATCCATGAATGGC
>Ga0315912_10000397_pt1 | contig 85847 bp, 77 predicted proteins | sample VfabasoilMG_FD_204469 | JGI IMG/M metagenome (GOLD analysis project Ga0315912, IMG submission 204469) | Garden soil microbial communities collected in Santa Monica, California, United States - V. faba soil | ecosystem: Environmental > Terrestrial > Soil > Garden | place: USA: California... | reverse complement strand
CGTCCACATTCGCTCTCCGGCACATCTGGCAACTGGCTAAAGCTTCGTTCAAACTCGACTCCGTCGTAACCTGGCCCCGTCAGAACGCTCCAGCCCGCCAAACCTTCCGCGCTGATCAGCCGCAGAGCATCACCATATCCGTTGGTATGCGCTGGAAGCTTTCCGGAGTTTTCGTGTGCGTACATTTCGAGTGCCAAGCCTGCCTGTTTCATGCAGTGCGCGTGCTGCCAGAACGATTCGTTGAAAACCAATGGATGGGTCCACACGTAGCCAATGCCACAGACAATTGCCATCGCCAGACCAATCAAGAATCGCTTGGGCAATTTGCGGCGAGTCGGCGGCAGGTCGGGTTGGAGTCCGTTCATTAGCGAGTAACGGCACGGCGTCCGTTGTCTTTCTTGTGAATGAACTGCATCGGGTGTTCATCCAGAATATTGGGCCAGATGCCGCCAATCTTGTCCGGATGATAGCAATTAAAACCAGCGTAGAAATAGAGCGGCACGATCGGCGGCTCCTCGGCGATGAGAATGGATTCAGCGTGCCGGAAAAGCTCCGCCCGCTTTTTCAAATCGGTTTGGAGATTCGCGTCCCGAACGAGTTGATCGTAGCGTGCGTTCTTCCAGCCGGTGCGATTATTGCCGCTGACGCTGGTGAACAGATCGAGAAACGTGTTGGCATCGTTGTAATCGCCGATCCAGCTCGAAGTCGAAATGTCGTAATCGAGCTTGGATTGCGAACTGTAAAACACCTTGCGCTCGATCTGGCGCAGTTCGACCTCAACCCCGAGGATGTCCCGCCACATTTGTTGAAGTTCCACTCCGACCTTGCCATGGAGTTTTGCGCCGCCGGACGCGGAGAAGAAGGTGTAAGTCGTGCGGGGAAATCCTTGGCCGCCGGGAAAGCCAGCCTCGGCCATCAACTTGCGCGCCGCTTCCGGATCAAAGTTCAATCCGGTTGCGCTCGTGTAATTCGCTACGCCGACCGGGACAAAACTGGTTGCCGGAATTTCCGCGCCCTTGGTGAGCTTGGTGATGATGCGGTGCTTGTCAGTGGCCAGTGCGAAGGCGCGACGGATGCGCGGGTCGTTGAACGGCGGTTTGGTGACGTTGAAGCGATAGAAATACGTGCCGAGGTAGGTGAAGCTGTGGAAGTCCGGCCGTTTGGCGAGCACGTCCATGAGTTCGGTGGGCACTAGGTCTTTGTCCCACACAATGTCGGCGACGCCGGTTTCGTAAAGGTTCAACGCAGTGTTGGGCGAGCCGATCGGCAGCACATCAATGATTTCAGAAGCTGTTTTCGCGGCGTCGTAGTAAAGCGGGTTGCGGCGGAGGCGGACCTTGTCGTTGACCCGCCAAGCTTCCAAGGTAAAGGCGCCGCTGGTGGGAAGCGGTCGCGCATGCAGCCAGCGGTCGCCGTGCTGCTCGATGGCTTGCTTTGGGATCACAGCCAGCGTTGGGAAGGAACACAGCTCGAGGAAGAATGCGAGCGGCGAGTTTAATTCCACGCGAAAGGTCAGGGCGTCAAGCGCGTGGATTCCGACGTCGTTCCGGTTTGTCAGTTTGCCGTTATACCAATCCTCCGCGCCTTTGATGTAGAAAAGCTGACCCGCGTAATCGCCGGCGGTGGCCGGGCTCAGGGCCCGAAACCAGGAATACAGCACGTCGTCGGTGGTGATGGGCTCACCCGTGGACCAGACAGCGTTGGTGCGCAGATGGAACGTGTAGGTGCGTCCGTCTGGCGAGATGTCCCAGTGTGCGGCCAAGGCGGGTACTGGCGCGGCGTTGGTCGGCTCCAACTTCACCAAGCCGTCAAAGAGTGATTTGACCAGTCGCAACTCCGAAACACCCGTGACGATGTGGGGGTCGAGCGATTCCGGTTCGTTGCCGTTGATAATCGTGACGTCGGCGGGCTGTTCGGAACGAAAGCAGCCCGTGAAGAGGCAGAAAAGATTTAGGAGAAAAAATGAAACCGCACAGCGCTGGATAAAGCGAAACCGCGCCCGGGAGCGTTCTCCGAAGGCGCGGTTCGCGAAGTTCATCGCGGAAGTTGAAGCTTACTTCGCCACCGCATTGGTGGTGGCCGGGGCATTACTGACCGATTCCGCCGTGGTGGTTAGGAAATTATTGGTGGTGGCCGGCGCGCTAAGCGAACTGCCCGGAACGGCGGGCGTGCTGGCGCTTTGCTTCGCAATGGCGTCTTCGAGCGCCTTGCCGGAAGTGTCCCGGCCACCGCCCTTTAGCATCGAAAGCACCAAAGTCAGAGCAAAGAAGGCAATGGCCGAATATTTGGTGACTTTGGTCAGGACATTGCCGGAACCCGCTCCAAACAACGCGTCCGTCGCCGCCCCGCCAAAGGCCAGACCCGCGCCGGCTTCCTTCTTCGGTAACTGTACCAACACCAACAAGATCAAGAGCAGGCAGTTCAAAACCAGAACCACCGTCAATAAACCAGTAAGAAGACTCATAATCGTAGCTTAGATGGAATTTTTAATGATGTCAGCAAAACTTCGTGCCTCTAGGGACGCCCCCCCGACTAGGGCGCCGTCCACGTCCGGCTGGCTCATGAGTTCGCGGGCATTGGCGGGCTTCACGCTGCCGCCATATTGAATGCGGACCTTTCTGGCCGTGGCTTCGTCATACATCTTCACCAGCTGACTGCGAATGAACGCGTGGGCGTCCTGGGCCTGTTGGGTGGTCGCCGTCTTGCCCGTGCCGATGGCCCAGACGGGTTCGTAGGCGATGACCGTTTCGACGGCCTGTTCCTTGGCCAGTCCCGCGAGGCTGCCGCGGACCTGGGTTTCGAGAACTTTCTCTGTTTGGTTGCCCTCGCGTTCGGCCAGGGTTTCGCCCACGCAGACAATGGGCTTGAGCGACGCGGCAAGCACTGCGGCGGCTTTTTTGGCGATCAACGCGTCCGCTTCCTTCTGGTACTGACGGCGTTCGCTGTGACCGAGGATCACGTAGCGCACGGAGAATTCCTTGAGCATGACAGCGGCGATTTCACCCGTGAAGGCCCCGACATTGTTCTCGCTCATGTTTTGCGCGCCGAGCTTCAGGTTGGAATCGAGCGTGGCCTTGGAGACGGATTCCAGTGCGGTGTAGGGCGGGCAGACGACGATATCCACTTCCTTCACGTTGGCGAGTTCGCGCTTGAGGTCGTCCACGAGGGCCAGCGCCTCGGCGACCGTCTTGTTCATCTTCCAATTGCCGGCAATGATCAGTTTGCGTTCTTTGTTCATTTGAAATTCCCAACCTCAGATGAGGGGTGATTATTTGTCGCTCAAGGCCCCCACTCCGGGGAGCGTCGTTCCTTCCAGGAACTCGAGGCTCGCGCCGCCGCCGGTGCTCATGAAGGTGACCTTGTCGCCCAATCCAGCTTTGTTGATCGCTTTCACGCTGTCGCCGCCGCCGATGATGGTCTTGGCGCCATTTTTTTGCGTGGCATCCACCACGGCCTGCGCCACTGAGTTAGTGCCGACGGCAAAGCGTTTGTCTTCAAAAATTCCCATGGGGCCGTTCCACAGGACCGTTTTCGCGCTGCGAATCACGTCACCAAATGTCTTGGACGTGGCCGGGCCGATGTCCACACCTTCCTCGGTATCCGGGATGTTGGCGTCGGCATTGGTGCGCGGATTCGTCAAATCGAGAACGGGCCGTCCCTTCTTGTCCAGCTTGTCAGTTTTGACTGGCGTGACGCAGGTGTTGTCCGTGGGAAGCAGGAACTGCACGCCCCGCTGCTTGGCCTTTTCCAAAGCCGCCAGCGCCACGTCGGTTTTATCCTTCTCCACCAGCGACTGACCGACCTTGAACCCCTGCGCGAGCTTGAAGGTGTAGGCCATGGCGCCGCCGATGAGAATCGTGTCCGCCTTTTCGAGCAACCGATCAATGACTTTGATTTTGTCCGACACTTTCGCCCCACCGAGGATCACCACGAATGGCTTCGCGGGGTTTTCCAGCTCGTCACCGAGGAACTTGAGTTCCCGCTCCATCAACAAACCTGCGGCGCATTGTCCGCCACGCTGGGCGACGATGCGGGCCACGCCTTCGGTCGACGCATGCGCGCGATGGGCCGCGCCGAACGCATCATTGACGTAAACATCCGCGATCTTGGCCAGTTTCTCGGCGAAGCCAGGATCGTTGGCTTCCTCTTCGTTGTAGTAGCGGACGTTCTCCAACAACAGCACCCCCCCGGGCTTCAACTCATTGGCCAGTTTCTCCACTTTCTCGCCGATACAGTCGTCGACGAAATTGACCGTGCATCCGAGTAAGTCCGCGAGCCGGGCGGCCACCGGGCGGAGGGACATGGAGGCCTCGCGCTTGCCTTTGGGGCGACCCAGATGCGCGGCGAGAATCAGCCGCGCGCCGTTTTCGATCAGCAGCCGGAGCGTCGGGAGCGTTTCCTTGATGCGGGTTTCGTCGGTGATGACCATCTGGCCGTCTTTTTCTTCGAGCGGCACATTGTAATCCACGCGCATGAGGACGCGTTTCCCGTTCACGTTCAAATCACGAACCGATAGCTTGGCCATAGTAAGTTTTCCCTTCGTTCCAAAGGACGGGCAGGATACCCGGGTTTGGAGGTGAGTCAAAACCGATTTCAGGGTGAAGAAAAGGTTGGGGAATGGCATCCGTAACGATTTCTCACTTGTCCGCAAACATCCGGTGCGTTCGCCGTTGCCTCGCCAAATCACGCCCCCTAAGCTGCCGCCTGTGAGCCACGGCGAATCCAAATTCATCGAACGCAAATCCGCCACCGCGCGTTATGCCGCCGGCAAACGCAAGGCGGCGGAATCCGTTTCGCCTACCGAGCCAGACGCCGCGCAGCTCAAGCAAGTCCAAACGCGCTGCAAGCAGATTGCGCAGGCGCTGGCCAGCAAGTGTGACGTGGAATTTCGCGGGCGGATTCTGGAAATTGGCGCGGGCGGGGCGTGGCTGAGCGCCGAGCTGTCCAAACTGACCCGCGTGGTGGAAATCGTGGCCACGGATTTTGAGGACGAAGCCTTACGCGAAGACGCCCCCCGGGTTTTCGCCTGGCTGGGCGCGCGCGCCGCGAAGATCACGCGCACGACGATGGAGGGTCACGAACTGGATTTCCCCAATGGCTACTTTGATTTCATCATCGCCGTGGGTGCGCTGCACCAAGGACTAATCCTGCCGCTGTTGTTGAAGGAATGCGGCCGCGTGTTGAAACCCGGCGGGAGTCTCATCGCAGTGCAGGAGCCGGTGCAACCATTGCCGAAGGACAAATCCCGTTCCCGCAAGTCGGCGGATTCACCCATGCTCGCCGCCACCGATTGTGCGGCGTTATTTGCGCGGTCGGGATTCGACGTCAAAGTCCGCGACCTCAAGCTCACTGGCCGCTGGCGCTACCATTATGACCGATTGGTGAAAGGCGTGCTTCATGCGCGTTACGCCATCGTCGGCACGAAGCCATCCCGGCGTTAGACGGGTTCAGCTTTCTTGCTCGACACGTTCACGCCGCCTGCGTTCATTGTCCGCAATGTCAGAGCCATCCGCCCCGACGACCTTTCATCAAAGCGAGAACATCTTTTGGACGCGCGGCAAAGTAACTGTGGAGCAGCGCGCCCAACAGAATGCGCATCCCGGTTGCGTCCTCTGGCTCACCGGGCTGAGCGCTTCCGGCAAATCCACTATCGCCACCGAGCTGGAGCGCACGTTGTTCGAACTCGGCAAGCACGCCTATGTGCTGGATGGCGATAACATCCGCCATGGACTGTGCTCCGATCTGGGTTTCTCTCCGGAACATCGGAAAGAGAATATCCGGCGCGTGGGCGAGGTGGCCAAACTGTTCGCCGATGCCGGCACCATCTGCATCACCGCGTTCATTTCGCCGTATCGTTCCGATCGCGATTTCGTTCGTTCCATCGTGCCCGCCGGGCGGTTCATTGAAATCTTCGTCAACGCCCCGATCGAACTGTGTGCGCAGCGCGACCCGAAGGGCCTTTATCGCAAGGCGCGCGCCGGCGAGATCAAGGACTTCACCGGCATCTCCGCACCGTATGAAGCGCCGCTAAAGCCGGAGATGGAATTGCTGACTGGTCAGAGCAGCGCGATCGAGTGCGTGGGGCAGGTTCTGGCTTACTTGAAAATTCCCGCGCGGACCTGAGGAGGCGTCAACTTCGGGCAGAGAATTCCGCCAGAGCAGCTTGATGGATCGATAGGTTCAAGCCCGGCCGGTGCTCCACAAACAAAACGAGCGTCTCCCCATTCGTCCGCTGCGCCAGCAACAGTTGCGCGTGTTCGAATACCCAGCAAAACTGCCGGGCGGCAGTCTGACGTTTGCGTAGTCCTTCAAGGGCGCCAGCCAGTCTCATTGTGATGGTTTGCAACTGGGCCGCCTTGAACCAGTCCGTGAAACAATGATGCTCGAAGGCATGGTTCGCATCGCAGATGCACCACGCCGCCACGCCCGGAAGCGCCAAAGACTGCGTCAACTGCGATTTGGTTTTCGGGTTCATACCGCCGGCCCTCCCGCAGTGGCGACCAGCAAGCGGCGGTCGGACTGGATCTGGCACACCACGCGCCCGTCATTCGTGGTGGCTTCCATCCGTTCAAAGCGCCCCACGGCCGCCGCCGCGCTGATCTGGCGGGCTTGCTGTTCGATGAATTCGAGCAGCTGCTTCGCTTGATCCGTTGAGGGACATTGCCAGGCATGAAGCAATTCCCCGCCCCCCGACCACAAAACGGTCTGCTTGATTTCTGTCGGCCGCGCAGCGGCTGGAGTTGTGACGGCCGCAGCGGGTGCGACAGCCGGCTCTGGAGCTGACGGGCCACGAGGTGCCGAAGCGAAAACATCGGGAATGTCAGCCATCTCAACCGCCGGCTCCGGCGCGGGCATTGAGGCGACCTCTCCGCCCTCGTCTTGCAAGCGGGCGGCTTCCATGAGCAGGAATTCCCAGGTGCCCTCAATGGTGCGCCGGTCCGGTTCGGTGAACGGCGTCAGATTGAATCCCCCGCCGCGCAACGCCAGCAGACTGTACAGGGCAACGTCTCCCGACAGCTGGCCGCTCTCAGCGTGCACGATGCTGCCTTCGTGAATGAACACCCGGCCCCGCACCTTGTTGGTGAAAATCTCCAGCACGGACGATTTGACGCCGAGACACTCCATCTGCAGTACTTCCTGCAAACCCACCTGCCGCATCATGCCCCGGAAGCCCTCTTGCGGCAGGGCGTGCACCAGGGCATCAATGGCGGCAAAGACCGCGGGATAACCGGACTTGTCGGTAGGCTTTTCCAGGAACATCGCCGCGCCCAGGTCGAGACATTCCTTGCGTTTCTCCAGCGTGGCATTGCCCGTCAACATCACCACTTGCAAGCCGGGATGGGTCTGGCCGAGCAATTTCAAGAATTGCACGCCATCCATCATCGGCATCCCGATGTCGAGGACTACGAGGTCGGCCTTCCTGGCCTGCAACTGCGCCAGCGCTTCGGCGTGATTCTGCGCGACGGAAATCTCCCACCGGTCCTTCGCCATCGTCCCGAATAATTCGCGAAACAAGCCGAGCAATTGGGCGTCATCGTCCACAAACAGAATTTGTTTTTTGCGGGGAGCGCTCATGCTGCAGGAGACGATGGCTGGGTGGGATTGAAATTCTTCAGCGCCCGCTCGGCGGCCAGTTGCACACCGGCGTCGGCATCCCGCACGGCGCGGTTCAGTGCCGCCTCAGCGCGTTGCCCTCCCAGGCGCGCCAGTGCTTCCACCGCGGCTTGGCGCAGGTCGCGATCCGAATCATTGAGCACGGCCATAAACAGAGTGACGGCGTGCTTCTCAGTGTTGTCTGGCTCAGCAACCGCGGCCGTTGCCGGATTTCCGGAATCACTGACGCTTCGCTGGCCGGCATTACCCGCGCCAGTACGGCGGCGCGGGCCAATAAGCCGGCTCGCTTCGGCCGCCTTGAACTGCGCCAGCGCTGGCTGTGCTTCCGGCGCCGAACTCCAATCCGCATCAATTCGCGCCAGGGCTCCTGCCACGATGCGCCGCACGCTGCTCACCGGATCTTTCAACGCCAATACGAGCGGGGCAATAGCGCAGCGCTCGCGTAGCGCTGCCAGGGCGAGCGCGCACGATTCACGCACGTCGCTGTCAGCATCCGAAAGTGCGTCGGCGAGTGCCGGCGCGGTCTCCGGCAGCCGGAATCTGGCCAGCGCATCGGCGGCTGCCCGACGGGCATCCCAGTGGGTATCCTTCAGCACGTCAGCTATGGCTTTCCAGTGTTTCTTTGCCCCGAGCTTTCCCAGCGTATCCACCGCTGTCGTGCGCACCACTTGTTCCTGATGCTTCAACAACGGCACGAGCGCGTCTGCCAGGTCGGGGTTGCCGATCTTACAGATCACATCCGCGGCTGCCACGCAAACCTGGGTTTCGCTGCTGTCCAGTGCTGCCAGGATCGGTTTCAAGACCCGTTCGTCATCAATCCGTCCTAGCGCGTCCACCGCCTTGGCGCGCAGCGCCACCGGACCGGAGTTCAAAATCAGTTCCAATGGTTCAATGGCTGCGCTCCCTAGCGTTGCGGCCCGCTGTAACTGACCGCGCGCGATGTACCAGCCGAGTTCCTCGGCGGAATTGGCAGGCCGCCAGCCGAGAGTCTCCAGCATGAGTGCCGCCGATCCGCGAACGCCCTGATCCGGATCCTTTAAGAGATTCGCCACACCCGCGGTAACGGCTTCGTCCCTGACGCGCTTGGCGGCGAGAATGGCGGCATTCCGGACGGACGGATCGGCATCGGTCAACGTTTGACGGATGGCCTCCGCGCGCCGTGGGTCGTCAGACTTGCCGATGGCGGTCAGGGCGACACACCGGACTTCGGCATCGCGGTCCTCGAGGTACGTCAGCATCAGGTCCGCTGCGCGCGGATCCGTGAGCAGTTTTCCGCATAGTTCGTGAACGGCGCGGCGCCGTGCTGCGACACTTCGTGACTTTAATAGCTGCTTGGTAAACCAGTGCATCCGTTCCCAGCCGCCAATTTAGCAAGCTCCGGACCGTCAGGCAAATAATCAGGCAGGCTCGCGACGGTGCTAACCCCAGATTTGGCGGTCGAGGGAGCGGTATTGCACCGCTTCGGAGACATGATCGCTTTGCACGCGCTCCGCCCCGGCGAGATCGGCAATGGTGCGGGCCACTTTGAGAATCCGATCATAGGCGCGGGCGCTAAAGTTGTAATCCGCCATCGCCAGCTTGAGCAAATCGCGCGTCGGTTCGTCCAGTTCGCAGAATTCCTTCAGTTCTTTTGGGCCCATGCGCGCGTTACAGGTGATCTTGGGCCGGGCAGCGAATCTCTGTTGCTGCTGGTGGCGGGCGGCCATGGCCCGCGCGCGAATCTGCGCCGAGGTTTCACCGGCCAGGCCACCGGAGATTTCGCGGAATTTTACCGCCGGCACTTCGATGTGCAGGTCAATCCGGTCCAGTAACGGTCCGGAGATGCGGCCGAGGTAATTTTGAATCTCCCGCGGCGAACATTTTGACTCACTCGGCATCTTGCCGTCGGGCGTGGGGTTCATCGCGGCCACGAGCATGAATTGCGACGGAAAAGTCATCGTGCCTGCCGCCCGCGAAATCGTGACGCGGCCTTCCTCCAGCGGCTGGCGCATCGTTTCTAGCACGCCGCGCTTGAATTCCGGCAGTTCGTCGAGAAACAACACGCCATTGTGCGCGAGGGAGATTTCGCCGGGCGTGGGATTGATATTGCCGCCGAGCAAACCGGCGTCGCTCGCGGTGTGATGCGGGGCGCGAAAGGGCCGGCGCGTGACCAGCCCTTGCTTCGGATTCAACAAACCAACGATGCTGTGAATCTTCGAAGTCTCCAGCGCCTCCGCCAGCGTGAGCGGCGGCAGAATCGTCGGCAGCCGTTTCGCCAGCATGGACTTCCCGGTGCCCGGAGGGCCGATGAGCAGAATGTTATGGCCGCCCGCAGCCGCGATTTCCAACGCGCGTTTCACGGATTCCTGCCCTTTGACTTCGGAGAAATCCACGTCGTCGTCACACGGTTGGTCGAAAATCTTCGAGACATCCACCCGCGTGGGCGCGAGCTTGATTTCTCCTTCAAGGAACTGCGCCGCTTCGCGGAGGTTCTGCACCGGGATGACTTGCAGGCCGCTTACCACCGCCGCTTCCGCCGCATTCTCGGCCGGAACGAGAATGCCGACCTTGCCTTCTTGCTGAGCGCGAATCGCAATTGGCAATACGCCTTTGCAGGACCGCACGCCGCCGGTCAAAGCGAGTTCGCCGACACAAATGAAATTATCCAGTTGGTCCGTCTCGATTTGTTCACTTGCGGCGAGCATCCCGATTGCGATCGGCAGATCAAAGCTCGGACCTTCTTTTTTCACGTCGGCGGGAGCCAGGTTGATGGTGGTGCGGCCCATCGGGAATTTGTAGCCGGAATTGCTGAGCGCGGTGGTCACGCGGTCGCGGGATTCCTTCACCGCGGTATCGGGAAGTCCGACGATGACAATGATGGTTTCGCCCCAGCCCGCATTGACTTCGACCTCGACCGGATAGGCCTCAATGCCATTGACCGCTGCGGAACACACCTTGGAGAGCATGCGCGAATGGTGTTGAACCCGCGCGCGCGGCGCAATGCTGTTTTGGGGTGTCAGTTTCTCGTCCGGACGCGGAGTCCGAATGGTTCCGGCGCATGGGCAAACGAAAGCATTCCCTTTTCTGCCGTCGTGCCAAGGAACGGATCATTGGAAGTCAGGATGTTTCCGTCGAGATCGAGGTAGTCACACAGTTCAGCCAGGTGAGCGCCGGCGCTGATGAGCACGCTGGTTTCGATCATGCAGCCGAGCATTGTTTTGAGACCCCGCTTGCGCGCGGCCGACAACGCCTCAAAACCCGCGCTCACCCCGCCGGTCTTGACCAGCTTCACGTTCACGCCGTGAAAACATTCCGCGCAATGCTCCACGTCTTCCGCGGTGTGATAGGATTCATCCGCGAGAATCATCAGGGGCGAACGTTCCTTGAGCCAGGTCCAATCCTTGGTGGGCATGCTGCTCGGCATCGGTTGCTCGACATATTGAATGTGGCCGTCGCGGGCGAGCCACTCGATGCGCTTGAGTGCAATCTCCTTCGTCAGCCAGCCTTCATTGGCATCCACGCGCACCGGCTTGCGGGGCGAAACTTCGCGCAACGCCGCCAGCATGGCTTCGTCGTTCTCCCCGCCCACCTTGAGTTTTAACACGGGAAAATTCTCGGCGGCTTTTACCTTGGCCCGGATTTTTTCCGGCGAATCAATGCCGATGCTGAACGAGGAAACGTGCTGGCCTTCGCGGAAGCCCAGCCCGAGAAAATCGTAGAGCGGCTGGCGCGTGAGTTTGGCGGCCCCGTCGAGCAACGCGATGTTCACCGCACATTTGGCCGACATGTTGCCGGGGGCGACACCGTTCACGTAATTCATGCTGCCCGCGACATCTGCGAAGGAAAGCCGCGACGCATCGAGCTGGCGCAGGAATTTTTCCACCGTTTCCACGGATTCCTCATACCGGCTGATGGGCGAGGATTCGCCGAGGCCGGTGACGCCATCATTGGAGGTAAGGCGGAGCAGGACGACGGGACTATCGTTGGTGCTGCCCCGCGCGATGGTCCAAGTGTGGACGAGGCGGAGGTTAACCCGCCAGAGTTCTAACTGCATGCCATCAACAAAGCGGAAACGCCGTTGCGAGGCAAATCTTTTGCTTTGCCGCCATTCGCATTAGTCTCCCGCCGTGACTGCCGCTGAACGCACCGCCCGCACGTTCCGTTACGAACGGTGGCGCGCGATTGCTTCCGGCATGTTGGAGACAGCCGGCATTACGTTTTTGCTCCTTATCGCCGTACGGCATTTTCACGCCGGCGCCTTCGCCAAAGCCATCGTCGCGGGCAGCGGCAGTGTAGGCCTCATTCTCGCCCCGCTGGTCGTGTCGCAGGTCGAGCGCCTGCGCTGGCCGGTGAATGTCGCGGCCTCGCGATTGGCCATGATGGGCGCGACGAGTTTTTTGCTGATGGCCTTGTTTCCGGTGCTACCCGTGTTCGTGCCCGGCACGCTCATCGCGCTGGCCGCGAACAGTGCGGCAATTCCGCTGATGACGCAGATTTTTCAGGAGAATTACCCGGAGCGCGAACGCGGCAAGTTTTTCTCGCGCACTGTGATGATCCGCATTGCGACGGCCGCGATTTTCAGTGAACTAGCCGGGCGTGCATTGTCCGGGCGCATCGAGCAATTCCGCTGGCTGCTGCTGGTCTTCGCCGGGGCGTTCGCGCTGGCGGCGTACTGCACGGCGCATTGCCCCTCCCGGCCGCTCGCGGCTACGGCGGGGTCGCATCCATTCAAGGCGTTGCGTTTCGTAAAGGAGGACAAACTGTTCCGCCTCACGCTGATCATGTGGATGCTGATGGGCTTCGGCAATCTGATGATGATTCCCTTACGGGTGGAATATCTCGCCAATCCGCAACATGGGGTGACGCTCGACGGCTTGGCGTTGACGGCGGCGAAAGTGGCCTTGTTCACGGGCGTGATTCCCAACATCGCCCGGCTGATCGTGAGTCCGCTCTGGGGCTGGCTGTTTGACCGCGTGAACTTCTTCACGTTGCGCATGGCGGTGAACCTGGGATTTGCCATCGGGATCTTTTCGTTCTTCGGCAGCAACTCGATGCTGGGGCTGGGTATCGCGGCCGTGATCTTCGGCATCTCCAACGCCGGCGGGGACGTGGCGTGGAGTTTGTGGGTGACCAAGTTCGCCGCACCCGAACGCGTCGCGGATTACATGAGCGTGCACACGTTCTTCACCGGGGTGCGTGGTGTGATCGCGCCGTTTGCGGGTTTCTACCTCGCAGCGCACTGGACCATCGCGCAAATCAGCTGGCTGAGCGTGGCGCTGATTATGGCCTCGATTGCAATGTTGATTCCGGAGATTAAGTCCGGCCGGCGGCCGCGGCGGGGCGGACCGCTGGTGGAGGAGGTTTCGGAGTGAGCCGCCGGCGGCTTACTGATTGACGTGAACAATCTTCGCGGGCGGGAAGCCGTTGAAGTAAGTCGCGGATGCGCTTCCGTACGCGCCGATGTTCTCGGCATACACCAGGTCGTCAATTTCCAGGTCGGGCAGCAGGTCCGATTGTGAAATGCAGTCCAAACCGTCACACGTCTGTCCAAACACCGCGCAAATCTCCGTCTTACCTCCCTTGAACGCCTTCAGCGGATACTGGCAGTGGTCGAAGATGATGCCGCTGAACGTGTGATACACGCTGTCATCAATGTAGTAACACTGTTTGCCGCCACGCACGGCTTTGCCGATGACGCGCGCGACTGAGTGCGCGGCCGTGGCCACGAGAAAGCGGCCGGGCTCGGCCAGAATCTGGATGTCCTTGTCGAACAGACGGTCAATCTCAGCGTTGATGACGCGGGCGAGTTCCTCGAAAGGTTTGACGTGCTTGTTGTAGGGCGCGGGAAAACCGCCGCCAATGTCGAGAATCTTGATCGCGTGTCCGCGTTGGCGCGCTTCCTTCATCACGGCCGCTGCCGCGTTGAGGGCCTGCACAAAATTCTCAAAGTTCGTGCACTGGCTGCCGACATGGAAGCTCAGGCCCTCGACCGCCAGGCCCAGCTTGTCCGCGGCCAGAATCAGATCCACCGCTTCGCCCGGGTCGCAGCCGAACTTGTTGGAGAGTTCGCATTGGGAGCCGGTGTTGGCCACTCCCAGTCGCAGCACCACCCCCGCGTGCGGGGCGAATTCCTGGATCTTCTTCAATTCGGCCGCGTTGTCGTAGGTGACCAGCGGTTTGTAGCCGTTCAGGGCCAGGAGCGTTTCCTTGGCCTTGGTCGGATTGGCGTAGATGATCTTGTCCCAGATGAAATTCTGCTGCGCCTTTGCCGGGAGATGCTTGATGTTTTCGTAGACCATCAGGAACTCCGGCATGGAGGCGACATCGAAGCTGGCGCCTTCCCGATAAAGGGTACGCACGATGGACGGCTCCGCGTTGGCCTTCACGGCATAATAACACTGCACCTTCGGGAGATGCTTCCGGAATTCGGCGTAGTTCTTCCGGATCACGTTGTGGTCCACGATCACGAGCGGCGTGCCGTGCTGTTTAGCAAGCGACTGAAGTTGTTTCTTGGTCATGACAAATCAAAATAGCAGATGCGGCTTTACGAGGTTCGCAAGTGGGGCACAAGAAAAAACCATCTTTCGGCGGAGGCGATGGCTCAATCCCAGCTGCCGGATCGGCGGGCCGCCTTCTTCTGCGAGCGCCGCGCCTTGTTAGCGAGCATCACTTCCTTGGCGCCGCGACTGCGTTTGCGTTTCTGCCGGCGGAGCTTCTCGATGCGCTCCCGCTCGGCGTCGGCGCGCTCGCGGCGTTGTGACTCAATTTTGTCGAGCAACAGTTTTCGGGCGAGGAAGCGATTTAGTCCTTGCTGGCGCGTTTCCTGACATTTCACCTGCGTGCCGGTGGGCCGGTGCAGGAGCATGACACAGGTGGCGACCTTATTCACATTCTGGCCGCCGTGCCCGCCGGAGCGGACAAAGGATTCTTCAATGTCCGCTTCGCGCACCCCCAAAGCCGCCATACGCTGCGTGAGTTGCGTTTCCTTTTCCAGACTGACCGCCAAAGTGCTCATAGGAGAAGCATAATGGATTCGGCCCAGAACGGAATAGCCGGAGTTTATCGACGGGGACGCGAGATGCCGGCCAATGAAGCTTGGGGCAACGTCAGAAGACGCCGCGATTCGTCGAGCAGGAACTTCAATTCGGTGAACGGTTCAAAGCTGATGTCCTGCCAGCGAACCAAACCTTGACCGTCGACGAGGAAAGTACCATGCAAGGCGGTGTGCTCGAAATCATCGTAGGCGTCGTAGGCTTTGAAGATTTCCAGGGTGGCATCCGAGACCAATGGGAACGGAAACGCTTCTTCGCGTTTTGCTTTCGCAGCAGTGGTGCCAAGGCCCTCCACCGTGTCCGTGCTAACAGCTACAATGCGGATACCTTGCGCTTCAAACTCCTTCGCAATCGGCGACAGCAGGCTGAGTTGCTCGATGCAGTGTGAGCAGCCCTGGCCAAGGTAGAACACCACCAGCACTGGCTGCCCGCGATAATCGGCCAGCGAACGGGTCTTTCGTTCGGCGTCAGTGAGTCGCCAGGAAGGCGCTTTGTAGGGTTGCCAGCGGAATGGTCCAAGCGAATCCAGCGGCGGGCGCTCGCCCACATCGGGTCGCACTTGTTCCGCTATCCGCCAATCCGCCGGCAACGCGAGCGATTCGGCGATGGCGGCGAGCCGTGCGAAAATAGGAGTGTTGAGGTCAAACCTTGGGGAGATGGAGCGTAGTGGCAGGAACGCATTCGTGGCGGCGTTCGTGGCGCCGACCTGCCAGCAGAGATGGGCCGCGAGCGCGAGCGCCGGCGCTTGATTGGTGCTATCCTTCATCAATTCCTCGGCGAGTTTCACCGTATTGGTTGAGTCACCCAACTGGGCCCACAAGCGGGCGCGCTGGTTTTTCGGGAGCTCCTTGCCGTCCTCCAGCAATTGGCGCGCGCGATTTGTCTCGGCCGCTGCCAGGGCGGACCAGATTTCCAGTTCATCCCGATACTTCTGTACGCGGTCCAACCGCGCGTTGAATCCTTTCAACGCCTTCACCATCGCGTCCGTGGTGTCGCTCTTGGATTTCTTCGCTTCGGCTTCCGCTTTCTCGGCAGCGGCGAAGCGCTCTTCCTTGAGTTGCTTGCGGCAACCGTCGAGTGCGATTGCCATCTCCCGGGCCGCGTTGGTATCGCTGGTCGCAAAATTTGCCAGCGCCAGCGCGTAGAAGCGGCGGGCCTGTTCTTCTGGTAGATCGGTGGGTTCGAGATAGGTCGTGTCCGCCAACGCCAGCAAGTCGGGCCACAGTTCAAAGTCCAGGAACGCGTCGAACAGCCGGTTGCGGCCGAGCATGGAACTGCCGTTGTTCTTGTCGTAGGCAGTTTGATCCTCCTTGCGATTGAGCGTGTTGTATTTCGGATGGCGCGGCAGCTCGACCATGTTCTTCGCCAGCTCAATGGCCTCCGCCACGCGGCCGCAGTACAGGAGGTCCGTGCACAGCCACTGGTTGTTGTGCGCGAAGTTGTGAATCTGATCGGGCAGGATGCGCGCGGCCATCATGTAGGCATGATCCACACGGGCGGACGCCTCCTGCTGCCATGCGGCGTCATCATAGCGCTTGAGTTGCGAGTACGTGTGGCTGGGCATGTGCCACATGTGGGCAACGGCCGGTGCGGACTGGCCGCAACGCGCGGCGGAGTTCAGCGCCTGTTCATCCTGCTTGTAATTCCAGACGTGGATCCGCGCGTGATGAATGGGATGCAGCGGGTTGACGGCCAGCACTTCGTTCATCAACGCATCCACGGATTGCCGGCTGGTGACGGTGATGCCTTCACGCTCGTTGTCCCAAATCTGAAACGCCAGGCAGGTCTTTGCCTCCAATTCTTCGGGGTGATCCTGGATGATCTTCTCCAGTGCGAGCACAAGGTCTTTGCGGCGGGCGTCCTTGGATTTCTTTCCCGCGAAGTAGGCGTGATAAGCCTCGATCCAAAGCACTTCGCGCGGGCTGGCATTGGTCTTGAGCGCGTGCGCGCGTTCGATGAAACCCTTTGCGCGATTCGTGTTATTCACATTGGCCATCGCCATGCCCCAATAAGCCATGGCGCAATTAGTGTCATACGAAGAAACCTGCCGGAAGGACCGCTCCGCCTCGAAATACCAGAAGCCGTGCAATTGTCCGACGCCTTGATTAAAGAATGCCTGCGCCTCGCGTGCTGCGTTTGTGATGGTGAAATTCACCTTGCCCGTGCCAGGCATGAGTCGCGCGGCTTGGCGCGGCCCTTCGTTGAAGGCTTCGCCATGCACCGAATGTCCGGCGGCCAATGTGTTGGTGGCGGTGGATTCGGGCTCGCCATCGGCTAACGCGGGCAAAAAGCAAAGGCACAGAGCCGCCGCAGGAAAAAGCCAAAGCCGGCGAAGGCATCGAGGACGTTGCATGAATGGGTTATAACAGGAAGTGACAGCGACGCAACGCAGAGAGTTCGTACCCTCGTTTCAAATCTTTTTCAACAGATCATTCCATCGCTTCCATGCTTCCTCGCGAGCCTTCTTGTTCGCCTCAAACATTTCTTGCGAACCACCGCCTTTGTCCGGCGCTTCACCGGCACGCATAAAGCCATGGCCGGCCCCTTCGTAGGTGACCGGTGTGAATGTCTTTTTCGCGGCCTTCATCAGCTCAATGGTTTTGGGGAGCGAAGCATTGATGCGATTGTCATTGGCCGCGTAGAAACCATAGACCGGACATTCAATGCGGGCGATCTCCGCCGCGTCTTCCGGCCCGCTGCCGTAGAAAGGAAACGCCGCCTTGAGCTTTTTGTTGTTCGTCGCATAGCGAAACGATTGCGTGCCGCCCCAGCAAAATCCGCCCACCACCAGCTGGCCGTTGCACGCCGGAAGCTTGGTCACGTAATCCGCCACGGCGTCGAGGTCGGCAGTAATTTGGTCGGGCTTTAATCCCTGAATCGCCTTGCGCACCGCATCGCCCCCGCCGAGTTCCGCGGTGCCCCCGCCGTTGGTAGCCGTGTCCGAAAGCAAATCCGGCGCTATGGCGATGTAGCCGGCCTCGGCCAGTTGATCCGCCACCCCGCGCACCCAATCCGTGAGGCCGAAGATCTCATGAATGACGATGACAGCGGTGGCCTTGTCCTTCACCTCGGGGTAAACAATCGTGCAATTCACTTCGCGGCTGCCTTGCTTCACTGTCACCCACTCGATGTGGCGCGGCGATTTTTCGAGGCGGGCTTTGGCCCAATCTTGAGCAGCGACGGGGGTAAGGGAGAGCACCGCCATCATCAGGCCGGAGAGTAATGTTTTCATAGATGATCCTGTGTCGTTGGCCCGCCCTTGTTGCGAGCAGGGATTCGGGTTCGCGGACCAACGATCGCGCGCGCTCGGTCGACGCTATGAGCTTACGCCGCGGGCGTGTAACCCATCACGATGTCGAACTTCGCCGCGAGTTCCCCTGCGGTTGAACCCTTGATGGGTGCAAACGGCACGATCACCGACTCGCGGGCTTTTACGTCCTTGATACCGCGCAGTACTCCGTCTTTCTCGTTCTGCGGTTCGCCTTTGATGTAGCATTGCGTGGTGAACTTCTCGCGGCCCTTCATTTTCACCGCGTAATGAATGTGCGGCGTGCGCCCGGGATACGCGACCGGCTTGATCGTGCGGAAAAGGTATTCGCCGGTCGAACCAGTGACGAAGCGTCCGAATCCCTGAAAATTCTTGTCCCGTTTGGTGGCATTGCTGGTGCCGGTGTGCAGGTAAGCGCCGTTGACATCGCATTGCCAGATTTCCACCGTGGCGTTGCGGATGGGATCGCCCTTGGCATCGAGAATCCGGCCGGTGACCCACGTGATTTCGCCCACGGCGGGCGTGAGCCCATCATTGATGACGATCAGGTCGTTGTCGGTGTCCAACGGCAGGTGATCCGGGTAGAACGGTCCTTCCGTTTGCCGCGGCGTTTGCGTCAGCGCCTCCGCGTACGCGCCGGGCACGGCGAAGAATATCGAGGCCAGTCCGAGCCGGGTGAGAAACCGCCGGCGGTCAAGAGCGGAAAGGAATTCGGGGCGGGAAACGGGAAGGGCTTTCATGGGCCAACCATTTCACAGCTTGGGCTGGGAGGCGAGTGAGAAATTAGGCGGCTCGCCAGTGAGATCAAGATCGGTAAAACCCGCGGGGTTCACCGGCCGCAAGGCCTCATTCTGCCGGTATCACCCGCATTATTGGGGGCGGTTGGCAGACTGGAACGACTTGACACCCGGGAGCTTTGGTTTTAATCCCTTGGCGCTGTTTAGACGATCTTAAATCCATTACGAATCAATTCTCATGAAACTAATTCCATCGCTGTTTGCCGCCGCTGTTGCCGCCGCCTTGCTGGCGGGTTGTGCCACCTCGGGATACGAAAGTGGCAACAAGACGGCGACCAATATTCAGAAAGCCGCGAACAAGATCTCCGCGTTTAACGGCCAAGTGGACACGACGCTGGCGTCGTTAAATGATCTGGTCAACAATCCCAAGCCTGACCTCCGTCCGCAGTTCAAGTCGTTCGCTGCGCACATGCGGTCGCTGGAGAGCGCCGGCAACGAGATTTCCCGAGCGCGCATGGCGATGGGGACCGAAGGCAAGGAGTACCTCGCGAAATGGGACGCGGAAATCGCCCAGATCAACAACGAAGACATCAAGGCGCGCAGCCAAAGCCGCAAGGCCGAGGTGAACGAAAAATTGCAGGCCATCAAGCGCAGCTACGCCGAAACCGAGGTGGCCTTCAAACCCTTTATTGCTGACCTGCGGGATGTGGAGAAGTTTCTCTCGGTGGATCTGACCACGGCGGGATTGGCGTCCATCAAGGACGTGGTGGCCAAAGCCACCAGCCACGCTGCGCCGCTCAAGCAATCTCTCGACAAGCTGGCCGAAGATTTCAAATCGCTGGGCATTTCCATGGCCACGGTGACGCCGGTGCCCGCACCGGTGAGGTAATCACGAGGTTTGCCTTTTCGTCAGCGCGCATCAATCCCGGTTGGTGCGCGTTTTTATTTCTCGCCAGCCTTTTTCCGATTTGGCGCGCGTTGTTAGCGGGGGTTGTCGGCGAGGTTCCCGGTATTGCGCGGATTGCCGCGGAATTTTGGCCACGCGGTCTTGGCGAGCGGCACGTGCGTTTCGATGGCCGCCAGCTTGCTCCACTGGCCGGTAACATAGGTGATTCCTTCGGGTGAAACCGTGGGGGAGATCAAGCCGCACGTGTAGATCCCATAATGCCACGAATGTTTGTAGTCCGGATCGATGTTGTGAACCTGCCCACTGCGCCAGACGATGGTCACGGTGCCGTCCGCCAGCACGGTCGGCGTGGCGTCGGTGTCCATCTTTCCCCGGCGCCAGCGGCGGGTGCTGTCGCGATTCAAAGCCCAGACTTCATCCGTGGCACTCAAAAAGATTCGGCCTTCCTGTCCGATGGCGACCGAGCCGTCGCGCGAGCCGCCGGTTTTCAATTTCCAGCGCAGCTTTCCGTCGCTCTCCACCACATACAGGAACCCGTCAGTGGAGGTAATGTAAATGCCACCCTCCCAATCCAGCGCCGGCGAGGACAGGATGGCGCCGCCGGTTTTGAATTCCCAGAGCTTCCGGCCTTCAGGTGTCACGGCATAAAGTTTGCCGTCGTGCGAGCCAAAGAAGACCACGCCGTTGCTGGCAATCGCAGGGGAAGAGACCACGAAGCCTTCCGTGGCAAAGGTCCACCTGGCCTTCCCTTCGGCGGTTACGGCGTGAAGCTTGTGGTCCCAGGAGCCGACGTAGATGGTGCCGTCGCTGGCGATGGCGGGTGACGAATCCACCCACCAGCCCGTGGCATAGGTCCATTTGCTTTTGCCCGCTGAAGTCACCGCGTAAAGCTTGCGGTCACGACAGCCGAAATAAATTGTCCCGTCGGCCGCAATGGCTGGACTGGAGCGGATTTCGTTACCGGCCCGAAACTTCCATTTCATTGTTCCATCGGGATTCACAGCCAGCAGGCGGCTGTTAAACATGCCGAGAATAATCGATCCATCGACCGCGATGGCGGGCGTGGAATCCGAGCGCTCCCCGATGTCCAGGGTCCAACGATTGGTGGCGCGGTACTCTGCCGCACCCGCGGGCAGGGTCAGGCAGGCCAGCAGCCAACCGCTTTGCACGACGCGCAGGATTGGACGAGCGGAAATTTTCACCGGAGGAAAAGCTCACTATTTGCCACCCGCTTCGTCAATCTCGCAGTGACTCGGATGCGAGCGAAAATGTCTCCGCCGGAAAAGCAAACGCCCGGCAGCGTGACCTGCCGGGCGTAATAGTGTTCGTCGGTCCTCAGTCGGCGGTCATTTCGGCTTGGCCTGGTCTTTCGCCTGTTGTTCCTTGATCATCCGATCAACGTCCTCTTGTTTGAGCGTCTCGATTTTCGCGCCCTTCTTCATTTCCTCGGCTGATGGCACTTTAATGATGTCGCTGGTCAGAGGTGCGGCCGCGGGTGGTGGAGGCGGCGGGGCTTTGGAAGAAATCAATTCCACATCGAAGAGCAACGTCGCATTCGGGCCGATCTTTGGGCCGGAGCCAAACTCGCCATACGCCAGGTCCGCCGGCACGAACAACTGCCATTTGGCCCCGGGCTTCATGCGGGTCAAGGCTTCCTGCCAGCCCTTGACGAGCTGGTTCATGGGCCGAACCAACGGTTGACCGGGCCGGGAGGCGTCGAATTCGGTGCCATCGATCAATGTGCCGCGGTAGTTGACCTCCACGATGTCGGTCACGACAGGCGGCGTCCCGCTGCCTTCGGCGATGACCTTGTATTGCAGCCCGTTATCGAGCGTCTGAACACCGGGCTTGCCTTTGTTCTCGGCCAGGAATTTCTCGCCCTCGGCCTTGTTCTTCTCGCCCAGCTGCCGCCGTTTTTCCTGCTGCTTGCCCATCAATTCCTGTTGGAATTGCATGAGGGTTTCCCGCATTTCCGTGTCGGTGATCTTGGCCGTGCCGCCCACGGCATCTTTGATGCCGCTGAGCAACTGGTCAAAATCCACTTCCACTTCCTGGCGTTTGAAGTTGCCGCCAATGTTAACGCCAATGGCGTAACTGGCCTTATCCTTGGAAAGCGGTGGCTTGTCTTTCGGCTTCGCATCCTCGGCGCTGGCCGCGAAAACCGTTCCCACGGTCAAAAATGTGATGATTGCTGCTTTCGTGTTCATGAGTGGGCATTGTGATCAACTGTCACGCAATTTCAACTTACTTTTTCACCGACAATCCCGCTTGTTTGGCGTTCAAAGTGGGCTTTGAATCAGGGCATGCGTGCCTGCCAACTAATTGCCCATGGCCAACCCGGGTGCTTCGAACTCCGAGAGCTACCCGCCCTTGAGCCGAAAGCCGGCGATGTCGTCGTCACCGTCCGCGCTTGCGGGCTGAATCACCTGGATCTCTGGCTGGAATCCGCCGGTCTGCCCGTCACTGTGCCGCTGCCGCGGACGCCCGGCGGCGAAATTGCCGGAATCATTGCGGCCGTCGGCGCGGGCGTGCCCGATTGGAAACCGGGCGATCGCGTGGCCATCCAATCTAACATCTTCTGCGGCGAGTGCGAGTTCTGTCGGCGCGGCGAGGAATCCATCTGCTTGCGGGGCGAACTGCTGGGCGTGGGGCGCGATGGCGGATTCGCCGAGCAGGTCGTCGTGCCCGCGCGGGCGCTCGTGCGAATGCCGACGGATTTGGATTTCCGCACTTCGGCCGCCCTCACGCTCGCGGGCAGCACCGCGATGCATATGCTCACCGACCGTTCGCAAGTTCGCGCCGGCGACTGGGTGCTGGCCATCGGCGGCGCCAGCGGAGTCGGTTCGGCGGCGATCCAGATCGCCCGGCAACTCGGCGCCCGCGTCATTAGCACTGGCTCAACCGAAGCAAAACGCCAGCTGGCACTCCAACTTGGCGCGGAAGGAATTGTGGATTCGACGAATCCTGACTGGCCTGCCGAAGTGCGCAAGCTTACTGGCAAACGCGGCGTGGACCTGGTGGTTGAACACGTGGGCGGCGACGTGTTGCCCAAATGCTTCGAGTGCCTCGCGCGCGGCGGGACGATTGTCACCTGCGGCGCCACGGCGGGCCGGGAAGTGAAACTGAACCTCTGGCCCCTGTTCGTGAAGCAACAAAAGCTCGTGGGCAGTTATGGTCGGAATCGCCGCGATATCCAGGCGACGCTCGCATGGGCCGCCGCCGGCAAACTCAAGCCGGTGATTGATTCCGTGTTTCCGCTCGCCGAAACGCCCGCTGCTTTCGCCAAACTGCGCAACCGCGCGGTGCTGGGCAAGTTGGTCGTGGAGCCGTGATGGAGCGTGCTGCCGACTTGCAGTCGGCAGTTGGCTAGACAGCGAGACACATCCAGCCCACTCCAAGTCGGTGGAGCATTGCTGGGGCGCGTTCTTAATCTTAACCTTTCGCTTGATCATAATCTCTGTTACCCAAAATCACGGTCGGAAGAGTAAGATCAAGATGAAGATAAAGATCATGAACTTTGCAACCGGCAGCATTGTCTTGTTGCTGGCTGCGCTTAATTTTTCTGGCTGTGGCAACCAGGCTTCCAGTGCCAACGGGCAAAGCACCAATCCGTCGGCGAAGCCCACCGCCGGGACAAAGACCGCGCCGACCAACGAAATTGATCCCGTCCATGGCCATCTGACACACGCGCAACCCAGGCTGCCTACCATCAAAATCTGGCTTGGCAGCGAGGAACTGACCACCGAGATGGCGTTACGGCCCATTGAGATCGCCACCGGGATGATGTTTCGCACGAACATGCTGGAGAACGAGGCGATGATCTTCGTGTTTGCCAATGTGTCAGAGCGCGGATTCTACATGCGCAACTGTGTCGTCCCGCTTTCGGCGGCCTACATCACTCCTGAGGGCGTGATTGATGAAATCGTCAAACTCGACCCCGGCAACGAAACATCCGTGGTTTCCAAGTCCTCGAACATCCAGTTCGTGCTCGAAGTGCCACAGGGCTGGTTCGACCGGCACAACATCCGCACGGGTATGGTGGTGCGGACTTCCCTCGGCTCGCTGCGCGAGACCTTCATCCGGCGCTGAATCCATAGCCGCCGACGTAAGGAGGCGGATTTCGTATTCGCACGCATCTCCGCCTCGTCACCTCGGCGGCTACAGGCTCGCGTGGCAGAATTTCCTCGCTGCCCGGCGCGGGTTGCGGACAATCGCAGTATTATGAAAAGCCGCCGGCGCATGATTCTCCTCCTGGCTTTTGCCGTGGTTACAGTCGCGTTGGTGGTGTGGTTTGTTTCGAGACCGAACGAGCCAGAATATCGAGGGAAGAAACTAAGCCAATGGATTGCCATTTGCCGGCAAGGACCGTATGAGGGGACTGTAACCGATGAGGCATACGAGGCGATCCGACAAATTGGGACCAACGCAATCCCCTACTTGATGCGCGAACTACAGGCTTCTGAATACCCATGGGAGAATCTAGAGCGATGGTTGATCTACCGATGGGATGCCAAGCTGCGCTTGCCAACAATGTGGGAGCGTCGAGAAAACGCGCGGATTGGATTCGAGGTGCTGGGCACCAGAGCGACGTCAGCAATTCCAGCGCTGCTGGAGCTGTGTGCCGCTACTAACTTGGTCAGTGCCGTGCCGACGTTGGCTGCGATTGGTGACACTAACGTCTTGCCCATGCTGGTAAGCTGGTTGACAAATTCGAATCCAAGCTTCCAGCGCGAAGCTCTGCGCCACATCGGCGATTTCGGCGGCAAGGCGGATTTTGCAGTCCCCTTCATCCTTCCCCTGACGCAGGACACAAGCATCGCTATTCGTCATTTTGCGTTGCGAGCACTTGGCAAAATAAGTTCTAAGCCAAGGCTGAGCGTCCCAGCATTGACGAATCAAATTGGCGATCCGATTGGGTGGAGGGCGGCACTCGAATCGCTAGCTGTGTTCGGCACTGACGCGGCAGAAGCGATTCCGGCTGTGGCGGAGGCCGCGAAAAACAAGGACCCGACCGCTCGCTTGATTGCGAGGCGCACACTTGTTCGACTGAAGTGTGAGATGATTAACGGCGGAATCATCCGCGGGTCCGTCGACGAGAAGAGGTTGGCGATCGTGTTCACTGGGCACGAATTCGCTGAAGGTGGCAATTTCATCCTGGAAGAATTGTCCGAACACCGCGCTAAGGCGTCCTTCTTTCTAACGGGAGACTTTCTAGCCACTTCTGGACACACGCAAATCGTTCAGCGAATCGCCGCCGACAACCACTTCTACGGAATCCATTCGGACAAGCATCTACTCTATTGTGCTTGGGACAAACCCAAGACGACGCTCGTTACGAAGGAGGATTTCACGTCAGATTTGCAGAGAAATTATTGGCGATTCCAACAGCTCGGGCTCGAACATTATCCCGGTCGCTACTTTATCCCGCCATTCGAGCATTACAATCGCGACATTGTGGACTGGGCACGCAATGAGAATCTTACCCTCATTAACTTCACCGCCGGCACGCGGTCGAATGCAGATTACACCGGCGAGGCGGACACCAATTTCGTTTCCTCGCAGGTCATCTTCGACAGCATCCTGAAACGCGAGCGCGAAGACCCGCACGGATTGAATGGGTTCATCCTGCTGCTTCACCTTGGCAGTGGGCCGCGGCGGCAGGACAAGTTTCACACCCGCTTCGGCGAATTGCTCGCCATGCTCGCCGCCAAAGGCTACCAGTTCGTCCGCGTGGATGAATTGCTCGAACCGCCGAAGGAGAAAACCCAAACAACGGAACCGGTGGCGGCGCCGAACGAAGCCCGTCAGGGCAAAAGAGAATAGCCCAGCGATTTATCGCTGGGAATCGTGGACAACACAAGCCAAGTCCCGTCAGGGACGAAAGAAAGCTGAACATGCACTCGTTCACCAGTTGTCATTTGCACGTGGTTTTCTCGACCAAGGAGCGCCGCAAGCTCATCTCACCGGAATTGCAGCAGCGCCTTTGGCCTTACCTTGGCGGCATCGCTCGCGAGAACAAGATGAAGGCGATTGCCATAGGCGGCGTAAAGGATCGCGTTCACATGCTCCTTTCGCTGCCGGCAACACTTGCCATTTCAAAGGCCGTCCAATTGCTCAAGGGCAATTCCTCAAAATGGATCCACGAGACGTTTCCGGCGTGCCGCGAGTTCGCCTGGCATGCAGGCTACGGCGCTTTCAGCATCGGAGTTTCCGGGATTGGCGATACGGTCGCGTACATCCAGAATCAGGCCGAACATCATCGCACGAAGATTTTAAGACGGAATTCATGGCGTTTCTAAAGAAACATGATCTGGAATTTGACGAAGCGACTTTGTGGGATTGATTTCTGCCGTCCCTGCGGGACTCGCCGGCGGGCCCGCGAGAAACCCCACGCTAAAGCGCGGGGCTATTGTCTTTCGCCCTGGCGGGTTGCGAACGGGCGGCTCGCGCAAGCTCTCGTGGTCGAGATCGCCATGATTGGACTAATCGCGCTTCCCTCCTCACACGCCGATGAAATCTTCATCCGCGCCAGCCAGGTGGGCTATCACATGAATGAAGGTGGCGTGGCAGTGGCGTTTTCCAAATCTGCGTTGCCGGAGAAGTTCGAACTCGTCTCCGAAAAGAACGAAGGTCTGGTGTTCTTCCAAGGCGAGATCCGGCGCATCACCAACGCAACCTGGGGACAGTTCACGAATCACGCCGAACTGGATTTCTCGTCGCTGCATACTCCGGGTCGTTACGTGATCAAACTCGGTGACGCCCGCTCGCTGCCGGTGCAGATTGGCAACGATCCATTCGCCGAACTGGCGGCGCGTTCGCTTGAGTTCATGCGCCAGCAGCATTGCGGCTTCAATCCATGGTTGAACACAAACTGCCATCAGCACGACGGGCGCACGGCGTTTGGTCCGCAAACGAATGGCTCGCCCATTGACGCCCGCGGCGGCTGGCACGATGCGGGGGATTTGCTGAAATACCTGCTCACGTCGGGCAACGCGACTGCCCAACTCTTATTGGCGTACGAACTCGGACCAAAGCCGTTTTACTCGGAGAAGACCCGCGGCACAGTCGCGCCGCCGTGGGCTGAGGATCACGTCAACGATCTTGGCCGGCCCGGTACAAACGGCATTCCCGACATTCTTGACGAAGCGCGCTGGGGGCTGGATTGGATGCTCAAACTGTATCCCGCATCCGACCAGCTTTATCATCAGGTCGCCGATGACCGCGATCACTACGGCTGGCGCTTGCCGCACGACGAGCAGGCGGATTACGGCTGGGGCAAGGGCGGTGCGCGCGTAGTTTATTTCGCCGACGGTAAGCCGCAGGGTTTGCAGCAATTCAAAAGCGAATCCACCGGCGTAGCGAATCTCGCGGGTCGTTACGCCGCGGCGATGGCACTCGCGTATCAAATCTGGAAAGACGATCCTGCGCAGAGGGATTTTGCGAAGCGTTGTCTGCAAGCGGGCAAGGAGGTCTATGAACTGGGCCGCAAGCAGGAAGGCGTGCAGCAGGGCAATTCGTTCAAAGCGCCCTATCGCTACGAAGAGGCGACCTGGGCTGACGACATGGAATGGGGCGCGGCAGAATTGTTCCGAGTGACGCGGGAGCCGCGCTATCTCGACGACGCAAAGCGTTACGCCAGACTCGCGGCAGATGAAAACTGGATGGGCCGCGAGCAGACGAAGCACTACCAGTTTTATCCGTTCATGAATGTTGGCCACTTCCGGCTCCACGATCTGGTGGACGATGCATTCAAGAAGACACTAGCTGGCTACTACCGCGACGGCATCGAGCGTTGTGTGCGCGCGGGCGAACGGAATCCGTATCGGGTCGGCGTGCCGTTCATCTGGTGCTCGGACAATCTGGTGGTGGCGCTGGTCACGCAATGCCTGCTTTACGAGCGCATGACCGGCGATCTGCGGTATCGGGCGTTTGCGACGAAGCAGCGCGACTGGTTGTTGGGGCGAAATCCGTGGGGCGTGACGATGCTCACCGGCATTGGGCACAAGTTCCCGACGCGACCGCATCTGATGACCACCGAGCTCACGAAACGCAGCGTCGCGGGCGGTTTGGTGGATGGCCCGGTCTATGAACGTATTTTCAAATCGCTCAAAGGCGTCACGATCACCGAGCCCGATCCGCTGGCGGCGTTCCAAGGCGAATCGGTGTATCACGACGACCTGCACGATTACTCAACCAACGAACCCACGATGGACGGCACAGCGTCGGCCATTCTAATGTTTGCGTTGTGCAGCCGGGTGTATCCGTGAATCTCGTTCCAATTTTCCGGGTGGCCGCAACGCATGATTGAACTCTGGCAACTGCCGCTCTTGTTTCTGACCGCATTGGCGGCAGGGTTCGTGGACGCTGTGGCCGGGGGCGGCGGCCTGATCACCTTGCCGGTGATGCTGGGACTCGGCTTCGCTCCGCAGGATGCACTCGGCACGAACAAACTGCAGGCGACGTTTGGTTCGGGCAGCGCCGCCTGGCATTACGTGGAGGCGGGGTTGATCACGTGGCGCGAGTGTGCGCGCGGGTTTGTGCTCACGTTCGTGGGTGCGGCGCTCGGCGCGCTCTGCGTGCAACAAATTGACGCCAGCATTTTAAAGCGGGTGATTCCGTTGCTCGTCGCCGGCGTGGCACTCTACGCGTTGCTCAAGCCGCAATTGGGCGAACATGATCTGCATCCCCGCATGGCACGCGGAACATTCGACCTGGTGTTCGGACTGGGTATTGGATTCTACGACGGATTTTTTGGACCAGGGACAGGCATGTTCTGGGCGATGGTATTTGTGCTGGGGCAAGGATTCAATCTCACGCGCGCGACGGGTGCGACCAAGGTGATGAACTTTGCCAGCAACATCGCCTCGCTCATCATGTTCATCCTGGGCGGGCATGTGCTCTACGTTGCCGGATTAGTGATGGGTGTGGGCCAATTGCTGGGCGCGCGGCTGGGCAGCCGGATGGTGGTGAAACGCGGCGCAAAGTTCATCCGGCCGGTGTTCATCGGCGTGGCTTTGGCCATCACCGCGAAGCTGCTTTACGACAGCTTCAAGCGGTAGATCTGGCGCAAACGCGGTGGCCCGTCCGCGCCCCCGGGGGCTGGGCTCGCGTCAATTTTTCCTCGCGCCCGCCGGCAGATTCAGGGAATTTAGTCTCTCAAGCTCCTGCCGCGGGTCGCTCCGATGTTTGCGGCAGGAACGTGAGCCAAGCGATCGAACTAGCCGATTATGAAATTCATCAAGAACCTGTTTATCTTTGTCATCGTGGTCGCGGCAGCATTGGCGATCATTGCCCAGTTCCTGCCGGACACTTTCAAGGTGGAACGCACCATCATTATCCGGGCCGGCGCGGACAAGATTTACCCGTGGGTCAACGACGTAACCAAATGGCCGGAATGGACGGTCTGGAACAAGGAGAATGATCCCTCAATCGTATTTACCTATGAAGGCCCGGCTGAGGGCGTGGGCGCCATGAGCAAATGGGAAAGCAAGAAGTCCGGCGCGGGGATGTTTACCATCACGGAATCCGATCCCGCCAAGGGAATCAAAACAGATCTGGTATTCGGGCGCGGCGGCCCGCCGATGAAAGGATGGGTCACGTTTTCGCCTGCCGGCACGGACACGAAGGTCAGTTTCGGCCTGGGCGGTGACGTGAACCGGAATCCCATCAACCGCTGGATGTGTATGTTTATGGAGAAGCTCGCCGGGCCGGAATTCGAGAAGAACCTGGTCGGACTGAGGCGGAAGGCCGAAGCGCCTGCTCCCTGAACGGTCGGCCCGCAGGGCGGGCGTTACTCTGCGTTGGGATACGAACCCAGCACCTTCACGTAGCTGCACTCCTGTTCGAGGTGCGCAATCGCCTTGGCCACCTTCTTGTCTTCAACGTGGCCATCGCAATCAATGAAGAAGAAATACTCCCACGCCTTCCGCTTGCTGGGGCGCGATTCAATCTTCGTGAGATTGATGCGAAAGCGCCGGAACGCGGCCAGCGCGTGATGCAGCGCGCCGACCTTGTCGGAAATACTGATCATCAAACTGGTGCGGTCCTTACCCGTGGCCGGACTGCACGTGCGACCCAGCACCAGGAAGCGGGTGGCATTCGCCGCGTTGTCCTGAATGTCGAGTTCCAGCGTCTGGAGTTTGTATTTCTCAGCGACCAGAATACCGCCGATCGCGGCGGCGCCTCGTTCCTTGGCGGCGAGCTCACCCGACCGGGCATTCGAGGAAGTCTCAATGATCTCCACGCGCGGCAGGTGATTTTGGATCCACGCCCGACACTGGGCCAATGACTGCGGATGCGCGTAAAGCTTCTTGATCTGGCCGCGGGCCGTATTGCTCATCAGGCATTGCTGGATGCGCAGGACGATCTGGGCGACGATTTTCAAGTCGCTTTCCACGAACATGTCGAGCGTGTGGGTGACCACGCCCTCGGTAGTGTTCTCCACTGGAACGACGCCATAGTCCGCGCGGTGCTTGCTCACTTCGGTAAAGACATCGGCAATGGTCTTCTGCGCGGCATACCGCAGGCTGGAGCCGAACCGCTTGATGGCCGCCTGGTGCGTGAATGTGGCTTCCGGTCCGAGGTAGGCAATCGTCAGGGTTTTTTCCAACGCCAGCGCACTGGACATCACTTCCCGATAGATGGCGCGCAGCTGGTCGTTGGTGATCGGCCCCTGATTGTGCTTGGCAATCCGGTTCAGCACGACGCGTTCGCGCGCGGGCACGTAGATTTCCTCGCCGGCCTTGAGTTTGATTTCGCCGATGGCCAGCACGTGCTTCGTGCGCTCATTCAGCAGCCGGACGATTTGCGCGTCCAGCTTGTCAATGGCCTTACGATGTTCGGGAATGTGCATGCCACGGAAAGCATGCGGAAGGCGGCCCGCAGAAGCAAATCAGGAAACGACGAGATAGTGGCATCCTTTGATCTTGTGGTGCGGCGAGCGTCCCCGCTAGCTGGCTCATCATTAGCCTCCCCCGCCAAACTGTGCCATTACCAACACCCGTCAACGCGTCGAGTCAGCTGCGACTCGTTCCACGGCGCGAAACACCCGCAGGAGATTGAGCCCGGCGATCTTCTTCAAATCCTCTTCTGAATAGCCGCGCTTCAGGAGTTCGACAAACAAGTCGGGATACTTGGAGACATCCTCCAGCCCCACGGGCGGGCCGTTGAAGCCATCGAAGTCCGAACCGATGCCCACGTGATCAATGCCCGCCACTTTGCGGATGTGATCGATGTGATCCGCCACGTCGCTCAGCGTCGCGCGCGGAATGCGATTCGGCCGCTGGCGCCATTCGCGCATGCCTTCGTCCACTTTGTCGGGATCATTCGGATAGAGCGTCTCCAACCGCGTCCGTTCTGTCTCCCCGGCAACGAAGCGGGTTCGTTGTGCTTCGGTGAGGTAACCCGGGAGAAAGCATGCCATTACAATGCCGCCGTTGGTTTTCACCATGTGCAGAACATCATCCGGCACATTGCGGACGTGATTGCACAGCGCCCGCGCGGAGGAATGGGAGAAGATCACCGGCGCTTTCGTTACGCGCAAGGCGTCGCGCATGGTGTCGTCGGTCACGTGCGATAGATCCACCAGCATGCCGAGCCGGTTCATCTCGCGCACCACCTCTTCGCCGAACGACGTGAGGCCGTTGTGCTTTGCCGCGTCGCCCGCAGCGTCGGCCCAGTCGGTGTTCTTGGTATGCGTGAGCGTCATGTATCGCGCGCCGAGCCGATAGGTCATGCGCAATGCCGCGAGCGAGTTGTTGATGGAGTGCCCACCCTCCATGCCGACGAGCGAGGCGATCTTGCCTTGCTTGTGAATTCGTTCGACGTCGTCTGCCGTAAGCGCAAGTTCAAAGGTGTCGGGATAGGCGGCGCACAGGCGATACACCACGTCAATTTGTTCCACGGTGGCCTGCAATGCCTCGGCGCCGGGCAGTTTGGCGGGTACATAAACCGACCAGAATTGGCCGCCCACGCCACCCGCGCGCAGCCGCGGAATGTCGGTGGCCCACGCGGGCCGGAATTCCTGCGTGCTAACCTCGAGCTTCACGCGGGAGAAATCGTTGCTGAGCTTCCGATACTGCCAGGGCAGGTCGTTGTGCCCGTCGATCAGCGGCACTTTGCGCAGCACCTTGCGCACGGTGGCGAGGCGCTTGGCGTCGTCTGTGGCGGGACTGTCGGCAGCAGGAAGCGTTTGCATGGCGGCAAGCAATACGAGGAGCGTGGTGATCTTCATGGACTGGTTAAGCAGATTTTGTGGAGTGGCGCGCCAATCGCAAGCGGATTCATGGCGCGTGGGCAGGTTTGACTTTCAACGGCGACTGCGTGTCCGCTAGTCTCAGGTGGCAACCAACCCAAGCCCATGCTCGAACGCTTCTTCCGGCTGACGGAAAACCAGACAAGCGTACGCACGGAAACTCTCGCCGGCGTGACGACGTTTCTCACGATGGCTTACATCATTGTCGTGCAACCCGCCGTGCTCTCGGGGAAAATGTTTGGCCTGAACACGGGCATGGACTTCGGCGCGGTGATGACAGCCACATGCCTGGCGGCAGCGCTCGCCACTGCGATCATGGCGCTCTACGCGCGCTATCCCATCGCGCAAGCACCGGGCATGGGCGAGAATTTCTTTTTTGTCTTCTCCGCAATTCCTGCAGCCACGGCGGCCGGCTTCGCCAACGGCTGGCAGGTGGCGCTGGGCGCGGTGTTTGTTTCAGGCGTAATCTTTCTGGCGCTGTCGTTGATTGGCCTCCGTGAAATGATCTTCAACGCCGTCAGCCCGAGCTTGAAGAACGGCATCGCGGCCGGAATCGGACTCTTCATCGCATTCATCGGTTTGCAGAACGCCGGGGTCATCATCAAAGACCCCGGCTCGGCGGTGAAGCTGAACAGCCACTTCACGTCGCCCGACCTGCTGGTGTTCTTCTTTGGCCTGCTGACCACGGCAGTGCTGCACGCGCGCAAGGTCCGCGGGTCGATTCTCTGGGGCATGGTGGGCGCGACCGCGGTGGCGGCGCTGCTCAAACTGACAGTGGTCCACTCCTCCGCCTCGGCGGTCGTTGCCGAGTCGATGCTGGCTAAGCGATTTGAATTCGCAAAAGGCGTCGTCGCGGCGCCACCTTCGCTTTCGCCGACTTTCCTGCAAATGGACATCCTAAACGCGCTGTCGCCCAAGATGCTGCCGTTCGTGTTTGTCTTTCTCTTCATGTTCATGTTCGACGCCATCGGCACTTTGATCGGCGTCAGTGAACAGGCCGGGTTCATGCGCGACAACAAACTGCCGCGGGCAAAACAGGCAATGGTATCAGACGCTGTGGGCACCGTGGCGGGCGCGGCGTTGGGTACGAGCACGGTCACAAGTTTCATTGAAAGTGCTGCGGGCGTGGAACAAGGTGGCCGCACGGGACTCACCGGACTGGTGGTGGCCGCGCTGTTTCTGCTCGCGCTGTTCTTCAGCCCGCTCGTCGCCATGCTTGGCAGCTATCCGCCCATTACCGCTCCGGCGCTGGTGATTGTGGGTGCGCTGATGATGCAAAACGTAGCGAAGATTCAGTGGAGCGATTCGACCGAATCTATCCCGGCCTTTCTGACGTTGATTGGGATTCCCTTGAGCTACTCCATTGCGGACGGTCTCGCGCTGGGATTCATTAGTTATCCCATCATCAAACTCTTCGCCGGGCGCGGGCGCGAAGTGGGCTGGCTGGGTTACGGATTGGCGGCGGTGCTGCTGGCCTATTTTGTTTTCGTGCGCAGTCAAATGGGCTAGAATCGTCCAACTTCCAAACCACGCATGCGTCAACTCCAGCAAAAGCTTGCCATCGCCCGCGGGGAATCGCCGGCGGAACTGCTCTTCAAAAATGCGCGCGTGGTCAACGTGCTGAGCGGCGAGATCCACGACACCAACGTGGCCGTGGACGATGGACGCATTATCGGGTTCGGCGATTACAAGGCAAAGCGAGTTATCAATCTCCGCGGGGCATATCTCGCGCCGAGTCTGATTGATGGTCATTTCCACGTGGAGAGTTCGATGCTCACGGCGCCGGAGTTCGCCCGGGCCGTCGTGCCTCATGGGACCGGCGCAGTGGTGATTGACCCGCACGAATACGCCAACGTGCTCGGGCTCGACGGCATTCGCTACGTGCTCGAATCCACGCGCAACCTGCCGGTGGACTTTTTCATCATGCTGCCGAGTTGCGTGCCGGCCACGCCTCTCGAAACCGCCGGCGCCCGGCTAACTGCGGATGATTTGAAATTGATGATCGCCGATGAACGCATCGCGGGCGTGGCGGAGCTGATGAATTTTCCCGGCGTTTACCTGGGCGCAAAGAGCGAGCTGGATAAAATCGAAGTGGGCAAGCGGGCGCGCAAGGCGATTGACGGACACGCGCCGGGGTTGCGCGGAAAAAACCTCAACGCGTACGCGCTGGCCGGCGTGCGGTCGGATCACGAGTCTGTGGAGGTGGAGGAAGCGCGGGAGAAGCTGCGGTTGGGGATGCACATCCTGTTGCGCGAGGGCAGCACGGAGCGAAACCTTGCGCACCTCGTTCCGCTGGTGAACGCGCACAATGCGGCGAATTGCTCGTTTGCCACCGATGACAAGCTCGCGGGCGATCTCGTTGGGGAGGGGCACATAGACCATTGCGTCCGCAAATCCATCAAGCTGGGGATGTCGCCGATCACGGCGCTGCAAATCGCGAGCATCAACACCGCGCGGCATTACGGACTGCGGAATTTGGGCGCGATTGCGCCGCGCTATTGGGCGGACTTTGTGGTGTTCGATAGTTTGAAGAAATTTTCCGTCCGGCAGGTTTACAAGCGTGGACGACTGGTGGCGGAGGATGGCGATTATCTGGCCCGCAATCCCGCCCGCGTGCCGCTGCCACGCAGCACGATGAACCTGCGCTACGCGGCGGGCGACCTCGCGGTGCGCGCCCACGGACGAAAGAAGATCAAAGTCATTGAAATCGTGCCGGAACAAATCGTGACGCGGACGGCAATCGCGCCACCAAAAATTGTCGCGGGCGAAATCCTGTCGGATACCGGGCGGGACACGCTCAAGATGGTGGTGGTGGAGCGGCATCGGGCGACGGGCAATGTGGGCGTGGGCTTCGTGCGCGGCTTCAAGCTGCGGCACGGGGCGATCGGTTCGACGGTGGCGCACGATGCGCACAACGTCGTTGTCGCGGGAACGAACGACGCTGACATCCTCTGCGCCATTCGTGAATTGGAGCGGATGCAGGGCGGTCAGGTCGCAGTCGTGAACGGGCGCGTGAAGGCGGAACTGGCACTGCCGGTGGCCGGATTGGTTTCAGATCGGCCACTGCCTGAAGTGATGAAGCGGATTGACGCGCTGAATGCCGCGGCACGTTCAATGGGCTGCGACCTCGCCGCACCGTTCATGACACTTTCATTCCTCTGCCTCTCGCCGATTCCGGAGTTGAAACTGACGGATCAGGGATTGATTGATGCGGTGAATCTGAAGCGGACGGGATTGTTTGTTTGACGACGGCCTCTCGCCAGCGCTATCGCATCCCGCGGCTGTAGAGAAAATAGAGCAGTGCCGCGACGACACCCGCGATAACCAAACCGACCGCCAGTCCGGCCTTGAGCATCATCATTTGCTTGCGGCGGGCCGCTCGGCCGCCCATGCCCGGGAATAGATAGTAACGTTCCGGCTCTTTCTCGCGCTGCTGTTTTTTCGGTCGCTGCATGATCCTTGTCTTCTGGAAATACTCCATGGCTCGCTGGGCTCGAACCGGGGACAGCTTACCTGCCTGGCGGTGGGTTGCGAAAGGGAAAATCAGACGCTGGGAGCAGAGGAACGGAAGCCCGCGCTCATCATTCCCGACTGCACCTCCGGGTTACGGCCGAAAGTGTCCCAGACAAATCCCGTCCGCGCATTCTCGGCCATCAGCAACGTGATGCCGGAGTTGATACCCAGGGACACCGGCGCGACCCATTTGGTGCGGGGATTGAACGCGTCCACAAACCCGAACCGGCCCCAAGCCAGTTGGGGATGACGTTCGCGCATCAGCCGCAACGTCCGGGCGCATTCTCCGGGAAGGAAGGGCAGCGAACCGCCGACCGCCGCCGGCACCAGGCTGCCGTCAATCGGTCCATGCCGCGACGGCCCGCCCCAAACGGCGTAGCCTTCCGGTGCTTCCGAGGCGGTGATGCCCCACAAGCCTTCTCCGTATTGCGGGAATTCCGTGGCCAGATCCAAGCAGAACTGCCGGTGGGCGTAAGTGGCCCGGATGGAGTTCTCGAAGTAATCAGCATGGGCGTCCGCCTGGCCGCGAAAATCAAACCACGCGTGCGAATACTGGTGAATGAAAAGCGCCGGGTCCCCGGCAATGTACCGCCACCCGCCGTATTGAACCCACGGTCGCCGCCACGCGTGCCAGGAGGCGGTGGGAATGGAATGCACGCGCGCCCCCATCGCCAGCAGGTAGAGGAGCATGTGTTCGCTGTAATTGTCCCAATGCGCGCGCAGGAAGCCGGATTCGGGACGCCAGCCGTGGCCCAACACCCCATCGGGCCGCAACAGCCAGTGCCAGTTCACCCGGTCGTAGATTGTCTCCGCCAGCGCTTTGATTTCGACATCGGCAAAGTAGGACCGGCAGGTGAGCACGCCGCAGAGCAGGATGGCGGTATCAATCGAGGAAACCTCGCATTGCTTGATCCGCCGGCCATTGCGCCAATCTACGAAATGGTAATAGAAACCCTGCGTGTGCGGCAGTTGATCGCGCAGGAAGCGGAGCGTCACCCGCGCGCGATGCAGTGCCGCGCCGGCGGTCAGCCATCCACGTCGGTCCGCGATGCACAACGCGCTGAGGCCAAAACCCGTGGCCGCGATGCTGGCGGTGGCCGCCTGGCTGCGCGGCGTTTCCATGGCGCGATCCAACACCAGGCCGGTCTCCGGATGCGCGCACTCCCAGAACAGGTTGAACGTCGCCCGCTCCAACTCCTCAAGGAACTCGTCGTCGGCAGGCGTGAGTCGGTCAAGGAGGGGGGCGGTAGAATTCGCCAAGCGCACCGGAATGGCGCCGCTGGCGGCCACGGCCGCCCCCAGCACCAACTTCGACAACATCGCCCGGCGCGTTATCATGGTCCGCAATCAGCAAAACTTGAACCATCGCCCAGCGCGAACCGTCGGCAGACCTTGTCTCGGAAAGCCACAGGGGTTGTGAGAGTTCCGTAATCCTGCCTCCAAACTAGCTGCCACCCGCAGCCTTGCATGGATGGAATCCATCCAGGGACGCGAAGCGGCAGCTTGGACGCATGAGCTAACTGGCTTCTTGCCGGCAGCCTAGCAGAGCACCTTGCGGTGCCTAGTCTGGAGGCGAAAGATTTCCGAGGATTTTTTAGGGAACGGACCTTCCGGCGAATTGCGGAACGGCCACCAGGGGTGACGGACTACTTTACCGAAGACTTCGCGGCTTCGATCATTTCCCAGAACTTGGGATTCTCCTGCAACGCGGCGTCTTCATCCACGCCGAGACCGGAGCGATAGAAAAAGTCCTTGAGCGAATTGCGGGTCAGGATGCGGTGCACGAGGACGCCCAGTTCGTGCCGCTCGAAATAGACGCGGTAATCACCCAGTCGCAGGCGGTGCAGCACCCGGCGACCGCGCTCGAGCTTCCCGAAATCATCCAGCTCTGTCCCGATCACCTGCTGCGGCAGCCCGCGGAATTCCCCCAGGATATGGAGTTGCAGTTCCTTGGGCATGCGGGCCATTTCGGCGGCGCTTGCCGGCGTAAAGATGACTTGGAAGGGCATCATGCGAACGCCGGCAGTCTAGCGCGCGGCGCCGGGAAAACAACTCTTTGTCCTAGGGCGACCGCACGCGGTAAAAGCGCGCGTCCGTACCGGGGTTTGCGACGATCTGCGTCACCACGCCCCCCGTGCCCGCCAGCGCCAGTCCGCTGTTCGTCCATGCTGAACCGACCAGCCCCGGCGTGTGCTCAAGCTGATAGCTGCGGCCCGTCGCTGTCAGCCAGCGCACCGCGTCCTGCCCCGGTCCGCTGGTCAGGCCGACGATTTTGAACACCGAGTCCGCGCTTTGGGGATTCGTGCCCGCGAGGTATTCGGTCTGATTGTTTGCACCATCGCCATCGGCGTCATCGTTTGCGCGGGACTGATCGCCAGCCAGGCCCGTGGGATGGTCGAAATACGCGAGCCGCCACCAGTCGGGAATGCCATCGCCGCCGGTGAACAGATCGCCAATTTTCCGCACCTGAACGCCTGACGCTCGGGCATTGTCCACGACCGGTGTGAACCATACTTCGAGCCGCGAGTCGCTGACCGAGTTCGTGAACCGTCGGGTAAGCGGCAGGTTTCGGCCGCCAGCGGCCACGAGGATGTCGAAGTTCGTCAACACCTGCTGCCCTTCGATGAACACGTTGAACACTCGCTGGCTTGGATTGCTCCAGTAGGTCTCGGCTTCCAGCAACGTCGTTTCGTAAACCCCGATCGGACAATCGAACCAGTAACGGAAGCCAGCGCCTGACGTGCTGTAACGCTCACGTTGATACAACGTCTGCGCGGAGGCACAAATGCCGGTGACGACATTTGCCACCGCGCCGGTCGTGCCGCCGGAGAAACCGAACGATCCGTTGGTATGCGCTTGATCGCGCCCCCAGATCGTCGCGTCACAGTTCGTCACGTTGTTCGGATTGCCGCCAGCGATGCGGGCGAGGTAATTGCCCGGCACATTAAGAAAGCGGACGGCAACCGAGTTGGTGGTCGAAATGTTGTTTGCTAGATCCGTCGCCCGCGCCGAGATCGTGTGCGTGCCGTTGAGGAAGTTGGAAGTGTTCACCGTCAGCGACCAATTAAACGTGCCGGAAGCCACTTGCCAGGCGTTGGTGTCCAACCGGACTTCGACCTTCTGCAACGCGCTGTTGTCCGTTGCCGTGCCAGAAATGGTCAACATCCCACCCACCCACGCGCCGTTCGTTGGTGAAACCAGACTGTTGGCCGGCGCGATCAAGTCAGTTGCCGCAGCGGTTGTGAAGCGTGATTCAAACGCAGCGTAAAACCGGTTCGTCGGGGCGGCACCCTGCGCGGTGTCACCAATGCGGACTGAAATCAGCGTCAGCCCCGGCCAGTTACCCGTAGGCGTAAACGTCATCGTGTCCCGGGTCACATTCCAAGCGAAGCTTCCGCTCACACTCGGCGTGGTGCTGAAAGCCGCCTGCACGGTGTTGGTGTCCATCGCCTGGCTGAATTGGAGCACCAGCGGCATCAGTGCGGAAACGCTGGCGGCATCGTGTGTGGGAGCAACGCTGGTTACCACCGGATCAAGCGGTTGCCAATGGTTTTGCGCGACGAAGAGTTTGGCCGACGTGCCTGGCACGCTGATCTGCGGAGTGAGCGGCCCGCTTTGCACCACGATGGTTTCATTGGTGTCCAGCAGATTTACCAACACCGTGCCCGCGGCGTAACTTGTGGCCAGACCGGGCAGGGTTTGCGTCGCGGCGGCAGTGTTGAAAACCACAAACACTTCCTGCGTGCTGAGCGTGCGCGAATAGGCGAACAGGCCGGCGGCGCCGTTGGTGGACCAACGATTGTTATGCGCGCCCAGTCGCAGCGCCGGATAAAGCCGGCGGAGGTTGTTCAGCCGCGCCATGTGTTGCGCCAGCGGATGCGTGAGGTTGAAGTTGTCGCCGAGCGATGGTCCTTGTTCGAACGCGCCATCAAACATGTCCTCGCGGTTGTTCGGATCGCTGCCGCCGTTGAAGGCCTGTTCCGTGCCGTAATAAACGCAGGGAATGCCGCGCGAGGTGAGCTGCCAGGTGAGCGCCAGCGCCAGCCGGTTCGTGCTGCTGCCGGCAGTGTTGAGAAAGCGCGGCAAGTCGTGGTTGTCGAGGAACGTGACCAGCCGCATCTGCGCCGCAGGATCGTAGTTGCCGGCGATGTTGTTGTAGCGAGTCTCAATCGCGAGCGTGCCCCATGTGGCCGTCGCGAACACGCCGTTCACCGTGAAATACAGCGGAAAATCCAACACCGAATCCAGCTTGAACGGCCCGCCGCCCATCGTGCCCGTGTAGCTGCCGCACTTGGCGTCGCTGCCGTCATACACCTCGCCGAACATGAAAAAGTTCGGCTTTCCGTTCGTCGCGGCGAAGGCGTGGATGCGCGGACTCCAATCCTGCCAGAAACCTATGTCCGTGTGTTTCACCGTGTCCACGCGGAAACCGTCGAAGCCGGCCGCCTGAATCCAGTAATTGTAAGCCGCTGCCATGTTCGTGCGGACGTAAGGCAGTTCGGTGCGGAAATCATCGAGCCCGGAAAGCTCGCCCAGCTCCGTCTGCGTGGTGCTGCCGTAATCCTGGATGCTGCCGTAGTTGTGGAACAGGTTCGTGAGATTCGGAAACGTGGCGTTCGTCTGAAACGGCACCGCGTATTGATTGCCGGCGCTGCCGTAGCGCAAGGCGTAACCCGTTGGATAATTGAAAGTAGAACTGCCGGTGGTGGTTTGCACCAGCGTCGCGCCGTGATTCACCACGATGTCCTGGATCACCAACAGCCCCTTCGCGTGCGCCGCGTTCACCATGCTCTGAAGATTGGCCAGCGTGCCCCAATGCGGGTCAACGGCGTAGAAATTCTTCCCCGCGTAACCATGATACTGCCCGTTGCCATTCAGAACGATCGGCGAGATCCAGATGGCGGTGAACCCGAGCGACTTGATGTAATCCAGCTTGGCCTCAATGCCTTGAAAATCGCCGCCATGCACGCCCGTGCCGCTGCCCGCGTTGAACGAACCAGAAGCGTTGTTGTTCCCGGCATTGCCGTCAAAGAAGCGGTCGGTGAAAATCTGGTAGATGCTCTGGCCCTGCCAATATGTGGGGTCCGCTTGCGCCAACGCCGGGGCGACCGCACAGCCCACGAGCCATAGGAGCAAAGAAGTGCGAAAACAACTTTTCAAGTGGGGAAGGGTACGCTGCGATTGCGGCCGGCTCAACGTGAACCTGCCTGCATGAATGTGCGGGTGAGCTTCTTCCGCTTTCAAGCCAGCCCAGATGATCGGCGTGCTTGAGGTGGCGACTTTTGCACTGCGAAAGCCGGAGTCCTCGCAGCGCGAGGACCACTACCGGCGTTTGCTTTTCACGTTCCGGTTGGCGCAATGGATTTGAATCTGGTTAAGTGAACCACCATGACATTGGCTTTGCACGAGTTTCATCAGGGGTTGAACGCGCGGTTCGGCGAACTGAACGGCGCGAAGAACGTCGCTGACTATGGCGACGTCGTGGCGGAATACAGCGCGCTGCGCGAAACCGCCGGCGTGCTGGACTTCAGTTTCCGTGGCCGGCTCTGCCTCGTGGGTGCGGATCGCGTGCGCTTTCTGCATGGCCAGATCACCAACGATGTGAAAAAGCTCCGCACCGGCGAAGGTTGTTACGCCGCGCTGACCACCGCCAAAGGGAAAATGGAAAGCGATTTGAATGTGCTCGCCCTCGCGGATGAGCTGCTGCTGGATTTCGAGCCCGGCCTCGTCGCCAAGGTCACGGCGCGACTAGAGAAATACATCGTGGCTGATGACGTGCAGGTGGTAGACGCCGCGCCGCATTACGGACTGCTCAGCGTGCAAGGACCAAAGGCCAGCGACGTGGTGCTGGCAGTGGGTTTGGCCGCCGAATTGCCGACGCGGATACTGAACTCGATCAAAGTGAGTGACGCAACGCTTGGGGACATCTACGTGGTGAATCTGGCGCGGCTACGGGGCGGGAGCGCGGATGTAGGGCAGGCTTTCCAGCCTGCCGGTTCACCGGACTTTCCAGTCCGGTGTTCCGAACGGGCGACTGGAAAGTCGCCTGAACCGGCGGACAGGAATGTCCGCCCTACAAACGCGGCCGAACCGCCGGTCAGCGCTGGATTCGATCTGTTCATCCCAGTCGCTTCACTTGGCGCGGTGGCGGATAAATTGATTGCGGCGACCAAGGCGTTGGGCGGGCGCGCATGTGGGTGGACGGCGTTTGAGACGGCGCGCATCGAGGCGGGCATTCCGCGATTCGGAGCGGACATGGATGAGACGAACATTCCGCTCGAATGCGGCATCGAGACGCGGGCGGTGAGTTACAACAAGGGTTGCTACATCGGGCAGGAAGTCATCAACCGCATCCACAGCATCGGCCATGTGAATCGCGAGCTGCGCCGGTTGCGGCTGGCGGACGATTTGAAATGGCTACCCGCGCGCGGCGACAAGCTGTTCCACGACGGCAAGGAAGTTGGCCACCTCACGAGCGCGGTGAAATCGCCGGCGACGCAGGCGAACGTAGCACTGGGTTACGTGCGACGGGAGGCGGGACGGGGAGGGCAGCAACTGATACTACGGACTGCTGGGAAGGAACTCCAGCTCACCATCACCGACTGATTGATTGCGTAGAGACATTGGTTCCATCTTGAGCCCGAGCTGCGAAACGGTCACTTGCTCAATACAATTTCCGGTGCATAATTAAACCCATGAGCGCTCAGCAAGTTATCGAGGAGATCAAGCACCTGCCGCGCGCGGAACAGTCGCTGGTGATCAAGTTTGCGTTTGAGCTGGCGGCTCAACGTCAACTGTCGGGCAAACAATTGTCCGGGCTGGCTCAGCAAATGGCCGATGCCGACAATCCCGCTGAAGCGCAAAAACTGCGGGATGAAATTCATCGCGGCTTTTATGGCGAATAGCCATGCCGTGCATCCGCCGCCACAACCTCCCGCCCCGGCTGCTCGATCATTTGCTCGACCGTGTTTCGGATCGTAAAATCTCCGCGGATCAACTGGGACTCCTGGCGGATTGGCTGCGCACCGAGCCCGAAGTGCCGGAAGGCAGATGGTTCAAGACATTTCCGGGCATGACGGTTTGTGGAGAAGGTGAACTCATCAAGACGTTCCTGATTCCCGGACAAGCCCCGGAGGGACGCGAGATCAATTGAACCGGGCGACGGGATTCTACATCGAAACGCGAGCGAAGCCCTGTAAGGCGCTACATCCCCAGCGCGGTGACATCGCCGGCGACGCAGGCGAACGTGGCGCTGGGTTACGTGCGGCGAGAGGTAAATGCGGCTGACAGTAGATTGCAGTTACGGATCACTAAGGCCGAAAACGAAGTCACAGAGTGTGAGTGCATAATTGAGATGTAACGCCAAGCTTACTCCTCATAGGCCTTATCTAAACTTGTTGTTGTGGAATTCTAAGACGTTTTCAACAGTGAAGTTTGAAGGGCAATAGCCGTCTCGGTACCCCGGCAAAACTTGTGTCAGGTCCACAATGTCAACGGGCAACGGAATATCTCTGAGTGGAAGGCCATCGCGACTCACGCAAGCCACGCCGTTGCTAAAATCCACTGTTGCCGACCGCCACGCCACATCTTGATGCGCTAGATAATTCCAACGCCACAAGCCCGCGGAGTCACGGACATAAAAACTTACTTGGTATGGCTCCGCCAGGCCTTTGTAGGTTTGAACCACGCAGTATTCTTGGCCTGTTGGCGACACGCCGCGCGTTAGAATGCCGCTCTTACCAGGTTGCACTGAAGAGATAAAAGCCAGAACCAACGCAAGACAAACGAACAGAATAACAATACCTGTCCACTTGAAGAATCTGATTACGAGTGAAGCGCGTGCCTTCTCGTCGTTTTGGCCGCAACCAAAAACAATTGGTGAAAACAGCGCGAAGACGATTGCCAACAGAATGACGAGGAAAATGAGGAGATGTATTGGACTCGCATGCATTGCTCGAAGATCACAAAGTTATCAGGCCGGTAATTATGATGGGGGAAGCATCATATATGTTCAATTTCGACCGCGGGCATGAATTCCATGATCGCAATAAAACTGAGAGCAAAGTGCCAGCCGTTCGAGCCAAATTTTAGTTTTTTCCGCCAGTGCTTTCCTGTTTTACTTCCCGCATGGAAGTCCTCATCCAGGCGGATGCCGAGCGCGCCGCATTGCTGGTGGCCCGCATCGTGGCCGGTGAAGTCCGCGCTAATCCCCGCGCCGTCCTCGGCCTTGCCACCGGCGGCACGATGGAATGCGTGTATCGCCAGCTCGTGCGGATGCATCGCGAGGAGCGGCTGGATTTTTCCGGCTGCACCACGTTCAACCTCGACGAATACGCCGGCCTCGCGCCGGACGATCCCAATTCGTATCACCGCTACATGCGCGAACACCTGTTCCGGCACGTGAACTTCGCGCCCGGCCAGACGCACCTGCCGCATGGCAACGCGCCGGACCTCGCCGCCGAGTGCCGGCGCTACGAGGAACTCATCCAGTCGGCGGGCGGCATTGATCTGCAATTGCTCGGCATCGGCAAGTCCGGGCACATCGGTTTCAACGAACCGCTTTCGGCGCTGCGTTCGCGCACGCGCGAGAAGGCGCTCGCCCCCACCACCATTGCGCAGAACGCACCCTACTTCGGCGGCGCGGACAAGATGCCGCGGCGCGCGTTGACGATGGGCGTGGGGACGATCCTCGATGCGCGGCGTTGTGTGTTGCTGGCCACGGGCGCGAGCAAGGCGGAGATCATCGCCCGCGCGGTGGAAGGCCCGATCACGAGCATGATCACCGCGAGCGCGCTGCAATGGCATCCGCGCTGCACGGTGGTGGTGGACGAGGAAGCCGCGGCCAAGCTGACGGAGAAGGAATACTACCGCTGGATTTTTGCGAACGAGCCGGAGTGGGAAGAGTTTCGGTGAACTAATCCGTCGCGTGGCATCAAGCCTTCACATTCTGGCTTTCTCGACGTCGAACTACGACGCGATGATTAAGTTTCTAAAGGATTTCAGGTTTAAGGTTGTCGAAGATCCCGGCGACCAGTTGATTCCCCTCTTCGAGCAGGGCAGGGCCGCACGAGTCAGCAGGGGCAACATTGAGTTTCAAATGGAAGAGAGCAAGTCCATAGGCGCGAAAGCCTGTTTCAATCTGTTTCTCACAGATTATTCGGATGAAGAAATCGAAAACATCAAGATACTTGGGCACAAATGCGACATGCAGGAGTCCATTTACGGAGAGTTTCATTTTTTCCGCAGTCCTGACGGAGGAGTTCTTGTTCTTTGAGGCAAATCTCACCTGATGCTGATTTGACAATTGTTGCACACTTGCCGCTTTCACACGTTTCGTTTAGCGTCGCGTCATGCCATCGCGCCTCGACGTCAAGAAAACCTACAAGCTCTACATCGGCGGAAAATTCCCGCGCAGCGAGAGCGGGCGTTACCTGCCGGCGCGCTCGCCCAAGGGCGAGCACCTCGACAATTACGCGCACGCCTCGCGCAAGGATTTCCGCGACGCGGTGGTGGCCGCGCGCGCGGCGGTGGACGGCTGGGGCAAGGCCTCGGCCTACAATCGCGGGCAAATTCTTTATCGCGCGGCGGAGATGTTGCAGCATCGCGCCAGTGAACTGGTGGCGGAAATTGCGCGCTCGACCGGCGTGACGGCGGCGAAAGCGAAACGCGAAGTGTCGCTGGCGGCAGACCGGCTGGTGCATTACGCAGGCTGGACGGACAAATACCAGCAGGTGTTCGGCAGCGTGAATCCCGTGGCGTCGTCGCACTTCAACTTCACAACGCCGGAGCCGCAGGGCGTGGTCGTGGTGCTCGCGCCGGATGAACCGAGCCTGCTCGCGCTGGTGTCGCTGATTGCGCCGGTGATTCTCAGCGGTAACACGGTGATCGTGGTGGCCTCGGAAAAGTTCCCGCTGCCGGCGGTGACGTTCACGGAAATCCTCGCCACGAGTGATCTGCCCGGCGGCGTGGTGAATGTGCTCACCGGCAAGCGCGCCGAACTTGTCCCGCATATTGCGTCGCACATGGACGTGAATGGCATCGTGGACGGCGCCGGCGATGCGGCGTTGAGCGCCCAACTGCAAGGCGGCACAGCCATCAATCTCAAGCGTTACGCGCGACACACGCTTGCACCGGCGGAATGGTTCAGCGCCAAGCCGGAAGACCCGTATTGGATTCTTGACTCGGTGGAATTCAAGACCGCGTGGCATCCGATTGGGTTGTAAAGGTAGAGCTTGTCGCGCTGCAACGAGCAGCGCCTCGTTCAGCGGCGCAAAGAACACCATGGCCACCAGTAGTGTTCGTTCCGCCCGCTTGGCGCGGGCGGGTTCGTCGCAGCGCGACGAACGCTACCACCCGGCTCGACAAGTGGCGGTGCGGATGTAAACTTCCCAGAGTGTTGACCGCGAAGTTCAATCAATTGCAGGACATCCTGCGTTCCTACGGCTCGTGCATCGTTGCGTACTCGGGTGGCGTGGATTCCGTCTTCCTCGCCCGCGTGGCCCATGATGTTTTGGGTGAACGCGCGCTGGCGGTGATTGCCGATTCGCCGAGCCTGCCGCGGCGCGAGCTGAACGAGGCGCTGGAGCTGGGGCAGCGATTCAATTTTCCGGTCCGAGTCGTCCGCACAGCGGAATTCGACAATCCTAGCTATCTCGCGAATCCCACGAACCGCTGTTATTTCTGCAAGCACGAGTTGTTCGAGGAACTCACGCCACTGGCGAAGTCAGAAGGCTTCGCGGTCATAGCCTATGGCGAGAATGCGAGCGACATCGGCGATTTCCGACCCGGCGCGCAGGCGGCGAAGGAATTCCAAGTGCGCGCGCCGCTCAAGGAAGCGGGCCTGACCAAGGCAGAGATACGCGAACTCTCCGCGCAGCTTGGCCTGCCGACGGCGGACAAACCGCAGATGGCGTGCCTCAGCTCGCGCATTCCCTATGGCGAAAACGTCACGCCACATAAATTGAGCATGATCGAGCAGGCGGAATATGTGTTGCGCGACCTGGGTTTTTACGACGTGCGGGTGCGGCATCATGAACTGGGAACGAAGCTCTGCCTCGCCCGCATTGAAGTCGGCCCGACAGAATTGCCACGACTCCTGGCCGACTGTCTTTCGATCCGCGTGGCGGAGGAATTGAAGAAGATTGGCTATGCCCACGTGACCGTGGATTTGCAGGGCTACCGGCGCGGCAGCTTGAATGAGGGCAAACCTGAGCTCGCGAGGCAGGGGCGGGAGATCAATCCGACTTCTGCTGTAGTTTGATGATCTGCTTCTGCAGGGCCACCTGCTCCGTGGACGCTTCGTCCATGGCCACGAGCACCTGGTTATAGGCTTCGATCACCGGGTCATCATCAAACTCAATCTGGTCCGTGGCCGCGTCGTATTTCCAGCGGCCCCAGTTATCCTCAAGAATCTTGAGTGCGGCGAGCATGGCCGAGCCAATCTGCGTGTCGGTGCGACGGACTTTGAGCGCCAGCAAGTTGACTTCGCCGGCCTTGCTGCGATAGCCGCGCATGAACCCTTCCTGCTGGCGTGGGGAGACCTTGAGGCGGCGCAAGTCTTCCAGAATTTTTTTCTCCGATTCGCTCGTGAAAACCTTCAGTTCATCGTTGGCCTTGAGAAAACGATCAACAACATCGCGCCGGGCGGCGAACTGGCTTTGATTCGTCAACGTGCCCGGGTTCAACACCGCCGCATCGGTCAATTCCTGCAAGGCCGCATTGTATTTGGCCATGGCGTCGCGCGTGCGGCTGACGATGGCGGAAAGCGCTTTGGCGATGGCGGCATCGTTGCCGGACGCATCGGCGGCGACCTTATCAAAGCGGCTTTGCATGCGATCATACTGCGCCAGGTCGATGTTCGTGATGCCGGCTTCCGGGTCGAACGAGTTTTGCGTATCTTCGCGGAATTCTTTTGCCGCTTCCCGGATCTCCTTGAGCATAGCTTGCGACTTCTGGGACTTGCGCGCGGTGTTGAGCCCGATCAGTGAGGCGCTCAGGGCAACACCACAAATTGCCAGGCCTCCCAGGCTCCAGCCCAGCAAACCCTGTCGGCCAAGGCGAATCATCCCGAACAGGCCAATGAGGGTGCAGCACAACCCAATGCCCACCAGGGCGAGCACCGTGACGGCGACGACCAGGGTGGCGGTGCGGTCGAGCGTGCCGCGCAACGTCGTAAACGCCACAAAACTCACCAACACCCCAAGGAGCGGGGCAATGACCCCGGCGCGGGCGGCCTGGTGTACGAAGGTAGACGTCGAGCGGGCGCGGGCCGGAAGCGGCGGCGGGCCCGGGAGGGGAGGTGGATTCATGGTGTTTCCTTGTCTTCCTGTCAGGAGCTTTTAGTTGAAGGAGTAGCGCAACTCAAGCACTCTCTTAGGCAGCCCGGTCGGGCGCGGAAGGCGCGGTGATAACTTGGGTAGCCCGCGTTTGAGACGGGAAACTTTATCGAACAACCGGTTTTATAGATTCAGGCATATGCCACAGTTTTCGTACAAAGCCAAGCGGCGCACGGGCGAGGTGGTGTCGGGGTTGCTCGACGTCGCGGACCGCGGAGCGGCGCTCATTCAAATTGAGCGCTTGGGATTGTTTCCCCTGGCCGTGGATGCCGCCAAAGGCGGCGCCGTCGCAGCGAAGAGTTCTACCGCCAAACGCAGTTTTTCGGACGCCCTGCCGCCAACGCTGAAGAAGTGGGCGACGCGGCCGCGCAAACCCAGGTTGCAGGAACTGGCGACGTTCACCCATCAGCTGGCAAACTTATTGCAAGCCGGGATGCCGCTCACCGTGGCTTTGAACAGCATGCAGCATCTGGAATCCAAGGGCATTCCCAAGGCCGTGAGCGCGGAGTTGCGCCGGGAAGTCATGGAGGGGCGCAGTCTTTCGGACGCAATGGCCAAGCAGCCGCTGATCTTTTCGGACCTTTACATCAACATGGTGAAAGCCGGTGAGCAGTCAGGTGCGCTGGTGGACGTACTGCGTCGCATGGGCAATCACTTCCAGCAGTTCGCCGAAGTGAAGAACAAGGTCACGTCGGCGATGATCTACCCCGCCATGGTTTGTTTGGTGGGAACGGGCCTGATTCTGTTCTTCGTTTACTTCATGCTCCCGAAGTTTGTGGAGATGTTCAAAGGCTTCAACGTGGCCCTGCCTTTGCCGACGAAGATTCTCGTCGGCGTGGGCTATGTGATGACCAATCCCTGGTATTTGATTCCCATCCTGCTCTTCTTCATCGCCGCGTTCATTATCTTCGTGCGGTTCAAGGCCACGGCGGACGGCAGCCGGCGCGTGGACCAGTGGAAGTTGAAGTTTCCGATCATCGGCAAGGTCGTCCAGCTGAGTTTGTTTGGACAATTTGCGCGCACGCTTTCCACGCTGCTGGAAAATGGCGTGCCGGTGCTCACCGCCTTGAAGATCACCGAGCAGGTCATTCCGAACATGCTGCTGAAAGACGCCATCGCCAAGACGCGAGAGGCGGTCACTGACGGCAAGACGCTGGCGCAGCCGCTGGCGGCGAGCAAGGTGTTTCCGCAGCTGATGGTGGATCTCGTGAAGATCGGTGAGGAAACCGGTGACGTTCCGGCCGCGCTCAAGAACGTGGCGGACACGTATGAGGGTGAACTGAGCATCGCGTTGCGGGTCATGATGAACCTCATTGAGCCAGTGCTGATCATTGTCATGGCCGTGGGCGTCGGCTTCCTGCTGCTCAGCGTAATGATGCCGATGTTCAAGTTGATCTCCAGCATTGGGGCGCGCTAATGAAATCGCATTTCTCCAGCCGGCGGGCGTTCACGCTGATCGAAGTCATGGTGGTCTGCGCGATCATCGGCCTGATCATGGCTTTGGGCGTGCCGTCGCTCTACCGCCTCATGAAGAAGGAGGGCATGCGCAAAGCCATGGATGAACTGGAACAGGTTTGCCGTTCCGCCCGGGGGCGGGCCATTTTGACGGGGCAGACGGTGATGCTGGAATTCCGGCCGTTGGAGCGGAGTTTCCAGATTGTGGGCGGCGGCGGCGCGCCGGCGGCGGCGGCGGCAGCCCCGGTGGACGCCGGATTTGAGGCGCCGCCATCAGTGGCCCAGCCCGCCGGCGGTCAGATTTCAGGCGGCACGCTGCCGGAAGGCATCACCTTTGAGATGCTCGACATTAATCTGCTGTCCTTTCGCGAATCAGATTTTGCGCGCGTCCGATTTTTTCCGAACGGCACCTGCGACGAATGCCGGCTGGTGATCGTCGGCCCCAATGACGATTGGCGCGGGATTGAACTGGAAAATACCACCGGCGTGCCGAATGTGGTGACGGACGTAAACACGATGCGCGATTGGGGGGGGCTATGAAACGAGCGCTCTCGCCGTCGGCCACTCGCGCGTTCTCGCTGATCGAAGTGATGATCGCGATTGGCGTGCTGTTCGTCTGCATCTTCGCAATCCTCGGTGTGGTCTCCAACGGGTTGCATGGCGCGCGGGCGTTGCAACGGCCGGATATTGATGCCGGCACGGTGGCCGCTTTTTTTTCGATTACCAACAAGCATGAGGAGGGGGTGGAATCCGGTTCGTTCGATGACTTGGGCGATTTTCCCCAGGCCTACAATGATTACCAATGGGAACGCGAATGCACCGAGGTGGGCACGAATGGTTTGTGGCTGGAAAGCATTGTGGTCAGCCGCCGCTCGACCGGCCGGCCGGAATCGGCCCTCGAGCGGTTGGTCTATGATCCAGTCTCCAAAGGCGCATTGAGCGGCGGTGGCGCAACGGGAGGAGGATTGATCCGCCCGCCATGAAACTGAGGCTTTCAGTAAATAAGTTTCGCCGTCGGCGGAAGTCCGGTGCTTCGGATTTCGGGTTTCAATCATCGAACCGCAAGCACGGTTTCACGCTCCTGGAGATCCTCGTGTCCATCGCGATCCTGGGCATGATCCTGATGACGATCTATTCGACGTGGATGATGATCATGCGTGCCGACCGGGCCGGCAAATACGCCGCGGCCGAGGCCCAGCGCGAACGCATGGCCTCCCGCACGATTGAGGAGGCGCTCTCCTGCGTGCAGTCTTTCAACGAGAGCCTGCAATACTACGGCTTTGTGGCCGACAACGGCGACGAGACGCTCAGCTTTGTCGCGCGCCTGCCGTCGTCCTTTCCCCGCAGCGGCCGATTCGGCGATTTGACCACGCGCCGGGTCGAATTCCGCGTTGAACCGGATCCTGAATCCGGCAAGCGTCTCGTGTTGCGGCAGTCGCCCATTGTCATGGATTTTGAGCGGAGTGAGATTGATCACCCGCTATTGCTGGCCCGCGACGTGGAAGAGATGAAGTTCGAATTCTGGGAGCCGCGCCGCAACGACTGGGTGGATGAATGGAAGCAGACGAATCAACTCCCGAAGATGTTGAAGTTGAACATTCGCTTCAGCTCCGGTGGCATGTCCGGCGCCTATTCATCCACGCGCGATCGCGAGGTCAGTCGGATCATTGCATTACCGTCCATGACGGTGCCCAGCCTGTATCAAGTCGGCGCGCCGCAGCAACCGGGCGGGCCGGGCCAACCCGTACCGGGCCGGCCGGGCCAGCCGGGCCAGCCCAATCCCACTCCCATTCAGCCGCCGGGAGGCATACGATGAAACTGCGTGTCCGATCCGAGAACTCTGGCGTGGCGCTGGCCGTCGTGATGATTGCCGTGTTTGTGCTGTCCATGCTGGTCGCGGCGTTCGCCTACTCGATCAAGGTGGAAACCAAGCTGGCGCGGAATGCGGATTCGGAGACGGAACTGCTGTGGCTGGGGCGCTCGGGCGTGGATTATTGCCGCTGGATTCTCGCGCAGTCGGAAACCTGTCCCGGCAGTCAGCCGTACGATTCGTTGGATCAAGTCTGGGCTGGCGGCGGCGGCGGACCCTGCGCCTCCAACAGTCCGTTGATGGACGTCCAGAAGAACGTGACCTTGGGGCGCGGCTCCTTCACGTGGCAGATGGAGGACCTCGAACGGAAGTTCAACATCAACACCGCCAACGAAGACGCGTTGCGGCAGGCGTTTCACTTGATCGGCGTGGACCCCGGCGAGGCGGAAGGCATTACCAGCAGCATCCTGGACTGGGTTGATCGCGACAACAGTCAGCATATTGGCGGCAAAGAGAGCGATTTCTATGAGGGCCAGATCCCTCCGTACTACGCCAAGAACCGGCCGATTGACGATCTTTCTGAGTTGCTGCTCGTGTACGGCGTGACGCCGGACATTTACTGGGGCGGCGTGGCGACCAATCATCTGCCGGCTTCCTTCCAGCGCGAATTGCAGCGCGGCCGGACGATGGACATGCCCTTCTTCCCCGTCGGCCTCAACGACCTGTTTACGCCGCTTTCCGGCGCCCGCATCAACGTTAACACCGCGAATGCCACCCAGCTTCAGATGGTGCCCGGCATCGATGAGGCCGCCGCCAGCGCCATCATCGGCTTGCGGCAGGGTCGCGATGGCATGGGCCCGACCCCCGCCGGCAGTCCCGTCTTCCCGCGCGTGGAAGATCTGTTGGTGAATGCCGGCATGAATTATCAGCAGGCGCAGTTCTCCGCCCGGTTTCTCGAGAAACGCAGCCTGACTTTCAAAGCGACCGTGACGGCGCAGATTGGGAACTACTCGCGGACGTTTGTAGCGATCTTGGGCCGCGACCGGGGAGGGTCGAAAAACGTCTCCATTCTGAGCTTCTACTGGACGCAACCGGGTGAGGATTGATCGCCAGCGACAAAATGGGGTCGTTTGGCCCGTTTTTAAGCCTGCCGCCGGCCATTCCCAGGCCTGCTTTTGCCCGTTGACAGAGGCCCTTTCCGGTTTATCCTGCCCCTCCATTTTTGCGAGCAGCCGGCCAACCGCCGTCTGGCTCTGCCCCGGGAAGGAAGTGACATACATTGACCGAGATTAAGCTCAAGAAAGGCGAACCCGTCGAAAAGGCGTTGCGCCGCCTCAAGAAGAAGATTGATCGCGAAGGCACGCTCCGCACAGTGCGCGCGCACCGACATTACGAGAAGCCGAGCGAGAAACGCCGCCGCAAGGAAAAGGTGGCCCGTTTCTCCGCCATGCTGACGGCCCGATACGCCGACCTGTAAACCCGGAAAGTTGCAACCGGGTGTAGCCGTACCCACGACTGCACCCGGTTTTTTTGTCCACGGAACCATTGCCTCGCCCGGCGCAGGAACCCAACGGCACGTTCAACACTCAAACCACTGGGTGGTCAAACCAAACATGTATTCATTTTCAACCTGCTGGAATTCGCATCGCCACACGGATGGCCGCGCCTTGCTGCGCGAAATCCGTGAGCTCGGTTTTGAATACGCCGAGCTAAGCCACGGCACGCGCATCAGCCTGCTGCCTGGGATCATGGCCGCCGTGGACGCCGGCGAGATCAAGATTTCCTCGCTCCATAATTTCTGCCCGCTCCCGATGGGTGTGGACCGCTCCGCGCCAAACCTTTTCCAGTTCAGCGCCGAGAGCCAGCGCGAGCGCGAGCAGGCCCTGCGTTACACCCGCAAGACGCTCGAATTTGCCAGCCGCGTCAAAGCCCCGTTGGTGGTGCTCCATCTCGGCAGCATCGAGTTGAAGGATTATTCCTCCAAGCTCAAGGACCTGGTCGCGCGGGGCGAACGCGACACTCCCAAATACCAGAAGCTATGCGAGGAGGTTCAAGCCCGGCGCGAGGCGAAGAAAGAGCCCTACGTGGAGCGGCTCTACGAATCCTTGCGGGATTTTCTGCCGGAGGCGGAATCCCGCGGACTCAAGCTCGGCTGCGAAAACCGCGAGGCCGTCGAAGAGCTGCCGTTCGAGAGCGATTTCCATTTTCTGTTCCGGGAACTCAAGAGCCCGGCGCTGAACTACTGGCACGACACCGGGCACGCACAGATCAAGGAAAACCTCGGTTTCATCCATCACGCCCTGCATCTCGAATCGCAACTCAGCCGGCTGGCGGGTTTTCACATTCACGACGTGCAACCGCCGGCCAAGGACCATTGCGCACCGGGCACGGGCACGGTTGACTTCGCCTCGCTCAAGCCGTTCGTGAAGCCGGAACATATCAAGGTCTTCGAATTTGGTCCGACCATGACGGTGGATGAACTCAAGTCCGGCGTGGCGCATGTGAAGAAGATTTGGGGCGAAGGCTGAACCTCTGATCCGCGCTAATCTGAGTGCTTGGTTCAGACCCGGATTTTCAAAACGGACGATACAAAACTCTCTCTCCCGGTGAGGGTGAGGCCCGCCCATTTTCTGCCGGCCACAGGATTCCCTGGACTCTTCCTGCGCCCATTAGCGCAGATTAGCGGTTTCCATTTCTACGCCTGCTTTGTTAGCGTTGCGCCACTGGCATGGCGAACAAGACTTACTCGCGCATCATCCGCATCCTGACCGGCGAACGGCTCGAAACGGAAGACCCGCTATTGGTCGAAAAAAGCCTGTCGAAGCTGGAGAAGTTCGCGCACTTCTGCGTCTTGCTCTGCAGCAGTTTCGTGCGCAACCGCTGTCTCGCCCGCGCCGCGGCCCTGTCCTACACCACGCTGCTGGCGATGATTCCGATGCTCGCGGTGGCCGTGGGACTGTCTTCTGTGTTTCTCAAGGACAAGGGCGAGGAACAGATCCAGTTCTTCATCCGCGAATTCGTCAATCGTACTATCCCGCAGTTCAAGGTCACTCAACCAGCCACCAATGGACCGACCAGCAAACCGACGACGAATGCAGTGGTGGCAGTCGTTTCAACGAACACGGTCGAGTCCGCAGCCACGAACTTTTTGGTGGGGGGCGGTTCAACAAATACCCTTGAATCCGCCAACGCCAACGATCCAACCAACGCGCCAGCCGTCACTACCGACGCTCAGGTTGTCATTGATGCGCAGGAGAGCGCCGCCTCGGCCATTCATGAGTTCATCCAGAAAACCTCCTTTACCACGCTCGGCACCACGGGGGTGCTCGCGTTGCTGCTGACGGTGATTCTGACCATTGCGAGCGTCGAGAATACTTTCAACGATATCTGGGGCGTGACCCAGGGACGCGCTTGGCCCGCGCGCGTGGCGATCTACTGGACGGCGAGCACCTTGGGGGCGGTGCTGCTCGCCGGGGCGGCGTTGCTGGCCAACGGGCCGCGCATCAGCCAGACGCGCGCCTGGCTCGAGGCGGCGCCCTTTTCCGAGTTTTTGTTTTCCTCCGCCATCCCCTGCGCGCTGATTTGCCTCGCGTTCACCATGCTCTACAAGCTTCTGCCGAACACGCGCATCAACCTGAGCGCCGCGCTGATTGGCGGGGTCGTGGGCGGGTCATGCTGGCAGGGTTTTAACGAACTGAACTTCCTGTTGGTGTCCTGGGCGGCTAGAGAAAACAAAATCTACGGCGGCCTGGCGCTCGTACCGCTCTTCATGTTCGGCCTCTACGTGATGTGGGCCATCGTGCTGTTCGGCGCGCAGGTGGCGTACGCGTATCAAAACCGCATTGCCTATCTCCAGGAAAAACTCATCGAGAACGTCAATCAACGCGGGCGGGAGTTTGTCGCGCTACGGCTGATGACATGCATCGGCCAGCGCTTTCATCACGGCGATGTCCCGCCCACGGTTCAGGAAATCTCACTCGAACTCGGCGTGCCCACCCGGCTTATCCGGCAGGTGATGCAAACCTTGCTCGCCGCGCGCTTGGTGGTTCAGGTGCGCGGCCCGCAACATGCCTATGCTCCGGCGCGCCCGCTCGACGCGATCAATTGCCACCACATCCTGATGGCGATGCGCGCCACGGTCGGCCAGGAATTGCTCACCCGCGATGAACCGGTGCGCACGGAAGTCTATGGCGAATTCGCGCGCATTCAGGCGGCGGAAAAAGAAGCCGCTTCAACCGTCTCGATGCTGGCGTTGGTCAGCCGCGCTCAAGCCCGGCTGCAATTGGCCGCCGGCGCGGCAGCATTGGAGTCGGTGGTGGCCGAGGCTGTTCCGGTGCCGACGGAAACAACGTCCGCTCCTGAAGCGGCGCCGACCCGGGTGTTTCCCACGGAAGAAGTTCCCACCGGCCTTGATGAACATCACGAACTTGCCAAGGCGGTGGCGGCGTTGGACAATGCGCCCGCCGAACCAGAACCAGTTAAACCGAAATCGGCGGAGCGCCCGGCCAGTTCCGACGACGAGCGAGAATTTCCGTTATGATCATTGGCGTCCCCAAAGAAATCAAAGTCCAGGAATACCGCGTGGCGCTGCTGCCTTCCGGCGCGTACCAGCTCATCAAGCGTGGCCACACCGTGATCGTCGAGCGCGGTGCGGGCGCGGGCGCGGGCTATCCTGATGCGCAATACGAACAGGCGGGCGCGAAACTCGTGGACACGCACGCGGAGGTGTTTGCACAGGCCGATCTGATCGTAAAGGTCAAAGAGCCGCTGCCGACTGAATTCAGTTTGATCCGGCCGGGCCAATTACTTTTCACGTATCTGCATCTGGCAGCGAGCAAACCGCTCACGGAGGCGCTCGTCAAATCCAACGGCACATGCATCGCGTATGAGACCATCGAGGTGAATCGCCGGCTGCCGTTGCTCGAGCCGATGAGCGAAATCGCCGGGCGCATGAGCGTGCTCGTGGGCGGTTATTTCCTGGCGAAACATTTTGGCGGGAGCGGCGTGCTGCTTGGCGGCGTGCCGGGCGTGTTGCCGGGCAAGGTCGTCGTACTCGGCGGCGGCGCGTCCGGCATCAACGCCGCGCGCATGGCGCAGGGGCTCGGCGCGGACGTGACGATTCTCGAAGTGGACCTCGAGCGGATGCGTTTCCTCGACATCACGTTGCACACCGCGCACACACTGTTTTCGAGCGAGGCGCACCTCATGGATTTGCTGCCGGATGTGGACTTGCTCATCGGCGCGGTGCTGGTGCCTGGCGCGAAAGCGCCCAAGCTCATCAATCGCGAGATGCTTCGCAAGATGCGCCCCGGCAGCGTGCTCGTGGACATTGCGATTGACCAGGGCGGTTGCGCTGAGACTTCACGCCCGACGACGCACGATCATCCCGTCTATGTCGAGGAAGGCGTGACGCACTATTGCGTGGCGAACATGCCCGGCGCCTACGCCCGAACGGCTACGCAGGCGCTCACGAACGTCACGTATCGCTACATCGAGACGCTGGCCGATCACGCGCTGGCCGAAGCTTGTCAGCGCCAGCCCGCGCTCGTGGGCGGCATCAACGTCATGGGCGGCAAGGTCACGCACAAAGCCGTTGCCGAAGCGCACGGGATGCATTACGAGGCGCCGAAGGTGTAAAGAGAAATAGCCAGCCAGCATCTGTTCGCCTCCGCACATCTGAATCAATCGCCCCCTTGAGCTTTCTACGTTCTAATCCTTGGCCGCTTTCCAGCGCAAACCGGACACCAAGAACCCCGTCGTATGCTCATTGCAACCGCATTCCATTCATGACCAAGAGCGCAGCACCACCGGAGACGTGACCTTTGATTCTCATATTTTTCCGTTAGGCACACCCCGCCACGCTTCGCGGCTGCAGCTTTCATGTCCTTGATCGAAAGAGCAAACAGCCGCGCGAGCTTTTTCTTGCCACACTTTGGACACCAATGCCCGGCCGCAACATGGTTTGCTTGAGCTGTCCATTCGTGTCCTTTTGTGCATCGCCAACGCAACCGTGACTTCGAGTTTTTGTATTCGGCAGACAAGCATTCCCCTCCCCGTGAAGCCGCGTACCGGCGCATATCTTCGATTGTGCGAGCTCTCTTCTTTGCTGCCCTTGCGTCTCCACATTTTCCACACCAAGCACCTGTTTTGACACTCCCCGGAACAGCTTCCCATTCGTGACCCTCTGAACAACGCCAACGAAGTTTGGTGTTGTTGTTGATATAGAAATCCGAAACGCACCAACCGCCCCGCGCAGCTGCCAGTTGCTTCATCATCTCTATCTTTTTGAGCGACCAAACTTGCAGATCGGATATTTTCGCTTGCTGACGATTTCGAATCAACTCAGGTCGCGCTGTAAGCTCTATGATTTTCCGCGTGAGATACGATTGTAACCTCGAGTATGGCACATCGCTGGGTATCTCCATCAGAAGCACATTGTTTGCTTTGCAAAGCTGCCGTTTGAGTGCGTCCATTCTTCTTCGTTTGGCAAAACTCGCTTTTGTCCCGTGAAAATGAGGGATGAACTTGAAGTGCTGCCGACCTTGGTATTCAAAAGCGAGACCCAACTTTTGTGAGTAGCCATCAAGCTCCATTCCACGCCCGCTCTTGAGCTTAAGCCATGACGGGCGCTCTTTTGGGAAACCTTCTCCTGTGACATGTTCAATTAGCGCACGGCAGATTCGCTCGGAGACACCGGCGGAACAGATCGGACACCAGTGACCCTTTTGGACAGTAGATGGTCTTGCCTCCCATTCGTGACCTTCAGCGCAACGCCAACGCACTAAAGTCGCGATGTTCTTGTACCGAGTTGCGAGGCATGATCCTCCGAATCTCTTGGCAAAATTCCGAATTCGATCGAGGGCTTCAGCTCTTGTTTCCTCGGAAATATGGCTGCTAGGAAGCGGGCGACCTCGCAACCTCTCTGCATTACGTTTTATCGCACAAAGTCGGCACCATGTCCCACGCTTCACGCAATCGGGTGCTGCCTTCCAAATGTGTCCTTCAGAACACGACCAGCGAAGGGGCGTTCTTGCATCCACATATTGTTTTGAAAGGAGAAGTCCGCCTCGTGATTTGGCGAGATCAGTCAAAAGTCTTAGTTGAGCTGGTTTTGATAATCTGCCCGCGCAAATCGGGCACCAACTGCCTTTGTTCTTCCCGTAGCTCAATACGCTCGACGCCACAGCATTCCACTCATGCCCATGCTTACAACGCCAGCGAAGTGGGGTGAGATTGTTCTTGTAGGTTTCCGACAGGCATTCGCCACCTCTCTCGGCGGCGACTTTGTGCATCATTTCTATCGCATGAGCTTTTTGTCGACCTTGTCGTTCATTCTCGCAAATCATGCACCAGTGATTGCGAATGACATTCTGCGGAATCGCTTCCCATTCGTGGCCCTTTGCACAACGCCAGCGCAGTTTGGTCGTAGTATTGGTGTAACGCCCTGATAAACACTCGCCGCCGAGGCTGATGGCCAACTGCCTCATTTCTTTCAACCGACGCAGGCGATCTTGCTCGGTGTAGATCATCGGGTTGAGGTTAGTGGGCTTTGAAAGGTCGCAATTGTCTGATGTGCTCCACGCCATTCCTGTCGCATCTTCCGAGGCTGGCAAGCTTGCAGAATGGCATCTGTTCCCCCATCCTGCGCCAACCTCAACGCGACGCATGGCCGAAATTACACCAACCTCCCGCAGCCCGTGGGCGTGGGTGCCGTCGCTGTATCTCATCCAGGGATTGCCGTTCGCGGTCGTCAATTCCGTCTCAGTCATCGTCTATAAAAGCCTCGGCGTGTCGAATGCCGACATCGCGTTTTACACCGCGTGGCTGTATCTGCCGTGGGTCATCAAGCCGCTGTGGAGTCCAGTGGTGGACATCCTGCGCACGCGCCGCTGGTGGATCTGGACGATGCAACTCCTGATGGGCGCGGGCTTCGCCGGCGTTGGCCTCACCCTGCCGCTCGACATTTTCTTCCAAGCCTCGCTGGTGCTGTTCTATCTCGTCGCCTTCGGCTCCGCCACGCACGACATCGCCGCGGACGGTTACTACTTGCTGGCCACGACGGAAAAGGAACAGGCATTTTACGTCGGCATCCGCAGCACGTTCTTCCGCGTCGCGAACATCTTTGGTCAAGGTCTACTGGTGATTCTCGCGGGCTATCTGCAAAGCACGACGGGGCTGCCGAAGGTGATGGTCAACGTGGTAGCGAAGCCCGGCGCGGCGTTGGTGCAAAGTTTGACTTTGGACCAGGCCATGTCCTTTCGCTCTGAACCTGCTGGCAGTAGCCGCCGACGTGAGGAGGCGGAAACGAGCATGCTGCAGACAAGTCCGCCTCCTTACGAGTCACAATCGTCCTTGCGCGTGGTAGTGAATTCTTCCCGCGTGGAAGTCAGTCCCGAGCCACGCGCGAAAACTGATGCCACCGCGCTTCTGACACAAACGAGGCAAGCCAATCTTACCAACGGCTTTACACGTTTGCGGCGGCAGACTTCCTCAGCCAAGAAGGATTCCGAACCTGGCTGGTGGACCAAATCTATTTCGACACCGCTCGCGGATTTTTTACGGCAGCATTTTGGGCCAGAGGAAAAGGCCAAGTCCGACGTCACGGGAAACCTCGGCATTGTTGCAATTCAACTTTCACAACCACCCGGCAAAGAAATTGTTGTCACGCCAGCGTTTATGTCCGGCGACAAGAGCATCTCGCTTGCAGAAGGATCGCGACTTGTATTCGACGATTCCAACTGGAACAAGCCGGCGCTCGCAGTCTTTCAACTCGATCCCAAACTCAGATCCGCCACGAGCGCCACGTTTGCGATTCGTTCCGGCAATATCGCCTTCTCCTGGACGATTACTTTTCTGGTCGTCACTGCTCTGATGGCGCTGTTTGGGCTCTGGCATAAGTTCATCCTGCCGCGCCCAGTTAAGGACATTCCTGGCGACGCGCAGAACATCGGCGCGTTCATCAAGGAGTTCTTCAAGACGTTCGGCTCGTTCTTCGCCAAGGAGCGCATTGGCGTGTTGCTCGCGTTCCTGCTGCTCTATCGCTTTGGTGAATCCCAATTGATGAAGATGGTCGTGCCGTTCCTGCTCGACGCGCGCGAAGTGGGCGGGCTCGGGCTCACGACCGGCCAGGTCGGCTGGGTGTATGGCACGATGGGCATCATCGGACTGACGTGCGGGGGGTTGCTAGGTGGTTTTGTGGCATCGCGGCACGGACTCAAAGCCTGGCTGTGGGCAATGGTTGCCATCATCCACGTTCCGGACGCGATCTTCATCTACCTCGCCTACGCGCAGCCGGACAGTCTCGCGATCATCACCGCGTGCGTGGCGCTGGAGCAATTCGGCTACGGCTTCGGCTTCACGGCTTACATGCTCTACATGATTTACATCGCGCGGGGCAAACATTCGACCGCGCATTACGCCATCTGCACCGGGTTCATGGCCCTGGGCATGATGCTGCCGGGCATGTGGAGCGGTTGGTTGCAAGAGGTTATCGGCTACCAGCATTTCTTCGTGTGGGTGATTCTGGCCACGATTCCCAGCTTCCTCGTCGTGTTGTTGATTCCGTTGGACCGGGAGTTTGGGAAGAAGGCGAGTTAGCTCGGGACTGCGGTCGTGAGAGCGCGGCACTTCACGCGCCAAGAGTCAACCGCGTTCTGACGAACGCAGCCACGCCAAAGGGAACGGAATCGAGGCTTGGCACAAGCCATGATTATTTTTACGGTGAACACGTGATCCGGGCTTTGCGATTCGTGGGCGTGCTGGTGGCCGGCCTTTGGCTGGGGGCGCTGGCGTTTCACACGTTCGTGGTGGGGCCGGCGCTCAATTCTGGCGTGGCGCAAAGTCTCTATGGGGCGAAGTTTTTCCCCTACGTCTCGGTCGCCACGGCGCAGATTCTCACGACCTGGTATTTTTATCTCGGCTCGGTCTGCGCATTTCTCGCGCTGGCGCATCTATTCTTGGAAAACCTGTATGTTGGTCGGGGAGTCAGCCGGCGCTGGCTGGCGTTGCTGCTCACATTGTTTGCGCTGAATCTGCTGGGAAATTCCTGGCTGAACCCCGAGCTGGTCCGGCTGAATCAGGTCCAACACAAACTCGACGCCACGCCGGCCGCCCGGGGTGCGGCGGCAAAGTCGTTTGGCATTTGGCACGGGGTGTTTCAGGCCCTGAACGTCTTCATGCTGGTCGGGGTGACGGCCCTGTTGTGGCGCACCAGCAATCCCACCGATACGCCCCGTTACGTAAGTTCCGGAAAATTCCGAGGTTGACAAAGTTCGGACTCGGGAAAACTTATACGGTAGCGCGTGAATCAGCGCGGGTTTGTAACTAAGGCCAACCTATGATCTCAAACGAACGTCCTTCGCCTTACGGTCAGCAGCGGCATTTCGGCGCGCCCAAGCCGCCGGTCAATGAAGACACGCTCAAATCGGACAAGGTCCAGATTGAGCGCAAAACGTTCGTCTTCACCCTGAAGGAAAACCCACGCGGCCGCTTCCTGCGCATCACCGAGGATGTCGGCGGGCGGCGCGATACCATCATCATCCCCTCGACCGGCTTGGAAGATTTCAAGAAACTCGTCGACGAAATGGTGAAAGCGTCAGCGGAAATGCCGCCGAAGCAGGGGTAGAGTAGCCACGCCACAGGTTTCTTCCCTTGGCAGTAACCAAGCAAGACAAACGTAGTGCGTCGATATCAATCGGCATTATTTGCCTCGGGGCAATTGCCGCAGTGGTGGCCTACGCTAAGTGGGGATTGGTGGGCGGAGCAATTGCTTCCGGCCTGACACTTGGCCTGGTGCTCGGCCTTGTTGCCTGGTTGATTTGCTTTTACCGCTGTCCAACTTGCGGCCGGGAACTACGAACCGATGAACCAGATTCCTTTGCCACCTTCTGTATCCGACATCATTGCCCGAAGTGCCAAGTGACGTGGGAATCTGGAATTGAAATCAATTCAGCCCACGACATGTAGTCAGCGGTTACTCGCCTGATTTCTTCTCGCGCGGTTTCCGCGGCTTCACCACCGGCGCGTCGCCCCAGAGGCTTTCGAGATCGTAGCGCTCGCGCACTTCCGTGTGCATCACGTGCACGAGCACATCAAAGTAGTCCAGCACCACCCAGCCGCCCGTCGGCGAACCGTCCACCACCCGCGGCCGCAATTCATGGTCGTTACGAAGACCGTCCGTGATCGAGTCCACAATGGCGCGCACGTGCGGCTGGCTCGACCCGGAGGCGAGCACAAAAAAATCCGTCACGGACGACAGCTTTCGCACGTCCAGGACTAGGAGATCTTCCGCCTTTTTGTTGTCCGCCAATTCGCGGCAGAGCAGCGCCAGTTTCTTTGAATCCATATTTGCGGTGGCAAATTAACCACGAAATCCGGCCAATTGACACGAAGAAATTGCAGCCAGGCACTTGCGGGCTTCAATCACGGTAAAGCCCGAGCTTGGCAATGGCCTCGGCCACGGCGGGCGGAACCAGATTTCGGATCGGCTGATCTGCCCTTATCCGCGCCCGAATCTGGGACGAAGAAACGCTGAACGGAAAGCCAGTTAACACGTGGCCCTGAAATGGAGCGGGAAAAAGTGGTGGGGGATCACCCGGTCGGGGAATCGCGACGAAGGTGGCGAGCCGGGCGAGTTCCACCGCCTCTCGCCATTCGTTGAGCTTTGCCACGTTGTCCGCCCCGACGAGGTAGAACAACTCTGCGCCCGGAAAGCGCCGGGCGTAATCGCGGACGGTCTCAATGGTGTAGGAAGTGCCTTGCCGGTGCAGTTCCTGTTCATCCACTTCACAGCAAGTCTCGCCGGCCAGCGCAAGCCGGATAAGCGCGGCGCGATGCGCGTCGAGGGCGGGCTGGCGATCGGGCTTGAAGGGGGAGCGGGCGGCGGGAATGAAGAATAGCCGGTCGAGCTGGAGTTCCTCGAAGGCCGCCTGTGCCATGAGCAGATGCCCGCAATGAATCGGATCAAACGAGCCGCCGAACAGACCGAAGCGTCTAGCTGAGAGGCTGGTATTGTTATTCACGGTTGGCTGGATGCCCATGTGAACTTCGGAGAAACCGCAAACCGGCGCAATAGATTCCCGAGGAACAAAACAAAAAGCTGACGGGCCCGAACGGGAACCAGAAAACAGCAACGCCGATGTAACATGCTACGTCGATCCAATCCTCTCCTTGGTAGGCGACGTGAAGCATCCGAGCATCCATGCAGGAAAAGCAGAGCAGGCCTCCGTAAAAGCACGCGGCGGCTGCGCCGACGATTGATACGAGAGCTAGTATGATGCTATGCCACCAACTAACTACCATCAAGCCGCCCTGAGGGTTAACTCTCCAGCCCCTCATTTGCCAGAGCTCGAGTCGTCGCATTGGAGTATTTTGGTTGTTACTCACAAGTGGACTTTTCCCTCGACTGACCTAAGTGCGGTGACTCGCTTACGCAGTCGCCGCCACCGGCACAGCACCCGGGGGTGTCCTTCCGTTGCCTGATTCCGCTGCCGGCGTCGGATGATAGTGCTCCAGTTCCTCGCCTTTGCGGACAAGACGGGCACTGTTGAAAATCACGATCAGCGAACCCACGTTGTGCAAGATGGCCGCGATGATCGGGTTTTTGAGATAACCGATCGCCGCCGCACTCAGGCCGAGCACGATGAATAGCACACCGAAGAGGAAGTTCTGGTTGATGACCGCACGCGTGCTGCGCGACAGTTTCACGAGGAATGGCAGCCGGCGCAGGTCGTTATTCATGAGCGCGATCGTGGCGCTGTGGATGGCCACTTCGCTGCCCGCCGCGCCCATCGCAATGCCGATGTCGCCCGCGGCGAGTGCCGGCGCGTCGTTCACGCCGTCGCCGATGACTGCGACCTTGTAGCCCTTCGCCTTCACGGCGCGGACAAATTCCACTTTGTTCTGCGGCAGGCAATCGCCCTTGGCTTCCTCACAACCGATCTCCGCCGCCACGCGCGTGGCCACGGGTTGACGATCGCCGCTGACCATCGCGATGCGCCGCACGCCGGCTTCCTTCAGTTCGGCGAGTGCTTCCTTGGCTTCGGCGCGGGTCTTGTCCTGCAATCCGACCCAGCCGATGCATTTGCCGTTGCGCGCGACGAAGATCAAACTCCAGCCCTCGGTCTCGTTCAAATCCACGGATGATTCAAAGCCGCTGTCCACGCCGTTGTCCTTGAGCCACTGGGCGCGGCCCACGAGCACCGTTGCGCCGCTCACATCGGCTTTCACACCGCGGCCGGCAGTCTCGGTAAAATCCTTTGGCTCGACGAGCGGCACACCAGCCTCGCCCGCGATGTTGGCCAGCGCCTTGGCCGTCGGATGATTGGAATACTTTTCCGCCGAAGCCGCGATGCGCAGCAGTTCCGCAGGCTTGGTGTCGCCAATCGGCGCCAGCCGGCTGACGGCGAGTTCGCCCGTGGTGAGCGTGCCGGTCTTGTCGAACACAAATGCGTTGATCTTCGCCGCCAGTTCGATGTCGGCGACGTTCTTGATCAGGATGCCGAGGCGCGCGGCGGCGGAAAGCGCGGCAACCATCGCCGTGGGCGTCGCGAGAATAAACGCGCACGGGCAGGAAACCACGAGGACGGAGATCACACGGTTCAAGTCGTGCGTGAACGCCCAGACCAGCGCCCCAATAACCAGCACCAGCGGCGTGTAAAAGCCCATGTATTGATCCACGATCTTCATGATCGGGAGCTTGGTCTTCTCGGCGGCCAGGATGAGTTCGCGCACGCGGCCCAACGTCGTGTCGGTGCCAGCGCGACTGACTTTGATTTCGAGCACACCGGTGAGATTCTGCGTGCCGGCGAACACTTCATCGCCGGGTTTCTTATCCACTGGCAACGATTCTCCGGTGATGGTGGCTTGGTTGAATGAACCCTGACCGTTCACGATTACGCCGTCAGCCGCGACGTTGTCACCGGGGCGGATGCGGATCACGTCGCCCACGGCCAGCTGACTCGCAGGAACTTCTTCCTCGGCCTTGTCCGACTTGATGCGCCGCGCCTTGGTGGGAGTGAGCTTGATCAACGATTCGATGGAAGCGCGCGCGCCTTCGGCGGTGCGGGTCTCGATGATCTCACCCATCAACATGAAGAACGCCACCACCCCCGCCGTTTTGTAGTCGCCGGTGGCAAACGCCGCCAGCACGGCAATGGCTACGAGTTCGTTGATCGTGAGCCGGCCGTATCGCAGGTCTCTGATGGCGATCATCACGATGGGTGCGCCCAAAATGATCGCGCCAATCATCGCGCTGGTATCGGCGATGGTGTGAGCGGACTGGATGAACCAGTCCACGAAGTAGGCGTTTACGACGAAGACGACGCCGATGAGCGTCTGCCAGAGGCGGACGGGCGCGTGCTCGTGGCCGCAACCGCATTCGGGGCCGTGTTCGTGTTGATGATGTTCGGCGTGACTATGGACTTGCATGACAAATATGTTTTACTGCTCCGTCTTCGGCTTGAGCGGCTCGCGGTTCAATTGTAGCCGCAATTCGCGCGACTTGCCATCGACGCGATCGGGCAGGTAGATCCGGTCGTTAACGTTCGTCAACACGCGGCCCATGACTTTGACCAGTTCCTGTTGGCGGTAGAGGTCCGGGTTGCGTTCGTAATTGGGCCGCAGGGCACGGAAACGTTCCACATCCGCCGCGAGGGTGTCGAGGCGGGCTTTGCGACCGGTCTCGGCGAGGTTGACGATATTCGTCGCGCCCGATTCCGCGCGGGTCAGGGTCTGGTTCTCGAAACTGCGTGCTTCATTCAACACCTTACTGCGGTTCTGACCGGCAGTGATGACGGCGTCGAAGATCATTTTCAACTGCCGCGGCGACTTGCTCTCGACGTCGCATTGTTCCACGAGCACGCCCAGCTTTTGGGCGGTCACTAATTGCTCGAAGCGGCGGGTGACAGCGTCCTTGAAGCCCACGACGTCGCGGGTGAGGATTTCGTCCACCGTAAACCGCGCTGCCGCATACAAGAGGGCATTGTTGAGTGCGTTTTGCACCGCGTTCGATCCGCTCGTGAAGCCGAACACGTATTGGATCGGATCTGCAATGCGGTAACGCAGCGTCGCCCGGCTGTGAACGATGTTGCCGTCGGCGGTGAGTGCATAACCATCGATGGCGGGATTCAGCGAGGGACCAGGCGGTGGCTCATTCCCGGCTGCTTCCATTGCGTCCGTTGTGGCATACCATCCCACCGTGCTTCGCACTTTTTGAATTTCCGTGATCGGCACTTTCTCGACTTCGTCGATGGGATACGGCCAGGCCCAGTGCAGGCCGGCGCTTAATAGCATCTTGTCGCCGTCGCCTACCGGTTTGCCGAATCGCAACACGATGGCCTTTTCCTGCGGACCAACGGTGAAGAAGCCGGAGAAGATGAACACCGCCAGCAGCGCGAACATGACGAACTTGACGATGACAAAGCTGCCGCGCAAGGCCTCGGTGAGCGCCTGGGAGCCGGTGTCCATGCCCGGACTCGACGCCGGCGTCGGCTGGTCGTGATGATGACCGTGGCCGTGATCGTGATCGTGAGGATGGTCGTGGCTCATACCGGTCACTTGCTGGGACGGTTGGTGGCGAAGCCCTGAAATAAATCAAACGGCGGCGTGCGCTGATCGAAGATGAGCGTGGATTTCTCTTTGAGGGACTGCTCGATGGCCTTCAGGCGGAGATCAAAATTCGCGAGGCCCGGATTGAGTTCAAAGACCGGCAGCAATTCAGCCGCCTTGGCTTCGCCTTCGCCACGGATGCGGATGGCCTGGCTTTCGGCTTCGCTGGTGATGCGGGCAGCCTCGCGTTCGGCTGCGGATCGAATCTTTTGCGCTTCGGCTTCACCTTCGAATTGCGATTTGCTGACCAGCACGGCGCGCTCGGAAGTCATGCGCTCGAAGACCGCTTGGGTTACGCTGTCTGGCAGGCCCAATTTCTTGATCCCGAGGAATTCCACGACGAGGCCGCAGTTGTTGGCCGCGAGCTGCGCCTGGACCTGCGCCTTGATCTCGTTTTCAATGGCGTCGAACTTCAACTGATTGGGATCCGCGTTCACGAAATCCCCGAGGCTGTGTTTGCCCACCACGGCGCTCTTGGCGCTGCGGAGGATGCCTTCCAGCATGCGTTCCGCGGCACTCACCGAGCCGCCGGCGAACTTCGGGAAGAACAGCTTCGCGTCGCTGATGCGCCAGCCCACATAGACCATCGTGAGGAGGTTGTTGTTATCCGACGTGAGGTCTTCGGTGAACTTGTCTTCAAAAGTCTGGATGCGCTGGTCGAACTTCACCTGCTTCTGGATTGGCCAAGGAAGTTTCCAATAGAAACCAGGTTGATCAATGTTGCGGGTGGGCTTGCCAAAAGTGGTCACCACGGCGACCTCGGTCTGGCGCACTTGGAAGCTGAAAAGCAGCAGGCCGAAGATGACGACCAGCACGCCGCCGATGACGAAGGTTAACAGATTGCGTTTCATGAGTGATTATCTTCTTGGAGGAGCAGGTACGGTCAGGCTGCCGTAATCCCGCAGCACGGAGTCTTTGAGATCAAATTCGATGACATCTTCGGTGTTCGTAGTGAGAAGGACGTACATGCGCGCGCCCTCGGTGGCGCGGGCAAAGGTCTGGAAATACGCGCGCTGCAGATAAACCGACGGCGCGGCGTTGAAGGCGGGAAGCTGGTTGGTGAACGCCGCGGCGCGGGCGACGGCGGTGACTTCCAGCCGCTGGCGCTCGGCCTCGGCTGTGTTCACGGTGGTGAACGCGCGGGCGCCTGCGAACGCATTCGTGCTGATGGCCTCGGCCTGGGCGGCAAGAATCTTCGCTTTCTTCTTCTGGGTCTCCGCCACGACCTTCGTGTATTCCGGCGCGACCTTTACCGGTGGATGAATGCCCTGCAAACCGACGAACAAAATCCGCGCGCCGAGCTTGTGCGCGTCGGTCGCGGCCTGAATCCGGTCGCGCAACCGGGCGCCCGCTTCGAGACGGCCGTGCGACATGATTTCGTTCAAGTCGGCGCTGACCAACTGCCGGACGACTTCGCGGCTGGCGATCTGCTGGAGCAAATTCGAGGAATCTCGGTGATTGTAGGCCCAGGCAACGAGATTGGTGACTTGGAACTGAATGGGAATGTTGACCGTCAGCAAGCTGACAGGCGGCGCTTTGCGGTCGCCGGCCTTGGCTTCAACCGGGGAATGATCACGATTAGCCACCAGAAAGTTGTCCTCCTTGCCATGTCCAACCGCCCACAGGATGACCGGGGACGCATGCTCGTCCTTGTCGTCATCGGCGAAACCGACGGTGACGGTCTGAATCTGTTCAGTGCGATAGCGATAGACCCGCGAGATTGGCCAGGGACTCTTCAGGTGCAGGCCGGGCCCGAGAATTTCCTGGCCTTGAACGGGCCGACCAAAACGCTCCAACAACGCCTGTTCACCTGAATCCACCAGCACGAAGCAGCTGGAGAGCAGGAACACGCCAATTTGAACCAGCAGCAGGACCGTAAGGTTGCGCTCGAAGAACCGGTAGAACCACGTGTCCGAAACCTTGAAGCCGAACTGGTAATCGAGCACTTCCGCCGCCGTCGTGATGAGGCCTTCAGGTTGGCCCAGCATGCCGACGAGGCGGCTGTCGTAGAGCGGGCGGCCGATCTTGCCTTTGACGCGCGGGCGGTAGATTTCGAAGATCAGCGTGAACAACGTCTCGAGGGAAATCACGCCTAGCAGCACGCACAAGCCGCGGGCAATCTGGAGATCGGCTCGCGGAAAATCCACCGAAACGCCGGCAACGCCCAGCGCGGCGATCGCACACAGGAAGGCTGACAACAGCGTGTAACTCGCGCCTGGGCGGAGCAGGCGGTGATCCTCCAACCGGGCAATGGTGGCCGAGAAACGACCGAGGATGAACAGCATCAGGAAGCAAACGGCGAAGAACGCGGCCGTGATCATCCAGCGCGTGGGATTGACCGCCGCATCAGCCTTGGCGAGCCAGCGCCAGAGCAGGAGCGCGCCGCCCGCTTGCGCAATCAATAGGAGGAAGGTGAATGCCGGGACAAAATACTTTTCAAATTGCAGCCGTGCGCGCTGGGCGGGGAAGGTTTCACCCTTGCCTGCCTCGAACAGCGTGGCGCTGCCCTTGGCGCGGGCGAGTTCGTCGAGTTCCAGTTTTTCGAGGCGCTCGGATTCCTCAAGGCGCATCTGAAACCAGCTGATCAACGCCACCAGGGCGCCGAGGCCAGCGAAGAGGCTGGCCACCTGTCCGGCCAGCGAACCGGCGTAACGTGCCACTGCATACCCGCCGGCCGCCGCAAGCAGCAGCATCAGCAGGTTGATTATTCCGTATCGTTGTATGTTGCGTTCCATGCGAATCAAAGGCTGATAGTCGAAAACGAAAAGGGCACCTCAACGGGCCCGGTCGGCCGCATTTCTGATTTCTGCTTTCGAATGTCTGCTTTCAAGAGAGTTCCCGGTCTTCAAAAAATGTCACGGCCACGGCCAATGACGCCCCGATGTAACAGGCAGCGTAGCCCAGCGCCTTGCCGACGTAGCCCCAGTGGTACGTGGATTTGCCCGTGTCCAGCGCATCAGCAAGCCAGAATTGTTGCCAGTTGGGCATGATGCTGTAAAGGGCCTTGCCCCACCAGGCGCCGCGATCGGCTGCGCGCCCAAACAGGTAATCCGACATCAGGCCCACCAGGAAGAACGCCGAGCAGATTACCAACGTCGGGATCAGATCGAAGCGTGTCGAGCAGGCCAGCGCCAGCGCCGCCAGCATCCAGAGCGCGAATAGGATGAGAATACCTGCGGGCACCATGTCCCAGTCCACGTGCGCCGCTTCGTTCATGCTCTGTTTCTGTTCGGTGAACTGAAAGATGATGAAGGCAGCGAGGGTGACGGTGAGCAACAATGCAAATACGGCGTCGCTCACAAACGGCCGACGGAGGAAGAAATTGCTGAATCCGCCCAAGGCGTAGGCGACCACCACGCCGGTCACGAAGATGCCGAGGGCCGGCAGATCTGTACTGCCGTAAGCATCAAACACCATGCGGCTGGCAATCAACGCCGCCACGAGGTTTACGTAGGTCAGCAGCGTGAGCGCCCCCACCAATCCGGCGTATTTCGCCAGGAGAAACTGGGCCCGACCCACGGGCTTGGAGACCACGGCCAGCGCTGTACCGGTGCGAATTTCCCGGCCTAGCGAAGCCGACGCCGTCAGGACCGCCCCGAACAACCCGGTCAGGAACATGACGGCCAGCACGGAGTTTTTCACCAGCTTGGGTTCGTCCCCCAGCGCGAAGTAAAACGGGGTGGCGAGAAAGATTTCAAACACCGACGATGCCGTGACCAGCAACAGGAACACGGGCTGACGCACGAGTTCCATGAACGCGTTGCTCGCGATGTTGATGAATTGACGCATGTCCGGGTTTGCTGCCGCTACCGTCCAACAGGGTAAAAATCACAGTCCCGGATGTAAATGTTCATCGTGGCCGGGACCGGACCGTTACCGTCTCCACCGCTTCTGGCAGCGGAAGGACGCAAAGACTAGCGGGCCGCCCGCAGCAAGCAAACTGTGCGTTTGAGAGCACACCAGGGAAATGGCAAATGAGGCTGCGGGAACGCTGGGGCGGCGGGCGTCGTTATTTAGACTATTTGCTGAACTCCGAAATCAATGACCTGGCCACGAACGGGATGATCTCCTTTTCGCTGGCGTGCTCGGTGGTAAAGATTACCAGCACCAGTTTCGTGCCGTTGGCCAGTTCCACGTAAGCCGCGTCATGCCGCGTCTCGCTCGTCCAGCCCGCTTTCGACCAGAGCTTTGTTCCGGGGGGCACGGCGGCGCCGGTGTATTCGCGGGACTGACCTTCGGACTTGGGGTTGAACGGCTCGCGCTTGAGCAAGTCCATCATTTGCGCGCTGCGCGCGGGCGTCACGCTTCGGCCGGTGGCAATTTCAGTCAAAAGCCGTGCCGTGGCCTCGGTGGTGAGCCAGTTGCGATGATTGGGCTTGGACGCTTTCACTGACTGCATTTCACGACCGTAGGGGCCTTCGCACCACGGTTTGCGATTTATGTTGATGTTGGTGTAGCCAAGCGAAGTGAAGTAACGATTCACTGCGTTGCGCTTGTCATACCATTTCGCCAATTCGTCCGGTGACAACTCCGGTCCGCTGGTCGTGTCAGTAAGCGAATCCACGATCAGTCCCGTGGCTTCGTTGTAGGAGTCCACGATCATGTCGCGCATCGCCCGGCGCAGTTCCTCAGTTTCGGGAATCTTCCCGTCCTCGATCCACCGATGGGCCGCGGCAAGGTAAAACAACTTGATGACGCTGGCGGGATAAATCTGCTGGTCGCCGCGGTGACTGGCCCACTGTGGCTGATTCGCATCCCGCAAATCCACGAGCGTGATGGCGAGCTGTTCCGTGGTCAGTTTCGGCGTGGTGAATTTGGCGGTCGCCTCGCTCACAGCCCAGTCCACCAGCGTCTGCAAGTGCGGCGAACCTCTGAACGGAGCTGGTTCGTTGGTCTGGGCGGCAGCGGTTTGCACGAGGGCCACCAGTAGCACGGTTGCCCGGAAAAGGGGAGCGTGGATTGATAGATCCATAAATGGCAGTGCGGAAAGCGGGATTGAGCTGGTTCGGCCGCCACTTTGCGCTGCCTGTCGGGGCGGGGGCAACAGATTTTCGTCGGACCGAAGTTTTTCATTTCGTCCCCGCTGTTTCTCCGGCAAGTTGAGGGTGAACGATATGGGTAAACGCCGCGAGGCGCGCGAACGCGCCGTGCAATTTCTGTTTCAGCACGACCTGAACCCGCCGGAGGACATCGAGCGGGCGCTGAATGAATTCTGGGATACCCAGCGGGGGGCGGCCATCGCTGAGGACAAGGCCAAGGCCAACTGGGGCGAGCGCCCGGAACTGCCGCCGCCCACCACCGAGGAAGCCGAGACCCGGCTTTTTGCGGAACCGCTCATCCGCGGCACGCTGCAACATCGCGACGCGATCGATGAGCATATCAAGAAACACGTCAAGAATTGGGATTTTAACCGCATCGCCGCCGTGGACCGCAACATCATGCGGCTGGCCATCTTCGAAATGCTGCATCGCGAGGACATTCCCCCCGTGGTCAGCATCAACGAAGCGGTGGACATCGCGAAGAAATTCTCCACTCACGAAAGCGGCAAATTCGTCAATGGCATTCTGGACAAGGTGAAAGCCGAGCTGCTCCGGCCGGCAAGGATTGTGAAATGAAGTTCTGCCCGCCGCGCGCCGGGTCACTTGCTTAACCATGTTCGCCGATCTTCATCTGCATTCGTATTTCTCCGATGGAACTTATTCCCCGGAAGAAGTGGCCGAGAACGGCAAGCGTTTCAACCTCGCCGCCCTTGCGCTCACCGACCACGACACGGTGGAAGGTTGCGCCCGGATGGGCGCGGCCTGTGCCACCGCGGGCATTGAGTTCATCCCCGGCACCGAATTGACGGCCGAGCACGGCGGCAACGAGCTGCATTTGCTCGGTTACTTTCTCGACACGCAGAACGAGAACTTGCTGCGCGAGATTTCGCGTTTTCAGATCGTCCGCCAGAGTCGCATCACCGAAATGGTCGCGCGGTTGAATGAGCGCGGGCTGCCGTTGCAAGCCGAGGCGGTGTTCGCGCTGGCCAATTGCAAATCGCCGGGCCGCCCGCATGTGGCGCGTGCCCTGGTGCAGGCCGGTCTCTGTTCCTCGCTGGACGAAGCCTTCGAGCGCTTTTTGAAGAAAGGCCGGCCCGCCTGGGTGCCCAAAGCCAAGATGTCCGCCTTGGAAGCGATAGAGCTGGTTCACCAGGCTGGCGGGCTGGCTGTCATGGCGCACCCGGGACTCAACCGCACGGACGATATTATCCCTGCGCTCGTCAAAGCCGGGCTCGATGGCATCGAATGTTTTCACACTAAGCACACGACGCGGCTGGTAGAGCGGTATCTGGAAATTGCGGACCGCCATCGCCTGCTCGTAACCGGGGGCAGCGATTGCCACGGAATGAGCAAGGGCCAACCGCTCATTGGCACGGTCAAACTGCCTTATTCCCACGTGCGGCAGCTGAAGTCGATGGTCGAAAGCCGAAGGTCGAAAGCCACCGCCAGCCCCGCGACCCTCAGTTCTCAACCATAGACACGCGACTGTTTCATGGGACTCTTCGCCAAATTCAAGGCGGGCCTGGCCAAGACGCACGCCAAGCTCACGCACGAGCTCAAGCGCATCGTCACGCGTTCGCCCAAGCTCACAGCCGAATCACTGGAAGAGATCGAACACGCACTCATCGCTGCCGATCTGGGAATGGCCATGACCGCGCAGATCGTGGATGCCGTCAAGAAAGCCTACGAGAGCCAGGGCACTGCGGGACTCGATTACCTTGCCATTGCGCGGGCGGAAATTGAAAAGAGCTTGTCGGCGAACAAGGCGGAATTGATTAAAGTTGCCACTGGTCCAACGGTCGTTTCCATCGTTGGCGTGAACGGCACCGGCAAGACGACGACCAGCGCAAAGCTCGCCTACCTGATCCAATCGCAGAACAAGCTCGCGTTGCTAGCCGCATGCGACACGTTCCGCGCAGCAGCGATCGAGCAGCTCAAGCTCTGGGGCGCGCGCCTCAATGTCGAGGTCATCGCCGGTGCGTATGGAGCGGACGCCGCCGCCGTGGCCCACGATGCCGTCACCGCGGCACATGCGCGCAAGGCGGATTATCTTTTTATCGACACCGCGGGCCGCCTGCACACCAAGCACAATCTCATGCAGGAGCTGCATAAGCTGCATCGTGTCATCGGCAAGCAATTGGCTGGCGCCCCACATGAAGTCCTGCTCGTGCTCGATGGCAGCACCGGCATGAATGCGCTAAACCAGGCGCGCGAATTCAACAAAGCCGTCCCGCTTACGGGGCTAATCGTCACCAAACTCGACGGCACGAGCAAAGGCGGCATGGTGGTGGCGATCCAGAAGGAACTCGGGCTACCGATCAAGTTCGTGGGACTCGGCGAGCAGCCGGACGACCTGCAACCCTTCGACGCCAAACAATTCGCCCAGGCGTTGTTGGAGGAATGAGTTAGTTAAGGCGCGCAGTAGCGCCGCCGCACCCTGATCTTGAATTGGCAGGCCAAAATTGCCGCTTTTCCGTACCTTCGAGCACCTAACTAGAAAACCAGACTTCGAACGGATTATGGGGTGTTTACCTGCCTTAAGAACTTCCGGCGACGAGACTAAGTTTAAGCCAGAAACTTATGAAAATAATCTGTATGGCGATCATCACGGTGGCCGGATGTTTCAACGGCTGGGCGCAAGCGACACCCAGCATACCACCGCTCAATCAACCGGCGAATCCGCAGAACCGCGTGGCGCCGGCCACGCCGGGCACCAACGTAATCGGCGATGCCAGACAGAATAGATCGCTCACGAATTTAAATCCGAACCTGGCGAGCAATCTGCCCGCGTTTGCGTTGACCAATCGTTTCGGTGTGACCAACTCGTTAAGGGGATCCAATCGATTTGTCAATTTCAGCAACAGCAAGTTGTCCACGCTGGCTCCCGAGCACGTTAACACGGTAATACAGTTGCAAGCTTCTTTGGATTCGTTGCAACAAGCTTCGGCGAAGCTGCGCAACACTGCCAACGTTGCTCAGGCGATGGATCAAAGTCCCTATTTCCAACAGCAACTGGGGATCATTGCCGCCGAATTGAACGAATTGACCCAAGATGCGGTGCGGCCCTCCTCGAACATGGTGGGCCGGCTTTCGCGCAATCTGGCGCACGCGCTCGTGAGCGCTCAACTCTCGGAAGATCAGCAACTCGCTATATCCGCTGCTTTCCATCAGATCGCGAACAGCGGAACCCTGACGGAGGCGGAAGTTAATGAAAGCGTCGCGACGGTACAAGCCGCATTACTTTCCGCCGGTGCGCCGAAGACGGTAGTAGAACCGGTTGCCAGTGATTTGCGCGCGTTTGCGCTCGAAGTGCAGCCGAGACCCACGCAATAACTAGAACGGCGTCCAAACAAGCCCGGATTGCTTAGAGAATCCGTGATTGCAACTCTGCAACCGCGTTTCCGTCCGCGACTGAGTGTGTCGGCGTTATTGAGAATTCCACACCGCTAAAAGCATGAAGACGCGAAGCTTTAACTCCGCGTCTCCATCGTAAAACTGTAACAAGGATTAACTCGCTAGCGACTGCGCCCGCCGCCACCGCCGCCGCGGAAACCACCGCCACCCATAGATGGCCGCGCGGCACCGCCACCTGACATGCCGCCGCCGCTGCCGCGGAAGGAACTCGGGCTGCTCATGCTGCGGCTCGGCGCCGACATGGTTGGACGGCTGTAACTACCACCGGCACTCGGGCGCGCGCTGGCGTAGGAGTTACCACTGCGTTGGTAATTCATCGCGGGGCCGGCGGCGGAGCGGCTTGCCGGCTGGCTGCCAATACGAGTCAAGCTCGTCGTCGGACCAGTGGTGGTCGATCGGCTGATTGGCGCTACGGCGACCGGGCCTCGACTTGTGACCGACCGGGAAGCGACGGCTTGGTTATTGCCACTCCAAGTGCTGGTGGGTCGAGCTCCGGTGGCGCTGGCGCTGGCGAGCTGGGCGTTGTTGTTTTGGCCCGGGCTTGGTCGCGTTACAACGGTCCTCGGGTTAACGCCATCAGTCGAAGTTCCACTGAGACCCCGGTTCCGGCTGGCAGTGGCAGATGTGGCGACAGAGTCGCTGGTGCTGTTGCGTGCCGGGACTGACCGGTTTGCCTGACCTGCATCGGCCTGCTGGTTGTCCGCCTGCAGCGTCGGTGGCGTGTTTGCGTTCCGCCCAGCCGGTGTCGGTCGAGCCTGCCGCGTGCTTTGCGAACGCGCATCGCCACTAGCGGTGGTTTGGTTCAAGCCGGCAGTCGGGCGTCTGGTAGAAGCCAAGGCTGAGGATTGGCCGGCGACGTCGCCACCGCCTGAACGCGTCGCGGGCGTTCGGCCTGAATTAGCGTTGTCACCCGCGCCGTTGCGGCCGGCCGAATTGCCGTTGCGCGAATCCCAATTGTTCTTGTTGTTGTCACAATCATTCCAATGATTGTTGTTATCGTGGCAGTCGTTCCAATACCAGCCGCAAGAGTAGTATGGATAACCCCATCCCCATCCCCATCCCCAATAATACGGCCATGGGTTATACCACCAAGAGGAATAGGAGTACGAGTAATAGGGCCAGGGATCCGCGTAATAATAGCTCGTATTACCCGGCACGACATAAACTGTGGAAGGCGCAGTTTCCAAAGTCGCCGTGGTCGCTGGCGCTTCGATGTATTGCGGGGCGGCGGCAACTGGAGCAGGTGCAGTTGTCGCGGCCGGTGCGGCGGGCTGACTAGCGACCACTTGCTCCGGCTGGTGTGCGATCATCGTCGCCAAGACGCGGTCGGTGACCCCGGCCTCACGCAATTGAATGATTTCTCCCGCGGTCAGGTCGTAGCGCCGGTCGCTGTTTTGGATGAATGCGAGCGTGACGTCGTCACTCACCTTGGCGCGGGCGAGCTTAAGAATATCCTGGGCGCCACTGGAAAGCACGGGCCCATTTGCGGGTGGCAATGCGGTCCCCGTTCCGGTCATGGATGTTGCGTGAGCTGAGAGCGGTCCGGTCAAGTTCAGCACTGCTGCGACCGTCGCGCCCGCGACGCTCAACTTGGAAATCGTCTTGCGATTCATAACGAAACCTTTCTGGACATCACCATCTTCCCCGCATTCCCCGGGGACGTCAAGCCCGGCCCTGCATCGGGTCAACTGCTGAAGTGGCCCGCGAAATACACCGCATTGGACGTCAATCGGGTGCGGTTGATTCGAGCGATTTTAGGCCATTCACTGAGTCGCATGGCCAGGAGTGGGACCGCCTCGCTGGTTGTGGGGCCGGGTGGCTAATTGACCGCCAGAGCGTGTGGCGGACGGATCGGCACGTAGGCGTCAGCTTCCGCGTCGCGGCCGTTCGAGAACGCGAGGTAGAGAAACGCGAGGAGGTTGGTAACCGGGAGAATCAGCATTACGGCTGTGAAGAAGCCCTTGCCGCGCGCTTGAGTAATTTTCACGCACCAGATCACCTGACCGACGAGATTCAGAACCGGGACGAACATAGCCACAAACCACCATCCAGACATGCCCGCAGCGCGAAACATGGGGATCATCTGAAGGATCGGCAGCCACGCGAGTGCCCCTCCAGGGCGGCCCGCTTTCCGGCAGATTAGGCTGACACAAAGGCAGAAGAACCACCAAGCCAGCACCAGTCCGCCCAAGGCAATCCAGAGTTGTTGGCGGGTCATTTGCACCGGAGCGGCCTCCGATTGGAGTTTGCCAATCGCTCCCTTGGTCTGCGTCAACCAGGCAGGCTCGGGCTTCGGTGTTGGTGTGGCTTTTAGCATCACCACCGCTCCTGATGATTCAGCCGCCTCCGTTTGCACGGCGGCCTGCGATTGATCCAAGGCTGTCAGAGATTCCTTTTCCAATTCTGCCACTTTGATTACTGCGGTGCCGCGTTCGTGCGAAAAGCTAAGGTGGGTGTCGGTGCGGCTGAAGATCTTCACGTTCCGATATTCCCCGCTGACTGTGTTGAGCAGCGGAATGGAGATTTCGCCTAGCGCTGACGATCGTTCCAGACCGACCGCAAGCAACAACGCCACGAGCGACCAAATCTGGTTTGTGAGGGTTTTAGGGCTTTTCTTCATACATCGTCCTTGCGTCCGCAGGAAACGTCTTGGCCGGGCATCGCTACGCAGGAGACATGCCAGCCCGATTGAGGATGGGGCGACGCGGAAAATGCCCGGGGAAAGTCCGGGCCAACCCGGGGCCGACCGACTAGCCGCGAGTCAGTCGCAAGGCATGTCCAGAATCAGGGCAATCCCGGCACCCTTGCCAAAGGAGTGGGCGAGGTCGAAAAACTACCCGCATGATTCCAGCAATACCGGGCTGGCAGTGGTTCTGCTTGGCTCGTCGCCAGATAGCATTATGAAATTTACCATCGAAGTTGGCGAAGCCGAGAAGCACACCATTGATTTCAATTTCAACCAGTTGCTCGGCAAACTGGTCATCCAAGTCAACCGACAGCCGGTCAAACGCAGTCTCCGACCCATTAACGAGCCCGTGCGCGAAACGCATGTGATCGAACTCGGCGGCGTTGAGGACCTCACTGTCCGCATCGAGAAAGAACGCCGCCAACTGGTCGGCAGCAAGTGCCGGGTGTTCTTGAATGACCGGCTCTACAAATTCTACGAGGGCGTTTAGCGCCGGCGGAGATTTTTCCGTCGCAAGCCCGGCGCAGTTCATGATTAAATTGTGCCGGCATGATCCAGTATCTTGATCTGCTCCGGCACGTCATGGAGCACGGCAAATTTAAGAGCGACCGCACGGGCACGGGTACGTATTCCGTGTTTGGCGCCCAAGCGCGTTATCCGCTCGCCGACGGGTTTCCGCTGGTCACCACCAAAAAATGTCATCTCAAGTCCATCATCCACGAGTTGCTCTGGTTTTTGCGTGGCGATACAAACGTCAAGTACCTGAACGAACGCGGCGTCACCATCTGGGACGAATGGGCCGATGAAAACGGTGATCTTGGCCGCGTCTATGGCGCGCAATGGACGGACTGGCGCACCGGTGATGGGCGCTCAATCAACCAAATTGACGACGTCATTGCGCAAATTCAAAAGACTCCTGACAGCCGCCGGCTCATTGTGAGCGCATGGAATCCAGGCGAAATCCAGGGCATGGCGTTGCCGCCGTGTCACTCGCTGTTTCAATTCTACGTGCAGGAAGGAGAGCTAAGTTGCCAGCTTTACCAGCGCAGCGCGGATATTTTCCTCGGCGTGCCCTTCAACATTGCCAGCTATGCGTTACTCACGTTGATGGTCGCGCAGGTATGCGATCTCAAGCCCGGCGATTTTGTCCACACATTCGGGGATCTGCATCTCTATTCAAATCACATCGAGCAGGCGAAGCTGCAACTCACGCGCGAACCGCGTCCGTTGCCAACCATGAAACTTAATCCGGCCGTTAAGAACATCCACGACTTCCAGTTCGAAGATTTCGAGCTGGTGGGTTACGATCCGCATCCGGCCATCAAGGCGCCGGTGGCCGTGTAAGAACGATGAGCGCGGCGCAGTCAAAACAAGGCGACTGGCTTCGCCGGTATCGAGGCAAGCTGATCGGAGTGGTGCTCGCGCTGATTCTGTTGCCGGTTGCTGCGATGTATTGGGCCGACCAAGTTTGCAGTGCAGCAGCGGCGGGAAAGATCTTTCGAAACACCGCTGACGTTCCAGCAAACGACGTCGCGCTCGTTCTCGGTACGGGCAAGTTCACGCCCCGCGGTTACACGAATCTGCATTTCACTCAGCGCATCAAGGCAGCCGCCGAACTTTATCACGCGGGCAAGGTCCGCCATTTGATTGTCAGCGGCGATAATCATATCAAGAGCTACGACGAGCCCACTGATATGCTCTGGGCGCTGGCCGAAGCTGGCGTCCCGACCAATGCCATCACCTGCGACTACGCGGGCTTTCGCACGTTGGATTCGGTGGTCCGCGCCAACGCGGTCTTTGGATTGACCAACTTTACAATAGTGACGGAGGAATTTCACTGCCCGCGCGCGTTGTGGATCGCTCAGGCTCACGGATTGAAGGCCATCGCCTTTGCCGCGCCGGATTTGTCCTCTCGCCGTTGGACGGTGCGCGTAAAAACCCGGGAAGCGTTCGCGCGGGTGTTGTGCGGGCTCGACCTCTACGTCCTGCGCACCCAGCCAAAGTTTCCCGGGCCGTCCGAGCCGTTGGTGCTGACCGCGAGTAATCCATGAGTTCACCCGCCCGTCGGTCACAGTCCGATTCGTTGCGCCGGCCCGCGGCTAAGCCCCGGCTCTGGTTGCTCGATCCCACGGTTGATTTCCTGAATCACGGTTCGTTCGGCGCGTGCCCGAAGGCAGTGCTCGCGTTCCAACGGAAGATCCAAGACCGTCTCGAGCGCGAGCCGGTGGCCTTCTTCGTGGATGAGTGGGAACAACTCTGGGACGGCGCCCGCCGCGAACTGGGGCAGTTTCTGGGCGCGAAGGCGGACGATCTGGTTTTCGTTCCCAACGCCACCAGCGGCGTCAACGCCGTCCTGCGTTCCCTGAAGTTCAAGCGCGGCGATGAATTGCTCGTCACCGATTACGAATACAACGCCTGTCGTAACGTGCTGAACTACGTCGCGGAAATCTGGGGCGCGAAAGTCGTTGTCGTGCGGCTGCCATTTCCCGTGAAGTCGCCGGCGCAGATCGCCGAATTGATCCTGGCAAAGGTAACGCGGCGAACTCGGTTGGCCTTGTTCGATCACGTCACGAGTCAGACGGCTGTGATCATGCCGATGACGCAACTGGTCCGCGAATTGGAAGCACGGGACGTGGATACACTCGTGGACGGCGCGCATGCGCCGGGCATGATTGAACTCAACCTGCAAAAGCTGGGCGCGGCTTATTACACCGGCAATTGCCACAAGTGGCTTTGCGCTCCGAAGGGCGCGGCGTTTCTGCACGTGCGCAAGGACAAACAGAAACCTGTCCGGCCAACAATCATCAGCCATGGGGCAAACTCTGCCCGGACCGATCGATCGCGATTCCTGATTGAATTCGGCTGGATGGGTACGACGGACCCTTCAGCCTGTTTGAGCGTGGGTGAAGCATTGCGTTTCATGGCATCACTACTGCCGGGTGGTTGGAAGGCCGTTCGCGAGCGCAACCACGCGCTTACCCTCGCAGCGCGAGACGTGCTGTGCGAGGCGTTGAATGTTGAGCCGCCGTGTCCGGATGACATGCTTGGTTCGATGGCGGCCGTACCGATTCCAGATTTCCCGAAACGGGAACTGGCAAACCTGGCAAGAAATCCGGAGCCGCTGCGGGGCCGGTTGGTGCGCGAGTTTGGAATCGAAATTCCCTCGACACCCTGGCCCGCGCCGCCGAAACGGTTGCTGCGTATTTCGGCGCAACTCTACAACTCGTTGCCGCAATACGAACGGCTCGCTTCAGTCTTGAAAACCGTGTTCAAGCGTGGCCGCGGATGACTGGCGCGGCCAACGAGTCACGGGATGGCCTTGTAGTACCGCATTGGCAAGGTGGTGGCGTTTGCGTCAAGGAATTGGGCCTCTCGGAAATTATTGGTTACCGAGCCAAGCAGACTCCACGAACTCAGATTGGTGGAGCCAAACACTTGATGAACCGCCGGCGGGTCTGCGACCAGTGTGAAGCGGAATCCGGCGCCAGTGAGACCTTCGATGCCGGGCCGGTCCACCCGTAAGAACGGTCGTTCGCTGAAGTTGGCGATAATGGTCTTGGCGGCGCTCATTGTGATTGGCAGCGGATTCTGCGTGCCGCTGGCGTCACCGCTCCAACTGATGAAGCTCTGGCCGGAATCAGGAACGGCGGTCAACGTCACTCCCGAATTCAGCGCGTAGGCATTCGCCCGTGGACTGGCAGTGACGCGCCCGTTGCCATTGATGAGTAAGGTCAAAGCTGCCTGGCCAACCGGGGTGGCGCCGAAAACGGACGATACTGTCTGGGTGGGTGCGGAGATCGTGAAGTAGAGAGGATTCGTGTTGCCGCTGGCCGCGTTGCCCCAGGCCCCGAAATAATTGCCGGGATTGGGAATAGCGGTCAGGCGGACCGTTGTCCCTAAGGGATAAAAGCCTCCCGGAGGATCCAATTGCACCTGTCCGCCACCGACAGCGCTGGTGGCCAATGTCGTTCCAAATACAGCGTGAAGGGACTTGTCGTGCTCCATGGAAACCTGGATGGAGGGATTTGTTCCCGCGACATCGCCGAGCCAGTAGGCAAACGAGTAACCTGGTGCGGGGAGGGCCGTAACTGTCACGGTGTTGGTGCTCACGTAATTTCCGCCGGGTGGATTCAAGCTCACGCCGCCGCCAGCCGAGGCCGTCGCCGACAAGGTGTGATTGGCCAGCACCACGATGTTCACCGCATCGGCTTCTTCGGATTGGCCAAAGTCTGCGCTGTAACCGACCGCCCGCACCGTCGCACTCTGCAACACAGTGAACGGACCGGAATAGGGGGTGGACGCAAAGCTCGGCGTCGACCCGTCCAGCGTGTAGAACTTCGAGCCATTCGCGAACGCCGAGCGGACGTTCAACGTTGGCGGCGAAGGAAAGACGTAAGTGCCGTTGGTCAAGAGCTGGCTGCCGAGATAGAGTTGGACCTGCTTGACCCGCACCAACGCGGGCGCGCTGGTCACCACCCCGACCAGGTTGGTGGCGACCACCGTGTATGAGCCGGCGTTCGCCGAAGCGGCGCTGCCTACGTCGTAAGTGGTATTAGTTGCTCCAGGAATGGTGACGCCATTGAACTGCCAGGAATACTTTATGGGAAGCGTGCCGCTGGTGGTGACCGACAAACTGTAGGCATCTCCGAAAAACACGGTTGGCGACGGCGGGCTGATTAATGGTGCCGGCGCCTGGACTGGGGGATCACTTGCTAGCCGCGCCACGCCGCCATTCGCAAATCCAAGGAACCGGTTGCCCGATGGATCAACGATCATGTGGATAATCTCATAGGCGTCGTCGCGGCTCCAGACAAACTCGCCATTTACGTCGAACTTGGAAAGCTTGCCGGTAGGCCCACCTACGGGGCCGGGTCCGCGCGCACCCAAGTACACATTTGCCTGCGTATCCCTCGCCAATATCCAGGCAGGGATATCGGGCAGTTGTCGGGTCCAAATAACGGTGGATCCAGGTCCATATTTGTGCAACTTTCGTTCGAAATCGAGTGTTATTCTCCCCGTGTAGAAAATGTTTGCTGCATCATCAATTACCGGTCTTCCGTTGGTAAACCCGGCCGAGTATTGGTCCTGCTGCGGGCTGATGGCACTATAATTCCCCGCGAGGTCGATGCGTCCGGCCTGAACCCCAGTCCCGGTACCAAGGTTGCGATCGTAGCGAAAATACGAACAATTCGAGGACGTGAGTCCGCCGAAATTGATATGCTGTGATTGTGTTTCTGTCGGAACACGACTAATTTGCGTCTGCCACGAAATCGCGCCTGAGCCTTCGATCCGGGTTACAACTGTTTTCCAAGCACTCATAAAACCCACCAGTGCACGCCCGTCAGAATCTACCAGCAGATCCGTTACAATGAGGCCGTTGAAGGTCGTTGACGGAAACTGGACGGCCTGTAGGAGGCTCCCAGCGCTGTTGTATTTTGCCAGAAAACCACTCGACGTCCCAACCAGGGTTATGCCACCAAAGTTCTGCGTGCCTTCGAGGCTTCCGGCGAAGTAAAAGTTGCCCGCGGCATCCCGCTGGGCCACTCCGAGACGTGGACAGATAGCATTGGTTTCCAGCGGCACGCCGGCGCTACTGATTTTGATGACCGTTCCGGCAATCTGCGCGTAGGCGTTGGTTTGCGAGTCCACCGCAAACAGTTTGGCCCCCACATTGGTTGACCAAAGCAGCCCGGGCGCTTGGGCGCGCGCCGAATTCAGACCGATGACCAAAAACATCAGGCTGATGCCGATGAATAACCAGACGGTGATTGAACGTGATGACCGGGGACGCATCCCTGAACTAGGTTGGAGGAACGATGACGTATGCATGTTCGCCTTGGGTTTTGGAAACTGGCCCCTTTGCCAGAAACGCAATCAATTAGTAAGCCGCAGCGGTCAATTTGACAAGTGACAAACAGTGAGAGCTTTGCGGGGTTGTAAATTTGTCGCCAGTTGACGACAACCAGAGGTTTGGCGAGTCTCCCGCGGTTGAAATCATTCAAAGCCATCGCCGCCATGTCGGTCAACCGCGTGATTGGGTCCGGGAACAAAATACCCTGGCATCTGCCGGAAGATTTCAAATGGTTCAAAAAGATGACCACGGGCAACGTCGTCGTGATGGGACGCAAGACCTTTGAATCCATCGGCAAACCGCTACCGAATCGCGACACGATTGTGCTGAGTCGCGGTGGATTTGCTTATCCGGGCGTGCAAGTGGTGCGTGACCTGAATGAATTGACGGCGCTGGTGGGCGAGCGGGAAGTTTTCATTGCCGGCGGCGCGGAGATCTATCGGCAGGCGTTACCGAGGTGTTCCGACCTTTATCTGACGCTGATCAAACGCGAGGTTGTCGGCGATGCGTTTTTTCCGTCCTTCGAGGATGGATTCGAGTTGGTTGCAACCCTGCAGGACAACGATGATTTCAAAATCCTGCACTACCGGAATCGCACGCTGTGACTGTGGGCAGCATCCTCGCAACCTTGGCGCTGCTCAGTCTGGGCCTGACGCTCTGGCAATGGTTGGCCGCGAAGGATTTTCCTTTTGACCGTCGCGTGACGTTGGATTCGCCCACGCCGCCGGTGACGTTGCTTAAACCGCTGCATGGCGCGGATGATTACACCGAAGGCTGTCTTCAAAGTTGGTTCGCACAGGATTATCCCGGCCCGGTGCAGATTTTGTTCGGCGTCGCCCACGCGGACGATCCGGCCGCTTTGCTGGTGAACCAGTTGATGAAAAAATATCCGCAATGCGACGCGCAGCTCGTCGTTTGTTCGGAAACCCTCGGCGCGAATCCAAAAGTTTCCAAGCTCGCCCAGATGTTTGAGCGAGCCCGGCATGACATAATGGTGCTGAGCGACGCGGATGTTTTTGCGCCGGCGGCTTGCCTGCGAAATCTGGTCGCCCCGCTGGCGGACGCGAAGGTGGGCATCGTGAATTGTTTTTACCGGATGAAGCCACCCGCAACCGCGGCCATGCGCTGGGAAGCCGTGGCCGTGAATGCCGATTTCTGGAGCCAGGTGCTGCAGGCGCGCAGCCTGGGAACGCTCAAGTTCGCGTTGGGGGCGACCTTGGCGGTGCGTCGCGATGCGCTGCGTGATGTCGGTGGCTTCAATGCGCTGGTCGATTGCCTGGCGGACGATTACGAACTCGGCCGGCGCGTCGCGGCCGGCGGTCATCGCATCGAATTTTGTCCGGTGGTCAACGAATGCCGCGAATCGCCGCGGGGATGGCGCGCCACCTGGCGGCATCAACTACGCTGGGCGCGGACCATTCGCGTTTGTCAGCCCACGGCCTATTTCGCAAGCATTCTCAGCAACGCAACGCTTTGGCCGTTGGCGTGGTTGATGGTGCAACCGAGTACATGGGCGGCGAAATCCGTCGTGGCTCTGCTGATTGTCCGCGTGATTACCGCCGCTGATTTGATGAGGCGGTTGACGCAGCGCCCCGTCGATGTGGCGGATCTGCTGGTCGTGCCGCTCAAGGATCTACTGCAAGCCGCGCTCTGGGTCGGCGCGTTTGTCGGTAACTCGGTCGAATGGCGCGGTGAGAATTATCGCGTGCAGTCGGATGGTGGGTTGAGTCGAGGACGTGAAACGCGGCGACTCGATCGCGTCAACTAATGTTCCCGGCGCAGCCTGCCAGGCTCAAGAAACAGGGAGTTTTTCCCAAAAAGCGGCGGGCCATCGTGCCTTTCCCGCCTAGACTTCATCTTGACCGACTGCGCCCGGCGGTTAAGATGCGCGGTCTGTTATAACCTGAACTGAAATCGAACTATGGCAGTGAAAGTTGCAATCAATGGGTTCGGCCGCATTGGCCGCCTGGTCTTCCGGGCGCTGGTCGAACAGGGTCTCGTCGGCAAAGACATCGAAGTGGTCGCAGTGGGCGATATCGTTCCTGCGGACAATCTTGCTTACCTCGTCAAATACGACTCCATCCAGGGTCGCTTCAAGGGCGAAGTCAGTTCCAAGAAATCCGCCGCGGACAAACCCGAAGACGACGTGCTCATCGTCAACGGCAAGGAAATCAAGGTCGTCAGCGCCAAGTCGCCCGCGGAACTGCCGTGGAAAGCTCTCGGCGTGGAACTCGTGATCGAATCCACCGGTCTTTTCACCGACGTGGAAAAGGCACAGGGGCACATCACTGCCGGGGCGAAGAAGGTTATCATCTCAGCTCCAGCCAA
>Ga0315912_10000396_pt1 | contig 85855 bp, 77 predicted proteins | sample VfabasoilMG_FD_204469 | JGI IMG/M metagenome (GOLD analysis project Ga0315912, IMG submission 204469) | Garden soil microbial communities collected in Santa Monica, California, United States - V. faba soil | ecosystem: Environmental > Terrestrial > Soil > Garden | place: USA: California... | reverse complement strand
GCTCGGACAAGGTGACTCTCCAGCGCATTGCGGACTGTTTCATCGCGGGTCCGCTGAAGGATCGGCAGATGCGTCTCGTGGGGCGAACCGATCCACGCGGAGACGAAGAGTACAACTACATCCTAGGCCAGCGTCGCGCTGACAATGTGAAGGGTACGCTGCTGGGGTTCGGGATGCGCGGGGAACGAGTCTCCACGACTTCACGCGGTGAAAATGACGCGACCGGGATTGACGACAGCGGTTGGTCGACCGATCGCCGGGTCGACATGCTGCTCGGTAACCCGAACGAGCATGCCCAGAGTGGGTCATTCTGACCCACATCAACGCGACGAGCTGATCATGCACGAGTGTATGGAGTCGTTGCGGTTGAGCTGCTAAATCTGCCTTTCGGATCAGCGCGCTCACGTCGCCCTGAATCCCCCTCCGGGGCGCGCTGATCCGATTCTTATCCGAGGCCAGCTTCACCGCCGTCGCCCGCGGACGACGCGCCCGCTTCACCACCGAAGCCTGAGGTGCCCGCTTCGCTGGATCCGCCGGAGCCACCTGCGCCGGCTCCCGCGCCGCCGTTGCCGCCCGCGCCACCGCCAGACGAACCACCGCTTCCGCCGCTCCCAGCGGCACCAGCGCTGCCCGCAGTGCCACTGGTTCCGACCGCGCCGCTTCCTCCGGTTGCAGGGCTTCCGGCGGTTCCACCTTTCCCGCCTTTTCCGGCGCTTCCGCCTTTTCCGCCCGTACCTCCCGAAGCCGTAGGATCTCCGGCCGCGCCGGCCATCCCAGCTTCGCCCCCACCGTCCATGCCGCCGTCATTTCCAGCGGTGCCCGCGCCCGCGCGCCCACCGGTGCCACCGCGTCCGGCGGCTCCGGAAGTTCCGGCACTGCCCGCCTTGGCGACTGTCGTCCCTCTGAAGTCGCTGTCCCCGCAACCCGGGGCGCTGGCCCACGCGACCAAACTCGTCAGAAGGATACCTGGACCAAAGCTAGTCTTAGTTTTCATTCGTTCTCGCTCAGCAATCTCCCACCCAACCGCGCGCATCCTGAGCACGATGCGTGCCAGTCTTGGTGGTGCTGGTCGACGCACTGGGTGCGCGCAGGCGACCGCCTTCCGGCTCCGCGCCCGCCTACTGCCCTGCCCGCAGCGGGGCCTTCTCGTGCGCGGTGCTCGCTCGCGAGGTCTGCCCGACGCGAAGCGCCCCACGCATCAGCCACGAGTCTCAGCAAGTGGTGCAATACGCTCGAGATGCGCTACTTTTCCTGCATGGCGGCACTGCGAGCCCACGTTCGAAACGGTCGCGTCGTTTTCGATGAGCCGGTGGACTTGCCCGACGGGACGACGCTCGAGGTTGACCTTCGTGCGGTTGATGGGGATGACGGCATTCCCCCCGACGAGCGGAAGCAAGTGCTGCGGGCGATCGACGAAGGGCTAGCCGCAGCGCGACGCGGCGAACACGTTGATGCAGAAGAGTTCGTGAACGAACTCCTCGCCGAACCGTGAATCCCAGCCGGCCATCGCCAGTTCTGGCCGACCCTGTTAATCTCCAGGGTCATGTCCAAGAAGGTCGTCTGGATCTTGGGGTCGGGCTTCAGCAAGAGCTTGGGTGGACCACTGCTGAAGGACCTGCTTTCCCACAGGGGCCGGGCATACCAGCACGCCAAGTTCCCCAACGTTCCAGGCTACCCCATCTACCGAACCTACTGGACGCATCTCAAAGACGCTTCCGAAAGCTCCGGCAATCCGATCTATTGGGACCACGCCGAGGAATTCCTCGAGTTCGCGGACTCTGCGGCCCAGGCCGGAAGCCCTCGTCAGGGAATATTGAGAGAAGCAGTCCTCCGGGGCGGAGATGCTTCTAACCACGACCTGCAGGCCTTCGCGAGGAAAGCGGTTCGATGTGTTGCGGCGGAATGCTTGTTCACGACCCACGCAGACCCCAAGACAGAGGCGTGGCGGCCATACATTCGCTGGGCTAGCGAGGACGTCGGTTCAGAGGACACCATCGTCACCTTCAACTACGACATGGTTCTGGAGACGCTGGGCGCTGCCGACGAGAACGTGGTTTTCCGAGAGGCTAGCGTCATCAAGCCGAACGCTCCCGCCTCCGGCTCGTACCACGGTGTGCCGATCTACAAGCTCCACGGAAGCGTCGGGTGGAGCAAATTTGGGAGCACGCTAGGGTACGCCACGACCTCCGAACAAGCTGCGGAACAGATCGAGGGTGGAGATATCTGGATAGCAACGCCTGGTAGCGGCAAAGTCCTATTGCAGGAGGGGGAGCTGCAGTCTCTGTGGAGGAACGCTGAGCAAGCAATCGCTCGCGCCGACGTGATTGTGTTCATGGGGTATCGCTTCCCGCCCTCGGACTCACAGGCTCGGTCGGCCATCCTCGGGGCGATGGGGAGGAACACGAGCAAGTACCTTCGGGTTCACACGGTGCTGGGTCCCCGCACGCATGACGACGACACGGTGAGGCTCCTGACGCTCCTCGAGCACACCCTGAGAGCATCTCAGAGGATCAAGCGAGACGACTACATTCACACGATGGCGACCCCACCAATGACATTCGACATCGTTCCCCAACCCCTCTACGTCGAGGACTTCCTTACGGTGATCCATGGCCGCGAACTCTACGGGCCGCCCGTTCCCGGCGGTTGAACGACCTAACCCTTCCGCGGCCTCCCCTTCGGGACCCTGTGCATCTTCGCCTTGGGCAGCGGGTGGGCCGCGACCACAGCAGCAACCGCGGCAGTGCGCGTGGGCCGGGTCAGATCGCGAAGAGGATTTGAACCGGAACATATGTCATGAGCGGAGGAACGGCGAAACTCGCATAGCTGGTCGCCGTCACCTTCTTGCCGACCGGCAAGAGTTTGTCGCCGATCGGAGCGTTCTCGGATCGGCCCATGGCCAGCGAATGCTCGGACTCGAACGTGAGGACGCGCCGACGTGGCGCCGGTACCTGCAAAGAGCGCACTCTACTTCTTGTCAGGTTGGTCCGGCTTTGGATGCTTGGCCGCTTCGAGCTTCTGCTTCGCTTCAATTAGCTCGCGCTCGGCGTCGAGCTTGCCCTTCTGGCGTTTAAGCGCGTCCAACTCGGCATCTTCCTTGGCAGTCGTGAGGCCCTTGGCAGCGGACACCACGGACTTGATGTCGTCGGTCGATACGGGCTCGGCGTTCAGGGTGACGCTCTTCACCGAGCCTAGGCCCGGATGCAGCTCGATGGCGATCGTCTTGCCCGAGCGCAAGTCGTCTTCTGCGAGCTCCCAGAGCGCAAGCTGGCCAAGTTGCGGAAGGGCCACGCTCGCTCGAGCTCGCGCGCCGGTGTCGGCGAACGCCTCGACCTCGTACCAGACGGGAATGCGATAGAAGAAGCCCGCGGCGGTCTTGAGTTGCCCAGTACGCGACGGCTGCGTGGGACCGCCCTGGTGTTGCAACGTCAGAGTCAGCTTTGGGAGAGGCCCGGGCACATCGATATTCGCGCTCTTGAGGAGCGTCTTGACGTCCTGGTAGGCTCTGCACGCATTCAGGTCAAACGTCGTGCCGGGGTCGATTACGCACGCCACAGGCAGAACGACTTCGGCTTCGGCCAGCTTGGTTTTGGCTTCCTTGAGCAGAGTCACCAACTTTTCACGGAGCGCGAGGAGCGACGTGACTTCATCGACGATGTCCTTGAGCTTGGAAGCTGAAGCGGGGACGACAGCCGGTTTTGAGGCCGCCTTGGGAAGAACCGCCGGCACCGGCACGGGGGTCGCGGGGTTCAGGAGCGACCAATTGGTGTCGATCTTCTTGTCCACCTCCTGGATCGCCTTTTCCAGCCGCCGCGCCTCTTTGGCCACCGCTTCGCGATTCTGAGCGGGATTGCCCGCCATGGCCAGCGCGCCTGCGACCTTGGCGGCAGCCTCAATGCCTGTCGCAACGAACTGCAGGGCCTGACTCGTCGACTTGCTGGTGCTACTGGTGAGCTCCCCGTGATCGTTGAACGCAGCCGTAAACTCGGTCTTCACAGCGAACGAACCGCTGGTTTCGATCAGAAATGTCTGGTCCTTGTCCGGTACCGATGCGGTCTCGATCGCAAGGTCGCGGATCTCGAAGCGGTTGGCCTCGAGGCTGCAATCCGTGCTCCTGTTGCCGTCGCCGCACGTTGACTTGGTCTCGGGTGTAACTGCTATTTTCAGCTTCACCACCAACAATGCCTTGGGCAGGTAGTAGACCGCGCCGTGGACGGGCTTCGTTGGATCGAGCGTGATCGGCGTGGTGTGAATGGTGGTGCTGCCGCACGCAGTCGCCCCGAGTGACAAGAGAATTGCGAGCTTGGTCAAGCTAGATGAAAACATATCGGACCTTTCGTATGCCGCTCAGCCAGCCGTCTGGCACGAAGCCATCGAGAAAGCTTCCGTCGAGACGACCGAAATGGATGCGATTCGTATAGACGTCGAGCAAGTAAGGCGTGGGCCCCTCCTGGACACCGACGTTCAGCGCGTGCTGCTCCGTGAGCAGGAACCCGAACGCAGGTGGAATCCTCACTCCATCGCGCGGGTTCGTGACCAGGAAATCGTTTGCGATGGCCACCCGCGCCGCGAATGCAACGTCCTCACAGTCGTAGCGGTCCGCTGAGTCATAAGCCTCGACGATGCTGCTCTGCCGCACCACGGCCTGAACTTCCGTCGCTGCGATTAGCTGAAATCGCGCGTCGCCTGCCTCGAGACGGGAGCCGATGTCTGTCCGCACCGCGGGTGGTGTCGAGCCAAACGAATCGGCGAACCAACCGATCAGCACGTCTCTCAGCTCGACGTTCGAGAGCAGCGCAGGCACGCATCCTCCGATAGCGAAAGACGCAATTGTTAGCCATGGTAACTTTTTCGCTGAGTGTCGGGGGGCCAGTCCTCGGAACCGCGGCTCAACTCGACAGGAAACTCGGCGCAAATGAAAGCATAGATAGGTCCCTCGATTGCCCCACGGTATCGTGCGCCGCCGCCACAAGATCCGGGCGGGTGACGGTGCCGAATTCGTGGCCTATGAAGACGGCTGCTCGTTTCTCATCGCCAGAGTCAACACCTTCAGCTGTTCGGTACGAGCGTGCCGGCGAGGTGCCGCATTCCGATTTGAGTTTGGATCAGGACGATGCGGGTTCGCGCGAGTGTGAGGCGCGCCTGCTGCAGGTTTTCCTCGGCCGTGCGCACGTCGAGCGCGATGCCCCCACCGAGCTCGAAGCGCTCGCGGGCAGCTTCGTGAGATTTTTCGGCGATCGTCACGGCCCGCGCCGCGAGTACCAGGCGTTCCTCGGCGGAGCGCGCAACGCGAACGGCTTGCTGTGCGTCGGTGGCGATCGAGTTTCTGAGCGCCTTGAGGTTTTGCTCCGCGATGCGCACCGCGATGAGAGCGCTGTGCTTCTGCGCGTTCCTTTGGGTCGAGTCGAGCGGGAGCTGATAGACGGCGCCGACGTGCACCGTGAACCAGTCGAACTCGCCCGCGCGACGCGCCGAAGCAATTGGCTCTTGGCTCTCGCCGTGCGTCTGCACGTAGCCTTCAAGGTCGAGACTCGCGCGGCTCGACTCACCGGCCGTTTCGGCGCGCTCTCGAGCGAGCTTCACCTGTACCTCGGCCTCCGCGAGCTCGATGGAATCCGCGCGGAGTGCTGCGTCGACGTCGCGCCAAGTCGGTGAGACGCCGGGGACGGGCGATTCCGACGCGAAGAACTCGCGTGTTGCACCCGGTTCGACGCCCATCAAGCGATTGAGCTCGAGCGAGCGCTCCTCGCGGGTGGCGAGCGCCACGATGAGTCCGTCCTCGACGTTCGCGACGCGCGTCGAGAACCCGTAAACATCGGCCGGAGCGAGCGCGCCGCTTGCCCTCTGGCCTTCGGCCTGCTGCTCCTGGGCTTTCGCGAGCTCTAGCGCCGTCTGGTCGATGCGCACGGACTCGTCCGCGAGCCAAAGATCCCAGTACGCCAAGAGGACGTCTCGCGCGAGCGCGCTCACCGCACGCCGTTTCGCTTTTTCCGAAGCCGCATGGTCGAGGCGCGCCGTTCGCAATCCAGATTCGCCGACCCGAGTGCCGAATCCCCGGAGCAGCGGCTGGGTGACGCTTATTCGCGCCGTCGTGCCGTAGCCGGTGCCGTTCACCGTATCCACGCCGGGGAGCCCTCTGGGAGCGAACTCGTCTTCGAAGCGTTCGCCCTCGAGACGAACTTCCGCAGCAGTCCCGAACGGAAACGTGCGCCGGAGTGCCGTTCCAATCGTGTACGAACGCGTGGCGGTCGTTCGCGAAGCGTCAGCCGGCGCGTAGGCGCGCGAGTGTCCCGCGTCGGCTTGAAAGACGTACGGGTAGTTGCCTTCCTGAGCCAGGACGTCCTGGCGGGCCTGATCGACGCCGAGCTTGGTCGCGATGAGGGACGGACTCGCGGCGAGCGCGCGCCGCACGGCCGTGCGTGTATCGATGGGCTCCGCGTTCGGTCCGGGCTTTGCTGGCGACTCCGGGGGCGCCGAGACCGTGGCGGAGGGCGTGGAGAGAGCGGTCGAAGCCGCGGGAGGGGGCGGTGTGGGCGGGGGTGCAACAGGCGTCGCTTGCGCCCACGCGAGCTCGGGTGCCCACGCAACGACCAGCACGACGAGCCCCCGATGGCGAAGGTTACTCATGACGGAGTGCCTCGATGGGATTGAGTCGTGCCGCTTTGTGGGCGGGCAGGTAGCCGAACAGAACCCCGATGAGCGCCGAGAAGCCGAACGAGAGCATCAGGATTTCCGGCATGAGCGCGAACGGGAGCCCGAGCGAACTGGTCGCGAAGTACGAGGCGACCAGTCCGAGTGCGATGCCAAGGATTCCGCCGAACATCGATAGCACCACCGCTTCCACCAGAAACTGCAGCAGAACCTCTGATGCGAGCGCGCCAATCGCCAGGCGAATGCCGATCTCGCGCGTTCGCTCGGTGACGTTGACGAGCATGATGTTCATGATGCCGATGCCTCCTACGAGCAGGCTCACGCCGGCGATGGCGCCAAGCAGGCCCGTGAGAGCGCCGGTCGCGCTCGACAGGGCTTCGGCAATTTCCTTCATGTCGCGCACGCTGAAGTCGCTTTCGTCGGCGGGTGCGATGCGGCGCCGGTCGCGGAGCAGCGCATCGATGCGATCGCGCACGAGGGTCGTGCTGCGAGAGCTCTCGACCGAAATGTAGATGGCGCCCACGTCGTTGTTTCCCGCCAGGCGCCGCTGGACGGCTCTGAGCGGCATCAAGACAACGTCGTCCTGATCTTGCCCCATGCCCGACTGCCCCTTCGCTGCGAGAACGCCGATCACTTCGCAGCTCAGCTTGTCGACGCGCACGGACGCACCGACGGGGTCCGCCGTCCCGAAGAGCTCCTTCGCCGTGGTTGCTCCAATCACGCAAATGGGTTGCCCCGAAGCGAATTCGGCTTCGCTCGGCTTGCGCCCCTGGTTGACCTCGTAGCCCCGCACGTCCAGGTACACGCTGGTCGTGCCGGTGATGCTGGTGCGCCAGTTCTTGTTGCCCCAAACCGCGAGCGCCTGCCGCGACACGGTCGGCGCGATGCGCTCGACGCCGAGCACGTCGCTCTGAATCGCCTCGATGTCCTCCTTTTCGAACGCCTTGGCTGCCGCAAAACCGCTCGAGCGTCGCATGCCGCCCGGAGTCACGATGAGCAGATTGTTGCCGAGTTTGCCGATGTCGGCTTGCACCTTGGTGGTTGCACCCTGGCCGATGGTGACGAGCGCGATCACCGCGCCGACGCCAATCACGATGCCGAGCATCGTGAGAAACGAGCGCAGGGCATTCCGTCGAATCTCACGGAGCGCCATCACCAAGCTCAGAAGGATCACGGGGCGCTCCTCGGTGCCGAGGCGGCGAGCGTGGTGGGAGGGCGTGAGGGCGGAAGCTCCCCGGGGTCGATCACGCGACCGTCGCGGAACGTGATGACTCTCGACACGAACGCGCCGAGGTCGGGCTCGTGCGTGACCATCGCAATCGTGATCCCGAGCGTTCGATTGAGTCGTACGAGAAGCTCCATGATCTCGATCTTCTTCGCGGAGTCGAGGTTGCCCGTCGGTTCGTCGGCGAGCAGGAGCGACGGCTCGCTCACCAGGGCCCGCGCGATCGCCACGCGCTGCTGTTGCCCGCCCGAAAGCTCGGACGGCGCGTGATCCGCTCGATTCTCGAGCCCCACGGCCGCCAGCGCGGCGCGCGCGCGTTCACGGCGTTCGCGAGCGGGCACGTGCCGGTACGCGAGCGGGAGCTCGACGTTCTCGAGCGCCGTGGTGCGGGCGAGGAGGTTGAACCCCTGGAACACGAAGCCGACGTAGTGGCGTCGAAGGAGTGCACGCTCGTTCGCCTCGAGCGCGCCCACGTCGACGCCACGGAAGCGAAACGTCCCGCCCGTCGGCACGTCGAGGCAGCCGACGATGTTCATTGCCGTCGACTTCCCCGAGCCGCTCGCTCCCATGATGGCGACGAATTCGCCGTGCTCGATACGCAGATCCACGCCGTCGAGCGCGCGCACCTCGGTATCGCCCGCGCCATAGATCTTCGACACGCTTTCGAACTCGACGACTGCGTAGTCGACGCTCAAGGCTTCTCCTCGGCCACGTCGAGCACGACCTGTGTCCCGGGCGGGAGCGAGTCTCCGCGGATCTCGGTGCGACGGCCGTCGCTCGCGCCGACCTCGACCGATACCGCGACGAGCGCCCCATCACGCACGACGTACACGTTCTGGCGCGAAGCACGCGGCGCAGCCGGACCCGCCGAGCCCTGGGGCCGCGGGCTCCGCTGCCGGCTGCCCATCCCCCGCATGCCGCCGCCGAGGCCCGGCACGGGAAGGCCTGCATTCGGTTTGGGAGCGCTCGACGCGGTCGGCGGCACGAAGCGCAGCGCTGCGTTCGGCACCGAGAGCACGTTCTTCGCCTCGTTCGTCACGATCGTCGCGGTCGCAGTCATGCCCGGCTTGAGCACGCGTTCCGGGTTTTCGACCGTGAGGGTCGCTTCGTACGTGACCACCGTCGTCGTGGCTTTTGGCAGGTTGCCGAGTGTCAGGAGTTTCGACTTGAAAGCACGCTTGGGATACGCATCGACGACGAACGTCGCCGCTTGCTCTTCATGCACGGTGCCCACGTCCGCTTCGTCGACGTCGATCTTGAGCTGCATGTGAGCGAGATCGCGCGCGAGCGTGAACAAGATGGGAGTTTGGAATCCCGCCGTCACGGTTTGGCCGACCTCGACCGTTCGAGCGAGCACGATACCGTCGATGGGAGACTTGATGATGGCCTTGCCGAGGCTCGTCTTCGCCGACTTGAGTCCCGCCAAGGCGACGGTGGTCTGCGCGGAGCTCGTCGAAACCGACGCCTTGGCGCGGTCGAGCGTGGCGACAGCGGTTTCGAGGTCCTGGTCCGAGATGAGACCCTTCGCGTGCATTTCGCGCGCTCGCGCGGCCTTCGACTCCGCCTCCCTGACCGTCGCGCTCGAGTTGCGCTGCGAGGCTTGCGCGCTCTGGAGCTGCGCCTGAGACTCTTCCAGGCGCGCTTGAAGCTGCTCGGTATCGAGCTCGACGAGGATCTGATCCTTTTTGACCTGGTCGTTGATGTCGACGAACACCTGGGTGACGCGCCCCGTCACCTCGGCTCCGACCTCGACCGAATCGACCGGGCTCAGCGTGCCCGTTGCCGTCACCGTCTCGCGGAGGTCTCCGCGCTCGACCGCTCCGGTGATGTAGCTGGGCGTTTTCGGTGCCGTGAGCTTCGCGCGCCAGAACCAAATACCGGACCCCAGCGCGGCGACGGCGACGCCCGCGACGAGGCGCGGCAGCCAGCGACGGGAGCGGCTGCGCCGTTCGAGCCCCAGTTTTTTCACCACCTCTGGATCGCCGGAAACAACGCGTTCGCTCGGCTGGTTCGCGGAAGGCTCGCCCATGGGTCCGAAGGCATGGACGCTCAGGCCCCCGTCGGACCTACGAGCACCGCGGAACAATCGCTCTCGCGGCCATCGGCTGAAATCGCCCAGCTGGACAAAATGACACGCAATTACGAATGGTTGCCGAAACTCTTCCGACGCGATCCGACGACCCCAGCTAAAAGCGTGCGTAGGGCCCTCGGGCCCTCGCTCGTCCAACGGGCGTGGCCACCCTTGGCGGAGAACGGCTCTGGAAACGCTCGATGAAGCGGCGCGTGCCATCGCTTCGGACGCTTCCGCCCTCGAGCGGCTCGTCCAGAGCACCGGTGCAGGGCTCGTTCGCTATGCGGCTCGCATCCTCGGAAGCGTCGCCGACGCCGAGGACGCCGTGCAGGAGAGCTACGTGAAGGCCTACGACGCGCTCACCGAGGGTCGCTTCGACGGTCGTTCGTCGCTCAAGACGTGGCTCTATCGGATCGTCACCCGTACGGCGATCGACTACCGGCGGAGCCGCACGCTGCGCGAGAAGCCCGTCGATGCTGCATCCATGGCTTTCGTCGACGGCGCTCGAACGGCCGACGCCGTTGTTGCGCTCGGCGAGCTCGAAGATCTACTTGGAACGCTCGTGGACGAACAGCGCTCGGCGCTCGTTCTCCAGGCGATGGAGGGGTTCACGAATCGGGAGATCGGCGAAATCCTCGGGTGCAGCGAGGGCGCGGTCGAGCAGCGACTGATCCGCGCGCGCGCCGAGCTCAAAGCGAGGGTTGGATGAACGACTCACCACTCGACGCTCGCCTTGCCGAGCTCCGCGACCGCACGGCACCGCTCGGCCCGCGCCCAGGATTTCAGGCGCGAGTGCTGATGGCGCTCGGCGAGCGGGCCAGCATGACGCTCCGGCGCGAGGTCGTACGTTCGGCGCGGCTGCTCGTGCCGGCCGCGCTCTTTCTCGCCTTCGTTTCGGTTGGGCTGGCCTCGCGTGACGACGGCGTGACCAGCGTGGATGTCGCGGCGGCCGAACGACGCTGGGAGCTCGACTGGTGAGCACGAGCCGTTTCAAGGCGTACGCCGCCCTCGGCGGGATGTTCGTCCTCGGCGCCGTTTGCTCGGCGGCCGCGTACCACGCGGTCGCTCGGCGCGACTACGCGCAGTTCTTTTCGGGAGATCGTTCGACGTTCGAGGCACGTCGCGTCGAAGTCATGGGTCGGGAGCTCGAGCTCAGCCAGGCTCAAGTGAACCAGGTTCGTGAGATATTCCAGAAGCACGCCGACGAACGGAAGCGCCTGCTCCGGCAAGAACTGGAGACGTGCGGCGGCCCCCTGAACGCGCATCGCGAGCGCACCGACGCCGAAATCCGTGCCGTCCTCACGCCGTCGCAGCGTGCTCGCTTCGAAACGCTTCGAGCCGAGCGCAAACGTCGCCTCTTCGGCCAGCCGGAGCCGAGTCGCTCGGCTTCGACGACGGACTAGCGCCATCGCGAGGCCGAAGGTCGGGGCTGTGGCGGGGGTCCGGCCTGGATGTCCTCACTTCGGAGCTCATGCTCGATGAGCTGGGCCCCGGGCCTTTTTCGCTCTTGTGGGCAACACGATAGGCACCTCTCCCGCGCGAGGAGGATCTCAAGTCGTGCCTACCTCGCGAGCTTCCGTAACTCCACTTCCGTGAGTTGCTCGCCGTCGTCGCTCACTTTCCCGACGAGTTCGTGGCGTTCGGTCTCGCTGGTGCAGGGTTCCGGCTCGCACTCCCCGAAGTAGCAACGGAAGGCCGGACCCTCTTTCGGTTCCATGCTGCGAAAGTTCGTGTGCTTCGGCCTCCTTTCCGCGCTGCATGTATTGCAGCAGCCATCCAGGGATCCGTCGGGGCCGACGCAGTCGACCAGTGTACACTCGCTCGGCCCGAGCTCCAGCGTCACCTCTCGAACCACGACGTAACGTCCGTGAGCTCTTTCGATTCCCCTCCACAGATCCATCCCGTTCGCGAACACGAGCGAGCAGCGACTTCCCCCTCGATGAGGGACGCACGTTTCACCTTCCGTGCAGGGGGTTCCGGTGGCGCAGTTGGTGTCGCTGCTCGAGTTCGTTGCGATGTTCTGAGTTCGGGTGGCTCTCCCGCCCGACTCCTCGACCTGCCGGCAGGTGGCACTCCACAGAGCTGCGAACCCGACAGACAACGCGAGCGCGGCGTGACGGCGTGTTCGGCACTCGCCGTTGAGACCGAGCTGCGAATGGTACGAGCGTAGCAACTTGACCAGCTCTCGCTACCGAACTTTCACGAGGTCGTCCGTCGACAGCGGATCGAAGATCAGGTCGGCCAGCTCAGGCGTGCCGAGCGCCTGTTTCACCGATTCACTCACAATGAGAGTCTGCCGCCGCAGCCCCAAACGCCGCGGTTGGATGCCAACGCGGTGGGCACATCCTCCGGGACCTCGAGCGTTGCGGTCGGCACGATCTCGAAGTAGGTCCAGGATTCAGCGGGAGCTCTCTGCAGGACCTGAACCGGGGTCGCCACCAAGTCGCCGCCGCAGACCCTCAGAAGCGCGGTGGCAACAGCCGGCGCAGCCAGGAGGTAGCCGATTTCGGATTGCGGCAAGAGGCCGAGGTTCCCGGCAAGCCACACGTGAAATTGACCCGTTTGCAAGCGAACAACCCTCGCGTTCGAGTTGCGGCTTGTCAGGTAATAGAGCCCGAGGCTTGACGCCTGCATTTGTGGGGTCGCCGTGTAGCCTATCAAAATGAACTTCGAAGTCGACGAGAGCACCCGCAGCATTGGGGGCGGGGTAACGTGCAGCACGCTGGGGATCATCGGTGAGGACACGGAGCCCTGCGTCCTGGCGGAGGGGTACTACTGGTTCGAAAACTGTGTGGTCGAGTAGGTTGGTCAGCCGGAAGTAGGCCCTAGACGCCTCCGTCCCACTGCGATTGCGACTACACTCAGCACGACGCCGAGGGACGCAAGCTGCACGTTCCATCGTGCATGACGCGCGATACCCTCCGGGGCCATGAGGACTGGTCGATCCGACTTCGTTCCGGCGTGTTCCTGCGCGTCGTGCGCCACCTTCGCCTCAATTACGGCGAGAGGCGCGCCCAAAGCGACGCCGAGCAGGGCAAGCTTTCGCGCCATGCCTGCCGTTCGCCGAGCAAGGCTCAAGCCCAGCGAGACCAGCGCGATGGCAAGAACGAATGGCGCGCCCAGGAGGAAGACGGCAAACGTCATGCCAAGACGCTACAGACAGGGCGGCCTGCCGGAAGTTCCGTCCGCTGCATCGATTAGTTCCAGCGACCGCAAACCGGGAAGCAGAACGCGTCGTTGCCGTCCGGGAGCGCGCGGCACGCAGAGACGATCCTATGGAGCTCACGCCCGCCGCACGATGCCGGTCCCACCCATCCTCCACACAGATCGGCCCCGCCATGCCGCTCGACGTCCGCCACGGTGCAAGAGCTGGTTCCGCAATCGTCGAGTGCTGAGGGTTCGAGGAAGCGCTCACACTCTTCCTGTGTCACGACCCAGATCGCGTAGTAGGGGACTCCTTCAACGAAACACCGCGCTTCAGTGCCGGAGCCACCTTTGGCACCGATCCACCAGCTGCACAACGTAGCGCGTTCCCCTTCACCGAGTTCATCGAGAACCAAGTCGCTCGCCAGCCCGGATGCCACGCAGGAACTCGGCTCGCCGCTACAGCGATAGCCGCCCTCTACCGCGCAAGTCTCCCCGCAACCATCGTGGGCAACGGCGTTGGAGTCGTCGCAGTCCTCGAACCCCTCGTCGATCTGACCGTCCCCGCAGCGCCCGGGAACCACTTCACGACAGTCCACGCAATAGCCATCGCTCAGCGGGAGCTTCGTGTCGCAGCGCTCGCCCCCGACGACTAGCCCGTCGCCGCAGCGCGGCACACAGGGACTGCCGAACTCGGGACACATCCACCCTGCGTCCGGCGAGACACAGGGACTGCTGCAGCCGTCACCCGCGATCTCGTTCCCGTCGTCGCAGCCTTCCCGGTACGTCGTGCCGTGTCCGGAAGGAAGCTCGCCGGGGCGCCCGTCGCCACAACGATCTCCGGTCTGTGTCGGATCCTCCCCACTGGCGCACGCTGCGGACGCCAATAGGACCGAGACGAGGAGGCGCGAGGCCGGCTTGATTGCCACTTCAGCCGAATTTAGCACGCACAGCCAGCTCACGTCGGCGAGGGAGCCTTCGGCGAGCTCTTCCCCGGCGTCTCACCCCTCACCCCTTGTCGCGTAGGTCGTGCGCGACCCCGGTTTCCCGCGCGAGTCGCAATAGGCCCTCGTCCGCCGCCCACAGGTAGGCCTGCTCGATCAAGACGGTAGCTGCTCTCATCAATGGAGCGGCGCACGGGCGCTAGCCGTGGCCCTGGAGAGGCGCGGCCGCGGAGTGGGACAAGGGATTCGGCCCAGTACGGCTGCGTCCCTCCAGCTCCGCGCCCGCCTACGGCCCTGCCTGCAGTCGGGTCTTCTCGTGCGCGGTGCTCGCTCGCGAGGTCTGCCCGCCGCGCCAAGGCACGAATCGCGAAAACGCGGGCAGCCCTCGCTCGCCGAGCCATTTTCCCCAGAAACAGCTCGGCGAGGAGCTGACGACGCCGTCGTCGCATTCCAACGTTCGCGTAGTGACCCGGTTGGGCGTCGTCAGCTCTCGAGCGAGCACCGCGGCGACAGGGCGCTGCTATTCACCCTGGCGCTTCCCCGCCGCGGAGCCGGCGGGAGCTGAACGAGAGACCTCAACCGCTGTCGCCTGGTTCGTTCCGCGCGCGCCGGATCTCGCTCGGAGTCATCGGCCCGCGCATGAACGACATGGCCCAGCGGGGCTGCATCAGGATCGTGCTGTGCTTCGCGTGCACGTTACGAAGGACGAACCAGCGCGGCGCCAGCCGCTTGGTGATGTCCGTGAGCTCCTCGGCGCTCGTGCCGCCGCCGGCGTCGCTCGTGGCGAGTCCTTCGACGACGCGCTCGCGATCGGCGTCAGTTTGAAGGCGACCGACGCACCAGAGACCTGCGTTGCCGAGCGCTCGGTAGTCGAGATCCATCGGGTTCTGGGTCGCGATCAGCACTCCGACTCCGAACGCGCGCGCCTGCTTCATGAGCGAGACGAGCGGCCGCTTCGTTGGCGGATTCGCGGGGTGCGGGGGCAGGTAGCCGTAGACCTCGTCGAAGACGACGAGCGCGCGCAGCCGCTTGCTGCCCGGTAGCCCGCGCACCCACGTGAGCACCTCCTCGAGCACGACGCCGAGGACGAGGGCGCGCTCGTCGTCGTCGAGATGCGCGACGCTCAGGATCACCGCCGGCGTGCGGCCATTGCGCGGCGTGAGCCAACTCTTCACGTCGAGGGGGGCGCCCTCGCGCCAGCTTGCGAAGGACGGTGAGGCGAGCAGCGCATTGAGCGCCGAGGCCAGATCCGCCCGCTTCGTCTTCGAGAGGAATCGGTCGACCGGGAGCGCGCCGACGTGATCGATCGGAGGTCGGGTCACGTCATCGAGCATCGCCCCCAAATCCGACGGCTGCCCGGCGCGGAGGCGCCGCTCTGCCAACACTGAAAGGAGGACGTGCTCGCGACTCCGCGCCGGGTCCGGATCGCGTCCGAGTAGGCGGAGCACGAGCGAGATGGCGGCCGAGAGCCCGGGCTCGGCTATGCGCAGCCGACGACGTCGGAAATTCCGACACGCGACCAGCAACGGGAAGCTGCGAAAGCCGGCGCGTGGAACTGGGCAATTGACCAGTATGAGGGATTGGCGGGGTTGCTGGACCCGACTGGCGTGACCAGCGCGGCCACGAGTTCGGTACTCGGTTCGCTGCGGGCCGAAGCCCCCACAAATCCGCTGCTCCGAGCTCAATATGACTTCATGCAAAACGGTCTGACGCTCCTGTCTATTGCTGGCTCTCTGGTGGGCGCCGCGCCAGCTTCCGCTGCGCGCGGAGGGGCAAGTACGCTAGAGTCAGCAGCCGGGAGCGTATTCTGGTCCGGAGGCCGAGGAGCAGAACGCGCGGCCGCGGCGTTTGCCGCCAGAGGGGGGGGAAGCACGCTCGAGATGACTGCTTCTGGTCGCGCAATCCAGGCTGCCCAGCTACCGTGGTCCCAGGCGGCGCCACTTTGGCGGTCCGCGGCTATGGAGTTCGCCTCTAGCGCACGCGGAACGATCGATGTCTTCCTAGGCAGAGCCGCACGGGCGGACAGCATCTGGACCACCGTGGAGCGCCCTGCTCTAGTGGCCAACCCCGCTGTTACAGGAATACGCACCCACCTAGCGATCCTCCAATAGGCGCAAAGATGACAGATGGCAATGAAGAGATGGTTGGCGACGGTTTCCGCATCAATGTGCTGGGGCGGAGCGGCCTGACGTATACGCGGGGATCGCGAACCGCGACGATCGACGGTGAGATGCTGGTCGGTTCATTCGACTTTGTGGTGTACACCGGCTCAATCAGGGACTGGGACGGATCTGCTGGTCCGATCACGGACGAGGAAAAGAAGCAAATCCTGGCGGACATCGAAGCGGCATTCAGAAGTAGTGGCCTGGCCGTCGACTTCGAATAGGGTGCCGAGATGAGTGTCGGAAGCGGCCAGCGAACCCCATCGGTGCCGTGGTTGCCGACCGACGGAAGAAGGGCGGCATGGTCGATGTGCTGACCGCGTCGAGAGAGGAAGCAGCAGGCGGGCGACGACCAGCCCGAGCCCGGCCGCACTGACGAGGCAGATCGGCGGGCCCGCTGGCTTCGCCCACGCCCCGAGCCTAGTACCGGCCGGCCTTCGCCGAACGCCGCCGCCCTCAGCGTCTCGTGCGTCGGAGCACCGTCAAGCCGGCCCCGAGGAACACCGTGGCCATCGGGATGCGCGCAGGGAGCCCTGCCGGTGTCGTGCGCCTGACGCACGCCCTCGACGCCCGCCGTGTGCAGGAGCGCCAGGAGTCCGACCACCGTGAAGGTCCAGGCGACGAAGCGCAGAGCCGCATCACGCAGAGGGCAAACGCGATCTCATCGTGCCGAGCGGATCTACTCCGACGCCGTTTCGGGTACCAGGTTCAGCGGCACCATGCGTGGCCGGAACCCCGCCCACGTCACGAAGCAGCGATCGTCGCCGTTGGTGTTCAGTCCGACGCCTCGCGCCGCAATCATGACGCGCTGATCCGAGCGGACGACATACCGCCCGGCGTGAAAACCTGGCGCGTTTGCTTGGACGACCCAGACCGTCTTGCCCGTCGAATCGGAGGCGCCGATGTAGAGATCTGTGCGGCACCCGGTCGGGACCATGGCATCGGTGATTACCAACAGACCTTGATCCAACCGAACGCAAACCCCGGGCTCGTCTGCCACCTCGCAGATGGTCTTTGATGAGTGTCGCTGGGGCGCCACGCTGTCCGTGAGCAGCCTCGAAGGATCGACCGGCGCGGCCATGGCAAGTTGAACGTGCTCCATTCGGGCCGAAGATCGAGGTGCCGTCGGCTCATCCCTGCCTCCGTCGTCGTTGCTCGCGGTCGCGGTGTCCGCCACTGGTTGAGGTCCCGCGGTGCCAGGCCGCGTCGGCTGCTGCTGTGGGCTACCTGCTGTCGCGACGGCATCGTCCGAGGTTGGGCGCCCCTCGACCTCGCCGGATAGGATCGCAGCGATCTCCGCGCCGTCCTCCCCGGGGATGATGTCCTTGATCGCGCTCGCGAAGGGTCGAATTTGCTCGGGTGAGTTCTTTGCCGAGGCCTGCTTCAACTTGATAGTCGCGCGCTCTTTGTCGCCGTCGATGTAGAGGACCACCCCATCCACGAGCTCACCGCATCCTTTCAGTCCGTAGCCGGTGCACTTGTCCTCCACTGGAGCCTTGATCAGCGCAGTTCCCGCCGCGCACCCGAAGAGCAGGGCCGCTCCCGTCATGATGGTCCTCATCTCTTGTCCGTTCCCCGAACGCCTCTTGCCGGCCGGGCGCACAAAGTCAGGCAACATGAGACAGGACGACGGCACCATCGTCAACGCCGGCGGGACCGCATGATCATGCGGTCGATCGTGGTCGAGGAGCGGGCCTGGGAATGATTGGGATCATGATCCGGCGCGGCAGGAGCCGAAACGCTATTGAGCTACCGAAGGAAAAAACTCGCCTTCGGCCTCGCCGCGAACCAGAACCTCAATGGGCGTTCCAGTCCACCTAGCTGTGCACGGAACCACGTCGTCGCCCCGGTGTTCTCGTCTCGCGCGTTCCGGTGATCAGGCCGCGCAACATCGCGACCACCAGCTTGAGCCGCTCAGGCTCGATGGTGCGAAGCAACACGGTCGCCTCACGTAATTCATCGCTCTGCTCATCGTGCACGAGTTCATCGAGCGACGCACCAAACAACGCCGAGAGTCGCAGCAACGCGGGTAGCGGAGGCGATGCAGCGGCGCTACAGCACCGTGAGCGGCACCGAGCAGGCGGACGGACTCGCGAGAGTCATCCGACTGTTCGAAGCAGTGCCCCAGCAGCTCCCCGCGCCGAGTGGGGAGGGAAGTGGGGAGGGTGCTTCCACGGCAGCAACGGTCGACGAGGTGGCAGGCTCCAAGCCCTCGTCGCTCGATCGTTCCAAGCTCGCGTAATGGAACGAAAAAAGCCGGCGTCTTGCGAGGCCGGCTTCAGAGCGGGAGAAGGGATTCGAACCCTCGACGTCCACCTTGGCAAGGTGGCACTCTACCGCTGAGTTACTCCCGCGAAAGAGCCCGCGCGGTGTACCTCCCGGCCTTTCCAGTGTCAAGGCGGTCGGACGCCTGGCCGGGCCTGCGCTCGGCTTCGTTCACTCCGCGAACGGATTCGGCGCGAGCGTCGTCTTGCCTTCGACCTTTGCCTTCGACGCTGCGGCGGGCGCGGCGGGCGTCGGTTCGGCCTTCGGGGCCTTTGCCGGCGCTGCTGGCGCATCTTCCTCGAGGACGACCTTCTCGGGGCGAACGCCGGCGGACGAGGCGGCGACGCGATCGGCCTCGGCTTCGGCCTCGGCCTGTGAGAGCCCGCGCTTCTTGGCGGCAGCGACCGAAACGAGACCGATCACCACGCGCGGCTTCGAACCGTCGACCCGCAGCGAGCGCGCCACGTAGCCCTGTCGCACGATGCGCACGGCCTTGCTCTCACCCGGCGCGAGTTCGAGCGTCACCGGCATCAGACCGAGATCGGTTTGGCCGTCGAACACGTGCGCGTCGAGTGGGAAGGTGACGAGCGTTACCTTGTTCACGTCGGCTGCCGGCGGCGGGGTCACCGCAGCCGGCGGCGGGGCGACCGGCGCGGGTTCTGGCTCGGGCGCCGGGGGCGGTGGGGGAGCTGCTCGCTCGGCGACCGGCTCGTCGATCTTCTTCGGCGCGAGAAGTTCGGTGATCTGCCCGCGCAGCAAGAAAGCCGCGACCCCGAGGACACAGAGGGTGCCGAGGGCGATCGAGCCGCGGACGAACCAGCGGCGGCGCCGGCTTCCGGCACGGAGCTCACGAAAATCCGTGTCTTTCTTGAGCTCGTCGATCATCGAGTCGGTGGTGGCGTCGGGCGCGTTGGGCGGCGGTGCGACGAGCGGCACGCCGCCGTCGGCGATGCGCTCGAGCGCGGCCTGCACGTCGCTCATCGTCGTGAAGCGCTCACTCGGATCCTTGGCGAGGCACTTCATGATCACGGACTCGAGGCCCTGGGGCAGCGTGCGTCCGGCCGGCATCCGCTTGCGGAGCGCGGGGGGCTCGTCCGTCACCTGCATCGAGACCACGGCGAGGGGGTTCTCGGCGTCGAACGGCACCTTGCCGCAGGCCATCTCGTAGAGCATCACGCCGAGCGAGTAGACGTCGGTGCGCGCGTCGGTGCGGGCGCCCGTCGCTTGCTCGGGCGACATGTAGTGCGGCGTGCCCATCACCGACCCGACGGCGGTCAGCTTTTGCCCGCTGTGCATCACCTTGGCGATACCGAAATCGAGGATCTTGACGAAGAAGCGCCCGTCGTCGTCGAGCAGGAACACGTTGTCCGGCTTCAAATCGCGGTGCACCACGCCCACCGCGTGCGCCGCCGCGAGCGCTGCCGCGACCTGCGCGCCGATGTGCACGGTGTCCCGGAGCGAAATCCCGCCGTCCCGATCGAGCGCTTCACCCAGCGTGGCGCCCTCGAGGTGCTCCATGACGATGTAGGTCGCGCCGTCGGGGAGTTTCCCGAAGTCCTGAACCTCGACGATGTGCTTGCTGCCGATGGCCGACGCCGCCTTCGCTTCGGTCACGAAGCGGCCGACCGACTCGTCGTCCTGTGCCAGATCTTGCCGGATGATCTTGAGCGCCACGGACTTGTCGAGAACGGTGTGGCTGCAGCGGTACACGAGCCCCATCGAGCCCACGCCGAGCAAGCGCTCGACGAGGTAGCGATCGGCCACCACGCGGCCGAGGTACGGGTCCGAGGCGGGGGCACTCGCCGGTGGCGCCTCGATGACGACGGGGATGTCGAGCAGGTCCGGCAGTTCCGGGGCCGGCGTCGGCTCGGTGTGTTTCGGGCGGCGCTGGGTGGTGTGGGGCGCGGATTCCTGGCCAGCCGTGGCCACGTCCTCGGGGAGGAGCTCTTCTGCGTCGGTGCCGTCGGGGTCGTCGCTCGCCGCGTCGCCGTGCGCCATCTGTCGGCCGAAATAATGCCACCAACCGGTGCTGCTCTCAACCTCCGGGGTGTGCAAACATCAACGATCTTCGATATTAAGATCTCTTCGTGGGACAGTTGGGTCAGGCTGGACGCGCGACCGGCCCACCAGCCGTGCGCCTTTACGATGTGACTGTCGAGCCCAACGATGTCCTACCAAGGTCGCCCGAGGATGCGCAGCGCCGCGATCACCCTTCTCGTTTTGCTCTGGGGGGCCGCGGCCTGTTCCAATTCCGCGGCAACGCGTGAACAGACTGCCAAGAAGCCGACCGAGGTCGTGTTTCCGGTCGAGACGCGACTGCTCGCCGTCGGTCGGGTCGAGTATCGCGTCACGGCGGTCGGTGCCGTGGAGGCATTCGAGAACGTGCAGGTGACCGCGCGCGTCGCGGGGGTCGTCGAGCACCTGAAGTTCAAGGAGGGAGACAACGTCAAGGAAGGCGCTCTGCTCGCCGAGATCGAACCCCAGCGTTTTCAGCTGGCGGTCGCTTCGGCGCAGGCAGCGCTCGCTCGCGTTCAGGCCACGAAGGCGGAAGCGGAGCGTGAGCTCGAGCGGGCAGAGAAGTTAGCCGCCGAGGGGGTGTCGAGCGGTCTCGAGGTCAGCAACTGGCAGACGAAGGTGGCGACGGCGGCCGCACAGGAATCGGAAGCGCGCGCGGCCCTTGGTGTCTCGTCGCTGAATCTCCGCGATGCGCGGCTGAAGGCCCCCCTCGCGGGCTTGATCCAGAGCCGGCTGGTCCAGACCGGGCAATACGTGCAGCCCGGGACCGTGATCGCGACCCTGATCCGCAGGGATCCGATGCTGCTTCGCTTCCGCGTGACGGAGCAGGAGGCGGCACGGCTCGCGCTCGGAATGCAAGCGTCGTTCGTCGTGACCGGGAGCGCGGCGCCGCGGCAGGCCAAGATCACGTTCATTGCCGGCGCCGCCGAGCCCGCGTCGCGCATGGTGCCCGTTGCCGCCGAAGTGCCCGATGATCCGAGTCTCAGACCGGGGGCGTTCGCGGAGGTCGCGGTTCCGGTCGGTGGTAACGACGCCGCGCTCGCCGTGCCCGAGACGGCGGTGCGCGCGTCGGAGCGCGGGTTCGTCGCGTTCGTGGTCGACGGAGGTGTCGCGCGCGAGCGTATCGTCGAACTCGGCCTCCGGACGCCGGACGGCCTGGTCGAGGTGGTGAAGGGGCTTCGGGCGGGCGAATCCCTGGTCGTTCGGGGGGGTGAAGCCTTGAAGGAGGGGGCCAAGGTCAAGTCGGGCGGCTTCGTCGGGGCGGTCGGCAAGGGTGGATCGAAGCCGGCCGCGAGCGCGCGATGACGATCACCGAGGTCTGCGTCCGCCGCCCGGTCCTCGCCTGGATGATCATGGCGGCGACGATCGTGTTCGGCGTCGTGGCCGTTCAGCGCATCGGCGTGAGCCAGATGCCGGACGTGGATTTTCCGACCATCACCGTGAACGTCACGCGGGAGGGCGCGGCGCCGGAGGTGATCGAGAACGACGTCGTGCAAGTGCTGGAGGACGCGCTCGCGCAGGTCGAAGGAGTGAAGTCGCTGACGGCGACGGCTCGCCAGGGCAACGCTCAGATCACGGTCGAGCTCGACATCTCGCGCAACGTCGACCTCGCGCTCCAGGACGTGCAGACCAAGATCGCCCAGGCCCAGCGCAACCTGCCGCGGGACATCGATCCGCCCGTGGTCTCGAAGACCAACCCCGAGGATCAACCGATCATGTGGGTGGCGGTGAGCGGCCCGTTCACCCGCCAGGTGATCGCCGATCACGCTCGCTATCAGGTGCGCGAGCGCCTGCAGACGGTCCCAGGCGTGGGAGAGATCCGGATGGGGGGCTACCTCGAACGCGCCGTCCGCGTCTGGCTCGACGCCGCGCGCATGGACACGAGGGGCGTCACCGTCGGGGAGGTGATGAGCGCGCTCGAGCGCGAGCACGTGGAGCTCCCGGCCGGCCGCATCGAGGGTGACGGCCGTGAAATCGACGTCAGGGTGCTCGGCGAGGCGCTCAGCCTGAAGGACCTCGGCCGGCTGGTGGTGAAGGGTCAGGGTGGGGCGCCGATCTACCTCGAGGACGTGGCCCTGCTCGAAGACGGGTTCGAGGACGTGCGCAGCATCGCGCGCAGCAACGGCCAGGCGGCGCAGGGGCTCGGGATCAAGAAACAGCGGGGCGCCAACACGGTGGCCGTCGCCGCCGCCGTCCGGGAAAAGCTCGATGAGATCCGCAAGGGAATGCCCGAAGGCATGCGCGCGGACATCACGTTCGACGCCTCGGCGTTCGTCGAAAGCTCGGTCGCCGACATCGAGCACGAGCTCGGGCTCGCCGTCCTGCTCACGGCGCTCGTGTGCTGGATGTTCCTCGGCTCGTTCTCGAGCACTTTGAACGTCGTGCTCGCGATCCCGATGAGCCTGTTCGGGACGCTCGCCGTCATCTACTTCATGGGTTTCACGCTGAATACGTTCAGCTTGCTGGCCATGGCTCTCGCCGTCGGCATCGTGGTCGACGACGCGATCATGGTGATGGAAAATGTCTTTCGCCATCACGAGGAGGGCAAGAGCGCCGAGCGGGCCGCGATCGACGGCACGCACGAGATCCGCTTCGCCGCGCTCGCCGCCACGGTTGCGATCTGCGCGATTTTCGTGCCCGTGGTGTTCATGGAGGGCATCATCGGCAAGTTCTTTTTCCAGTTCGGCGTCACGCTCTCGCTCGCCGTCGCCTTCTCCTACGTCGAAGCCATCACCCTGGCGCCGGCTCGCTGCGCGCAGTTCCTCGCGCGGCAAAAGGAGAATCAGCGTTCGTGGCTCGGCCGCGTGGTCGACGAGGCCTTCGATCGGCTGCGGGTCGGCTACGCGCGGATGCTCGCGTTCGGCCTCAGGCGGCCGGTCCTGGTGCTCTTCTTGACGCTGGGAGTCCTCGCCGGGGCGGTGCCCGCGTTCCGCGCGCTGCCGAGCGAGTTCGTCCCGACCCAGGACCAGAGCCGCCTGATGGTGCGCCTGCAAAGTGCCGTCGGCTCGAGCATCGAGGAGATGGACGGGCTGATGAAGAAGGCGGAGCGCGCGATCGAGGCGCATCCGGAGGTGAAGCGCGTGTTCGCGGTGACCGGCGGGTTCGGCGGCGCCGGCGTCAACACGGGCATGATGTTCGTCACTTTGCTCGATCGGGATGAGCGCGAGAAGAGCCAGGCCGAGTTCACGAAGGTCCTTCGCCGCGACCTCAATCAGATCCCGGGGCTCAAGGCGGTGGTGATGGACATGTCGCAGCAGGGCTTCAGCGCCAAGCGCGGCTTTCCCGTCGAATTTTCGGTGCGTGGCAGCGACTGGCAGAGCCTGGTGGACGCGTCGGAAAACTTGCGGCGCAAGCTCGAGCAGTCGGGCACCGTGGTCGACCTCGACACGGATTTTCAGCTCGGCATGCCCGAGCTCCGCATCGAACCCGACCGCGCGCGCATCGCCGATCTCGGCCTCCGTGTCGACGAAGTGGCCCAGACCGTGAACGTGCTGGTCGGTGGCGTACGCGCCGGGAAATTCAACGCCGACGGACGGCGGGTGGACATGCGGGTCCGCTTGCTCGCCGATCAGCGTTCGCGTCCCGAAAGCCTCGGGCACCTGAAGCTTCGCGGGAGGAACGGCGAGCTCGTTCCGGTGTCGATGCTCGTCAAGCAAGAGCAGCGCCCCGCGGCCCAGTCGATCACGCGCCTCGACCGCGAGCGGGCGATCAGCGTGTTTGCCAACGTGGCCCCCGGGAGCTCCCAGGACAAGGCGCTCGCCGCGGTGGTGGCGCTGCAAAAGGAGATGCCGGAGGGCACGCGTCTCGTCCTCGGCGGGTCGAGCGTCGCGTTCCAGGAGGCGATGCAGAGTCTGCTCTTCGCGCTCCTGCTCGGCATCATCGTGGCGTACATGGTGCTCGCGGCGCAGTTCAACTCGCTGCTCCACCCCGTCACCGTGCTGACGATCCTGCCGCTCTCGATCGCCGGCGCCGCCTTCGGTCTCCTCGCGAGTGCGCAGTCCGTCAACATCTTCAGCATGATCGGCGTCCTTTTGTTGATGGGGATCGCGAAGAAAAACTCGATCATCCTGGTCGATTACGCGAACCAGAAGCGTGCCGAGGGGCTCGACGCGCGCGCTGCGATGCTCGCCGCAGGGCCGGTTCGGCTGCGCCCGATCCTGATGACGTCGCTCGCGACCTTGATGGCGGCCGTTCCGGCAGCGCTCGGCCTCGGCGAGGGGTCGGAGACGCGCGTGCCGATGGCTGCTGCCGTGATCGGCGGGCTCGTCTTGTCGACCGCGCTCAGTCTGCTCGTCGTGCCGGCGTTCTACGTGCTCGGCGACTCGGGCAAGGTGCGGCTCGGGCGCCTGTTCTCGGTTCCCCCCCTTGCGCGCCCCTCGGGCCGTGCATAGGTTCCGTCTTGTCCGGGCGATGGCACGGACGGCACGAGACGAATTTTTAGCGCGTTCGAAAGTGAAACCCCGATACCGGGGCTTCCCCGTACAAGCTGATTCGCTCGGTCGTCCGCCGGCCACGCGGCGCGGGCGCGCACGGCGGTTCGTGCGTGCGCTCGCCGTGGTGCGCCGCTCCCGGCAGAAGGAGGACGTGTGATCATGTTAGCGAGATACAACGACCGAATGTTTCCGAGGTTTACGCTCGGGCGGCGCGCGAATGCGTTTCCGTTCGATGCGCTGGTGGACCGACTGTTCGACTTTGGCGAAGCCCTCGAGCAAACCGCGGGCCCGGCCGTCACCTACGACGACCGCGGCGAAGCGATCGTGCTCCGGGCCGAGGTCCCCGGCTTCAGCGAGAAGGAGCTCGGCGTCACCGTCACCGGAACGATCGTTACCCTGACCGGCGAGCGAAAGGCCGACGCGGCGACCGGCACGTCGAACCATCGCTTCACGCGCACCTTCGACGTCGGGATCAAGGTGGATCAGGACAAAGTGGATGCCTCGCTCGTCCACGGCGTGCTCACCGTGACCTTGCCGAAGGCCGCGGAAGCCAAGGCAAAGCAGGTGTCGATCCGCACCGGCTCGTAACCGCGCAGAAACCTCGAAGCTGGGATACTGTGGGGCGTGCCCGCGAGGCACGCCCCATGGCGCATCCCCTAGCCGGAAAGCCCGCGCCCGAAGCCCTCTTGATCGACCCCGCGGCGCTCGAGCGCGCCTACTACGAGCGCATGCCGAACGCCGAGGTGCCCGCCGAGCGCGTCGCGTTCGGAACGAGCGGCCACCGTGGGTCGCCCCTCGACGGGGCGTTCAACGAGCAGCACATCCTCGCCGTCACTCAGGCGGTGTGCGACCACCGCGCGCGGAACGGTATCGACGGGCCGCTCTTTCTCGGCAAGGACACGCACGCCGCCTCCGGGGCGGCGGAGCGCACCGCCCTCGAAGTGCTCGCCGCGAACGAGGTCGAGGTCCGCTATCAAGAGGGGAACGGTTACGCGCCGACACCCGCCATTTCGTTCGCGATCGTCGAATACAACCGAGGGCGCACGAGCAGTCTTGCCGACGGCATCGTGATCACGCCGTCGCACAACCCGCCCGCTGACGGCGGCTTCAAATACAATCCGCCGGAAGGCGGCCCGGCGGACACCGAGAGCACTCGCGCCATCGAAACGCGCGCCAACGAGCTGCTCCTTGGCCGGTGCGTTGACGTGAAGCGGGTGCCGTGGGAGCGAGCCGCGCGCGCCGCGACGGTCAAAACCATCGATTTTGCCGCGGAATACGTGCGTTCGCTCGCCACCATCGTCGACCTCGACGCCGTGCGGGCGGCGGGCGTGCGGATCGGCGTCGATCCGCTGGGGGGCGCGGCGGTGCACTACTACGCGCGCATCGCGGAAGCGTACGGGCTCGATCTCACGGTCACGAACGGCCTCGTCGACCCGCGGTTCGCCTTCATGACCGTCGATCACGACGGCAAGATCCGCATGGACTGCTCGAGCCCATACGCGATGGCGGGTCTGGTCGCGCTGAAGGATCGCTTCGACATCGCCTTCGGCAACGATCCGGATGCCGATCGCCACGGCATCGTCGTACCGGGTCGCGGCGTGATGAGCCCGAACGAGTACCTGACGGTGGCGATCGACTACCTGTTCCGCTCCCGTTCGGGATGGCCGCAAACGGCTGCCGTCGGCAAGACGGTCGTCTCGAGCGCGTTGATCGATCGGGTGGCCAAGGAGCTCGGGCGGCCGCTGGTCGAGGTTCCGGTCGGCTTCAAGTGGCTCGCGCCAGGCCTCGCCGCTTCGTCGCTCGGTTTTGCGGGGGAAGAGAGTGCGGGGGCGAGTTTTCTCCGGCGCGACGGCAGCGCCTGGACCACGGACAAGGACGGCATCGTGCTCGGCCTTCTGGCCGCGGAAATCACGGCGAAATCCGGCGTCAACCCGGGGCTCTACTACGACCGCGTGACCGCGCGCCTCGGCCTGCCGCACGCCACGCGCAGCGACGCCCCGGCGACACCCGTCGAGAAAGCGGCGCTCGCAAAGCTGTCGCCCGCGGCGATCACCGCGCGCGAGCTCGCCGGTGATCCGATCGTGACGTGCACGACGCGAGCGCCGGCGAACGACGCTTCGATCGGTGGCCTGCTGGTGAAATCGGAGCAGGCGTGGTTCGCAGCGCGGCCGAGCGGCACCGAAAACATCTACAAGGTGTACGCCGAGAGCTTTCGTAGCGAAGAACACCTCGCCCTGGTGCTCGCCGAGGCGAAAGCGATCGTCGGGCGGGCCCTCGCCGGCGGCTGAACGTCGACGTGAGGGGCCCGGCCAGCGCCGCGCGGGGGAGCAGTTCTGACGCGGGACATAGCCTGGAGGCTATGGCGGAGTTCGGCGTGCCGTTCGCAGCCGGGAATTGCCCCCATCAAGCATTCCTTGAAAGCTATATTCCAAATCGGAATGCCCACTCCGCCGACCCCCTTTGCCGACGACTACCGGCTGGGCATTGCGCGCAGTCTCAGCGGCGGCGGCGCCGCACGAGGAATGCGCCGAGCGCCGCCAAGCCGGCGAGAGAAAGCAGGCGGCTCGAGGGGCGCGATGCGCCAGCGACCGTGCAGGTGCAACCGGCGGGCTCTTCGGGCGGGGTGGTCGTCGTCCCGCCGGTGGTCGGTGCCGTCCCGCCGGTGCTTCCGCCCGCACCCGGGACACCGGCCATGCCCGCGGTCGTCGCCTGACCACCCGACGGCGAACCCGCAATGCCGCCAGCGCCGGGGATGCCGCCGGCCGAAGCACCCGTACCTCCGCTGCCGGCACTGAGGCCCCCCGAGCCCGCGCCACCCATGCTGACCATTCCGCCCGCGCCGGCGCCGCCGAACGCCCCACCAAAGCCCGCCCCGGCGCCCCCGTTCATGCCGCCGCTGCCCTGGCCGGCGCCGCCCATCGGCACACCGGCCGTGCCCGCGTTCGAACCGCCCATGCCGCTGGTGCCGGCATTGCCTACGCCGCCCGCGCCGGCCGCGCCGCCGGCGCCCGCCGCCGTGAGGGTGAGGTCGGCACACGTGTAGTACGACTCGTACGGATTGCGATCGGTCATCACCTGGATCAGCTGCAGTGTGCAGTTGTCGCACGGGGTGTTCGGCAGCGTGATCTCGACCGAGTACGGAGAACTTGCGCCGTCCATGATGCCGTCGACCAGGATGGGCGCAACGGCGGTCGCCGGAGCAGACCCTGAAGTGGGAGCGTCGGGAAAATCTTGCCCGTCTTCAAGGAAGGCGATGCGGAACCAGCCCGGATGCGGAATGGTCTCATTGAACGTGACGGTGATCGTCTCGCCGGCCTCGAACGTGGTCACCTTGCTTTCGACGCGGACGTCGCCGTTCGGGCAAGCCGTGGCGGAGCATCCACACGGTTCGGTCTTGATATCGTTGTTGCCGGTGCCCGGGCGGCGTGGTGTTGGAGACGCAAACTGCACGTGCGCGAGCGCGCTCGTGGTCACGAACAAGGCAGAAGCGAAGGTCAGCGAGGAAATCCAAGTCGGGCGCGCCATGCGCTGGATGCTCCCACCGCGCTGGACCGCTTGCAAAGGCCGGTTTTGCGGTTGTGCTGCCCGTCCGAGTGCAAAATTCTCGTCACCCGCAACCGAATGAAACCGATCGCCGCGAGCGGGCATTGATGACGGGCGAAGCCCTGTGTGCTGCATAAAGGGTCTGTAACCGAAGCCGCGACCGACCGCGCAGTGGCAGGCAGTCAGCTCGGCACGCTCGGCAGACGCTCGCGATCGATGTCCCAGCGCGTGAAGTCGACGACGGGCTCTACCGGCTCGAAGCGCCCGTTCTTTCCTTTGAGCACGCGCGAGCCGGCAACGACCGGATCGTGGGTGTAGACGAGCACCGTCTTTTCACGCTCGGCCTCGGCGAGAAGCTCCGCCTTCTCGTCCACGAGTTTTTCCGGATAACGGTCGTAGCCCATCGTGATCGGCACGTGAACCCACGCCGTGCCGGGGATGAGATCCGCGCAAAAGAGCAGGCGCGCGCTCTTGCCGCTGACGGACGCGTGCAGCATGCCCGGCGTGTGGCCGTACGTTTCGACGAAGGAAAACGGGCCACCGAGGTGCTCACTCGCCGCGACTTCGTTCTCCACGATCCGGAGCCGGCCGCTCGCCTCGAGTAGCGCCGGAAGCGCGGGGATGAAGGAGGCGCGATCGCGGGGATGCGGCCGCACGGCGCGCTCGAACGCGCTCCGGCCGACGACGAACTCGGCGCGAGGAAACAGCAGGCGTGGGTCCCTGCCGCGCTCGAACGGCGCGAGCAGACCGCCCGCGTGGTCGAAGTGGAGATGACTCAAGACCACGCGATCGACGTCGGCGTCGGTGAGCCCGAGCCGCCCGAGTGAGCTCAACAGCATGTGGTCGGATTCGACGACGCCGTACCGATCTTTGAGCTCCGGCTCGAAGAAGCTCCCGATGCCGGTTTCGAACAGCGTCCGCGTGTTCTCGGTTTCGATCAGGAGTACGCGGCAGGCGAGGGGAACGCGGCCGAGTTCGTCCGGCGCGAGCCAGCGGCTCCACACCGCCCGTGGGGCATTGCCGAACATGGCACCGCCGTCGAGGCGCTGGGAGTTGCCGAGCAGAGAGCTCGCGAGGATCACGCATCGAAGGATGCGCGCTGCCCGCCCTCTGGTAAACCCCGGCTCATGAAAGACACCGTCTTTTCCAAGATCCTCCAGGGCGAGATCCCGGCGCACCGCGTGTACGAAGACAATCTGGTGCTCGCTTTCCTCGACGTGGGGCCCCTTGCTCGCGGTCACCTGCTCGTGATCCCGAAGGAGCCCGCAACGACCTTGGCGGAGCTCTCCGACGAATCTTCCGCCGCCATCGGGCGGGTGCTCCCGCGCCTGTGCCGCGCGCTCAAGGAGGTGACCGGAGTCGAGGCGTACAACGTGCTCCAGAACAACGGTGCGCTCGCGCACCAGGCCGTGTTCCACGTCCACTTCCACATCATCCCGAAGCCCGACGGCGTGCAGGGTCTGGGCGTGGGTTGGCCGGCCGGCAAGCTCGATGCGAACGACGGCAAGGAGCTCGCGACCGCCCTCCGCAACGCGCTCACTTGAGCGCGGCGTTCGGCGCTACGTCGCGCGGCCTCGCAGCGCCCGGTAGCGCGTGATGAGGCGGTTCGTGGACTCGTCGTGAGCGAGCTTCGGCGCGGCGTCGCTCTCGAGCTCGGTGGCGATGCGCTTGGCGAGCACCTTGCCGAGCTCGACACCCCACTGATCGAACGAGTTTACCCGCCAGATTACTCCCTGCACGAAGACCTTGTGCTCGTAGAGCGCGATCAACCGCCCCAAGGCGGCCGGCGTCAGGCGGTCGAGCAACAGGGTGCTCGACGGGCGATCGCCCGGAAAGGTGCGGTGCGGCACGAGTTCGGGTTTTTCCCCGGTTGCCGCTACTTCCTCGGCCGTTTTGCCGAACGCCAGTGCCTCCGTCTGGGCGAAGAAGTTCGCCATCAAGAGATCGTGGTGGTTTCTGATCGGATTCAGGCTGTGAACGAAACCGATGAAGTCCGAGGGGATGAGCTTCGTGCCCTGGTGGATGAGCTGATAGAAGGCGTGCTGGCCGTTCGTGCCCGGCTCGCCCCAGACGACGGGCCCCGTCTGGTAGTCGATCGTGCGCCCGTCGAGGTCGACGCGCTTGCCGTTGCTCTCCATGTCGAGCTGCTGGAGGTACGCGGTGAAGCGCGAAAGGTACTGGTCGTAGGCCAGCACCGCGTGCGTGTCGGCGTCGAAGAAATTCTGGTACCAGACACCGAGTAGCGCGAGCACCACCGGCAGGTTCTGGGCGAGCGGCGCGGTCCTGAAGTGCTCGTCCATCTCGCGGAACCCGCCGAGGAAGTCGCGAAAGTGCTCGGGGCCGAGCGCGATCATCAACGAGAGGCCGACGGCCGAATCGACCGAATAACGACCCCCCACCCAGTCCCAGAAGCCGAACATGTTGTCGGTGTCGATGCCGAACTTCCGCACCTCGGCCGCGTTGGTCGACACGGCGACGAAGTGGCTCGCGATCGCACGCTCGTCCCCGAGGGCGGCGAGGCAGAAATCCCGGGCACTCCGCGCGTTTTCGAGCGTCTCGAGGGTCGTGAACGTCTTCGAGCAAACGACGAACAGCGTCTCGGCGGCGTCGGTGTCACGGAGCACCTCGGCCAGGTCCGTGGCGTCGATGTTCGAGACGAAGCGGCAGTCGATGTGGCGATCGCTGTATTCTCGCAATGCCAGGTACGCCATCGCCGGGCCGAGGTCCGAGCCGCCGATGCCGATGTTCACGATCCGCCGGATGCGCTTGCCGGTGAAACCGGTGAAGGCGCCGCTCCGCACCCGTTCGGCAAACGCCGCCATGCGGTCGAGCACGACGTGCACGCCGGGGACGACGTCTTCGCCGTCGACTCGCACCACCGTGCCCTTCGGCGCGCGCAGCGCCGTGTGAAGAACGGCGCGGTTTTCCGTCACGTTGATCCGTTCGCCAGCGAGCATCCGGTCGCGCCGCTCGGCGACGCCGCACGCTTCCGCCAGCGCGACGAGGGCCGCCATCGCCGGCCGGTCGATCTTGTGCTTCGAGTAGTCGAGAAACACGGACGCTCCCTCGGCCGAAAAGCGTTCCGCGCGCGCGGGTTCGGCGGCGAACAGCGAGCGGATCGACTGCGGCCTAAGGCGTGCGGCGTGCTCGGCGACGGCTCGCCAGGCGGGCGTGCTCACGAGGGGAGGCGGGAGGGTCATGGCGGGTTCGCTCGGGTTTCGGGTTTCGGGTTTCTCGGCCGACTTTCGGACCCTTCGCGATCGGGCGTCAAGTCTCGGTCGCGGTGAGCTCCAGGCGCGCCACCAGCGGCAGGTGATCGGAGGCCGCGCGCGTCAGCGGATCGTACGGACGCTCGCAGTGCTCGTTGCGCAAGGCACCACGCACGAAGATGCCGTCGAGCGGGCGCACCGGCAGCGCCGCGGGGAATGTGCTCACGGTTTTTCCAGCGCGCACGAAACCTGCCGGCGCGAGAAAGCGCGGCCCGAGCGAACCCCAGAGGTCGTTGAGATCCCCGCCGAGCACCACCGGCGTGGTCCGGTGCAGCCGCGTCAATGCCTCGGAAGCGAGGAAGCGCTCGAGCTGCAGTCCGCGCTCCGAGCCCGCGAGGCCGAGGTGCATGTTGAAAAAAGCGATACTGCGCGTGTGGCTTCCGATCCGGACCCGGGCATGCGCGGAGACGGCTCCTCGACGCTTGCGGTTGCCGATGGTGAGGTCCAGATGGTGGACGTCATGGAGCGGGAAGCGGCTCAAGATCGCGTTGCCGTAGCCGCCGATCGCGAAGCGGTGCTGGGGCCCGAACGCCACGTGGTGCAGGTCGAGCGCCTCCGCCAGGAGCTCGGCCTGGTCGTGGAACCGCGCCCGCGGGAGCCCGTCGGTCACCTCCTGGAGCAGGAGAACGTCGGCCCCCAGGGTTGCGAGCACCGCCACGACCCGATCGATGCGGTAGCGCCGGTCCACGCCGCCGATGCCCTTATGGATGTTCCAGGTGACTACCGAAAAGCGCATGGACCGAAGGCTCGAAGCGGGGCTCGGGCCGGGGCGCCGTCCGAGGCAGCCCGTAGTATCCTAGCTTCCTGACCGGCAGGCGAGTCGGCCCGTCGGCAGACCGACCTCCCCATGTCCGAAGGCGCGAACTCGGGTAGCGTGATCATGGAGCGCTACCGCGTCGGCCGGCTCCTTGGCTCCGGTGGGATGGGATCCGTCTACCACGGAGAGCACGTGAGTCTCGGGCAGGAGGTGGCGATCAAGTTCATCCACCCCGAGCTCGCGCAGAGCGAGGAGGTCCGGCGTCGCTTCGAGACGGAAGCCAAGGCGGCTGCGCACATCAAGAGCCGTCACGCCGTGTCCGTCATCGACCACGGGGTCACCCCGAGCGGCCAGCCCTACATCGTGATGGAGTACCTCGAGGGCGAGTCGCTCGAGCAGGCGATGCGGCGCCGTGGCCGGTTGCCCTTTCCCGAGGTGGTGCAGATCGTCGTCCAGGTCGCCCGCGCGCTCGAGCAGGCTCACGAGGCGGGCATCGTTCACCGCGATCTCAAGCCGGACAACGTGTTCTTGGCCCGGGACTCGGAAGCCAGCAAGTTCGGTTGGACGGTGAAGGTGCTCGACTTCGGCATCGCCAAGGTCGTTCACGACGACAACGTCGGGGGCGTCGGCACCACCAAGACCGGGATGGTGCTCGGAACCCCGCTGTTCATGAGCCCGGAAGCCCTCACCGCGTCCGCTCCGGTGAGCCCGGCGTCCGACATCTGGTCGCTCGGCGCCTGCGCTTTCGCGGCGGCATGCGGCAAGGTCCCGTTCGAGGGCGAGGCGATCGGCGACGTGGTGCTGAAGGTCTGCGCCGCCCCGATGCCGATACCGAGCCAGTACGCGCCGGATCTTCCCCGTGCCTTCGACGACTGGTTTGCCCATGCCTGCGCGCGCGATTTGAGCGCGCGCTTTCGGCGGGTCGGGGAGATGGCGGACGCGCTGCGCAGGCTCGACGAATGGTCCCGCGCGCAGCGCGAGCAGATGGCATACGAAATCCGCCCTTTGGCGAGCTCGATGGTGGATATCGAGGAACCGCGGCCGTCCGGGCGCGGGCTCGTCCTCGCTGGGGTGCTCGCGGGCGTCGCGCTCACCCTGGGCGTGCTCGGCTACTACGTGGTGCAAAAAACGCGAGCGGCGGACGCGACGGCTCGTGCCGCCGCCGACCGGGCAACCGCCGTGATCGAGGCGGAAAACGAGCGGCGCCTGCGCGAGGCGGACGCGAAGTTCTGGGGTTCGCAGGCCGACGCCGGCCCCGCACTCCCGAAGAGCGCAGAGCCGCCGGCCGTCACCAGCAGCCGGCCGCCCAAGCGGCGTCCGCGCCCCGCGCCCAAGCCCGAGCCCGAGCCCGAGCTCTAGCCCGAGCCCCCGCTGTGATATAGGAACCGCGAGCGATGATCGAGGAAGTGCTGACAGAGCTCAAGCAAGGGATCGAAAAGGCGAAGGACGCCCTCCGGCGCGATCTCGGAAAATTGCGCACCGGTCGCGCGCACTCGGGCATGCTCGACACCCTTCGCGTCGACTACTACGGGCAGAAGTCGCCGATCTCGCAGATGGCGACCATCAACGTTCCGGAGCCGCGGATGTTGACCGTGAAGCCCTGGGACAAATCTCAGGTGCAAGCGGTCGAAAAAGCGATCCGTGAGTCGGACCTCGGTTTGAACCCCCAGGTGGACGGGGAGCTGATTCGCATTCCGATCCCCGCGCTGAGCGAGGAGCGCCGGAAGGAGCTGGTCAAGGTCGGGAAGAAGTACGGGGAGGAATGCCGGGTCAGCATTCGAAAGGTACGCCACGACGCTCTCGACCTCCTGGCCGAGCTCGAGAAGGACGGCGGCGCCGGGAAGGACGAGGTCGATCGGGCGAAAAAGAAAGCCGAGGAGCTCGTGTCCGAGTCCGGGACGGCGGTTGATCAGATCGTGCAACAGAAGGAAAAGGAAATCCTGGCGATCTAGCCTTCCTTGACAGGGCGGGGGCGGCGTGAAATCGTGAGAAGTTGACGAGCTTGGGTGATGAAACGCTCGTTCGGACGGATGTGATGCGCGCGATAGCGGCTGGGATCAGCGACGTGGGGCTGCAGCGCGATCACAATGAGGATAGCTTCGCGATCCTCAAGGATCACACGCTCTACATCGTGGCCGACGGCATGGGCGGCCACCGCGCGGGAGACGTGGCGAGCCGTCTGGCCACCGAGTCGATCGTCGACTTCTTTCGTGCCTCGGTGGCGAAGGACTTCACCTGGCCGTTCCAGGTTGACCCGCGCCTCACGGACGAGGAAAACCGCCTGCTCACCGGCATCCGCCTGGCGAACCGGCAGATCATCGAGCGCAGCACGCGTTCGCGCGAATGCCAGGGCATGGGCACGACCGTGGTCGGCGCGCTCTTCAGCCCCAAGAAAAAGAAGATGTTCATCGGCCACGTCGGCGACAGCCGCGCGTATCGCGTCCGCGGACACCAGATCCAGCAGATGACCCGCGACCACTCGCTGGTGAACGACTACCTGCTCGCGATGCCTGAGCTCACCGAGGAGCAGAAAAGCGAGCTTCCGAAGAACGTGATCACCCGCGCCCTGGGCATGCAGGACCAGGTGGCGGTCGATATCCAGAGCGACGACGCGGAGCTCGGCGACATCTACGTGCTCTGCTCGGACGGCCTGAGCGGCATGGTCGAAGACCCGGAAATCCTCGACGCCGTGCTCGGCGCGGACGACATCGAGGGCGCCTGTCGCCGGCTGGTTGCCCTCGCCAACGAGCACGGGGGCGAGGACAACATCACGGCGCTCATCGTCCGCATCGAGGCCTCGGCCGAAGGCGAGATCAGCCTCTCGGACACATTGCCGACGCCGGCGACCGTGCGCCACCGTGAGCCGTCGATCCCCGACGGGCAGGCGGACACGCCGCCCGCTTCGCCGGTGAGCCCGCCGCCGTCCGAATCGAAAGCGTAGCGAGCGCCGTGGAGCGCCTAGCGGGCGCTCACTCTTCTTCTTTGCCCGTCAGGCAGTGCTCGAGCGCGATCGACGCCGTCACGTCGCAGCCCGAGTTCGTCGAGTCGTAGGCGCCGATCACGGGGCACGAGAGATCACCGAGGAACGCGCCCTCCTTCACGAAGCCGGTGAGCGGGTCGGTGTCGGTGCCGCCGGCGACCGGACCGAAGGTGCAGGGGGGCATGCCTTCGACCGTGTCGAGCGCGCTGACTTCAGACGAAAAGACGGTGACGCGTGCGGTGTTGCCGGCGGAGGGACCGCCGACGGTGACCGTCCCGCTCACGCCGATTGAACCCCTGTAGCCCTGGAAATTCGAGTCGGTTCCGCCGACGCTCCCACTCACGCTGAAACGGCCGCCACCGAGCGACTTCACGGTGCAGCTGACGTTGAGGCCTTTGCCGTGCTGGACGATCCCGGCGACGACGCGCTCCTGGCCCGTGTCCGAGGTGCTGCTCTTGTCGGGGTTGCCGTAGAAGTAGGTGTACGTGCCGGTCGACCCCGCCGTGCAGTTGGTGCGCGGTCCGATGTTCGGGATCGTGGAACTCGCGGGGCTGAGCATCACCATCGCTGCACCGCCCGGTGGGGTGGGCGGTGGATCGCTGCAGCCGTACGAGGCGGCGACGAAGGCGAGGAGGACTGGGGTTGAGGGTCGAATGAGCATCCGGACTCCTAAAGCACTGAAAGGGTACTCAATGTTAGCGCAGGCTTAATGCCCGTCCAGGCTCTGGGGGCGGCGCGCATTATCGCCCGTTCGAGCAATCTCGACCAGTCTCGTTTTGGGGTGGATGACGGGGTTCGAACCCGCGACCACTGGAGCCACAGTGCGCACGGCATGTCCTACTCCGCATGATTCGGCCGGCATTCTACACACTCCGTTCGGCGTGGCGGCTCAAACGACAGCGCGTAAGTGTCCGTGGGACAGTTGCCGGGACAGTTCGGGGATCACGCACGTGATCTGCTCGTCGGCCTCGGTCACAAGGGCAGGGAAGGGGGCGAAGCGGGCCTCGCGCCAGTTGCGGGCGGCGCGGTCGTACCTTTTCAGCATGCCTGGCGTGAGGTGGCCGGTTCGGTCGGTGGCCCAGCCGTAGCCTTTCGTCGGGTCTTTCAGGGCCCAAACGACCATGGTGGAGCGCAAGTCGTGGAACCGGAGCGGCTCCTCGTGAAGCTCGCCGCCTTGCAGGGCGGATCGGGTGACGCCAGCGGTGAGGAGGTCGGCTCGAAGCTGCTCGGGCAGGCGGGACCACCGGCACCCGAGGCGCCCGATCAGGGGCTTGCTCGGCACCGGTCCGCCCTCGTGCGCTCGCCACGCCTCGAGAACGGCCCGGAGGTCGGTGGAAATATCAAACGTCAGCGGCTGACTGTTTTTCTGCTTCGGCGAGGTCAAGACGGAGTGGTCGAAGTCGACGTGCCGCCACCGGATGGCCCGAAGGGATTCCTTCCGCTGGCCGGTGTGGATCGCGAGCGTGTAGAGCACGCGGCGGACCAGCGGCACCTCGGGGCATCGAAGCAGCGCCAGCATTTCGTCGGGGTAGAGCCACTGGAAGATGAGGTCCCCCTGCGGGACCACCGGGCGGAGTTCCTTCGTGAAGGGGTTCGATGAGCGCGGCCGGAGTCGGCACGGGATCGAGGCGAGCTCGAAAAGCCGGTGGAGCGCCTGATAGAGCTGCAGTTCCGTCGCCGGGCGCCACGGGGTCGGCTCGTCCCCGCGGGTCTCCTCGTCGCGGGCCCGCCATTCCTTCACGTGTTCGGCGTGCGCCAGCCCCGGGGCCTTGGCCATCACGCGCTGCGCGTCGGCTTCGGTCACCTCGGACACCTGCCGGTCGCCGAAAGTGCCCCCCGTGAGGAGCGGCACCTCGTAGGCCCAGCGGAGCCGGTAGCGATCCTCTCCGGCGCTCGCCTTCACCTTGAGCTTGTTCGCCTTGCCGTGGGCCTCGAGCAGCTCCCCGGTCGTCCAAGCCTTGCCGAGCTCCCGCACGCTCATCCGCTTCGCCAGGGCGAGCCCGTTGCGCGCCGTCATCTCGGCCGACACCTTGGCGCGCTTGCGCTCGCTGATGGCCTGGCACCGTTCGGCGACCATGGCCTCGCTCATGGCCGAGCACGTGCACACCTCGAGACAGAGCCGGTAGCGCGGCCGGGTGCCGTCAGGGAGCGAGACCTTCGTCCACCAGTGGCCGTTCCGAAACTCGGCGGTGCCGGTGCCCTTCGCTCGCAGGGGCCGCCCCCCGCGGCCCTTCGTCGGTTCGTCAGTCATCGCTACCTCCCGGGATGATCTCGAAAACGGGCTCGTCGGTGATCGTCTTGTCGACCGTGTTGTAGGTCATGCGCCAGCGGGCCCCGCAGTCCTGGCACCGATAGAGCCGGACCCCGCGTGCGTTCGGGTAGACCCCGGCGCGCTCATGCTCGCGAGAGGGATCCACCTCGGCAACGTCCACCGGGCTACAGAGCTTGCACGGCATCATCGGCTCGGATCCTCCCCGTCCAGCCCGTCCGGTTCGTCGAAGACGATCGCGCTCACGACGCCACCGGGCCTTCGTCGTCCGCGTCCTCGGCCTCGATCGCCATCTCGCCCGCGAGCTTGATCCGAGCTTCCCGCATCGCCTCGCGGTGCAGGATCCGTTCGTGCCCTTCGCGGAACTCGTCGTGGTCCCGCAGGTGTTCGATCACCTTCGACCCGTCTTGGAGCAACGCGACGATCCCGCAGAGCGCGGCGTGCTGCTCGTTCTCCGAAAGCGTGCTCGAATCCGCGTTCCACCCCTCGGCGTCCAGGTTCTCGCCGTCGCACTCCGCGAAGGTCGCGACGACCACCGCTTTGAGCAACGCGCCGGCCACGCGCATCAACGCGCGTTCGGGCGGCAGGTCCGCGCCGTCCGACGTCGAAACGCTGAGGCCGCCGGAAACCAAGTTACTGAGGTGGCCGAGATACTTCTCGTGAGCGCGATGCTGGCTCGCGCGGGCGTGCTCGTCGTCGGCCAGGCCATTGCCGTTCGAGGGGTTCATGCCGACACCTTGGCCTGCTCGTCGCCCTCGGCCTCGTCGGCCTTCGTCGGCTTCCACTCGGCGTGCTTGGCGCGGAACTGAGCGAGAGAGAGAGCCAGCTTGGCCCGCTCAGACGCTCGGAGGTAGGCCATGCTGTCCACCTTGCAGGGCGCGCTACTCGCATCCATGAACAAGTCGAAGTCGCTCGCCGCGCACCGAAGCCCCTCGAGGGCGATGCCGAGCGCTGTGTCGGTGGAGCTGCCCTCGTGCTCGAAGATCACGAGAGCGCGGTCGATCACTTCGAGCGCGTCCACGAGCATCGTGTCCCGGGTAGCAGGCTCGGGCCGGAGCCGGTCGGCTACGTGCTCGAAGTCGAGCGCTTCCCGGTGAAGGCCGAAGCGGATCTCGTCGTTCGGGATGTGCCCCTCTCGACACGCCTTCAAGTACTCGACCAAAATCGGCGAGCGCCTGCCGCTCACGCCTTGCAGGCTTGTGAGCGCGGCCTCGTCCTCGGGGGTGAGGCCCGGCGCGTCCGGCTTGTCGGTGGTCGGCTTCACGCCGGCTCCTAGAGCCTCGGCGATCTTCTCGTCGAAGCCCGGATCGTCGTCCTTGAGCTCGATGCCGCGCTCGGCCAGGAGCTCGCGGATGGTCGACCCCTTCCTGCTCGGGGTTTTCGTCGGACGCTTGGTGCGCCGGTTCTGCTTCGCTACTCTCTTTGATTGCGTTGCCATGGGTCTACTCCGTGGTGACGAAGGGCCGTTTCGGAGGTCGCACTCCGGGGCGGCCCGTCTTGTTACCGCTTGGCGGGAGCACGGCGCTTTGGCTTCACGTCCACCCCGAGCTTGCCGGCGTATGCCCGAACGGCCCGGCGAACCACGTCGGAGCGGTTTCGCTCCTCCCTGGCTGCCAAGGCGTCGAGCAGCTCCAGATCCTCGGGTGTGAACCTGATTCCTATCGTCGGGCTCTTCGTCATGCGCTCCTACCCTTGTAGCGCAGTGCTATGCAGTGTGCAACCCCTCGCGCCGCAGCCGAAAACGGCTCCGTCGGAGCCAACACACCCCACGCTGGTCACGGCTGGTCGCGCCACTCCTTCTCCTTCCAGGATTCGAAGGCGCCGACGAACTGATCGAGCGCCCGGTACGCCCCATCGATCGCCTCGCGGGCAGCACGATCGTCCCCTGCGAGGCCCGGTAGGTCGAGCAAGGCAAACCTCGCGGCGCGCAGCCCGTCGTCGACGTCGATCTTCTGCCTCCGCAGGTGCGGGGGCACTAGCGAGCCGCTTTGCCATCTCGAGCGCCACGCGTCGTCGACACGCTGCACCATCATGCTGGAATCCCACCGCGCGTGAAGCGCCTCGTGTCGGAACCCTCCAAGCTCGTGGAGCATCGTTGCCACATGACCAATGAACTCCGCGCAATCCTTCACGGCGGCGACGAACAGCTCTCGCTGATGGTCCGCGCGTTGTCGATGCCGGATCTCGCTCCGAACGCCGGCCCATGCGAGGGCGCCCACTGCGAAGGCTCCAAGAATCGTTCCAATCGCTTCGATGATCGATGCCGCCACTTGAGGGTTCATGCTTCCGAAAGAGCAGCACGGCGCCCAGTGCGCGGGAAGACGCTGACGCGCTACACTCCCCCCATGCGCCCGCTCCTCGTCCTGCTCGTCCTCGCCCTCGCAGCCCCGGCGCTCGCTGACGCGATCGTCCCTCCGAAGCCACCGACCTACAAGGGCGACAAGTGGGCGTGGGAACGAGCGGTGCGACGCTGCTACGAGCGGCCGACCGAGTGGTCTCGCGATCGGTGCCTTCGCGATCTGTACGAGTAGCACTCATCGCATGAACTCGAGCGGCACGAGCTCCCGCGAGCAGCCGAAGAAACGCACGTCGATCATCGTGAGGCCAGCGAGCTGCGCGGCGAGCAGCCGGTGATTCCCGTTCGCTAGCTCGTCTTGGGCGACGACGATCGGCGGGATGTTCGCGCCCTCGCGGTAGCCCTCGAACGCGTGGATGAACCGGTAGTCGTCCGTCAGGCTCGGGCGTAGAAAACCGAGCGCCGCGACCGGCACCGAGCGCACACCGTGTGAGAGATCCTTGTGCTTGAGCGACCGCGCGATCTCGCAGGCCGCGCCGGGCGTGAGCTCGTGGAGCAGTCTCATCGCTAGTTCTGCAGCGAATCTTCGGCCGCGAAGAATTGGCGCCATGTCGTGCCGTCGAAGAAGTAGACGAAGAAGCAGTGGTCGCCGCCGTTGAAAACCGAGCCGAACGTGAGTTCTTGTCCGGTGCTCGGGATCGGCGTCCGGATGAACATGAAGTCCCCCTCCTCTGCGTCGTCCGTGCTGATTGAGTAGGCCCTCGGCGCGGACAGCGCGTTGGTCGTGGCTCGAAAGACGTTGCCGTCGAGGATCGCAAACTCCTTGTCCTCGTCGCCGTCGTAGGTGGCGAAGCGGAACGGCACCCTTCCGCTTCCAGTGAACCCCATGACCCGCTCTAGGACCATGTTCCCACCGACCGTGATCGTGTCGCTCGAGTCCGTCCCGAGCTCCACGTCGTTCGTGAACGTACAGTCACCGTTGAACGTCACGTCCTCGGCGCCGAACGTCACGCCGGCTTCAATCGAGAGCGTTCCGCGGATCCTGACATCGTCGCCAGGTCCGTTCCCGAGCGTGACCGCGCCGTTGAACGTCGCGTCGTCGTTGATCGTGAGCGGCTCGGCAAACGTGACCGCCTGCTCGAACTCCGCGACGCCGCGGGTAGTGATCGTGTCGCCCGGGCCATTCCCGAGCGTCACGTCGCCGTCGAAGTCCACGGACGCGGTGTTGAACGTGACCGGGCTCTCGAACGTGACCGAGGCGTTGATCGTGAGCGCGTCGCCCGATGTTGCGCCGATCGTCGTGTCGGCGTTGAATACGGCGTCGCCGTTGAACGTCGTAAGCTCAGCGAACGTCGCCTCGCCCCCGACCGTGATGGCGTCCCCCGACGTGAGGCCGAGCACCACGTCATTCGCGAACGAGACGTTCTGCGTGAACCCGATGATCCCGTTGACGGTGATCGTGTCGGCGCCGGAGCTGCCGAGCGTAACGTCGCCCGTGAAGTCCGCGGCGCCCGAGACCGTGAGCGCGCCCGTGACCTCGAGACCGGATCCGCCGATGATGATCGGGGCACTCGGCGCGTAGGTGCCGCCGCCGACGCCGTCGATGGCGGCGGCGTGGTCGGCGTCGAGGGTTTCGAGCTGGGGCGAGGTGAAGATCTCGCCGAATGCCCATCCGCTGGGTTTGACCAGTGCAAAGCTCATTTGGGTGCCTCCTGTTCGTCGACCATCACGCTCGGGTCGACGTCGAGCTGGATCGGGTAGCGCCAGCCGTGCCGATGCTTCGGTGGCTGCGGTTTGGGTGCCGGCGGCTTCTCCGCGGGCTTGTCTCGGTTGTCGTTCATTGGATCTCCGTCATTGAAACGCGCCACGTTGGCGCGGTGAAAAAGGTGCACGCCCACCGGCTCACCCGCGGGGAAGTTGCTCGCGGGGATCCGGTGGCGTGCTGGCGTCGAGCGCGAGTCGGAGGGGAAACTCTTGCGCCCCCCGGTCGCCCGGCGGCGCAATCTCCGCCGGCGCCCATGTCCTAAGGCTGCTCGAAAAACTGATCATTCCGCGGCCTTCGCTTCCGGCTCGACAGCGCGTTCGCGGATGCCAGAGCGCTCGAGGATCTCGAGCACCTTGGCGGCACCGGGCGGGAGGTCGTACCCGCCTTGATTGCCGGTAACGACCGAGCCCTCGACGCACGAGACCTTGTGCTCGAAGAGGACGCGCCCGAGGTCGTGAGCGAGCATCTGGTTTTGTCCGATGGGCTGTCCCGAGAGCCAGTACCAGGGGTGGAGAGCGTCTCCGAGCGCTGCCGCCGCCGCGCGCGCTCGCTCCAGCAAGAGCGGCGCATACTGCTCGCCGATGTCGCGGGCGAGCCTGTCCGTCTGCATGCTCAGCGCTTTCGCTTCCGTCTCGGCCGCCGCGATGCGCTCGCGAACAACCGAAAGGGACGCGGTGACCTCGCGCAACGCAAGCTGCGCAACCGAAAGCGCCTCGTTTGCGCGCTTCGTCTCGGCGGCGCTACCACCGTCGAGACGTTGCGACGCCAGCGCCTGATCGAGAGCCGGCTCGGCCTCCTGAACCTTTTGGAGTGCCGGGCCGCGCTCTGCCTCGAGGTCGCGCTCTTGCGCGCGGAGCTTCTCGAGCGCGTCGTGCGCCGCGGTAGCCTTACCGATTGCAGCTCGGATTTGCTCGAGGCTCGTCATGCTGCCTCCGGTCCGCTGCTCGTGCGGCCGTGCATGTCGTGGATCGTCGCGTAGAGGTCGGCGCGCTCTTGCGCCCGCTCGACCTTCTGCTGGTCTCGGGCTTGCGCAGGGAGCGGGTTCGCCTCGAGCTCGGCAAGGCGAGCGCGGGCCGCCACCTTCGGGTCGGGCTTCGATTTCGGCGTGACCGGTGGCGCCGCAGGGCCAAGTGAGGCGAGCGTTTTGGCCGTTGCCGAAAGCTCGGTCAGGCGCTCCGGCGTGAGCTCGCTCGTGTTTTTGGCCACGAGCTCGGCGAGGATCTCCTGATGGGTGCTCATCGGCCGCTCCTGCGCGCCCGGATCGGGGCGTCCGTGAGGGCCGATGCCTCGGCGCTCGCCGCTCGGATGCGTGCGTCCTCGGTCGCGAGCTCGGCGGCCCGTTGCGCATCGAGCGCGGCGGGGATCTGTGCCTGGTGCGCGGCTTCGCGCTGAGCCTTGCCACGGTTTGCGCGTGCGGAGCCTGATGCTTCGACCGTGAGTGCTTTTTTCTGTGCGGGGGTCATGGGGGTTCCTTCGGGTTAGTGGGAATCAAAGACCGCCCGCTCGCCCCGACCGAAGCCGGGGGAGCGAAACGGCGCGCGTGGACCTCGAGGCGCGTGCGGAGTCCAAGCCGCACGCACCCCGCGCCGAGTCGCGACTGCACTCGACGAGCCCCATGGCGGAGGCATCGGTCCAAAGCTTGATCACGCGGCCTCCCCGCCGCCGCCAAAGCGTCGGTCGACCTCGTCGAAGAGCACGTCCTCGCCGTTGTCGCCGGAGTCGAACAAGTCGCTCGGGTCGATTCCGCGGGCACGAAGATCCGCGAGCGTCCGCTCGGCGGCGCTCATCTGACCGCGGCCGGCCTGGTGACAGGCGATAGCGGCGGCTAGCGCGGGCGCCTCGGCGTGCGCGTGCTGTAGTGCGTGAGCGTCCCCACCCGGTCGAACGGTCCCGCCCACGAGCTCGTAGGCCCCGGCAATGCGGTCGACCAGGACGAGGATCTCCGAGCGGGTGGCCTCCGGCATCGCCACGGCAGCGATCGAGGTGAGCGTGCTGACGAGGGCGGGATCGTGGGCCATCACTCGCTCACCACGTTGGCGTCGTGCAGGTTGATCGTGGTGATGACCCCGCGGTCGACGAGGATCCGGAGGTTCTGCGCGAGCGTGAGGCACGCCGCGGGGACCTTCGTGGGGAGCGTTTGGCCCTCGATTTGGGCCGCGGTCGCCCCGTCGGCCCGGACGTTCAAGGCGCCGTTGTTGTCGATGTAAAGCAGGCCGCTCGAGACGAGCTCGTCGACCTTGGCGGCGCGGACGCTCGGGTGTCGGAGCGCCATCGCGCTGTCGACGTAGGTGGTGGTGAGGGATCGGATGGTCATGGGGTTCCTTTCGTGGATCAGTATTGGGTGTAGCCGTAGCGAAACTGCTTTTTCTCTGCCGCCCAGAGGGCGAGGCAGAACGCGGACGCGATGTCACCGTGCGAACCCTTGCGGCGCGGCGACTGGATGGAAACGAGTCCGCCGGGTAGCGGACGTGCGATCACTTCGCGTAGCTGCTGCGTGAGCCGGCGATGACCGGCACTCCACCGAACGCGGCCGGCGTGAATCGCGTCGCGCGCGAAGTCGTAGACCTCGCCCTTGCCCTGGTTGCCGCCCGGCGCTTCGGCGAACGAGAGTCCAGACTCGCGGAGGTGCTCGCGGACGCTCTCCTGATAGTGAACGTCGCTGCAGACCTTGTTCGCGCCGTGCTTCTTCGCGATGGCCGCAAATTCGCGGACAACGGCGCTCGGGACGAGAGGCGTGCCACGCTCCGGCCGGCGCTCGAACACCTCGCAGACCTCGAAAAGGGCGCCGTTCTTGCGCACGACGACGCCGGCCGAGGCATCACGCTGGAACGCGGGGTCGAAGCCGGCACCGTAGCGGTAGTCGCTCGTCTCCCAGTAGGGCCGAAGGGTATCGGGCGGCAGCACTAGCGGGAGATCGGTCGGGCACCGATCGATCGCGTAGCCGTCGAAGTAGAACCCGCCGCCACCCGCCGGTGTCTGGCAGTCGTACTCAACGGCCGCGCCATCTGGATCGCTCTCACGTTGCGCCTGGACGAGGCGTCGCACGTCGGGATCCGAACGCATCGTAAGCGTGGGCAGCCGAGCGGCGAGCGCCGTCGTCGGGTGGCCGTAGTTCGCCTGGTAGGTCTTCCAGACTTCGGCAGTCTCGAGCCATGGCGTCGAGCCGTTCCAGAACTTGCCGAGCGTGCGGGCGATGACGGCACGCCGGCAGTCGACGTCGTTGACCGCATAGTCCGCGTCGCGAAAGAAGCCCGATTCGTCAAAAGCCGCCTCGAGATAGCGTCGGCCACGAAGCGCCCGGCCACCGATCGAGGCCGGAAGCGTCTCCACGCTGGTCCGCCGCCCGTGCTCGCGGCGGAGCACGAAGCCGTCGGAGCCGCTGGTCTCGATCATGCGCTTGATGGCCGGCACGCCTTCCGCGGCGCCGAGCGCGTAGCGGATCGGGATCCTTCCCGTGCGCAGGTCCGGCGCCACGCAGAGGCACACCCGGATCTCGCCGGCCGCGCCGAGCTCGGTGGGCGTGGCGATGAGCGCGCGGTGTAGGAGCCGGTAGCCGATGAAGTACGACCAGCCGATGCCGGCGCCCTTGATGGCCGCGTTCTCGCGCCGGGCCTCGGGCGGCACGACGTCGACGTCGCCGAAGAGCTCGCGGGCGATCTCCCGGTCGTCGCCGGTAAGGTCGCGCGGCTCCACGTCGTCGGCCGCGATGGCCCAGTAGACCCGCTGGGCGGGCTCGAAGCGCACGGTGAGCACCCGCTCGCAGAACTCGACGAACGAGAGCGGGCTCATTTCGCGGCCTTTCCGCCCTGGAACCAGGGCAGCCCGGCCTCCCCGCCGTCGGCGGGTTGAATGTCGCGAGCGAGCGCCTTCCTGGTGAGCACGACCTGCCGGGCCTCGCGCATCCACTCGCGCCCTTCCTTGCGCCACTCGCGGGCCTCGTCGGGGGTGCACCCCTCCCGGGCGCCCTCGCTCAGGCACGCGACCGAGAACATGCCGGCGCGGGCCTCGTCGCCACACAGGCTCAAGAGCTCGTCGGTCTTCGCCGGCAGCGCGTCGACGAGCCGCTGACAGTGCGCCTGCGCCTCGCTGAGGTGCGGCCGAAGCCACGGCGCCACGTGCGCAGGCTCGAGGCGCAAAAGGCTCTCAGCGGTCACCCTGGCGAGCGCGGCGAGCTGTTTCAACTTGCCGCCCGGGTTGCCGCCCGTGAAGTACCCGGTCACCGGATCGCGGAACGGTGCGGCGAGCGCGGAAACGGCTGGGCTCGGAGGACGGCCAGCGCGGAGCGGACGGGGGCGCCGCTTGCCGTGGCTGGTCTCGACGAGGGAGCTCACGGGCGGGCTCCCCCGGGCGCGGAAGCGGTGCCGTCACCCGATGCCTGATCCAGTGACGGAAAGGCCGGTTTCCTGCTGAAAAGCGGCGGTGCCGGTGCCCGCGGGACAGTCGCGGAAGTGTCCCCGATCGTCGTCCCGACCAGGAATCGCGGGGTTAGCGATCGGTGTCGATCGGTGCTTTCGGCGTCACTCCCGAGGGTGATCGGGCGGAGGGCCGGGAGGGCGCTCTCGCGCGTGCGCTTCCGGGAGTCGCCTTGCTTCGGCGCCGCGCCCCGCAAGGTGTCGTGTCGCTCCCCCATAGGGAGCGCGACACCATCACATTGCAACCGTGTCGGACACGTGTCGGGCACCTGCGACACCATCACGTCTCCCCCCTGGTGTCGGTGTCCGGCACCACCTTGGACACGTTCGCGCGCCCCGCCTGAACCTGAACGAGACGAACGCCTCCAAGCCCGCCACCGAGCCGCCGGCGTGCGGCGTTCAGACGGTCGACGCCCCACTTGTGGCCGGCATCCCTCAGGGCCGCCCGGAGGTCACGCTCGCCGAGTCCATCGGGCTCTCGGGCGAGCAGGGTGGCCAGGGCCTTGGCGTCCCGCTGGACGGCCGCGCTGGTGGCTGCCTGTCGGCCGTGCTCGCGGTCTTCGTCGGCAGCGGGCCCGGCGAGTGGATCGGTCGTCTCCGTCAACCGGTGCCCCTCCCGGTCGAGCCTCAGCCAGAATTCCCCGATATAGGCCCGCCGGTTCTTGGCGATCCTGACGTGGATCACGTCGGGGTGGTCCTTCGGCGTGCGGAGCATGAGCTGCGTCTGCGAGCCGAATTCAATCGCCCGGCTCTCGGCACCGGCGGCAAGGTCGTTGCTCTCGGCTGCCGCTGCGTCGTTCCGGTAGGCGTTCCGGTTCGCCTCCGAGGTGGCGATCACGAGCAGGCGAAGCGACGTCGACACCCGCCGCATGGCGTTGATGTTGCCCTCCACCTTCTCCCGCGGACCCGTTGCTCGCGATGCCGCCACCGAGCTCGCCGCCTGAATCGAGTCAATAAAGAGCACGCCGGGGCGCCCTTCGAGTTTTGCCCAATCGGCTACCGCGGCACCGGCCGCCTCGATGGTGTGCCTGCCGTCGTACAGGCGTACGCGCAGGTCACCGACGGCGGCAGCCATCCGATCCAGAGCGTCAGGATCGCGTTGCTCGGCGTCGTGAACCGAGAAGCCGGCGATTTGGACGAGCCGGACGGTGAGGTCCTCGGGTTCCTCGTCGACGCCAAGAATGCCAACGCACGCACCGGCGCTCCCTGCCGCGCGAGCGATTCGATCGGCGATGCACACTTCCGTCGCGGTTTTTCCGGCGCTCGGGGCTCCGACGATCGTCACGCGCCACGGCACCGGCAGGCCGCCACGGCACAACCCGTCCAGTGCCTCGATCCCGGTCGGGATCCGGCGAAGCGGTCCATCCTGCCGCCATGACTCGATGATCGAAACCGGCGTGCTCGCGACGGCGCCGGCTACCGATGACACGCTGTCACCGGTGGCTTCGTCGTCCCCCGGCATGAACGGCACGTCCTTGGTCGCCGGCTTCGGAACCTCGATCCCTTCCCATTCGCAAATCTTGAATGCGGCCTCGAGCGGCTCCATGCCAAGGCTCTCCGCCACGATGTCGACGTTCGAGCGGAAGCGGGTCGTCTCCGTCGAGCCCGGCTCGTGACAAGTGTTGTGAAAGCAAGAAGTGCCGCCGTTCGGCTCGCAGACGAGCGAGTCGTCGTTCTTGCAGCCGACGCACGTGGTGAGGAACTTCTCACCCTCCTTTCTCACGGAGAACCCAACCCGACCGAGAACACGCTCGGTCGGAACCCCCTTCGCGAGATCAAAAACGCTCGCGGAAGATCCGGTCTTTTTGACAGATCGCACCGGCTTTTCCGGCTCAGGCGGGACGCCAGCTTCCGCCGCGGCTTTGTGAGCGAGGCTCCTCAAGCGAGAACCTCGAGCGGCACGCGCTGAATTGTCGGCGAGCACGTGAAAGTGATCCGGCGGTGCGGACGCTCGGGCGTGTTGATGCCCTTCGCCTTCAGCGTGCCGGCGGCAGGCATGAGCCGATTCGGGTGCGCAACCGACGTGTCGACCTTCGCGCCAGGCGCGCCGAAACGCTTGTTCATCATCTCGAGAAACAGCGCGATCCGTTTCGTCGTGTCGTCGGTCGGTGAAATGGGTTCGACGGCGATCAACACGTAGTGACCGTTGCCCGAGCAGCCGAACCCGACGCTTTCACGTCCGAGCTCACGCTCGAGCCAGCGCCGGCACTCGTTCGCGGGTCCCCACGTTGCGGCTACCTCGGCGTCTGTCGCTGAGATTCCAGAAACGCGCTCCTGTGAGTCGGCCACGTCAAAGTCGACGTAGACGTTCCGCACCAGCAAGATTTCCTTGTCGGTGACGCGTTTTTTCGTCCACCGAATGATCTGGTTGTGCGGGTAGCGGTAGAAGATGCCGGGGTTGATCGGCCCATTGATCTGGGCGTAGCCGCCTTCGTAGCCGTCGAGACGTTCGGCTTCCTGCAGGAGCCGAACGTGATCGGCCGCAGTCATCGCGTGGGCGACGTTGACGCGGCCACGGACGAAGATTGAAAGCTCGGTCGGCTCGTTGTCGGGCATGCCCGAGAACTGGCGCCACTTCGTGGTTCCCATCGGGATCTCGTCGCGCCAGTCGCCTACGAGGCGAAGGTGCGAACGGACGACGGGCTCGCCCATCTCCGCGCAATGATCGCTCACGCCACCCTCCGCTTCGCGTCACCGATCGCGATCACGCGATCGATGTCGTCCACCGCCGGCGCAGCGTCGGGATTATTGGTGCCTATAATGCCGACGCGCCGGATCCACGCGTAGAGCTCCGTCTCGTCGACGAGCGCCGCGTGCCCGACGCGGTAGACCGTCAGCTCACCGCGCTTCTCGCCGTCGAGGATCTGTCGGTACGAGACGATCGTTTCCTTGATCGGCAGCATCCGCGGCCGACCGAGCTCCGCGCGCACCATCGCCACCAGCTCGGGAACGAGCGAGAGCACGGCGGAGCGGAACTCGTTCTCGATGCTCACGCCGCAACCCTCCCGCCCCGAATGAGGTCAGCGCGATTGATGGCGCGGAGCCCACGCTCGACGTGGACGATCGTCGTCGGGCGCTGCGCCCGGCCGTTCAGGTAGTCGCGGACGGCGCGCGGGTCGCACGCGCCCTCGACAGCCACCACGCGGATTTCGTGCCCGTTCAGGGGAAGCGGCGTCTTGCTCGACATATTGCGAGCATGAAGTGCGATCCCGGCCTTGCTCAGACGGACATCGACTGTCCGGAGGGGTCAGCTACTGTTCAGGCTGCTCGCGTGCTCGTCGTCTTCTCGCTGTTTTTGCAGCTGTCGCCGCCGAGACCTTCCAGCCCATCGCGGCGAGGAGTTCTTCGCGGGCCACTTTCACGGTCTTCGTGGCCGTCTTGGCGCCGCCGGTGTTCTCGACCAGCGCGACGAGCAGCGCTCGCACGCAGCGCAGCTGGTCGTCGGTGACGGCAACGTCGGGAGCGAGCGAAGTGAACTTGTCGACGACGATGCCCGCCGAAGTGTCGAGCGCCTCCACCCCCTGGCTCTCCCAAAGCTCGCTCTTCCGCGCGCCGCGGAGGATCTTGGCGCTCTTCTGGCAGAGCTCCAAAAGGACTTCCCGGTGCTTCGCGTCGCGCTCGAGGGTGCTCCCGGTGAGGTCGGCCAGTAGAGCCGACGCCCGCCGGACGAATGCCACCGCTGAGTCCCGCTGCTCGGCCGAGGACCAGGGGGCCTCGATCGTGGAGGCCGCCTCTTCCAGCCGGCGGACCAGAATGCGGGCCCGCTCGGCGTCGGGGTGGCCTTCTCGGATGCCGATGGCCGTCAGCTCGTCTCGCAAATCGCTGCGCATCCGGCCGATCCTACCCGCCCACCGGCCGCCGCTGAACACGCGACAAGCAGATCAACTGTCCCGCGATCTGTCCCCGCGGTTTTCGCGAGCTCGGGATTTCTCTTCTGATTTCGTTAGGGTGGATGACGGGGTTCGAACCCGCGACCACTGGAGCCACAGTCCAGTGCTCTACCGCTGAGCTACACCCACCGCGGCTCGATCTCGGCTGTGCCCTGAAAGCTGAAGCAGGGCGGCAAACCGGCCCGAAGGCGCCGTGTTCTATGCATCGAGGATTTGGCTATTTCCTATTAACTTCTCCTTCGGGCGACCGTCTCTTAGCGCGAGGCTACCGGCCTCCGCAACCCGTCGCCCGCCCGCGCTAGGGAAGCCGCCAAAACGGTCGAGCGGCGTCCCGCGCCCGTTCGAGATCGGCAGCGTGAGCCGGATCGGGCTCGGCGAAGCACGCCCCGTCGTCGACCGGATCCAGCAGGCCCTCGAGCGCCGCGACGAGCGACGCTTCGAGCGCTTCGAGATCGTAGCCACCCTCGAGCAGCATGCCGATCGGAGCGTCGGGCAGCGCGCGCCCCAGCTCGCTCGCCATGCGACGGTAGGCCGCCGCCGTGAGCTTCATGCCACCGAGCGGATCGCTCCGGTGCGCATCGAAGCCGGCGCTCACGAGCACGAGACCGGGCGCGTAGCTCTCGGCAACCGGCCCGACGAGGCGCTCGAAGGCCGCCGCGTACACGCCGTCGTCGGCACCGGCCGAGAGCGGGACGTTCAGCGTGAACCCGCGCCCGTCTGCGGCCCCGACTTCGCCGGTGCTGCCGGTCCCCGGATAAAAAGGGAACTGGTGCAACGACATGAAGAGCACGGACGGATCGGAATAGAAGGCGTCCTGCGTGCCGTTGCCATGATGCACGTCGAAGTCGACGATGAGCACGCGGTCGACGCCGAGGCTCCGCGCGTGGGCCGCGGCGAGGGCGACGTTGTTCAACAGGCAAAATCCCATCGCGCCCGCCGGGCCTGCGTGGTGCCCCGGCGGCCTGAGCAACGCGACACCGCGCGACGTTCGCCGTCCGACCAGCGCGTTCACGAGTTCGATGGCGCCCCCTGCCGCGCGGCGAGCAGCGTCGACCGAGCGCGGCGCCGCGTAGGTGTCCTCGTCCCAATCGTGCCAACGGCCGGCCGAGCGGCCTAGTTCCTCGACGTACTTCGCGTGGTGTACTCGGGCGAGCTCGTCGTCCGATGCGCTTCGGACGGCGATGTCGATGCGCCCGTCGCCTTTCGCCACACGATCGGCGGCGCGCCGCGCGGCCGCGAGCCGTTCGGGTCGCTCGGGGTGGGGAAAAGGCGGTCGATGCTCGTCGAAGCTCGGGTCGTCAACGACGGCGAGGTCCATGTGGGCGACAGGACTATAGGGCGTCTAGCCCGCAAGACCAGGCAGCGCGTCTAGCCCGCAAGACCAGGCAGCGCGCATAACCGGCAAAACCAGGCGGTGCGTCGGCCCCTCGCGTTCGAGGCAGGGGGGGTGATAGGCTCGCCCCGAGCGTCGGCCGAGCGCTTCGAGCGGCCTTTCGCACTTTCGTAAGGGGTCATCGCATGCGCTTCAAGATCATTGCCGTTAACGCGGGCATCGTCGTCCTCGCGACGATCCTCACCGCCGTGATGCTCATGACCTCGCTGAAGGGGGTCGTTGCCGATCCAGCGGAGCGAAAGCACGAGGTCGAGCGCTCGCTGCGAGCAGCGTCGGCCCAGCTCGCTCTCGACGCCCTCCGGCTCGAACGCTGGCTCGAAAAAAACGTCGGGGCTGAAGCCGTTCGCGGTGCCTTCACGATGGCGACCCCGGAGTCCCGCCAGCAGTCCGCGCTGAACGAAGCGAACCGGCTGCGGGACGCCGCGGCGGGTGACGACCAATTCAACCGCATGACCCCCTCGCTCGTTGCGCTCGTCGATGCCGAGGGCGTCGTCGTCAGTCGCGACGGCTCGAACCTGATGCGCGGCGAGAAGCTCTCGCAGGCCTATCCGGCGCTCACCGACGCACTGAAGACGGGTCGCGCCGGGAGCGCGGTTTGGATCAACAGGCAGCGGCAGGAGCAGTTGCTCGTGAGCTACGCCATCGCGCGCGGCGACAACGGAGCCGTGATCGGCGCGGTCGTGATCGGCACCCCGCTGAACGACGAGCGCATGACCAGAACGAGCGAGCTGACGAGCGGCAGCGCCCTGGCGGTCGCGCGCTCGACGGACAAGGGTCTGGAAATGGTAGCGGAGAGCGGCGCTTCCGGCGGCGCAGCGGCGTCGGCGATCGCTCTACCCCCCGTCGCCGCAGCAGCCCGCACGGCCATCTCGTCGAAGGGCGTCGCGATCTCGGACGGCGCCGTCGGAGAGTTCCTGTTCGGCGCTTTGCCGGTGGACGGCTACGGCGCGACGGACACCGTGATCATCGCGGCCATTCCCGCCTCGCGCGTCGCCAATCTGATGTCGCTGCTCTGGCCCGTGCTCGCCGTCGGTGGGCTCTGCCTCGTGCTCGTCGTGTTTGGCGGCGTGATGCTCGGTAACTACATCTCGCAGCCGGTGTCCGAGCTCGAGGACGGTCTGCTCGCCATCATCAACGGGCAGCAGGATCTGCGCTTCCAGATCGAGCACAGCGAGCTCGGCGGCCTGGTCTTCCGAATCAATTCGCTTCTGAACGCGCTCTCTGGTGTCCCCGAGGACACCACCGACGACCAGGGCCGCCCGTCCAAGGCGCCGAGCGCCCAGGGCTTTCAGGAATCCTGACGACGGACCCTGAGATCGACGCGGCGTCGACTGGCGCTCTAGCGCTCGTCCGGGAGCCCGGGACGTAGTATCAGCTCCCTCAGCCAAAACATGGGCCTCTTCGATTTCCTGAGCAAGGGCAAGGACGAGAAATCCAAGGCGTCGCGCGACGTCGCGCGGCTCGAGCGCATGATCGCGAACAAGCTGTCGCAGAACTACGACCGCCAGGAAGCGATTGCGGAGCTTTCGAAGATGGCGGATGCCGCGAGCTCAGCGGCGCTCCTCAAGCGCTTCGACTGGATGCTCGACCCTTCGATCACGGACCAGGAGGAAAAGGAATCCTGCGTGAACGGCATCGTGGCGGCGGGCGAACACGCACTCGAGCCGCTTCGCCAGTACTGCAAGAAGGCAGCGAGTCTCACCTGGCCGATCAAGGTGCTGGAGGGCATCGTCCCAGCTGATCGCCTGGCCGAAGAGCTGCTCTCCCTGCTCGACCAGTTCGACACCGAGTACACACGCAACGTCGAGCCCAAGGTTCAACTCCTGCAGGCGCTGGAGGCTCACGCGTCCGAAGAGGTCAGGATTGCGGCGGAGCCGTTCCTTCAGGATGCCGGTGAGACGGTCCGCTTCACCGCTGCGGGCACCGTGTTCGCGATGGGCGACCCGGCGAGCGTGCCGGCGTTCGTCGCCGTCCTCGAGAACGAGGAATCCCTGCGGGTGAAGAACCGCATCGCGCTCGGCCTCGCCGAACGCGCCTGGGTGATTCCCGCCGAGCTTTCGGCCGCGTGCCGTGCGGGGCTACCGCCGGGCTACGCGCTCCCCGGCGACAAGGTCGAACGCACGCCGCAGTGAGGTCGAACGCACGCCGTAGTGAGTGCGGAGCCGCGCTCTAGCTCACTCGCTGATGCGGGTCTTGGACGGCAGGTTCACCACGAAGCTCAAGCTCATCAACTGCTTGAACTCGAATTGCCGGTCGGCCGAGGAGATCTGGTTGTCCGGGAACTCCTCGTCCTTGCCGCCGCCCGAGGTATCGAAGCCGCCGCGGTTCCACGAGAGAGGGAGAAAGCGATACTCCCAACTGACCGCGGCCCACTGGTTGATGTAGAAATTGAACCCGAGGCCGAACGACGCGGTGATGGCGACGCGGCTCGTCATCGGAAACGGCGTCACGTTGTCGGAGACGCAGTCGGTGCAGTCGGCACGCTCGGTGAGACCGACGAACGCCGGACCGGCGAACGCGAAGAGGTCCGTGTCCATGTAGATGCTCTGGAAGAGCGCGAGCTTGCCGCGGAGCGGGATGGCCGTGACCTGCGGGGACAGGATCCAGTCGATACCGCCGAGTTGCTCCTCGAAGTCAGGCCCGAGGTTGACCGCGGTGAGGCGCCGCTCGGTGTTGAGCGCGTTGCTCGCCGGCGGGGGAGTCGCGGCCGTGATGCGGATCTGGTTCTGCTCCTGGATCTGCTCGGCCAAACTGGTCGGCAGCTGGAGTAGCCCGCCGTAACCGGCATAGAGACCGAGCCCGAGCCAGTCGGTGAAATTGTAGCCGAGGCGCGCGCCGAGGATGATGGTGCGCTGGTACTCGTCGAGCAGCGTGAAGGTGACGGTAGGGGCGAGCTCGAAGCGACCCTCGCGATGGAGGCGGAGCTTGCGGGTCGCGGGGGCGCCGGCGAGCGGGCCCGTCAGCTGGATCTCTTGTGCCTGCGCCGGGGGCGCGAGCGTGACGAGGGCAGACCCGAACAGGGCCGCTGCGAGGAGCCGAGTGAGGATGTTGCGATGCTTGGTCGTCATGCGTGGTCCTTCGCTCGTCACTTCGGCAACCGGTAGTCGAACGAGAACGGTATGAAAATCGATGCCCCCACCTGAAGCTGGATGTTGTTCACGAGGGCGGTGTCACCGACCCACGTGCTCTGATCTCCCGGGTTCGGGGCAATGGTTAGGTTCTCCCGGCGCTCCTGGAAAATGTAGTCGCGTAGCTCGCCGGTGATGCCGAACCATCGACTGACGAAGACGCGGATGCCGAGAGCGGCCGTGAACGCGAGCTCCGGCTCGTAGGTGAAGGTCCGGTTGTCGGGGTCGATCACCGGGATCGGCCGGGCGGAAAGGACACCGACGCCGCCGAGCACATAGGCGTCGTAGTGGAAGATCAAGTCGCCGAAGGCGGCGAACTTGCCGTACGCGGGGACGTAGCCGAGGTGCAGCGCAGCAGCCCACTGGTACTCGACCAGTGGAACCGCGACGCGCGCGGCACGCCGGACCTGCGCGTTGAAGTCTTTGATCTGGTTGAACGGCTCGTAATAGATGCCGTCGAGGCCGGCATAGAGCACGTTCGTGATGTAGTAGTTCACCGAGCCGCCGAAGCCGGGGTGGCTCACGAACTGGTCGTTCAGGGTCGTCGCCCAGTACGGAAAGATCTCGAAGCGGCGCGCGCGCAGGGCGTAGACCTGCTGCACGGCGTAGAGCGGCTCCTTGAATTGGCGCGCCGCTTCCTTGTCCATGTCGAGATTCGGGCAGGCGGCCGGGTCGATCTTACAGATGTCCGCCAGGCCATCGCCCGTGTCGGCGGCTGCATCGCCCTCGGCCGGCGCTGCGCCTTCCTCGCCTGCGCCTTCGGCGCCTTCGGCGCCTTCCTCCGCGGAGCCTTCAGCTGCAGCATCACCCTCGGCCGGCGCCTTGCCTTGAGCCCAAGCGTGCAGGGGGAATAGCCACAGGGCCGCTGCCACGAGGAGCCCGACGCGAGATTTCTTCATCGATGCCTCTTACCGCTTGTCCCCTGGCACAGCCGCCGGGCGCATGCCTGCAACTGCCCGAAAGTATTCAAAAAAACATCATTTAGCAGAACGGCCCGGGGACTATATCACGCAAAATTTCGCTGGATCAACAACCAAAAAATTCCTCTGACGCATAACTCCTGCGGAGAGCAGCAGTTCGGATTGGTGGCTGCCGACGGCTCAACTGGCTCTTCTTATGTGCGGTGAAGTCAGTTCGCATCCTTTTCGGCCTCACGGCCGAGAAGCGCTTCGACGAACGCGTCGGCGTCGAACTCTCTCAGGTCGTCAGCGCGTTCGCCGAGTCCGACGAAACGCACCGGTAGCTTCAGCGCATCGGCGATGCCGAGGATCACGCCGCCCTTGGCCGTGCCGTCGAGCTTCGTCAGCACGATGCCGGTCAGCCCGAGCGCTTCCTTGAATTCGCGTGCTTGTGCCAGCGCGTTCTGGCCGTTGGTCGCATCCAAAACGAGGAAGATCTCGTGCGGGGCACCCGCCAGCGCCTTGTCTGCCGTCTTGGCGATCTTCTTCATTTCGGCCATCAGGTTCGTCTTCGTGTGAAGGCGCCCGGCGGTGTCGGCGAGGACCACGTCGGCGCGCACGTCCTCGGCTTTCTTGATGGCTTCGAACAGCACCGCTCCGGGGTCGGCGCCATCCTTACCGCGCACGACCTCACAGCCGACGCGCTCACCCCAGACGACGAGCTGTTGAACGGCAGCCGCGCGGAACGTATCCCCGGCCGCGAGCACGACCTTGGAACCGGACGCGTTGAGCTTCGTCGCCAGCTTGCCGATCGTCGTGGTCTTGCCGGCGCCGTTGACGCCGACCATGAGCACGACCGTCGGCTTCGCGGTGGGCACGAGCCCACGCGCCGAGCCGCCACTTTCGAGCACCTTCAGCGCTTCACCCCGTATCGCGTCCCAGACTTTATCGGCGTCGGAAAGCTCGCCCCGCTCGAGGCCTTCCTTCACCCGAGCGAGCAGGAGCGACGTCGTGTCGACGCCGACGTCCGACGTGAGGAGCACTTCCTCGATGTCGCTGGCGATCGACGCGTCAATCTCGCGTTTGCCGCCGAGCAGGGCGCGCAGGCGTCCGAACAGACCGTCGTCCGCGCGTGCCTTCGACAGGCCGCGGCGCAGCCCCTGAACTTCGACGTCGCGGTCACCGAGCGGCGGTCGAGACTGCTGCGCACCGGGCGCGGGTCCGCTCGGGCGCACGGACGGGCCGGGGCGCCGGGAGGGTGGTGGGGGCGGGGAGGCGTCCGGGCTGGTTGCCGATGGCTGCGGGGCAGGTTCGCTCGCCGGCTTCGCCTTGACCTTGCTCGGCGGCGCGGCGGGTGGCGCGACCTCCTTGGCCTCGCTCTTCCTAAAAAAGAGGAAGTAGACCAGCACGGCCGCGACGACTGCGATGAGGACGTAGACCATCGGCGGAGGCCGCGGACTATAGGGAGGCCGGCTTTCGGCCGTCAATGGGTGCTCGGCTCGGGGCGCCGAGCGTCAGCGCGAGCCGCCGGCCGGCCCGGCGGCGTCGGGTGGCTCGCGCCGAACGACCTCGCGCTCGGCGTGCTCGTCCACGGGCGTCGGGCCGTACGCGGCGCTCTCCACGCGACCGGCCCATTCCGCGACGTCCGTCTGTTCGGCCTTCTTTGCGTGCCGCGCGACTTCCCCCGGCGTCAGCTCGCCCCGCCCGCGCCCGAACGCCCTCCGACCCGCCCAGCGGGCGAGCCGTCCGAGCAGGTGGCGGCGGCGCGTGACGAGGTCCACGCGAACGCGGCCGAAACCGGGTGCTTCCGAAACGAGCTCGCTATGGAGGGGAGCGCGCACGGAAAAGACCATCCCCGCCGCACTCGCCGGCGAAACGAGCTCGAATTCCCCGTTCGGGTCAGCAACGGCGCGCGCGATGACGCGGCGCTCCGGGCCTTCCAGGAAAACCTCGATCTCGGCGCCGACGATCGGCGTCCCCTCGTGGGCGTCGCGCACCGAGCCGCGCCATAGCGACTGCGACTGGTCGCTCTCCACCATCACCACCGAAGGTCGGGGTTCGCGGCCCGCCTTCGGCGGAGCCGGTCGCGCCTCGGACCGGGGTCGGCGCCAGCTTTGCATCAGGTAGATCGCGACCAGTGCGAGCAGCAGGAGCCAGACGACGGTCCCCCAAGGGCCGCGAGGCGCGATCGGGACCTCGACGAGGAGCGGAGTACCGGGGCGCCACCAAGGCTCGTTCGGCAGGTAGCGGAGCTCGACGCGAGGTGGGCGAGGGCTGCGCGGGAAGCGCACGGTAACGCGAGCGGTGCCGCGTTCGACGCGGGCGATGCCCACGGTGCGCCCGCCGAGGGTGGCTTCGACGGCGCCGGACGTCACCGCGCCCTTCGGTGTGGCCACCGCAACGTCGAGCTCGATGCCCCGGCCCGGATCGCCCGGCTCGACCGGACGACTGAGCGCCAAGGTGACCCGGGTCGTCGCGTGCAACCGGATGCGCGCTTCGGCCGGCAGAAAGCGCTCGCTCCCCGAAAATCTCACGCTGAGGTCGATCGGGCCGGGGGTCGAAAGCTTCGCGCTCGGGAACGGGAGGGTGACGCTCTGGCCGAGCTCGCAGACGTCCTGTGCGACGAGCTCCGGTGGGCCGCCTGCGGTCGCTTCGCGCGCGTAGATCGCGACCGGGAGCGGGGCCGCCGGCGCCGAAAGCACGGCGTCCGATCGAGCCGCGATCGTGAGGCGTTGCTCCTCGCGTTCGAGCTCGAGCGTCGCCGGAGGCTCGACGAAGCGAACCGCGATGCTCTGCCGGTTCGTGTCGACGGTGAGTTTCTGTGACGATGGGTCGAAGAAGCCGCGCTCGTCGACGAAGGTGAGCGCGACCCTCTTCACCTCGCCGGGGAAGAGCGCGCAGAAGCGTCCGGCTCGATCGGGTTCGATGCGCAAGAGCCTCACCGGCGTCCCCTCGGCGCGGGTGCCTCGCGGCCCGGGGCACGACAGTGGAACGATGCCGGACAGTGCGCGCCCATCGGCCGTTTCGAGGTCGACCGTGACCGCTCCGCCACCGACCGGTCGTCCAATGTCGTCCACCACCGCACCTGCGACCACCACCCGCTCTTGGTCGAGCGTGGCGGACGCCTCGAAGCGAGCGGAGCCGCGGATCCGGACGGTCTCGCCCGCCTGCGCCGGCCCGCCGATCGCGACGACCGCCGAAAGGATTGCGGTGGCGAGGCCTCGCGCGTTCACCGAGGGAGCCTTCACGGTTCCGTCCCGCCTTGCAAGCCCGCGACTTCCCAGCGCGGGACGCCCGAGGCTAGGTAGCGGCAGGCACAGGTACGAAGAAACGAGGCGGCGAAGCGAGCCAGAGGCGATTCACCCGAATCGCCGAAAAGCGCGAAGCCCGAGTGAAGATTAGTCGGCCCGCACCCGTACTACCTCTTGCTCGGACCGGCGTTGCCCAATCCGCTCCGAGCGCGCCCAAGACTGATGTTAGAGTCGCGATTCATGCTCGGTCGTCCAGGTATCGCGCTGCTCGCTTCAGCCATGCTGGTCGCCGTTTCGACACCGGTTTTCGCGCAGGGCACCGGGGACGTGGATCGGATGGTGTCGAACCTGAAGTCGGGCACCGACTTCCGCGTGCGCACCCAGGCCGCGCTCGCCCTCGGCGCGTCGAGGAGTTCGCGCGCGACGGCACCCCTGTGCGCGGGTCTCGCGGATGCCAACACGACGGTCCGCGTGGCGTCGGCTGCCGCCCTCGGGAAGCTGCAGCTCGGCGGTGCGGATTGTCTCGAACGGCGACTGGCTGCCGAACAGAATCAGAGCGTGAAGGCGGCGATCGAGAAGGCGCTCGAGCGGGTGCGCGGTGGCGGGGAGCCCGTCTTCACCCAAGACACGAAGTACTACATCGCGATCGGCAAGACGGCAGACCGGTCGGGACGAACGGGGGAGGGCATCGATCGCATGGTGCGCGCGGCGATGGCGAGCCTCGCCGGCGAGCACGGCATCACGCTGGCGCCCCAGAACGAGACCCCGGAGGAAGCCAAGAAGCGGCTCGCGGCTCACAAAGGGGTCCGCGGCTTCTACCTGGCACCCCGGCTCGCCCCGTTCGAGTACGCCGGGGAGACGCTGAAGGTGCGGCTCGAGATCGCGTTTTTCACCTACCCTGAAAAGAACATGCTCGGGAACTTCACACGGACCGCGTCGATGTCGGGCATGGCGGGGAGGGACCCTGGCTCCGAGGACGACCTGGTCAAAACCACCGGCGAGAGCGCCATCACCCAGTTCGCCAAGGTCGCCCCCGGGCTCCGCTGACGGTAGAACACAGAGCGAGGTTCTTGCTCGTAGCGAACGGCCGGGCCTACGCTTGCGTTTGGGATCGCCTCGGCGCGCACCAGCGTGCCCGATCTCGAGGAGTCAAACCCCATGGCAGACGCCGCTTCCTCATCGTTTCCCTCCGGCGGCGGGCGTCACCAGCGCCGGTTCAAGAACTACGTCCTCGACGCCCACTTCCAGTTCAAATACTCGGGGTACCTCGTCATGATCGCCGTCGTCCTGAGCGTCGGACTCGGGCTCATGATCTGGCGTACCAGCAACAAGGTCATCGACCAAAGCTGGAAGGCCGTGCGCCAGGGCGAAGAGGTGGTCGCCCGCGGTCAGGAGGTGGTGGCCGAAAGCCAGAAGGTGAGCGCGGTGGTCCAGATGAACATCATCAAGGACCCGGTCTACAGCGACAGCCCCGCGTTGCTCGAAGCCTTCAAAGCAGACGCGGCGCGGCAGGACGAGCGGTTGCGCCAGCAGCAAGCCCAGCTCGTGGGTCAGGCCGCCGCCCTCAAGAAGCAGGCCGGTGAGATTGCGAGCCAGCACAAGGCGATGTTGTGGACGCTGTGCGGCACGCTCACGCTGCTCGTGGTGCTGATCGGCTTCGCCGGCATCATCGTCACGCATCGCGTGGCCGGGCCGATCTTCAAGATGAAGTCGAACCTGAAAGCGGTGGCGCACGGGCACCTCAAGGTGCCGACGCCCCTCCGCAAGGGTGACGAACTCGTCGAGTTCTTCGACGCTTATCGCGCGATGGTCATCGCACTGCGCGAGCGGCAGGAGGCGGAGATCGAAAAGCTCGATCGCGCCATCGCAACCCTCGAACCGAAGGCCGAACCGGGCGAGCTCGAGCCGCTCCAATCCCTCAAGCGCGAGATGCAGGGCGCGCTCGAGTAGAGCCGCGGCGCGACTAGAAGGCCGCCACCACGTACTCGATCTCGGGCGGTTCACGGTCGAGGCGCACGCCGGCCACGTCGAAACGCAGTCGGTCCACGCTCGCGTCGTGCCGATAGCGGCGCTGCCATAGGCGTTCGCCCGCTCGTCGCAGGCGGACTTGCTTCGTGTGGCCGATGCTGCCGAACGGCGTCGATCGCGCCGTCGGGCCACGCGACCGCACCTCGACCACGGCGACGACGTTTCCCTTGCGGGCGACGATGTCGATCTCGAGCGCCCCGAGCCTGAGGTTCCTCGCCACGACGGCGTAGCCTTGCTCGATCAGCCAGTCGGCGACGAGCGCTTCGGCGCGTGCGCCTCGCCGAGCGGAGGTATCAGAAGCAGGTGCTGGCGCCCGGGTTGGCCCCGACGTCCTTGCAACCGCTGGTCTTGCAGACCTCGGCAACCTGGCCACCCTCCGCTCTCGCGAGCTCGGCGTTGCACCGCTCGGGGTACTGCTGGGTCGGGTCGTAGGCGGTGCCCTGCTTGATGCAGTATGAACCGGCGAGCTGCGCGCGACCGGGGAGGCCGAGCTCCTTCACGAGCTCCGAGCATTCATAGCCGCTCGGGCACTCGCAGTAGTTTGCGTTCGGGTCGGGACCCTTGCAACGGCACGAGCAGTAGACGGTGTCCTGCGCGCTCCGCTGGAGCAGCTGCGGCGGCACGGCGACCTTGATGTCGTCGATGTTGGTCGCACCCGGACACGCCGCAGGGAACCCTTCGGCGTTCAGACAGTGAGTGCCGTTCGTCCCGGGGACGCGGCAGCGATCGGGGGCCGTTGGCGCCGCGTTCGCGTCCAGCGTCTCTTGCGTCTGGCCGTACGGGCACGACACGCGGCCGCGGAAGTGGTTCACGATGCAGACACGCGTCTCGCACTGGAACGACTTGCTCTCGACGTTCACTTCTTTCTCGTTGAACCCGTTGAAGCCCTGCTGGTACTCGTCCTCGGGAGTGCAGGGGTCACCGATGCCGCCGCTGTCGCAGCCGAAGGTGAGCGAACCGAGTAACGCGACGAGCGGGATGCCGTGCCTGAGGGAGGGTCGAATCATCGTGCTTCGTACCGTGGTGGTTGGGCGGAGGCCAGATGGCTCACGAGACACACGCCCGAGCCGCGGGTACGCTAATCGAGCGGGCCAAAGTCCGTCAACGCGAAAGGCCAGAAACGAGAAGGCAGACGCTCGTCACGGCGCGTCATGCACGCGAGGGCTTCCTCGAGCGGCGCGAGCTCGTGATCTTTTCGCGCCGCGCGCCTCATACCAAGGTCCACGAGGCCATCCGTGTCGGACCGACACCGACATGATCCTCCTTCGTTTGAAAATTCCACCGCGGTAGCGCGGCACATCGCCGCGCCGCTGCTTTCCCTTGCGACGACGCTTGACAACGCTCCGAAGCGGTATCTAACATCCCGTCGTTCGTGGTATCTATCTAGTCGTAGTTATTGGGTTTTTTGACGATCTTGCCCGCCTCGCCCCCGCCTGAAATGCGGCGCCACGTCCGGCCGGCCCCGCCCCGAGAGAGAGGATCCATGTTTGGAAAGCGGCTGCTCCTTGTGTCGTCGATGATGTCCGTCGCGCTGTCCGGCGTGACATTCACGAGCCCGGTGAGGGCGCAGGAGGTCATCGATCTCGACGAAGCTCCTGCTCCGAAGAAGGGCGGCAAGGGAGCCAAGCCCGCTCCGGGTGGTGGCGGCGCCAAGAAGGGCGGCGTCGACATCGATCTCGACGAAGGCGCGCCGGCCGAAGGCGCTCCCGCGGCGGTCACTGCCGGGCAGATGACCGAGTCCGCGGCAGCGGCCAAACAACTCTTCGACAAGGAGAAGTGGAGCGAGGCCGCACAGGCGCTGCATCGGGTCGTCTCGGGCGAAACGGGCGACGACTCCGGCAACAAGCAGCTCGCCGAGTACTACCTCGCGATCTGCCTCTATCGACTGAAGTTCTACCAAGCAAGCTACGCGATCTTCAGCGTCGTCGCCGACAACCCGAACCACCTGAAGTTCAAGGAAACGCTGCTCTGGCTGGCCAAGCTCGCGCTCCAGCTGCCCGAGCCCGCCGACATCATCGAGCGCGTCGGTAAGTACACCGACGAGCAGGTCGCCCGCTTCGACAACGCGCAGCAGCGCGACCTCTACTGGCAGCTCAACTACATGCTCGGCCGGTACAAGTACCGAAACCGGCAGTACGAGGAAGCGATCCGCCTGTTCGGTCTCGTCGATCGCAACAGCCCGCACTACGTGAAGTCGCAGTTCTTCACCGGCATCAGCTACGTGCAGCTTCGCAAGTCGGTGCCCGGTGTGAAGGCGTTCCAGCGCATCGTGAAGGCGCTCGACGAGGGCGTCGAAGGCGTCGAGGACGAGGACCGCATGCGCGACCTCGCAAACCTCTCGATCGCGCGCACCTACTACTCGGCGTCGATCACGCTCGATGCGGAAACCAATGCGCCGAGCGTGAACTCGACCAAGCTCTCCGCGGCCGTCAAGTACTGGAACTCGGTCGACGTGGCGAGCGAGTACTGGCTCGACGCGCTGTTCGAGCAGTCGTGGGCCTACTTCATGGCCGGCGACTACCCGCACGCGCTCGGCAACATCCACACCATCCAGGCGCCGTACTTCCCGAACTCCTTCCACCCGGAAGCGGAGATCTTGAAGGCGGTCATCTACTTCACGAACTGCAACTACGACGCCGCCAGCATCACCGTCGCCCGCTTCCACAAGAAGTACGTCCCGATCCGCGACGACCTCGAGAAGGTGCTGAAGAAGTACTCCGGGCAGAACCAGGAGGAGCCGTTCTTCAAGTTCCTGCTCCAGGTTCGCGACGGCAAGGGAGATCTGGACGAGCGCATTCGCCCGATCGTCGAGATCGCGCTCAGCGATCGCCAGCTGCTCCGCAACATCGACTACGTGCGGCTACTCGAGGAAGAGGAGAAGCGCTTCCGGAAGTCGCCGGAGAGCTTCCAGAGCTCCGGGCTCGGCCAGCAGGTGGGCGACGCACTGAAGCTCGCTCGCGATCTCGCCGTCCGCCAGGCGGGAGAGCTCGCGATCCAGCGCTACCGACGAAACGTCGACGAGCTCGGCGAGCACATGCGCAACGGTGAGAAGATCCTCATCGATATCACCGCCGCGCAACGCAACATCCTCGATACCAAGATCCAGACGGGTCAGGTCAGCAAGGCAGAATCCAAGATTTACGGCGTCGTCAAACCCGACGAGGAGCACGTCATCTGGCCGTTCAACGGCGAGTATTGGCGTGACGAGCTCGGGTTCTATCGGCAGGTCGTCGAGTCCGCGTGCGGGAGATAATGGTGATGAGTGCCAAGAACCGAGTGATTTCCGTCGTCGCCACCCTGCTGGGTGCGGCGCTGTTCGCCCCGGGCGCCGCTGCGGCACCCGAGGCCAAGATGACCGATCTGAGCGCCGAATGCGTCGGCAAGGAATCGCCGAAGGTGCTCGATGCGTGCCCCGGAGGGCCGAGCAGCTTCGAGGGCAAGAAGAAGCACAGCGCTGCCTTCAAGAGCGCCCCGCCCCCGATCGAAGCGAAGAAGCGTCAAGACGACGTGAAGCCGGTCAACCCGGACGAGCTCAAGAAGTACGCCGAGCGCGACACGCGCAAGACGCGGCTCCAGGCTCGTGCGCGCGCCCTGCTCATCACCGAGATCCAGGGCCTCGAGCGCTTGTACAAGAACACGCCGCAGAACTCGGCCGACAAGCCGCAGCTCACGCGGCGCCTCGCAGAAGGCTACGTCGAGCTCGAGAGCGCGGCGCTACGCGACAAGATCGCGGCCGACATCCAGGCTCAGGACGCGAAAGCCAAGAAGCGCGACCCGGGGAAGTTCCGCTCCGACGCGGCGGCCGCCGAGAAGATCGTCAAGGCCGCCCGCGTGAACGCCATCAAGTACTACACCTTGATGAAGGACAAGTTCCCGAAGTACTCGAAGATCGACGAGGTGCTCTACTACCTCGCGTACGAGTACGAACAGGCGACCAACTACGACAAGGCTCGCGAGGTTTACCTCGAGCTGATCGACAAGGCGCCGAAGTCTCCGTACATCCCGAACGCCTACCTCGCGTTCGGTGAGCTCTTCTTCCAGGAGGCGCAGGGCGACCCGTCGAAGTGGGAGCTCGCCGCCGCCGCGTACAAGGAAGTGATCAAGTACCCGCCCCCGAACAACAAGGTGTTCGGGTACGCGCGCTACAAGCTCGGCTACGTCCACTGGAACAAGGGCGACTACCCGAACGCGCTCAGCGAGTTCAAGAAGGTCATCGAGTACGGGGACCAGTACGCCGATCTGCCGAACGCGAAGCAGCTCGCCAAGGCCGCGCGCCGCGACGTGATTCCGGTCTACGCCGTGAGCGGCGCGCCGGAAAAAGCCTACAACTTCTTGAAGCCGCTCTCCGGCGACAAGGGCGGTGAGACCAAGCTCACGATCGCGATGGAGAACGAGCTCGGTCTCGCCTACATCGACACCGGCCACTACCGCGAGGCGATCGTCCTCTACAAGGATCTCCTCGGTCGCGACGGCGGCGAGCAGAGCTGCTTCTACCAGGGGCAGATCACCCAGGCCACGCAGGCGCTCTTCTCCGGTGACAAGGAAGCCGTTAGGAAGGAGCTCGATCAGCAGCTCCGCGTTCGCAACGACTTCGCGAAGGGCGGCACGACGGAAAAGTCGAAGCTCGAGTGCTCGAACAAGACGGCCGAGCTCCTCGCCGAAACGGCGATGAGCTGGCACTTGGAAGCCGTCGGCTCGGGCGGCGTGCGCGGCACCGGCGACAAGAAGACGATGGATCTGGCCGCGTACCTCTACAAGAAGGTCTCGGAGAACTTCACGGCCGAAGACTTCGCCAAGTTCCAGTTCCCGCGCATCGTCAAGGACGACTGGCCGACGATGTACAAAATCAAGTACGCGATGGCCGACCTCCTGTACTTCCAGCAGCGCTGGGAGGATTGCGGGCCCGCGTTCGACGCCGTCGTCGCCGAGAACCCCAAGGCCGAGCAGGCTGCTGAAGCCGCGTACGCTTCGGTGCTCTGCTACCAGAAGATGTACGACCAGATGTACAAGGGCGACTCGGATCGCCAGTCCAAGGGCTTCGGTCTGAAGGGCGCTGGCGAGAAGGAGCGCGAGGCCAAGAAGGGCGAGTGGGACAAGTTCAAGCCCAAGGAGTTCACGACTCAGCAGAAGGGCATGATCCAGGCCTTCAATCGCTACATTTGCTACATCAAGCCGACCAAGGGCGACAAGGAGTCGGAGGAGCAGTACGTCGAAGTCAAGTACGCGCGCGCGCGTACTTACTTCGAGGCGTTCCACTGGGAAGAAGCCGCTCTCGCCTTCCGCGAGGTCGCCATCAACCACTCCGACAAGGACGCCGGTATCTTTGCGGCGAACCTCTACCTCGAGGCGGTCAACGTCCTCGGGTCACGTGCGGAGCCCCCGCGCCCCGCCTGCTTCGACGACATGGGCAAAGACGTCCCCACCTTCGTCGAGCTCTATTGCAAGGGCGCGAAGGCCGAGGACAACAAGGAGCAGTGTGAGGTCTTCGCGCGCATCCAGTTCGATATCGCACGCTTGAGGGCACAGAAGATCGTCGAGCTGGCGGACAGCCAGCAGGACAAGGGCTCGTATCGAGAGTCGCTCGACAACTACAAGAAGGGTGCTGACGCGTACCTCGAGCTCTGGCGAACGTACTGCGAGGAGCCGCTCTCGAAGGGTGAGAAGCCGAAGCAGTGCGAGCGTGCGGACGAAATCGTCTACAACATGGCTCGCGCGTACCAGGCCGCACGCCTGCTCGCGAAGTCGATCCAGGTTCGTCTGATCCTGCTTTCCGACAAATACGGGCTCGACAAGACGGAGCTCGCGAAAAAGGCGACGTACGAGATCGGTGGCAACTATCAGGCGATCGCCGTCTACGATCGCGCCGCCAATTACTTCGAGAAGTACGCGAAGGACACCGACTACAAGGGTGAGTTCGCGGACCAGGCGCTCAGCGACGCAGCGGTTCTACGGCTCGGTCTCGGGCAGGAGGACCAAGCGATCTCGGACGCCAACCTGTTCAACCGCTACTACGGCGCCCGCAAGGCAGCGCAGGCGGCGCAGATCGCGTTCGCCGTCGCCGCGCACTACGGCGAGAAGAAGGACTGGGGCAACGTCGAAAAGCGCCTGCGTGGCACGATGAAGATGATCGACACGAAGGCGACGCTCGACGTGCAGGTTCAGGCGCACGCCCTACTCGGCCGCGCCATGGTGCAGATGAAGCGCGAGGGTCCGGCCGGCCAGGAGTACGCCAAGATCGTCAAGACCTGGGACGACCCGAAGAAGGCCGCGAGCGAAATCCAGAACATGCCGGGTGAGGACGCCAACGGAAAGCAGCGTCGCCTGGGTCGTGCGCTCGAGGCGGTCGGTGAGGCCACGTTCTTCTTCGCCGAGAAGAAGAAGGCGCTCGTCGATAAGGTGCCGTTCCCCGAGTACAAGGGCCCCGGCAACAAGGAAGCCGTGCTCAAGCACATCCAGGTCAAGGTCAAGGACTGGATCGGCAAGAAGCGGCCTCTGATCACGGACGCGAGTGCCGAGTACAAGAAGATCATCGATCTTCAGCCGGTTCCGCCGCCCCGCTGGGTCATCGCCGCCGGCTCTCGTGTCGGCGAGATGTGGGGCAAGTTCGTGAAGGAGTTCCGCGCCGCGCCGATCCCGGACTTCATCAAGAAGGACTACGAGCTTCGCACCTCGTACTACGGCGCACTCGACGACGCCTCGGAGCCGCAGAAGCAAGCGGCCAAGGGCGCCTTCGAGGTCTGCCTCGGCTACTCGGTGAAGTACCAGTACTTCGACGGGTTCAGCCGGTCCTGCGAAGAGTGGCTCGCGCAGAACTACAAGAACGAATACCACCTGGTCGACGAGTTCCGTGGCGCTCCGAACCGCGTGAACAGCGTGCTGAAGGAGCAGGGCAACCCGCTCCGCATCGGCGGCAGCCCGATCGCGGCCCAGACGCCACAGGAGCCCGACAAGAAGACGTCCACGACCGCGAAGAGTGAAGAAAAGAAGGACGAGGACAAGAAGTCGGACGACAAGAAGTCCGACGACAAGAAGTCGGACGACAAGAAGTCCGACGACAAGAAGTCCGACGACAAGAAGCCGAAGAAGGTTCTAGGAGACTTCCGATGAAACGCTGGAAGAGTACGTTCCTCGTCGGGCTGTTGCCCGCCATGGTGGCTTGCGGTGGTGGCGGTGGTGCCGCCACCAAACTCAAGCCCGAAGACGCAAGCGGTCGCAAGACGGGCACCGGCCAGGAGGTCTCGAAGGAGGCCGCCGCGAGCTTCGACGCGGCGCTCGAGACCTTCCTCGATCACGACAAGAAGGGCGACTGGGCGGAAGCCTCGTGCAAGAGCATTTCCGAGTCGTTCGAAAAGGCCGCGGACAAGCAAGAGTCGGCGACCAATCGTGCCTTCCCCGAGGCGCTCTACAACTCGGGCCTCGCGCTGCAGCGCTGCGGCAAGGACGCCGAAGCTCGCGGGAAATTCGAGGCAGCGATCAAGGCGGACGGCGGCTTTCATCGCGCGAAGGCGCAGCTGACGCTCTACGACTTCGCCAAGACCGGCGACATGGATGGCACGATCCGCGATCTTGATACGATCATCCGTGACGCCAAGTTCCAGAACGTCGAAGCACTGGTGAGCCTCGCGGCGCTGCAGATGGAACGCGGCAACGATCAGCCCGATCCCGACGGCAAGAACGATCTCGAGCGCGCTCAGCGCAACCTGCAGCGCGCGCTCGCCATCGACGACGGCTACATGCCCGCGTTCAACCAGCTTGCGGTCTACTACCTCGAACAAGCGAAGACCGCGGTCGGCACGGCCAAGACGCGATCGCGTCGCGGCAAGCGTGGGATGGAAGTTTCCGGCGCCGATCGCGTGACCGCCAACGAGCAGCAGCTCGATCTGGCGGCGCTCGTTGCCTCCCAGGCCCAGCGCAAGAACCCGAACTACGCTCCGATCCACAACACCACCGGCCTCATCCAGGTGGAGCTCAAGAACTTCAACGCGGCCGTGAAGAGTTTCGGCCGCGCGCGCTCCCTCGACCCGAAGTTCTTCGAAGCGCACATGAACTACGCGGCCGTGAATCTTTCGTTCCGCGGCTTCGAGGAAGCCGAGAAGTCGTACCGCGACGCACTCCGGCTCCGACCGAACGAGTTCGAGTGCCACCTCGGTCTCGCGCTTGCGCTCCGCGGTCAGATCAACGACGGCAACTTCGACAAGAACGTCGCCGAGGCGCAGAAGCACCTGGAAGAAGCGAGGAAGATCGACTCGGCGCGTCCGGAGACCTACTACAACGAGGCGATCCTCACGCAGGAGTATCGCGCGAAGCGCGGCAACCCCGTCCCGATGCTCGAGAAGGCGGCGCAGCAGTACAACGCGTTCATCGAGAAGGCGAGCGACGATCCGGTGTTCGAGAAGGCGGTCAAGCGGTCCAAGGAGCGCTCGACCGACATCGCCGACACGATCAAGTTCATCAAGGAAGGCGAGGTCGCCAAGCAGGAAGAAGAGAAGGCGATGGCGGAGGCGAAGAAGCTCGCCGCCGAGCAGAAGGCCGAAGAGGAGAAGCTCAAGGCCGAGGAAGCCAAGAAGAAGGCCGAGGAAGACAAGAAGAAGGCCGACGAGCAGAAGGCAAAGGACGCCGCCGCCAAGGGTGGCGCCGCCAAGCCGGGTGACCCGGCGGCAAAGCCTGGTGATCCGAAGGCCGGTGCGAAGCCTGGCGATCCCGCCAAGCCCGCCGACCCGAAGGCCGGTGCAAAGCCTGGCGATGCCGCCAAGCCTGCCGACCCTAAGGCTGGGGCGAAGCCGGCCGAGGCGGCCAAGCCCGCCGACCCGAAAGCCGGGAAGCCCGCGGAGCCAGCCAAGCCAGCGACCCCGCCCGCCAAGCCCGCAACCCCGCCCGCGAAAAAGTGATCTCGCCTGGAACATCGGCCCATCCAGGCTGTCCGACGACCGAATTAGCGTTGACGGGCCTCCCGCGACCTACGTACAATCCCACTGTAATCAGAGGCGGTACCCCGTCGGTACCCGACTCGTTGTAAGGAGAACGGAATCATGGCGACTCCCACCCGAACCAAGTTGATCGGCCTGGCCGCCGGCTTTTCGGTGCTCCTGCTCGCGTCGGGCGCGCTCGCGCAAGACGCAGGCGTGAAGGCGGCCGACGCGGCGGGCGGCGGAGGGGACAAAGAGGGCTACGGCTACGAGTTCGACGACGACCCGCTCAGCGCCGGAGGCTTTGGTCCGAACGACGCGACGATCAAGGTGCGACCGAAGGCGGCGCGCACGACGCTGATCCGGCCGCGAACCCACTTCATCCCCGAGATGCTGAAGTCCGTCGAGAACATCTGACCGCGCTTTCGTGCCGTTTGGCACGTCAGGCGGCTTCACCAGTTGGTAGTTTAGGAAATCGAGTATGGCCAAGGCAGTTCTCACGTTTGCACTCTACGAAGGCGACGCGTTTCAGCGGCACGAAACCGTGACGCAGGACATCGTCAAGGTCGGCAAAGATCCGAAGAGCCACCTCCGCGTCGACGACGAGTACGCCTCGCGCATGCACGCCGTGATCGAGGTCGCAGGGCCCGAGGACATCACGCTGATCGACCTCGGCAACGAGCCCGGTACGCTGGTGAACGGCGCGCGCGTGAACAAGTGCAAGCTTCACGTCGGCGATCAGATCCAGATTGGCGGCGCCAAGATCGTGCTCGAAGCGGCCGACCCGGCCGGTGCCGAAGCGCACGCGCACGCCGGCGTGGCTGCCGCGCCTGCCGCGAATCCGTTCGCGCCCGGCGGCATGACTCAGCCGCTCGGAGGCGCCAACCCGTTCGCCCGTGGTGCGGCGAACCCGTTCGAGGTCGCGGCGGCGAATCCGTTCGCGGCCGGAGCTGCGGCGCAGGCCCAGGCAGCGGCGATGCACGTTCCGGAAGACGCCGCGCCCGGGACGTACACCTACACGATGATCAAGAGCGGGCCGGACGTGAGCCCGGACGAGGTCGAGCTTCCGCACATTCAGGCCGTCGAGGTGATGGTCCTCTGGGGCACCAACGTGCTCCACGTTTCGCACCTGACCCCGCCGCGGAACTTCTACGTCGGCGAAGAGCTCGGCAAGAACTTCGGCTGCGATTTCTTCATCCCGAGCGAGAAGCTCGGCACGACTCGCCTGCCGATCGTCACCGGTGATCGGGCGTCCGTTGCGCTGATCATTCCGCCGGGCGCGCGCGGTCACGTGGATCTCCCGGGTCAGCCCCGGATGTCGCTCGACGAGGCGCGTGCGCGCGCACAACCGAGCGCCGAGCTGAGCGGCGGTCATCAGCTGTCGTTGCCGGGTGGCGCCAAGGCTCGCGTCGAAGTGAACGATTTCGTGTTCCAGGTGGCGGCGGTGAATGCCGGCCGGCCGCTGAAGCACGGTGTCGGTGCGTCGTTCGACTGGACCGTCGCGATGTACTTCGGTCTGTCGTTCCTGGCGCACGCCGGCATCATCGCCGCGATGGCGTTCTTCGTTCCGCCGCTCGGGCTGACGGACGACGAAGATCTCGACAAGGACGCCCTCTTCCTGATGCAGCAGTACCTGAAGGCTGCCGCCGAGCGCGAGCAAGAGGAGAAGGATCCCGAGGTCGTTCAGGAGAACTCCGACAACAAGGAAGGCGGCACCGGGACGCGTGCCAAGGGCGAGGAAGGGTCGATGGGTAACCCCACGACCAAGGCCACGAACAAGCGCTACGCCGTGCAAGGTCCGAAGGACAATCCGGACCCGCACATCGCGCGCCAGGCCGCACTCCGTGAGGCGATGGAGTTCGGCATGATCGGGCTCCTCAACACCGGCGCTGCGGGTGATCCCAACGCGCCGACCGCGCCGTGGGGCCGCGATACGTCGCTGGGCACGGACGATCTCAGCGCTCGTGGCAACATGTGGGGTGACGAGATCGGTGACGCCTTCGGCGCCGGCGGTCTCGGCCTCTCCGGTATCGGCGAGGGTGGTGGTGGTCGTGGCGAAGGTATTGGCCTCGGCAACATCGGCACGCTCGGTCACGGCGCCGGCACCGGCACCGGGCAGGGCTTCGGTGCAGGTCACGGCCGCCTCGGCGGGTCGCACAAGACCTCGGCCCCGAAGGTGCGCATGGGCGCGACGACCGTCAGCGGTCGCCTCCCGCCGGAAGTCATCCAGCGTATCGTGCGCCAGAACTACGGTCGTTTCCGTATGTGTTACGAGCAGGGCCTCGGTCGCAACCCGAACCTGCAGGGCCGCGTGTCGGCGCGTTTCGTGATCGGGCGCGACGGCTCGGTGTCGAACGTCGGAAACGGCGGGTCCGATCTCCCGGATAGCGGTGTGGTGAGCTGTGTGCTTTCGGCGTTCTACGGGCTTTCCTTCCCGCAGCCCGAGGGCGGCATCGTCACGGTCGTCTACCCGATCATGCTCGAGCCGGGCTGAGCCCGACGAGCACCACGGGATCACGGGCTAGGCTCACGGGCCCACGCGGGCGCGCCCGAGTTCGCGGGCGCCTCGTGGCGGGCTCCGGACCCGTGCGCAGAGAAAAACGGGCGCGGATGCCTGCTTTACTTCACGGGTGCCGTGCGCCTATGCTCGTGCCCCACTTCGTACGGTAGAAGGCGCTGCCGCCGCCCGTTTCGGGCCTGCGGCAGGGTTCGACTGTCGGCGTAGTTTCAGCTTGTTCTTGATGACTGTCGGGCACGTTCGGGACGCTCGGATGCATCCCGCCACCCGCCCGCGAACCACGGACACCCCCCCCATGAAACTCGGTCGATGCCTCAAGGTCGCTGCTCTCGTCGCAGGCATGTTGGCGGGCGGCTGCAGCCGCAGCCACATCGAGGCGATCAATCTCGCCAACGAAGGTGACCAGTCGGTCAAGGTCAACGTCGAGCAGGCGATCGCCAAGTACGAACAGGCGGTTCAGCTCGATCCGACGAACCACCGCATCCTCTGGAAGCTCGCGGCGGCGTACGAGAAAAAGGAGGACTGGGACAAGCTCGCCTCCACGACCTCACGCGCGACGCAGGTGGCGCCCGATTTTGCGACCTACTGGTACAAGCGCGGCCTCGCGCTCATCAACCAGGGAGAGGCGGGCAACAAGGACGCATACGAGCAGGCCAAGGACCCGCTCAAGAAGTGCATCGAGAAGGATCCCAATCTCGCCGAGTGCTACTTCCTGATGGGCCTCGCGCTGCAGTGGACGGACGACGAGCAGGGTGCAGTGGACATGTTCACCAAGGCCATCCAGCACGATCCGAGCCAGGGTTTCTTCTACCCGTCGCTCGCTGGCATCTACGTGGAGTTCAAGCTCGACAAGGAGGCGGAGCAGGTGCTGACCGAGGGCACCAAGCTCGTTCAGCCGAACGAGAAGAATCTCGCGAAGATCTACAACATGTACATCCTGCTCGCGAACGTTGCGCTGATGCGCCAAGACAAGAACAGTCAGCTGGCAGCCGTCGAGAAGGCCGAGAAGTTCGCGGGCGAGAACCACCCCGAGTTCTCGTTCGATCTCGGCAGCACCTACGCGACCATGGATCCGCCGCAGAAGGAGAAAGCCGTGCGACTCCTGAATCAGTTCACCAAGCGCGTCTGCCGTGGGGCGGGCTCGAAGAAGTTTCAGGAGCAGTGCGAGACGACCTCCTCACTGCTGCAGAAGCTCGGGCAGTGAACGAAGCAAGGGCCCGCGGGTCGAGGGAGAGCCTTTCGGCTCGTCGCGGGATCAATGAAGGTTCTCGCGCTACCTGGCGGGTCAGGCCCTGCCGGCGCGCGCCGTTCTCCGAACGGGTAAGGGTGACCGAAGCAGCATGGATCTAGAGCAGCGTCTCAAGCAGCTGGAGAGCTATCACGACTGGAATGGGGTCGTCGAAGCGCTCGAGCAGGGCATTGCCGCGGCAGCCGATGCGGGTGCCAAGGCGGATCTTCATCTTCGACTGGGGCGCGTTCTTCGCGCGCGCTTCCTGCAGGGCGTGCGTGCGCTCAAGCACTTTCAGGACGCCTACAAGCTGAACCCGGCGCTGCTCGAAGCGCTCGGCGAAGCGCGCGGCATCTACTGGGACCTCGGCAAGCTCAACATGGTGCAGAAGCTCCTCGAGCTTCAGCTCAAGGCGAGTCCCGAGGGGCCGGCGCGCGCACTGCTGTTGCGCGAGCTCGGCGACGTGTTCTGCGACGTCGGTGAGTACGACCGCGCTACCGAAACGTACGCCAAGGCCCTTCAGGCATCGGGCGGCAAGGCGGGCGATCTGCCGGAGCTTCTGCAGGACGTGCAGGCGGGCGATGCGGATTGGCAAGAGCGCATGGCGGGCTTGCTCCGCTCGGCGCATGGCGCCAAAGCCGGAGCGGAAAAAGCGACGTTGTTCTTGCGCGCAGCGCGGCTCGCACGACGGTTCGCGCCCACCGAGGTCGAAGGTCTCCTCGCGCAGGCGTATTCGGCCGATCCGGCGGATCACCGTGCTGCGGCGACGTACGAGGGGCTGCTCTCGGAGCAGGAACGGACCGAAGCGATCCTGCAGACTCAGAAGGCCACGCTCGACGCCACCGACGACGCCGCCGAGCGCGCCGGTTCGGCCTACATTTTCGGAGCCCGCTGGGCGCTCCGGCACCAAAACGTCGAGGTGGGTGCCGAGCTCGTGGAGAGCTCGCTGCGCCTGGATCCTTCTCGTGAAGAGGCGTTCACGTTCTTGCGTGACGTCTACGGCACACGCGGGGGTGACTGGGACCGCGTGATCGCCCTCGCCGATGAGCTCGCCGATCGCTCGAACCTGGGTGCGGGTGCAGGTTACCTGCTCGCGCAGGCGGGGTTGATAGCGTGGAAGGAACGGGGGGATCTGATCAAGGCGCGGCGGCTGTTCGAGCGTTTGAGCGCCATCGACAGCAAGCAGCCCGCGCTGCTCGCGTTCGAAGCGCAGATCGGTGAGTCGCTGGGCGGCGGGCGAGACGCGGAACCGCAGCCGAAGGGTCGCCGGTCGAAGCGTCCGCCGAAGGGCGAAAAGGTGGATTCGACTCCCGCCGCTGCGCCGCCGCCCGAGCCGGTGGAGGCAAGCGCCCCGGAAGCGCCGCCCGATCGTCCGACGCCCGACGTCGAGGTCGCCGCACCCGAGGAACCGGAGGCCGAGACCTCGCCCCCTCCACCCAAGGCCGAGCGGGTCGCCGCTCCGCCGGCGCCGGTGAACGAGGACCAGGGACTCGTCGCCGAGCTCCGCACGCGGCTCGCCCAACAGAACGCGGCCAAGCGCCATCACGAGTACGTGAAGACGCTGATCGCCCTCGGTGATGCGCTGGCCGATCCGGTCGAGCGAATGGAAAGCTACCTTGCGGCAGCCGATCTCTACGCGACCAAGTTCGCGAACCAGGCGGAGGCAGCGCGCGCCTACGAGAAGGTGCTCGAGCTCGACCCGACGGAGGCCAAAGCCGTCGCCTACCTGCGCGAGGCGTACGAGAAGCGCCGCGACTGGGAGAAGCTCATCGCGCTGATGGTGCGCGAGGCGGACACGTTGCCGGAGGGCTCCGAGCGTGCCGCGAAGTACAAGGCGGTCGCGCTGCTGGCGACCGACAAGGTGAAAAAGCCGGAGGTCTGCATCGATCTCTGGGCCGTCGTGCTGGCGAACGACGCGGAGGACACCGAGGCGCTCAACGCGCTCGCCGGGCTCTACGAGCGCGCGCGCGAGTACGAGAAGCTCGCCGACGTGCTCTCGAAACTCGCCGAGGTCACCTACGACACCGCTCAGAAGATCGAGCTCCTCAATCGGCTCGGCCAGGTCGCCGGCGATCGTCTGAAGGACGACGAGCGAGCCGTCGAGGCCTACCGCGTTCTCCTGACCCTGCAGCCGGACGATCGGCGCGCGCAGGAGCAGCTGAAGAAGCGCTACGTCACGCTCGGGCGCTGGGACGACCTCGAGGTGTTCTACGCCGAGAGCGGCAAGTGGGACGAGTTCATCCGCGTGCTCGAGAGCAACGAGTCGCGCGCGACGGACGACGCTCAGCGCATCGGCATGCTGATGAAGATCGCCGAGCTCTGGCTCACGCAGAAGGGCAAGCTCGATCGTGCCGCCCGTTCGTACGAGAAGGTGCTGAGCCTGGAGCCGAACAATCTGGCGGCCGCCGAACGCCTGATTCCCATCTACCAGAATGCGAACAACCCCAAGGGGTTGAGCCAGGCGATCGAGGTTCGGCTCAGTCACGTCACCGAGGGTGAGGAGCGCCTCACGCTGCTGCGTGACGCGGCGGCCCTCTACGAAACCCGCCTGAACGAGAAGGCGAAGGCGTTCGAGCGCTATCTCAGCGCGTTTTCGCTGGCGCCGACCGACCCCCAGAGTCAGGCCGACGTCGAGCGTGCGGCCAAGACCTCGGGCAGCTGGGACGCCGTGATCCAGGGCTACCAGCGCGCGATCGAGGCGACGGACGGGGCCGAACAGAACGAGCTCCGTCTGCGGCTCGGGCGCGTCCTGGTGGAGGAGGTCGGCCAAGTCGACGGCGCGCTCACCGAGTACCGCGCGGTCTACGAGAGCGACCCCGACAACGAAACGGCGCTGAGTGCTCTCGAGGGGCTGTACCGGCGCACGGAGCGCTGGCGCGAGTTGCTCGAGGTCTTCGGCAAGAAGAAAGATCTCGCGGCCGACGCGATCGAGCGCAAGCGCATCCTCTACGAGATCGCCAAGATCCACGAGGCCGAGCTCGGGGATCTGCCGGCGGCGATCGAAACGCACCAGGCCGTTCTCGACGATGACCCGGCCGACGAGGGGTCCCTCGCCGCTCTCGATGCGCTCTACATGCGGGCGAAGGAGTGGGAGCGCTACGTGGAGGTGCTGCGCAAGCGCATCGACCTCTCCAGCGACGACAAGCTGCTCATCGACCTCAAGTTCCGGCTGTCGGGCGCGCTGCACGACCACCTCGACGACGCGGCCGGAGCGCTGGAGAACTACCGCGAGATCCTGTTTATCGACGCGGATCACGAGGGTGCCCGGCTGGCCCTCGAAGGGATGCTCAAGGAGAAGCCGCTGCGCGGGGAAGCGGCGGCCATACTCGAGGGCATCTACGAGGCGCGCGGCGACTGGGATCGGTTGATCGCCGCGCTCGAGATCCTGGCCGACGTGAGCGACGATCCGGAGCGGCGCGTCGCGCTGCTTCGCAAGATCGGCGCCACCGCTGCCACGCAACTCGGGCGCTCGGATCGCGCGATCGAGGCACTCGCGCATGCAGTGCAAGCGGATCCTGCGAACATGGACGCTCGCGGGGAGCTCGAAGTGCTCGTGCAGCACGCGGGCGCCTGGGATCGGTTGATCGAGATCTACGCCGCCGTCGCCTCCGAGCTCAGCGACGCCACGCTCGCGCGCGAGTATTGGCTCAGGCTGGCCTCGATCCAGGAGCAGCTCGACAAGGTGGCCGATGCCACCAAGAGCTACGAGCGCGTGCTCGCGCTCGGCGCCGGTGACGTGGATGCGCTGCAGGCGATGGACGCCCTGTACCGTCGCACGGGCCGCTGGGAAGACCTCGTGGGTGTGTACCGGCGCCGCATCGAGCTCGTCGAGGACGCCGGCGAGCGCGAAGCGCTCTACGGCCAGATGGCGCAGGTCTACGAAGAGAAGCTCGGCAAGCCCGACGACGCCATCCAGGCCTACCGTGAGGTGCTGGCGCTCGACCCGACGAGCCGTGTCGCTCTCGATGCGCTCGACGGCCTCTTCATGCGTCGTTCCACCTGGGGCGAACTCGCGGAAAACCTCGAGACCCAGCTCGGCCTGGCCGACACGGAAGAGGCACAACTCGGGCTGATGCTCCGCCTCGCCGCGCTACGCGAGCGGGAGATGGGTCAGGTCGAGGTCGCGGTCGAAGGGTACCGTCAAGTGCTCGACCGCGACCCGACCAACCGTGACGCCCTCGCTGCGCTCGAGCGATTGAGCAACGAAGAGGCCCACGCGCTCACCATCGCCGAGATCCTGGAACCGCTCTACCGGTCGCACGGAGAGCACCAGAAGCTCATCGGTGTACACGAGGTGCAGGTTCTCCGCGCGCACGATCCGGAGCGAAAGGTGGAGCTGCTCCATCAGATCGCGAGCCTTCAGGAGGACGCCGCCGGCAATGCCCAAGCCGCGTTCGAGACGATGGCGCGCGCCCTTGCGGTGGAGCCGGCCCACGCCGACACCCAACAGAACATCGATCGACTCGCTCGCTTGACCGGCCGCCTGCCGGATCTCGCCCGCGTGTTCGAGGAACTCGCCGCCAGGCAGGAGGATCCCGAGCTCGGCAGCCAGCTCTATGCCGCGGCAGCTCGCATCTTCGAGCAGGACGTGCCGAACGTGGAGCGGTCGATCGAGCTCTACCAGCGCGTCCTTGCCATCGATCCGACCAACCTGCGCGCGGCAGAGGCGCTCCAGGCGCTGTTCCAAGGTGTCGAGCGCTACGCGGAGATGTCCGCGATCCTGCAGCGCAAGGCGACGATGCTGGAGGACGTGGACGCGCAGAAAGAGGCGCTCTACCAGGCCGCGCTGCTCGAGGAGGAAGTGCTCGAGCGCCCGCGCGAGGCGATCGGCGTGTACCAGAAGGTGCTCGAAACCGACGCCGAGGACATTCGCAGCATCGACGCGTTGGTGAAGCTCTACCTGTCGCTGTCGGCGTGGGAAGAGCTGCTCGGGGTCTACGGCAAGAAGGTCGATCTCCTGCTCGATCCCGGCGAGAAGAAGCTCATCCTCTACCAGGTCGGGGCGGTCTTCGAGCGCGAGCTCAGCGACGTCAAGCGCGCGATCGACACCTATCAGCGCATCCTCGAGCTCGACCCCGACGACCTGACGGCCCTCAGCCGTCTCGACGTGCTCTACCAGGCTGCCGGGAACTGGAACGAGCTGCTCGGCGTGCTGACGCACGAGGCCGAGCTCACCCAGGACGCGGTCGAATCCGTCAGCTACCAGTACCGGATCGCCGAACTCTACGAGCAGCATCTCGGTGACATCGACCGCGCGGTCGAACTCTACCGCGAGATCCTCAACATCGTTACGGACCACGCGCCGACGCTTTCGGCGCTCGAAGGGATCAAGAACGGCGATCGCGCCCCGCTCGGCGCAGCCTCGGTCCTCGAGCCCGTGTACGAGTCGATGGGGGAGTGGGTCAAGCTGATCAGCGTCCTCGAGGTCCAGGCAAAATCCACCGAGGATCCGTTCGCGCGCGTGGAGCTCCTGCACCGCATCGCTCGCCTGTACGAGGAGAGTCTGTCGGATCACGCGAAAGCATTCGACACCTACGCGCGGGCGATTGCCGTCGACAGCCAGAACGAGGAGTCGCTCGGCGCGATCGAGCGGCTCGCGATGCTGATCGAGCGTTGGCCTGCCGTCGCGCAGTTGTACGACGGCGAGCTCGAAAAGCTGGTCGACGATCCGCCCCGCTTCGTCGACCTCGGGTTGCGCGTGGCGCAAGTCTACGAGGTGCAGCTCGAGAACGTGGACGCGGCGGTGACGCGCCATCGGCGGGTGCTCGAGCTCGATCCCGAAAACCAGAGCGCCGTGCGTTCGCTCGATCGCCTCTTCACGCAGACCGAGCGCTGGAGCGACCTGGCCGAGGTGTTGCAGAAAGAGGCCGAGATCGGTCAGAGCCCGGACGAGATCCTGGAGTTCAAGCACCGGCTCGGTCAGATCTACCAGTCTCGTCTCGGCGACCTCGATCGCGCGATCGCCGCTTACCGCGAGGTGATCAGCGCGGCTCCCGAGCACGACGACACGGTGCGGGCGCTCGAAGCGCTGTTCGAAAGCGGCGTGAAGCGCCTGGAAATCGGCCGCATCCTGGAACCGCTCTACCAGGCGAGTTCCGAGTGGGAAAAGCTGATTCGGGTCCGCGAAGCAGAGCTCGCGCACCTCACCGACGTCGAGGAGCGGGTTCAGCTCTATCATCGGATTGCGGAAGACGCCGAGGAGCGCCTGCTCGATCCGGTCCTCGCCTTCAACGTCCACGTTCGTGCGATCAAGGAGGCGCCGCTCGACGAGCGTACCGGGGCCGAGATCGAACGTCTGGCGAGCATGCTGGACGGCGGCTGGGAGCCGCTGGCGAACGCGTACGCGGACGTCCTCAGCGTCGAAGGGCTAGAGGCCGGCACGCAGGCCGTCGTCGGCAAGCGCCTGGCCCGCGTTTTCGAGGAAGAGCTCGCCGACGTCGCCAAGGCGGAGGAAACGTACCGCTACGTCCTCACCATCTCGCCCCAGGAGGCGGAAGCGCTCGGTCACCTCGATCGCATCTACACCTCGCTCGAGCAGTGGCCGGAGCTTGCCGGTGTTCTCGAGCAGCGCGCGCTGGTGGCAGAGGACAAGCCCGAGAAGGTGGAACTCTACACGCGCCTCGGCCAGGTCTACGAGGAGCGTCTAGGCCAGGTGGTGGATGCCGTCCGCGCCTACAAGAACATCTTCGAGGAGCTCGAACCCGCGAACGAATACGCGATCGAAGCGCTCTCCCGCATCTACGCCCATACCGAGAACTGGGCGGATCTCGATCGCGTTTACCAGCGCGAGCTCGATAACGCGGCCGGGGACGTGCAGGAGGCCGAGATCCGCGCGCGCATGGCGCACCTCGCGGCCGACCGCCTGGGCAACGTCGAGGGAGCGATCGAAGGCTGGAAGCGCGTCCTCGATCTGCGGGGTGAAGATCCCGAAGCGCTGCGGGCGCTCGCGGGGCTCTACGAGCAGCAGGGTAGGTGGGCGGAACTCACCGATGTGCTCGAGCGGCACTTCGACATCGCGGAAAGCGACGAGGATCGGGTGGCCGTTCTCGTCCGCCGCGCCCGCCTCTTCTCCGAGCAGCTGAATCGAGACGCGGAAGCCCTCGAGACCTGGCAACGCGTGCTCGACATCGACTTCTCGAACGTGGCGGCGCTCCGCGCGGTGGCCAACGTCTGGCGCACACGCAAAGATGCGAACGAGCTGGTCGGCGCCCTCCACGCGACGATCGACCGCGCGGCGGCCCTGCTCGAACCGGACGAGCTCAAGGAGGTCTACCGCGAGCTCGGTCGAACCTACGCGACCGCGCTCGAGCAACCTTTCGAGGCGGCCGAAGCATGGCGGCACCTGCTCGATGTCGACGCGGGTGACTTCGAAGCGATGGCCGAGCTCGAGAAGATCTATCGGGCCGATCAGCGCTGGCCGGACGTGGTCGGCGTGAAGATGCAGCGCGCCGACGCGCTGGTGGAGCCCGAGGAAAAGATCCGCGAGCTGCTCGAAGTTGGCGAGATCTGGAAGAACGAAGTTCACGACGACGACCAGGCGACGCCGGCGTTCGAGAAGATCTTGAGCGTCGACCCCGCGCACAGCGAGGCGTTCCAGTCCCTCGAGCGTCTGCACACGGCGGGAGAACGCTGGGAACCGTTGATCGAGCTCTACCTCGGCCGGCTCGACAGTCGCGAGACGGTCCAGGAAAAGAGCGACCTCCTGCGGCGTATCGCGCACGTTTTCGAGGAGAAGCTCGGTGACAAGAACCAGGCGTTCGAAGCACTGGTGAACGCCTTCAGCGAGGACTTCTCCGACGACGAGACCGCTCGCTTCCTCGAGCGCATGGCGCAAGGCACGGGGCGCTGGAGCGAGCTCATCAACACCGCGAACACCTGGCTCGGCGAGCAGCAGGAAGGGAAGAAGCGCATCCAGCTCTGCCTGCGGCTCGCCAAGTGGTACGGCGAGGATCTGGGGCACCCCGAGTACGCGCAGCCCTACTACCAGCAGATCATGTCGCTGGACCCGAACAACGTTCAGGTCCTGCGGCAGATGGCGGCGATCCACCGGCTCGGAGCGCAATGGCAGAAGGTCGGCGAGACGCTGCAGCGCGCACTCGACCTGGCCGTTGCCAACGAGGATCGCAAGATGATCCTCGTCGACCTCGGCGAGCTCCTCGACAAGAACATGGGCCAGCCCGATCAGGGCATCGCCTACTACCGGCGCGCTCTCGAGGTCGACTCGCAGTACGTGCCGGCGCTCACCGCGCTCGAGCGCATCTACGACGAGCGGCAGGCCCACGCCGACCTCGTCCAGATCCTCGCCAGCAAAGTACAGGCGCTCACCGACGCCGAACAAATCGCCCAGACCAAGCTCAGGATGGCGGGCCTCTACGAGCAGTCGCTCAACGATTTCGAACGCGCCGGCCGGGTCTACCGCGAGGTACTCCAGCTCGACGCCGCGAACCTGACGGCACTGCGCGGTCTGGAGCGGGTCAGTGAACGGCTGGAAGATTGGCCCGAGCTCGTCGGTATTCTCGAGCGCCAGCTCGAGGCGGTCGAGACGGAGCGTGAGCGCGTCGAAGTGCTGCTCAAGCTCGCGCAGAACCAGGAGGAGCACTTCCTCAAGTTCGACCTTGCCGCCCAGCGGCTCGAGCAGGCGCTCGAGATCTCGCCGGCCGAAGAGCGTGCCTACGTGGCCCTCGCGCGTTGTTACCGGCGCCTCAAGCAGTGGCTCGATTTGATCAACGCCTACGAGCGTCACATCAGCGAGGCCGCGAGCTCGGCAACCAAGGTCGAAGTCTACGGCGCCATCGCCCAGGTGTTCGCCGAGGAGGTCGGCGACGTCGACCGGGCCATCGACGCTTACCGGAACATCGTCGATCTCGACGAGACGAACGTCGCGGCACTCGACGCCCTCAGCAAGCTCTACGAGAAGCAAGGCGACGCGGCGCAGGCGATCGACGCGATGACGCGCGTTGCGGATCTGACGACCGACGGTGCGCAGCGCGTCGAGATGTACTTCCGCATCGGCAAGGCGCTCGACGAGAAGCTCGGCGATCGCGTGCAGGCGCGCGAGCGCTTCGAGATGGCGCTCGACCTCGACCCCGCTCACTTGGCGACGTTGGCTGCGCTGCGGACCATCGCCATCGACGAGTCGGACTGGGATCGAGCGGCGCGCTACCTCGAACAGGAGCAGGCCAACACCGCATCCTCGCGGGCGCGCGCGAAGCTTCTCGTCGAACTCGGCAAGTTGCGCGACGAGATGCTGAGCGAGCACGAGGGTGCCGTGCAGGCGTGGGAGCTCGCCATCCAGGCCGATCCCGATTGTGAAGACGCTGCGCTGCCTCTCGTTCAGGAGTACATCCGTGTCGAGCGCTGGGCGCAGGCGGAGCCGCTCGCCGAAATGCTCGTCAAGAAGAGCAAGGGCCGCGATCGCCAGGAACAGCACGTGCTGCAGAAGCTGCTCGGCAAGGTGCTGGCGGCTCTCGGCACCTACGATCGCGCGCTCAAGGCGTACCAGGCCGCAAACCAGCTCGACGTCACCGATCAGGAATCGATCCGCGGCATCGCGGACGTGGCGTATCAGCTCCGTGATTGGCCGAGCGCGCTCACGAACTACCAGAAGGTGCTCACCGCTCTCGGTGAGGACGAGGTCGAGCAGCGCACCGACGTGTACTTCCGCCTCGGCAACATCAAGCGCGAACAGAACCAGCCGCGCCAGGCGATCAACAACTACGAGAAGGCGCTGGCGCTCAACTCGGAGCACCGGGCAACGCTCGAAGCGCTGGTCGAGGTCTACGCCAAGTCGAACGACTGGAAGCAGGTCGCGGCCTACCGCCGGCAGATCCTGGACAGCGTGGTCGACGGTGACGAGCGCTACGCGATCCTGAACTCGATCGGGGACATCTGGAGCGAGAAGGAAAAGAACCCGCACAAGGCGATCGAGGCGCTGGAGGAGGCACGCGACCTACGGCCGCAAGACCACGTGCTCTTGCACAAGCTGCTCGCGCTCTACCAGGCAGCGGGCGAATGGCAGCGCATGATCGATACGCTGCAGTCGATCCTCGAACTCGAGGAACGCCCCGAGATCAGGGCTCGCTATGTGTTCACGCAGGCCCAGATTTGCCGCGACAAGCTCGAGGATCAGGACCGCGCCGTCGAGCTCTTCAACGACGCGCTCGACCTGAACCCGAGCTACCTGGAAGCGTTCGAGCGCATCAACAAGATCCTCACCGGCCAGAAGAACTGGAAGCAGCTCGAGCGGTCCTACCGCAAGATGATCCACCGCATTGCGGGTAAGGGGAACACGGACCTCGAGCACACGTTGTGGCATCAGCTCGGTTTGATCTACCGCGATCGCCTGAGCCAGCCCGAGACCGCGATCGAAGCGTTCAAGATGGCGAGTGTCACCAAGCCGGACTCGACGGTGATCCACCAGATCCTCGCCGAACTCTACGAGGTGAACGAGCGTTGGGACGACGGCATCGTGGAGCAGCGCATCCTGCTCGCCGCCGATCCACTCGGCATCGATCCGTACCGCGCGCTCTACCGCTTGTACCTGCACAAGCAGTCGTATGACGAGGCGTGGTGTCTCGCGGCAGCGATGGCGTTCCTGCGCAAGGCAGACGACGAGGAAAGGCGTTTCTTCGACGACTATCGGCCGCAGGGCATCCTGCAGGTGAAGGGTCGCGTCTCGAACGAGCTCTGGCAGAGCGCCGTCTTTCACGCCGACGAGAACCTCTACATTTCCAAGATCTTCGAGATGATCGCGCCGGCAGCGCTGCAAGCGAAGATCGCGCAGCTACAAGGCCAGGGAAAGCTGCCGGTCCTCGACAAGCGGTTCCGTCAGGATCCGGCGACCTCGACCGTCACGTTCGCGAAGACGTTCGGTTGGGCGGCGCAGGTGCTCGGCATCCAGCCACCCGATCTTTACGTTCGTAACGACGTGCCGGGCGCGATCGTCGCGGTTCCGGCGGCGCCTCCCGCATCGGTGGCGGGGCAGACCGTCCTCACCGGCTTCCAGCCTCAGGAGCTGACGTTCATGTGCGGGAAACACCTCTCGCACTACCGCGGGGAGCACTACATCCGCACGCTGTTCCCGACGCAGGCCGAGCTCACCATCATGCTCTTCGCCGGCGTCATGATCGCCGCGCCGAACACGCCGATGCCGCAAGACATGGCGGCGCAGATCCGCGCGACGGCGCAAGAGCTGGCGAAGCACATTCAGCCGGTTCAACTCGAGGGCCTGCGGATGGTCGTCAAGCGCTTCATCGACGAGGGCGCGAAGGCCAACATCAAGCGCTGGAATCAGGCTGTGGAGCTCACGGCGTGCAGAGCGGGCGTGATCGTGTCCGGCGACCTCGAGGTGGCGAAGAAGATCCTGAGCGCGGAGCAGCAGCTCCCCGGCGATCTCACTGCAGCGGACAAGATGAAGGAACTCCTGCTCTATTTCGTGAGCGAGGAGTACTCGCAAGTGCGGCGAGCGCTCGGCATCGCCGTCACGGCCTGATCGACGCCGTCACCACCTGACCGACGCGGCGCTATCGCCCCGGCGTATCGAAGGAGAAACGGAGGCCGGCGACGAATCCGCCGTGCACCGTCGGCGGGTCGTCGGTGTCCGGCCGTTCGACGAACGTGCCCAGGTCGAGCTCGGCGTAGGGGCCGAAGGCGAAGCCACTCAGGGCGTAGTAGTCGCCGCCGATCGCGACGCGGAGCCACTCGATGCCGCTGAAGGTCGCGGTGCGGCCCGGCTGAGAGAGGGTCGCGCGTTCGTAGGCAATGCCGAACAGGATCCAGGGATCGAAGCGCAGCCCCTGAACCGCGTGATAGACGGCGAAGGGTCCGACGGCGAACGTATCGGAGCGGCAGCTATCGCAGCGGAACGGCTGCGTGAAGTATCGCCCGTACACGCCGAGCGCGACGGCGCGCGAGACGCCGAACGTGATGTCGACCATGCCACCGAGGCCGAACCCGGCTTCCTTGGCCCGAACACTCTGGTCGTAGCTGCCGAAGGGCACGATCAGCGCGCCGCTCGCGCCGATCATCAGGTGACCGCCGAGCAAGTCCGCGGCGCTCGGAACCAGGGGCCCCTCGGGCGGCTCCTCGCTGACGACCATCATCGCGGGGGGCTCCTCGACCCCTTGGGCCACGGATGCCCCGCTCCCAACGAGCAAGAAGGCAAGGGAAGCGGAGAGGCGGGCTCGGGGCATCGTTCGGTCGCCGGGACGGTCGCGGCAGGCTTACCATCCCGGGCGGCGCCGGGGGAACCCGAAACCGGCGGCCCCTCGCTCCACCCAACCTTATTGCGCAACCGAGCCCCGGCCGCGGCCGAGACTCCATCGTGCGGCAGATTGACCTGCGCGACGATGATGCTTCCGGCGAGGACCTTGCCGGCGACACCGTGGAGCTCGTGCGGGTCCCGGTCCGGCGC
>Ga0315912_10000395_pt1 | contig 85960 bp, 64 predicted proteins | sample VfabasoilMG_FD_204469 | JGI IMG/M metagenome (GOLD analysis project Ga0315912, IMG submission 204469) | Garden soil microbial communities collected in Santa Monica, California, United States - V. faba soil | ecosystem: Environmental > Terrestrial > Soil > Garden | place: USA: California... | reverse complement strand
TGGCAAATTCGCCGAACTGTGGGCTCCTTTCATGAAGTCCCTGCAGGAAAAGACTTTCAACGCTGACCTATTCAAGAACATGATGAACACAAACGCTTACAATGAAATGTTCACCAAAATGTTCCCGAACAATTCGAACCCGTTCTCGACCTGGACTAACATGTGGAACAACAATAATTTCTCCAACATGGACTGGATGAAGAACATGATGAACCCGTCAGCGAACCCGTTCAACAACTGGTTCAACATGATGAACCAGTCATCTAACCCGTTCAGCAACTGGACGAACATGATGAACCAGAATCCGTTCGCTAACATGAACAACATGTTCGGCGGCGCTTCCAACCCGATGGCTGACTGGATGAAAATGTTCCAGGCTAACACGCCCGGAATGGACTGGATGAAAAACTGGAATAACATGACAGCCAACTTCAATGGAATGAATGCATTCCAGATGCCTGACAGCAGCCAGTTTTTCGGCAACATGATGACGAACTACAACAACATGTATGCTTCTACCCAGCAAATGTTCGCGCCGATGTTCAAAGTTACCCCGAACCAGGCCCGCATGAATATGGAAGCTTACAGCAGCCTGATGAATAAAATGGTTCAGTACAACCTGAAATCCGCTGAGATGCAGGCCCTCACTTACAAGACCGGCATGACTGCCATGCAAAAAGTTGCTGAGCAGATGCAGGCTAAATTCTCCAAAGGAGAAGATTTCAAAGGTATCAACAACCTGTACCAGGAGTGGTTAAACACCAGCGACAAAGTTTTTGTTGAACTGTTTGAGTCTCCGGAATATTCAAAAGTCCAGGGAGAAGTTGCTTCCCTGCAGCATAACATCAAGAAGGAAGCGGAAACCATGATGGAAAAAATGATGGTGAACGTTCCTGTGATCACCCGCTCGGAGATGGACGAGTCATACAAGACCATCCACGATCTGAAGAAGCGCGTGAATGAGCTGGAAAAAGCCCTCGAAACCAGCAATACCGCTGCCAAAGCGCCGGTTGCCGCTGCGAAGAAGGCTGGTAAATAAGCTAACAGATTTTTTGGGGAGAAACCACAGAGCATTTCTGTGGTTTCTTTTTTTACCCTAAATTTACCTTAGCTTTACCAAAACTTAAACCCAATTTATGATAAACAGAGCAACAGAAATGATCGAAGATTTTACAAAGACCAGCGAAAAGCTGATGAAAGGCTATGTAGCGCTTCGCGATGTGGAAGAGGTGGAAGTGGCTACCACGCCCAAAACGCTCGTCTGGCAAAGCGACCTGGTGAAACTTTATCACTACGACCGTTCCACCCCAGCCAAATGCAAAACTCCTGTATTGGTTTCTTTTGCTTTACTGAACCGGCATGACGTGCTGGACCTTCAGCCCGACCGCAGCCTGATGAAGAAGCTGCTGGACGAAGGTTTGGATATTTATATCATGGATTGGGGTTACCCTACCAAACAGCATCGTTACCTGACGATGGAAGATTACATCGACGGCTTTATGAACGATGCCGTGGATTTTATCCGGAAGACCCACAAGGTCGACAAAATCCACCAGATGGGAATCTGCCAGGGCGGAACATTCAGCGCCATCTATGCTTCCCTGTATCCTGAAAAAATCAAAAGCCTTACTACGTATGTGGCGCCTTATGATTTCGACAACCAGCGATGCATGCTCTACACCTGGACCAAATACATCGACGTGGATGCGATGGTGGATGCCTTAGGCGTTATTCCTGCCGACACAATTAACGGCGCTTTCGGCATGCTGAAGCCCAGCATGGATATCTCTAAATACTTTGGCGTACTCGACAACATCGAGGATGAAGGTAAACTCCAGAATTTCCTGCGCATGGAAAAATGGAAAAACGATTGTCCCGATATCGCAGGAGAAATGTACCGCAAATACATCAAGGACCTTTTCCGCGACAACAAACTCATCAAAGGCACCTTCGAACTGGGCGGCCGCACGGTAAACCTGAAAAACATGACCATGCCCTTTCTGAATGTATATGCCACTGACGATAACATCATCCCGAATCCGTCTACGCTTGCCGTCATGGATTACATCGGTTCCAAAGACAAGGAACTGTATCCGTTCCCGGGAGGACATATCGGCGTGTTCGTAGGTGCCAAATCACAGAAAGAATTGGCCCCGAAAGTGGCGAAGTGGGTTATTTCGAAAGAGTAGTCCCGTCGACTCCGCTCAGGGACCGGAGAGAATCCGGAAAGGACCTGCTTCTTGAAAATTAAAAATCCCGTTCTTCAGTTTGAAGAACGGGATTTTTTGTTTGAAAATCTGGTCCCTGAACGGATTCCCTGCCGGCAGGCATGAAAGGGTCCGGTTCCTATGAACAATACCGGTCCATGAGCGGAATCTCCGTCTGACTGACTGTCGCCAGCTGGTCGGGCAGGGAAAGGCCCGGACCCGGCTTCCGAATGTTTACATTAACATAATATTGAATTGGCTTCCAATTACTTACTTTTGCCTCACCTAAAATTGGGTTAACAAATTGTTTCATTATGGATAAGAAGAATAAACGAATCGTAGTTGTAACCGGCGCCATCGGCGGATTGGGAACTGCCATGTGTAAGGAGTTATGTAAAGACGGTTATCATGTTGTAGCCAATTACCGAAATAAGGAAAAAGCTGAGGCATGGTTAGACATGATGAAAAAGGAAAATTACGAAGTGCATATTTTTGATGGTGATGTAACCGATTACGATTCGATGGGACGTATGATTGCCGCGATTGAAACTACGGTAGGTCCCATTGATAGCCTGGTGAACAATGCCGGTATCACGCGCGACGGCCGTTTCTCAAAAATGACCCTGGCCGATTGGAATGCAGTCATCAATACCAACCTGAGCAGTGTATTTAATGTGACCCGTCATGTGATTAACGGGATGATCGAACGCAAGTTTGGACGCATCATTAATATCTCCTCTGTGAATGGCCAACGCGGGCAATTCGGACAAACCAATTACAGCGCTGCCAAAGCCGGCCTGCACGGTTTCACTAAATCACTTGCCATGGAAGTTGCCAAATACGGAATTACAGTCAATACGATTTCTCCGGGATATATCGCAACGGATATGGTGATGGCCGTACCCGAAGGCATCCGCGACCAGATCGTGGCGCAGATTCCTGCCGGGCGCCTGGGCGGGACACATGAAGTCGCCCACCTCGTTTCTTTCCTCGCATCCGATAAAACTAATTTCATTACCGGCGCCAACTATTCGATAAACGGCGGACAGCACGTATATTAATTATGGATAGAGACGCCCAGGCATGGCGTCTCTTATTCATGGATTGAGACGCCAAGCATGGCGTCTCTGCAACAATTTCGTTTCATCTGACTTTTGACTTTTAACTTGCACTTGAATGTCAAAATGCCTTCTTGTCGTTTTCATACTTCTATGCAGCGGGCTTCTTTCCGCTCAAACTACATCCGATTCACTGAGGCAGGCCGGCAGGCTGGATGCCGGTGAAGACCCGGCACAGTTTATTACACGCATGGAATTTTTCAGCGAGCTCCAGCAATTTAAAAGCGGGACTTCCACCTTCTATATTAACCAGACCACGCTGCGAAGCATAATAAAAATCGGCAAGCGGTTTACGACGCGACTCGATTTACCCTTTGTATACAATACTCATCCGTCGCCGGCCAACACGGATCGTACCGGTTTGGGAGATATTTCATTTCGTCTTCTCGGATTTAAATTCATGGAACGTCCGCGGTCCGCCTTTACCGCCTCCGTGGAGATCAGCCTGAACACGGCGGAGAACCGGTTTCTCGGGACAGGAAAAAATGTTCTTCTGCCTGTCGTTAGCTATAGTACATTGATGAAGGACAAACGCCACCTCCTCGCCTTTCTTTTCCAGGAAGCCATAACACTGGGCGGCGACGACGATCGCCAGGATCTGGCATTTTCCAAACTGCAAATCCTTCTGCTGCGGTTCTGGTCGCGAAAATTCTGGACTGTGCTGGCTCCCGAAACGTACCTGGATCATAAAAAAGGAGGACTGTCTATGAACCTGGAAATGCGGTTCACGTTTGCCCCGAAACGACGCATCAACATCTGGGCACAGGGAGGGGTCGGTATTTTCGGCGACTTCGTTGCGCGCTACCAGTGGGGCACAGAAGCAGGCTGCCGGTATTTTCTCTTCAAGGATTCTTCGGCCCAGAAAAAGACAGGTACCTAGAAAGGAATTTGAGAATTTGAGCATGATGATGCTGCCGACTGCCTACTGCTGACTGCTGACTGCTGACTGCCGACTGCCTACTGCCTACTGCCTACTGCCTACTTCTTCAACAGCATATCCCATCCCTGCGCCTTCATCATCATCGATTTTCCGGATTTGTCAATGAGATTCACTCCCGAATTCTTTTCGGTGATGTGTCCGATGACAGAGATGTCAACATGCTCCCTTATTTTTTCGTAATCTTCCTGGCGGATAGTAAAAAGAAGTTCGTAGTCTTCTCCGCCGCTTAATGCGCAAACCGTTGGGTCCAGACCAAATTCGCGCGCGCGGTCATAGGTCTGGGGGTCGATCGGAATTTTGTCTTCGTAGATGTCGGCGCCAACACCGGACTGGTGGCAGATATGCAGGACTTCCGAACTGAGTCCGTCGCTGATATCGATCATGGAAGTGGGCTTTACTCCCAGGACGTTCAGTTTTTCAATGATTTCCATCTGTGCTTCCGGTTTGAGCTGGCGCTCGAGTATGTAATCGTTGTTGGAGAGATCGGGCTGGATATCTGGGTTTTCCAAAAAGATTTTTTTCTCGCGTTCCAACACCTGCAATCCCAGGTAGGCTCCGCCCAGGTCTCCGCTCACACAAATCAGATCATGTTCCGAAGCGGTATTCCTGTAAACCTGGCTGCCGTGAGCTACCATACCGATGGCTGTGACGGAGAGTATCAACCCGGAAGTTGAGGAACTCGTATCACCACCTACAAGGTCGACACCGTATTTTTCGCAGGCCAGTTTCATCCCGCTATACAGTTCCTCAATAGCTTCCAGCGAAAAACGGTTGGAGAGGGCCACGCTTACCAATACTTGTTTAGGGATGGCATTCATGGCATAAACATCCGACAAATTGACTGTTATCGCCTTGTAACCTAGGTGTTTGAGCGGGTGGAAAGTAAGGTCGAAGTGAACGCCTTCAATCAGCAGGTCCGTTGTAACCACGGTCAGCGATGTCCCTGAATTTAAAACAGCGGCATCGTCACCAATGCCGGTTACGGTTTCCGGATTTTTAATCTCAATGGCCTTTGAAATATGCTCAATAAGGCCAAATTCGCCTAATTCACTTAATTCTGTCCTTCCGGCTTTGTTTTCAAACATGATTTCTTCGTTTTGGGAGGGTAAATGTAGCCCATTCCTATGAATCGGATTTAAGGAACCTGTTTCGTGTATTTTACCGGACAGGGGATTTCCCTTTATCCCCAATGTGCACAAAGTGATGAAGCACATAGGGCATGAAGACGAAATAAATAAAGCACTGTGATATAGGAAAAGGCTGTTTAGAAGGGATTTGGGACATGCAATAAGTTGCGATTTCGCCATAAAAATCGTAATTTTGCCTCGCATTTAAACAGAAGAATAAAATCATGATTACCGTAACAGAACTTGCGAAAGAAAAAGCGATTTTCCTGATGAAACAGGAAAATAAGCCTGCTGACTCCTTCATCCGGGTCGGAGTGGAAGGCGGCGGTTGTTCCGGGCTCACTTATAAACTGGAATTTGACAACCAGGTTAAAGAAGGCGACAAAATATTCGAAGACAAGGGTATCAAAATCGTCTGCGACAGGAAATCCTTCCTCTACCTGGTTGGTACGCAACTGGATTTTTCAGATGGATTGAATGGCAAAGGATTCCAGTTCAACAATCCCAATGCCTCACGTACCTGCGGTTGCGGGGAGAGTTTCTCGGTTTAAATTTTTTTTTGCCCATAAAATAAATTTAGAACTAATCTAAATAAGGATGTCGGAAGATTTAAAAATATTGAACGATGTAGCGCTGGGCGACTATAAATGGGGCTTTACCTCTGACATTGAAAGTGACAACGCTCCTAAAGGTCTGAACGAGGATATCGTCCGTTTTATTTCTGCGAAGAAAAATGAACCGCAATGGATGCTGGATTTTCGCCTGAAAGCATTCAGGGCGTGGAAGGAATTGCAGCATGAAGAACCGCAATGGGCCAACATTAAACATCCTCCTATCGATTTCCAGGACATCATTTACTACTCCGCTCCAAAGAAAAAACTGGAGCTGGCAAGCCTGGACGAACTGGATCCGGAGATCAAAGCCACTTTTGACAAGCTGGGAATATCTTTGGAAGAACAAAAGCGGTTGGCAGGCGTGGCCGTGGATGCCGTAATCGATTCCGTATCCGTGAAGACTACTTTCCGGGGTGAACTGAAAAAGTTGGGAATTATTTTCTGCTCTTTCAGCGAAGCCGTTCTGGACTACCCTGAGTTGGTTCAGAAATATCTCGGTTCCGTAGTTCCCTACACGGATAATTATTACGCTACGTTAAACAGCGCCGTCTTCAGCGACGGTTCATTTTGTTATATTCCAAAAGGCGTGCGATGCCCGATGGAACTGTCTACTTATTTCCGCATCAATTCTGCCGGCACCGGACAGTTCGAGCGGACCCTGATCATCGCCGACGAAGGCGCTTACGTGAGTTACCTCGAAGGCTGCACGGCTCCCATGCGGGATGAAAACCAATTGCATGCTGCCGTCGTCGAGATCTACGCCCACAAAGACGCGCAGGTAAAATACTCCACCGTGCAGAACTGGTACCCCGGCGACAAGGAAGGCAAAGGCGGCATCTACAACTTCGTTACGAAGCGCGGCCTATGCGCAGGAGAAAACGCAAAGATCAGCTGGACGCAGGTAGAGACCGGCAGTGCCATTACCTGGAAATATCCCAGCGTCATTTTAAAAGGAGACAATGCCATCGGTGAATTTTATTCCGTGGCCTTCACGAATAACAGGCAGCAGGCCGACACCGGTACGAAAATGATACACATCGGGAAAAATACCCGCAGCACCATTGTATCAAAAGGCATCAGCGCCGGTAAAAGCAACAACAGCTATCGCGGACTTGTGAGGATTTCAAAAAATGCGGAGAACGCACGCAATTTCTCCCAGTGCGACTCCCTGCTGCTCGGCGACAAATGCGGCGCGCATACGTTTCCATACCTGGAAGTGCATAACAAAACCGCCAAGGTGGAACATGAAGCCACAACAAGCAAGGTCGGCGAAGACCAGATCTTCTATTGCAACCAAAGAGGGATTTCTTCCGAGGATGCTGTCGGTTTGATCGTAAATGGTTTCTGTAAACAAGTGTTTAATGAATTACCCATGGAATTTGCTGTCGAAGCGCAAAAGCTTCTCGCGATTTCCCTGGAAGGATCTGTCGGGTAAAAGTTTAAAAGTTCAAGAGGTTAGAAGTTCAAGAGTTTAAAAGTTCAAGAGTTTAAAAGTTTAAGAGTTTAAAAGATTAACAGTTTATATAGCAATCATTATGATGAATCAAAAGTTCTTTTTAACATCAAACAACCATTGAACTATTGAACTATTGAACTATTGAACTAAAATTTTCCAATAAAATGTTATCTATAAATAATCTAAAAGCTTCCGTTGAAGGAAAAGAAATCCTGAAAGGTTTGAACCTGGAAGTTAAAGCCGGTGAAGTCCATGCTATCATGGGCCCGAATGGTTCAGGCAAAAGTACGCTGGCGTCTGTATTGGCCGGAAGGGAAGCCTACGAAGTAAGTGGCACGGTGAACTTCAACGGGAAGGACCTTTTGGAACTGTCGCCGGAAGAACGCGCACAGGCCGGTGTATTCCTGGCCTTTCAATACCCGGTGGAAATCGCAGGCGTTAGCAATGCTGCCTTTTTGAAAGAAGCGGTAAACTCCATTCGCATTGCCAACGGCAAAGAAAAGCTCGACTCCAAGGATTTTCTGAAAATGATGAAGGAAAGGATGCTGCTTGTGGAAATGGATAAAACCATGACGCAACGCAGCGTGAATGAAGGATTCAGCGGCGGCGAGAAGAAACGGAATGAAATATTCCAGATGGCCATGCTGGAACCCAGACTTTGTATCCTCGACGAAACCGATTCCGGGCTGGATATCGATGCCTTGCGCATCGTTGCCAATGGTGTAAACCAACTCCGCAGCAAAGACCGCTCTTTCCTCGTCATCACGCATTACCAGCGGCTGCTCGATTATATCGTGCCCGATTTCGTGCATGTGCTCTATAACGGACGTATCGTGAAGAGTGGCACCAAGGAACTGGCCCTGGAACTGGAAGCCAAAGGCTATGACTGGATCAAGGATGAAATGCTGGTAAACGATTAACCGTAGAAAAAAACACGTGAGCGACCACACCGACATCCTGGAAAAAATCCGGAACGACTTCCGTCGTTTAGAAGCCGTTTATTCCAACGGCATGAATGACTTACGTAAATCCGCGCTTGCGAATTTCGACAAGCTTGGATTCCCTACAAGGAAAAACGAGGAATGGAAATACACCGACATCTCCCCCATCCTCAAAACAAATTTCTCTCTTCCCGGCGCTGTTGCCTTTGAAGCGAAGAGAGAAGAAATCCTGTCCCGGTTTTCAGTCAAAGAAGAAGTCATTCTCCTCCTCCTTGAGAACGGCAAATTAAACCGCAGTGCATCCGATACAGGAAACCTTCCCGAAGGAATAGAAGTAAAATTAATCGGCGAGGAATACAAAAGCCCGGTTGTGCAGAAGCACTTTTCAAAATACGCCGATGTGGAACATGACGCCTTCTCCGCGCTCAATACGGCGTTCCTGTCGGAGGGATTGTTCATCCGCGTACATCCGGGTCATACAATCGGCAAACCGGTATTTATCGTCAATCTTTCATCCCAGCAGGAAGAAGCCGTTGTCGTTCACAATCGTGTTTTAGTTGTGATGGAGAAAAACGCTTCCGCACGGATGGCCTGGATTACGGCATCTGAAAGCGAAATAGCACAGACCCTGGTGAATGCCGTCAATGAAATCGTTGTCGAAGAGAATGCCTCCCTGGAATTTGATATCTGCCAGCATGAAAATGACAAGGCTTACCAGGTTTGTAATACGTATGCTTACCAGGCCAGGGACTCCAAATTCACCATCAACACAGCGACGCTTGGCGGAAGCATCGTACGCAACAAACTGCACATCAAACTGGATGCCGAAAACTGCGAGACGCACCTTTACGGCCTGTACCTGGCCGATGACAAGCAACTCATCGACAACCATACGGCCGTTTTCCATGCCCGTCCGCATTCCAACAGCAACCAGTTGTATAAAGGAATCATCAGCGGTAAAGCCCATGCCGTTTTCAACGGAAAAATTTTCGTGGAGAAAGATGCGCAGAAAACGAATGCATACCAGTCTAATAAAAACATCCTGCTGAGCAACGATGCCGTCATCAATGCCAAGCCCCAACTGGAAATTTTCGCCGATGATGTGAAGTGCACGCACGGCGCCACCACAGGCCAGATGGATGAAGAGTCGCTATTTTATCTCCGGTCCCGCGGCATCAATGAAGTGCATGCAAAAGCGCTGCTCAACAAAGCTTTTGCCTCCGACATCCTGGACAACATCACCATCGACTCACTTCGTGAAATGGTGGTCCGGGAAACAGAAAAAAAACTGATTAAAGCGAATACCTGATGATGCATTCAGAAACACCGGTGGTTAGCCGTAAAGCTTCTTTTGACACGGAAGCTATCCGGAAAGATTTTCCGGTGTTGGAGCAACGGGTGTATACGGATAAATCGGGCAAAGGCGGCTTTCCACTTATTTATTTTGACAATGCGGCCACGTCGCAGAAGCCCCGGGCTGTCATCGACGCCCTCACAAGCTATTATTCGGAAATCAACGCCAACATCCATCGCGGCGTACATTTTCTTTCCCAAAAAGCTTCCCAGGCCTTTGATGACGTTCGTATAAAAGTGCAGCACTTCCTGCATGCGGCCTCCGAACGGGAAATCATTTTTACCCGCGGCACTACGGAATCCATTAACCTGGTCGCTTCTTCCTGGGGGCGCAGGAATATCACCGAAGGCGATGAGATCATCATCTCCGCCATGGAGCACCATAGCAACATCGTACCCTGGCAAATGCTCTGCGCGGAAAAAAAAGCCGTGCTGAAAGTTATTCCCATGAATGATGCCGGCGAGTTGCTGGTTGATGAATTCAAAAAAATTCTTTCTCCAAAGACGAAATTTGTTTCCATCGTCCATACCTCCAATTCATTGGGTACCATAAACCCGGTGAAAGAAATCATCAAACTAGTCCGCTCTTACTCCCTCTCCCGTGGAGAGGGCCGGGGTGAGGTCCCGGTGCTCGTTGACGGCGCCCAGGCCGTGGCGCATACCGAAGTGAATGTACAGGATCTCGATTGCGACTTTTTCGCCTTCAGCGGCCATAAAATGCTTGGACCGACAGGTGTGGGGTGCCTGTATGGAAAACTGCACCTTCTCGAAGACATGCCTCCCTACCAGGGCGGAGGGGAGATGATCCATTCCGTAAGTTTCGAAAAAACAACCTTTAATGAAGTGCCATTCAAATTTGAAGCCGGCACTCCGAATATCGCCGATGTCATAGCCCTGGGAGCGGCCCTGGATTACCTTGCCACCCTGGACAGGAAATTCCTTGCTTCCTATGAAACCGAACTGCTGCATGATGCCACCGAGAAATTAAGGAAAATACCCGGACTACGCCTGGTCGGTACGGCCCGTGAAAAAGTCAGTATCGTTTCTTTCCTGCTGGAAGGGGTGAACGCATTGGATGCAGGTATGTACCTGGATACGCTGGGAATTGCCGTACGCACAGGGCACCATTGTACCGAACCGGTCATGAACCGGCTGAATATCCCGGGAACCATTCGCGCTTCGTTTATGTTTTATAATACGAAGGAAGAAATTGATCAGCTGGCGGAAGGCCTTGTTAAAGCGATTCGATTGCTGAAATTATAAATCAAAACACGATGGAACACATGTGGCTGACACTTTGTATTTCAACACTGATCGTGGGTCTGTTCATCTACCTGGTATATTTCGGCATGTTCCGATTTCACTCGCATAGAAATTTTTACCTGTTATGGTCGGTGATCCTGTTAGGCATGGCCGTATCCTCTTATCTTACGATTCGGGCAGGATCATACATGTTATTTTTTGGACCACTGGTTACCACTGCCTTCCTGTTCATCCGGGATTGGAGAAAGCTTAAACGGCTGACACACGAAAACAAAAATCAATAATGCTGTCATGAGTATGGAAGAAGTAAAAGAATCGCTCAACTTCATCGAGCTAATGGTAGAAGACGATATCCGTGACGGCAAGCACGGCGGCAGGGTGCATACGCGCTTCCCGCCGGAGCCCAATGGGTATCTCCACATCGGCCATTCCAAATCCATCTGCCTGAACTTTGGCCTCGCTGATAAATACAATGGTAAAACCAACCTCCGCTTTGATGATACAAATCCCGAAACGGAAGAAACCGAATATGTCGAATCGATCAAGGAAGATATCCGCTGGCTGGGCTTTGAATGGGAGAACGAATACTATGCATCCGACTATTTCCCGAAGCTGTATGACTTTGCCGTCGCACTGATTAAAAAAGGTTTGGCTTATGTCGACGACCAGTCCGCGGAAGTGATTGCCTCCCAGAAAGGCACGCCGACAGAACCCGGTAAAGAATCACCGTTCCGCAACCGTAGCGTAGATGAAAACCTGGCCCTCTTCGAAAAGATGCGTAACGGCGAATGCGCCGAAGGCAGCAAGGTACTTCGCGCGAAAATCGACATGGCATCGCCCAACATGCACCTGCGTGACCCGCTGATGTACCGGATTAAATTCGACAAGCACCACCGCACCGGTGATACCTGGAAGATCTACCCGATGTATGATTTCGCTCACGGCCAGAGCGACAGCATCGAAAACATCACGCATTCCATCTGTACGCTGGAATTTGAGGTGCATCGGCCGCTTTATGAATGGTATATCCGGCAATTGGGCATCTTCCCGTCCCAGCAAATTGAATTTGCCCGGCTCAACCTGAATTATACCGTCATGAGCAAGCGGAAGCTGCTGCGCCTGGTAAACGAAAAATATGTTTCCGGCTGGGACGATCCGCGCATGCCCACGATCTCCGGTTTCCGGAGAAGAGGATACACCCCCGAAAGCATCCGCGATTTTGCCGAACGTGTGGGCGTGGCACGAAGGGAAAATATCATCGATGTCTCCCTTTTGGAATTCTGCATCCGGGAACACCTGAATAAAATTGCCGAACGCAGGATGGTCGTGCTGGAACCGCTCAAAGTAGTACTGACCAACTTCCCGGAAGGGCACATGGAAACCCTGCAAGCCGAAAACAACCCCGAAGCGGAAAATCCCTCACACCGTGAAATGAGTTTCTCGAAAGAGATCTTTATTGATAGTGATGACTTTAATGAAAATCCTCCCCCGGGATTCAACCGGCTGACGGCAGGAGGAATGGTTCGCTTAAAAAATGCATTCATCATTAAGTGCGATGAAGCCATTAAAAATGCGGACGGAACAGTAAAAGAAATTCATTGCACCTACATCCCTGAAAGCCGCAGCGGCCAGGACAAATCAGGGATCAAGGTGAAAGGCGTGATTCAATGGATCAATGCCCCGGATGCCGTCGACTGTGAAGTCCGTTTATACGACAGGCTCTTCAGCGTGGAAAACCCCGATGGTGGCGAAAAGGATTTTACGGCTTACCTGAATCCGGATTCATTAAAAATCGTTTCCGGCGCCAAAGCGGAAAAATCAATGGCCACCTCCAAACCGGGAGATAAATTCCAGTTTATGCGGCTCGGTTATTTCTGCACGGATAAAGATTCTTCTGGCGGTAAATTAATATTTAATAGAACCGTTACATTAAAAGACGCCTGGAGTAAAACAACAGCCGATAAAAAATAATCACGGAAACAACCGGAACATAGAGAAACCTCCGTGGTGAATAAAAAGCTGAATGAATAATATAAGCGAGATTGAAAACGAAATCATTGAAGACTTTGATCTCTTTGATGAATGGACTGAGAAATACCAGTACATAATCGAGCTCGGACAAAATCTGCCTTCGTTGGATGAACAATACAAGACCGAAGAAAACAAAATCAAAGGCTGTCAGAGCAGCGTTTGGCTGAACGCCTATGAGAAAGACGGCCGGATATTCTTCGAAGCCGACAGCGATTCCACTTTTGTAAAAGGCGAGATCGCGCTTCTTATTAAGGTATTATCGAATCAGAAGCCCGAAGAAATCGTAAAAGCAAAGCTTGAATTCATAGATAAAATAGGCCTTCGTCAGCATATCGCAGTCACCAGGGCGAATGGCCTGGCTTCTATGATCAAACAGATGAAAACGTATGCCCTCGGTCTTCAAACCGTAAACCGTAAAATGTAAATCGTAAACCTTAGACCGTGACAGAAACTTCTGTAGATATAAGACCCCTTGTCAGCCGTGTGAAAGACATGCTGAAGACCTGCTACGACCCGGAGATCCCTGTGGATATTATGGAGCTGGGCCTCATTTATGATATCCATATTGATGCAGGCAACGACGTGCATGTAAAGATGTCGCTGACATCGCCGGCTTGTCCTGTTGCCGAGTCCCTGCCCGTGGAAGTAGAACAAAAAATCAAAACGATTCCTGATGTAAACAATGCCAGCGTGGAAGTCACCTTTAACCCGCCCTGGGAAAAGGAAATGATGAGCGAAGAGGCGAAGATGGAATTGGGGATGTGGTGAGCCCCTACCCCCAAAGGGGATACGCCCCCCTGCCCCCCTCAAGTGGGGAAGAAACAAATAGCATGAGTGTAGCCAATAAAAGATGCAAGAGGAAATCATAAATAAGGTTGATCAAAGCGGTTTGTTACAATACGACCTGGAAGGCCTGTATCCCGAGGGCCAGCGTGTTTTGTTTGACCTGAAAGGCTGGCTTTTTGAAGAACTTATTTTGAAAGAAAAAGATTTCCGGGAGCATGTCAAAAATCATGACTGGAGCCAATATCAAAACAAGTTAGTGGCTATTACATGCACAGCCGACGCTATTGTTCCTACCTGGGCATTTATGCTGGTGGCCGTGCAGCTTCAGCCTTTCGCTAAAAATGTCATCCTTGGTGATTTAGAGAATCTCGAAGAATCCCTTTTCCGGCAAGCGATTGCCAAACTGGATCCTGAATCTTTTCGCAACCAACGCGTCGTAATAAAAGGCTGCGGGGGTAAGGTGCCGGTATCTGCCTATGTCGATTTCACTGATTTTCTCAGGCCGCTGGCAAAAAGCATTTTGTATGGAGAGCCTTGCTCGACGGTCCCTGTTTACAAATCGAAACCCTGAACACTGAAAACAAGCGCGTCAGCGCACGACTTTTTTAAAGTCGTAATCCGAAAATTCCAATTTGTTCTTTACCATTCCTTCCACACGCGCCTGTAAGGTTTTCTCATCTTTCCAGTGATAGATGATGCGCTGTGGAAAATCGTGTGTAAAGTTTTCAAAAACAAACTTGTGATCTGCGCTGTCTGATTTGGCCGGGTTGTACGTAAAAACTGTTTCTTTCCCTTCATTCTGATTGTTGACTACAGGAATGTATAAGAGCAACCCGTGCTTAATCGTTAATTGAACGGTTTCCTGCAGGGTGGTGTCTCCATGCTGAATTTGGTAGCTTTTCCCTAAATACGATGATGGATTCAACGGGGTCCATTCTTCCAGGAGGATTCCTTTTGATGTGTGCATTTCCCATGAGCCCAGGAAGATGCCGGCGTTAAAACTGGCAAGCGATTGAGCATGTATAGATACCGGGGAAAGTACGGCGATGATTGCAAGGAACAGGAATAGTTTCATGGCGGATCAGATTTGTATTTCTCCAACAAGATACGGCATAACTTTCCCGGAAATCTCCACACGATCTCCATTCAGCCTGGACTTAAAGGCACCTTTTCGGCTTGAGCATTGCAGCGATACAAGGGTATCTTTATTCAGGCGTTTCGTCCAATACGGCATTAATGCGCACTGCGCCGAACCCGTTGCAGGATCTTCATCAATTCCCATCTTCGGACAAAAAAACCGGTACACAAAATCTGCATCATTCCCCGGAGCCGATACCAATACGGCCCGCGGACTACATGCCGACAACTTCCTGAAATCGGGTTTCAGCATCTCCACAGATGTCTGATCATGAAAGATGAACAACAGGTCGTTGTTGTATTGAATGACTTCCGTTGGAGCTTTGCCAACGGCATTTAAAATGTCATTGGTAGCTTCCGTGTCTGAAAGGCTGTATGCCGGAAAATCAAGCGTGAGCCTTTCACCCTGGTGCCTGACTTTCAGGATTCCGCTTTTAGACTCAAACCGGATTTCACCGGGCGGATGGTTCTCATAGTGGAACAGGACGTAGGCCGTTGCCAAGGTGGCATGCCCGCATAAATCCACTTCTACGGCCGGTGTAAACCACCGCAGATGATACCCGTGTCCTTTCTTCACCAGGAATGCCGTTTCCGCCAGGTTATTCTCTGCGGCAATATTTTGCAGGACCTCGTCAGGCAGCCATTCCGTAAGGGGAACGACAGCGGCCGGGTTCCCCCCGAAAAGCTTTTCGGTAAAGGCGTCGGCCTGGTATATCCGGAGTTTCATAGCAAGAGATAGCAGGAATTCTATAGGAAAAGTAATAAATAAAAACGGACCCGCCCGGTTCCGTTACCGCAAAAATAATATTTACTTTAGCTGAAATTTGTACTCGATGTCTGAACAATCACAGGCTTTTCTTGAGGATTCCGAGGTCAAGGTTTTTGACCCCGAGCATCGCCGCAAACTGGCCTATAACATCAGCCAGTACGACAAGAAAGTGGAAGAAGGCAAACACCAGTTTGCCGACCTGGAAACAGCACGCCAGCGCGCATCCGCAACCAAATGGAAAGTCATTGAAAACCTCGATAAGTATCTCACCGAGTTTGAAGCCAATTTTACGAAACGCGGCGGCAAGGTGATCTGGGCAAGGGATGCGAAAGAAGCCATCCATGAAGTGATGGCCATCCTGAGGAAGGCGAAAGCCAAGGTGGTCGTGAAATCCAAATCCATGACTACGGAAGAGATTCACGTAAACGACGCGCTGGAAGCAGAAGGCATTGAATCCATTGAAACGGATCTCGGGGAATTCATTGTGCAGCTTCGCAGGGAGCATCCGTACCATATTGTAACGCCTGCCATGCATCTTTCCAAGGAAGATGTAGCCAAAACCTTTCATGAAAAATACAACCTGCCGCCGGAAAGTACGCCAAAGGAAATAACCGCCTTCGTCCGGGCGCGCCTCCGTGAAAAATACCAGCTCGCTGATGCCGGCATCACGGGAGCCAATTTTGTGGTTGCCGATACAGGCGCCGTTTCCGTTACCGAAAACGAAGGCAATGCCTGGATGACTGTTTCCTTTCCTAAAATTCATATCGCCATAGCCGGTATCGAAAAAATAATTCCTTCCCTCACCGACCTGGATTTATATTGGCCCTTGCTGGCAACCCATGGCACGGGCCAAAATGTAACGGCCTACAATACGATACTGTCCGGACCGCGCCAGCCCGGCGAAGTAGACGGTCCGGAAGAAATGTACGTCATCCTGCTCGACAACGGCCGCACCAATTTACTGGCCCAGCAGGACCAGCGCCAGTCCTTGTCGTGCATACGCTGCGGCGCCTGCCTCAACGGCTGCCCGGTTTATAAAGGGGTGGGCGGCCACAGTTACGGTGCTACCTATAGCGGGCCCATTGGCTCTGTCATTACGCCGCATTACAACGGCATGGGAGAGTTTAAGCACCTGAGCTTCGCATCTTCCCTTTGCGGCAAATGCACGGAAGTATGCCCGGTAAAAATCGACCTGCATAAATTGCTGCTTTATAACCGCAGGGATTCCGTAGACCAGGGCTATGCGGCCAAATCGGAAAAGTGGGCTTTTCTCTTCTGGAAAAAAGCCATGCTTAGCCGGAAGCTGATGAATAAAGGCGGCGCGAAAACAAAAAACTTTGTACTCCAGAATTTTTTCAAAAAGCAATGGGGCGATCGTCGCGAGATGCCTCTCGTTGCTCCGAAATCTTTCAACGAGCTCTGGAAGGAACGGGAAAAGCGGAAATAATGTCTTAATTCTCTGCGGCCATCTCTGCGCCTTTGCGCCTCCGGTGAGAAAAATTTACCTGGGAGAATATTACCTTCCGTCGAATTTTCAGTTTCCCATGACCCAGCCGTCTTTATTTTGGGAATGAAGGCTGTCGAGAAAAAGGATGGCTTCCTGCCTGGTAGCCACTGCATCGTAACATACTTTAGTGAGCTTACCGGAAGCGGGTACAATGGCGGCATTGGAAAATCCCTCTGCCTGGAGCTGGGCAACAAATGAAGATGCATTTTCCGGAATCTTAAAAGCTCCGGCAATGATAAAATAACGGGATCCTGTTGGACTATCTTCACTAACCTTGTGTTCCGGAGCAGACGATGCTGCCCGCACAGCAGGCGCCGGAGACGGTGACGGAGATGAAATTTCCTTCTCGCTGAAATTCCGCTGCACGTGCATGGCCAGCGGTTCACTCTCCACTTTTAAAGGCGCCTCCTTTTGCTCAACCACTTGCTTTTGCCCGACCACATGCTGCTCCAGGCTTGCAGTCTCCGGGACGGAAATAATAGCTGCCGTCGATTCGACGTTCACTGTGGGCTGAACCGAAGCTTGCGAGGACTCAGGCCTGGGGATATGTTTGGGCGGACCAGTTTCTGTATGCGCGAGCTGGGGATAGGTAACGTCCTTATTGTTTTTCAGAACCAGGAAGACATTCGCGCCAAGCCACAAAATTGCTCCGGCCAATACGATTCTGCTTAGCACTTTCCTGGAAGTCCGGCCCACCACCGGTTTCTTCGGGTCCGCCTTCACGGAAGACCGGATGGTTACAAATTCCTTCTGTTGCTTTTGAACGTTGGTTCCGCTTTCCCCGCCGGTCAAAGGCAAATGACGTATAGGACTGAGGCCAAAACTGTCTTTTAAAAAATTGGCGGATGCGGCCGGTTCAAACTGAAGATTATGCTCTGTGTCATGGTATAAAATACCAAGTCCCTCGATAACTACACGCTTCCCTGCATTCAGTTCAAGCTGGCAGGCGGCTGCATAAGCTTCTATTTTATTGACCGCTTCCAGGTAGGAAGTATGTTCGAAACCGGAAAGATGGTTGGCAAGCAGGCCGTCATTTTGCCTGAGGTATACATTGAAGGCTACCTTGCGGGAAGGAGGCGTAATGGTATGCAAGACCGGGTGAATGGAAGCTCCGGAATAGGAAGCCAAAAAGCCACCCAGTTGCGGAACGATCACGCAGTCGTGATCATATAAAAGTTCGCAGATATGCTGGTCTAATTCACGCATGATTAACGTACCAAATGTAAAAGAAAAAAGCTAAATAATGTAGCATCAAATCATGACGATCCTGACCCATCATGAAAATCTGTGTCCCCTTACGTAACTCCATCAGCACCACCAACTAATACTAAACAACCGGTTAACGGATCGTTTCAAGCATCGTCTTCGCCTCCGCTGCATGACTGCCATTGCCTGCAGCCAGGAATTCCAGGTGCGGCTTTGCTTCGCCTGATTTTCCCAATTTCACATAACTCAAAGCAAGGTACCAGGAAGCATCCTCCTTCCATTGCTGGGCTCCGGTCTCCAGGCAATCCTCCAGCCGGCTTGCAGCCACTTTCTCCTTATGAAGGCTCAGGGCTGATACGCCGCTGAAGAAAAGTCCTTCCGGATCTTTCGGGAATTTTTTCAGAAATTTTTCTGCCTGTTGGAATGCTTCTTCATACTCCTTCTTATAGTAATGCTGGATAGCCTGGTCCAGCGTCGCACGCTGAAGCTGTTTAGCATCTACCTGCGCTTCGGCATGCTCCGTTTCCCTTTTTGCCGAAAAAGCCGCAACTGTGGTCTCCTTTAAAAGCGGCTCTGCATGATCAGGCCTTGCAGGTGCCTGTTCATTTGCCGGGCTTTTAGCGGCCTTGGATTTTTTGGTCTCAACTTGTGTCACCACTATCTCATCAAACGATTTCACAGCATCGGCCTGGGTGGTTGTTCCTTCAGCAGTAACCGGCGCAGTTACGCCTGACGATGTGAGATCCGTTGCCGTTAAGTCCTTTTCAGTTGCATCTTCAACTGCTTTTTCTTCTTTCATCGTCTTGGTTCCGCCTTCTTTAACTTTTGTCACTGCCTTGTTTCCATTCGATTGAACGGAACGGATCGCGGATCGGTCCTCATCCTCCCTTTCAACGGCAGACTGCTGCATGGGGCTGCTCTCTTCCGCATGCGGCATTCCGGCAACAGAATCCGTACGCTGGTGGTAAGGCTCATAATACTGAGAAAACAATTTTTCCCGCTTGTTCATTTGCCCGATATAGATCCACATGCCGCCTGCCAAAATGAGCAAGATGACTATAGCTGCCATGCGCCGGTAGGAAAAACCAGCGGGTCGGATCGCAGACGCCTTCACTGAATCATCAACCTGGCCGTTAAGCTCCTGAAGTATTTGCGGCATTCGGTCTGCAGTTCCTGAACTTACTATGCCTTCGAGGGCGTCGGAGCAAAACCCGCATTCCAACAAATGCTTTTCAGCACGGTGCGCATCAGCACCGCGAAGCCGTCCCTCTGCATAAGCCAGCAATTCTTCCGCCGTCAGGCAGGGTCCTACATCGAATATATTTTCTGACTTGTTACGCATGATGATCCATAAAGATCCGGAGATTCCTTTTTCCGTTTTGAATAAAACTCTTGACCTGGAGCATGGAATATCCCGTTTGCTCGGCCACTTGCTGGTAGGACATTTCCTTCAGGTAAAACAACTCCACGCAGGTACGTTGTTCGGCATTGAGTGCCTGTATTCCTTTTTCCATCAGGCTAAGCTTCTCCTCCAGTTCTACCTTATCTGGATGCAACGATCCTGCCGATTCCACAATTTCCAGGCTTTCCTCTGTATCGGGCAAAGGCTGAAAATACTTCCCTTTTCGGCTTCTTAGCTGCATCAGGCAGTAATTTTTCGTAACCGTATGCAGCCAGGACTTAAAATTCTCTACGGGGTGCTTTTTCAGGTCTGTAACCAGCTTCTCAAAAATCTGCATGACGGCATCCTTACTGTCATCCTCATCCTTGAGGTATTTCATACTGACGCCAAAAACCAGGTGGGTATAACGTTTAAACAGGATCCCCAGCACCTGCTTTTCGCCGCTTTGACGGTATCGGGCAACCAGCTCAGTATCGCTTAAATCGTTTATTGAATGTGAAGCTTGCAAAGCCTGGGTTCTTGATGGTGTAAATTTAACAAAGTCCTTAACGTTTTACGGGTCAGAAAAATTTATGGAACTTGCCGCTATGAAAAAAATCTATCATTCAGCTACCTGTACCACCTGCCAGCGAATCCTGAAAGAATGGAAGCCGGGTAAAGACGTCGAAATGCAGGACATTAAAACCGACCTTTTGACACCTGCACAGGTCGATGCCATGAAGAAACTGGCGGGATCTTATGAAAAGCTGTTCAGCCGTGTGGCCATCAAATTCCGCAGCTGGGGGTTGCATGAAAAAACCCTTACCGAAAAAGACTACCGCAATTATATTCTCGAAGATTACACCTTTCTCAAACGGCCTGTGGTCATTGTGGGAGATCAGATCTTTATTGGTAACTCTCCTAAAAATGTCGCCGCCGTGAAGCTTGCACTGAAACAGGATTCAAAAGCGCATTAACCACGGAGGCACGGAGAGCACAGCGTTTCACGGAAGTCTCTGTGCTTCTCCGTGTCCTCCGTGTCTCCGTGGTTTAAATTTCATTCCTTCCCTTCTCCTTTCTCTTTTTTTACAAAATATGCTTTTCGATTGAATAAAAACCTCAAAGCCCATCTCGCTGCCTTAGCCGCCAACCTGATTTATGGCGCCAACTACAGCATCTCTAAAGGCGTAATGCCTTTGTACATAAAACCGGCGGGCTTTATCCTGTTGCGGGTTTTTATTTCCCTGCTGCTATTCCTGCTTTTCCTGGCCTTATTTGTAAAAAAAGAGGAAACAAAAATTGAACGGAAAGACTACTTCCGGTTTTTTCTATGCGGCTTGTTTGGTGTTGCTGTCAACCAGCTCTTGTTCTTCGAAGGGTTGGCTCGCACTTCGGCCATCAATGCGGCATTGATCATCAGCACGAATCCTGTTCTCGTATTGCTTGCCGCCAGTTATATCCTGAAAGATGTTATTACCAGCAGAAAGATCCTGGGTATCGCGCTGGGAGTAGCCGGTGCGGCGCTCCTGATCTTAAGTGAAAATTCCGTTTCATCGAAACATGGCAGCTGGCATGGCGACGCACTGATCTTTATCAATGCCGCATCCTATGCCGTCTTCCTGGTTATGGCCAAGCCGCTGATGTCGAAATACAGTCCGTACCGGGTTATTACCTGGACTTTTTTCTTTGGGTTCCTTCTCGTGATTCCCTTTGGTACCTATGAATTGTCAGCAGTCAACTGGGAATCTTTTGATACAGGAGTCTGGATCGCCGTCATTTATATTTGCTTTTTCAGCACTTTTCTCGCCTATCTTTTAAATATGTATGGGTTGCGGCAATTAAGTCCGGCCGTCCTGAGTTTTTATATTTATCTCCAGCCGATTTTTGCCACGCTCATTTCCCTTTCCATCAGCGGTGAATCGGTTACACTCATGCAGGTAGTCTCCTGCGCCATGATCTTTGGCGGGGTTTACCTGGTCAGCGACACCACAACAAAGGAAAGGCCCAAATAATCCGGATCTTCCCCGGACGCCGGGCTCCAGTCACCCAACTTCTCACTCATACCTCACTACTCACTACTAATAATTACATTTGCGACTTCAAAAATTCGCCCAACCACATGATAAAATCCATGACCGGTTTCGGAAATGCTACGGCACAGTACGGCAACAAAAACATTACGGTAGATCTCAAATCCGTTAACAGCAAATTTTTTGACCTCAGCCTGCGCCTGCCTTCTGCATACCGGGATCGCGAGCTTGAACTGCGTTCTTACCTTCAGCGAGAGCTCGAACGTGGCAAGGCCGATCTATCCATCGTCATTGAAAATGGAAGCACGCAGAAAAAAACCAGCATTGACAAAACCTTGTTTAAAGCCTATTTCCAGGAACTACTGGCCTTGGACAAGGAGCTGTCCATCACCTCCGTGGATTATACCAACACCATTCTCCGGTTGCCGGATGTACTGGTTGCCGACCGCGGCGAATTGGAGGACGGTGAATGGGACCAGGTATTCGAGGTGATCGGCAAAGCCGTTGCCGCTTTTCAGAAATTCAGGGAAACCGAGGGTAAATCGCAAATCGCAGACCTCACCCAACGCATCAAAGCGATTGAACAGCTGCTCTTGCGCATTGAAGAATTCGAACCTCAGCGGGTTGAATCCGTCCGTCAGCGGCTGAGCGGTTCACTGGAAGAATTTATTGAATCACAGAATATTGACCGTAACCGGTTTGAACAGGAACTGATATTCTATATCGAAAAACTCGACATCTCCGAAGAAAAGGTTCGCCTTCGAAGCCACTGTGAATTCTTTCTAGAAACGATGAACGATGCCGGCAGTAACGGCAAAAAATTAAACTTCATAGGCCAGGAGATCGGCCGCGAAATCAATACCATCGGTTCCAAAGCTAACCATGCCGGTATTCAGAAACTCGTCGTTGAGATGAAAGATGAACTGGAAAAAGTGAAAGAACAACTCATGAATATCCTTTAGAAAATGTTCTTCCAACATCATGCTTCTGCCTGACCGAATATTTTCCATTAGCTAATTTGCTAATTAGCTAATTAGCTAATTGAACCCCTACTCCGGGATCGGGAAACCGGTCGTTGAGATGAAAGATGAAATAAATGCAAAATAAACTCCTCCTTTTCTGCGGACCCTCCGGCAGCGGCAAGACCACTATTGTCCACCACTTGCTGAAGAACAACCCCCGGCTGCAATTCTCCATATCCGCGACTACCCGGCCCATGCGCGCCAATGAAAAAGACGGCGTGGATTATTATTTTATCACGGTCGATGAGTTTAAAAACCGTATCGAACAGGATGCCTTCGTGGAATGGGAAGAAGTGTACGTGAATGGTTTTTACGGCACGCTGAAATCGGAAATCGATCGCATCTGGAAACTTAACAAAGTAGTGGTGTTCGACGTAGATGTGGAAGGCGGACTGAATATCAAACAACAATTTGGCCAGCAACTGCTGGCTGTTTTCATTATGCCGCCGTCCGTTGAAATACTGCATGAAAGGCTTCGCGCCCGTGCTACGGAAACCGCGGAAACCCTGTCGATCCGGATCAAGAAAGCGGATCATGAACTGACCTATGCCTATCGCTTCGATAAAATAATTGTGAATAATGATTTATCCGATGCGCTTAAGGAAGCCCAGGATCTTTTGGATGCGTTTCTAAAATAAAGCCTGCAGTAGCACAAACTCCCCCCTCTCCGGAGGGAAAGTGGGCAGGGGGTGAGGGAATTTCCCCGGCCGGATTTCGATAACTTCGCTCACATCGCCGGTTCGCTAAAAGAATTATCTTTAACATATGAAGATCGGGTTGTTTTTTGGGTCCTTCAATCCTGTGCATACCGGGCACCTGGTGATTGCATCCTTCATGGCTGAGTACACCGATCTTGACCAGGTATGGCTCGTCGTATCACCCCACAATCCGCTTAAAGACAGGCTTTCGCTCCTGCAGGATTATCACAGGCTGGACCTCGTGAAAGCGGCCATTGGCCACAACAAGAAACTGAAAGCGTCGGATGTCGAATTCAAACTTTCGAAACCCAGTTTCACGGTTCATACACTTGCCCACCTGGCCGAAAAATATCCGCAGGATGAATTTGTCCTTTTAATGGGCCGTGACAATCTCTCTACGTTCAAGCAATGGAAAGATTACGAACAAATCCTCGAACGGCATAAAATATATGTTTATCCCCGGGTGAATGCGCAACCCAGCGACCTCGAAAATCACGCCTCCGTGAAATTTGTAGATGCGCCGCTGATGGAGATCAGCAGCAGTTTTATACGCGAAGCCATCCGGCAGCAAAAGGATGTCCGGTATATGGTGCCGGAGGCAGTCTGGCAGATCCTTGAAGAAAAACAATTCTATAGACGCTGAACAGCCTTCTGTCTTCCGCCTCTGCCTTCTGTCCTCCGTCCTCCGCCCTCCGCACAGCACCTGTCATTTGTCATTGACCAGCGTGATACGGTAGCAGTAAATTAACCGGATAATACTGTTATTAGGTTATTGACCATGGACCGAAAATGGGTTTTGCTACTTTCCACTCCGCTTGGTATCCTGCTCGTCATCGTCAGTTGCATAGGAATGATGCCGGGTTTTTACAATGCCGAAACCCTGAATTGGAAGACGCAGTCCCTGGCACAGGACCAGGTTGATTTATTCCTTGTATTCCCATCGCTTCTCTTTTCCTCCTTGCTTGTTTATAGAAACCGCCCGAAGGCGATTTTGTTTTGGGGTGGCACTGTCCTTTATATTGCCTATACCTTTGTCATCTATTGCTTTTCCGTTCATTTCAACAGCCTTTTTTTATTGTACTGTCTTTGCCTGGGGTTGTCATTTTACGCTTCCCTTTTCTTCCTGCTCTCATGCCTGAAAAACAACCCTGTCTCTCTAAGCAATCAGCGTTTAAATCGTATGACAGGTGTTTATTTTATCATCATTGCCATGCTGTTTTATGGACTCTGGCTGTCTGAAATCCTTCCTGCCATTTTTCAGAATGCTGTCCCGAAAACAATCACCGATGCAGGGTTATTCACCAATGCCGTACATGTGCTGGATTTATCTGTGTTGCTTCCTGCATTATTTTGTACTGGCATCCTGCTGCTGAAAAACAATTCCTTCGCGCGTTCACTGGCTCCTGCCCTGCTCTTCTTTTTTATACTGATGGACCTGACTATTGCCTACCTGGCCCTGGCTATGGAAAAAGAGGGGTTGGGTGAAGGCAGTCCTGTTGCCTTTGCAATGGGCATTCTTGCAGCACTTAGCCTCGGCCTGCTCACAGCATTTCTTACTAAAAAAGGATTGCCATCGATATCATGAAACCAGGCAAATCCTTTGGCACGTATTACCGGATGACAATAACGAAGCCGCGGCAGGCTTTCGCTGACCTGGCATCCGAACGCCGCATGCTCCCTTATTCCTTCTATGCGGTGACAATCACTGCCCTCCTCTATACCTTCGTGTATCTCTTTTTGATTTACGGAGGAGGGAAACCATTTAAACCCTGGCTTGACATACCGCCGGAAAATTATTATCGTTATAATATTTTTTTCTGCGCGCCCAGTATGTTTTTAGGATGGATCCTGGCAGCAGGAGTTACGCACCTGGTAAGCCGTCTTTGGACTAAGCAAGGTACTTTTGAGCAAATCCTGGCCGTATTCGCATTCGGCATCAGCATTGCTTCATGGACGACCGGATTTCATGACATCCTAACCAGCTTTCTCGGAGCAATTCATATTATCAGCCAGAATGAATACGAAGCAGCATTGAATTCCCCATCGATCTGGCGAACCATCCTATGGATACAAATGACAGCCTACCTGGTATGTTTTATCTATTTCTTTTCAATCAGCGTAAATGTTGTATACCAGGCATCCATTAAAAAGTCCGTATTCATGGGTGTTTTGGGATTTATGACGTACCAGCTTTTCTTCCTGATTTTTAATCGCTAATCATCTCCCTGCTCCTTACTCACTACTCCTTACTCACTACTTTATTCACTTTCCCATTGCGCACATCCAGTAAAAAGCCAATCATAAATCCATGCTGGAATTGAAGCCGGTAAGAATACAACGGTTCATAAACGATGCGGGTATCTATTCTGAATTCCATAAAGCGAAAAAAACACAAGCTAAAAGAATTGGTGACGTCAGCCTGCACCCGGCTTCTGCTGATGCCGTTACTGAAAAAAGCGCTGTGGTGTTCCCAATTCACGTTTGAAGTAATTTTCTTATCAATATCAGCCTGTATACTCATTCCATATTCCGAATAAATGTAGGCATGCCTCGTGCGTGCCAGCTCTTCCTCTTTGGCAAAAACGGGAATGTACCGTGGCTTTGTGGTAATCTTGACCGAAGCAAATGAAAAATTTACCGTGGAACGTTTCCAGAAGTTCCAGTTCAGACCGTAGGCCAGTGTCAGGCTACCCGGGTTCATAAAGGAACCTCGCTTCTCTTTGATCAGTTCTCCCTTACGTATCACATACCGGTAACTGTCCAGCCATTGCGAGGACATCAGCAGCGAATACGAGTGGGTGAAATTTTTGCCTGGCTGATCTGTTATTCGTGCCGATACCTTCCAGTAATCCGTCGCTTTAATCCAAAGTGAATCTACGTACTTCACATAATTAAGAGACGTACGGAAAGCGTATTGCTGCTTGAATTTTTCCTTCCGTATAGTATAAGAACAGTCGCCCGTGCCCTGGAAACTGAAATTGTTGTGATGGCCTGAAGACCAGTTGCTGTAGGTGCTGTACGATGTAGTGAGCGACAATTTATAGGAAAGACTTTTCATACCGGTAGTAGCTGACGATTGGTTTATTGAAACCGGTTGAGCGTCGGATGTAGAAAAATACAATAGGACAACCGAAACCAGGAGGCTTTTACAGCCCTTTGACAGTGTTGGAATCATGGCTTGGAATTTTAAAACCCGCCCCCCACAGAATGCTGCAGGGGGCAGGTTTTTTTACATGGCAAAAAGCCTATTTATTTTCCGCATTTCTTTTTTTGAGTTCTTTTCGCGTCCACCGGGTCACGATCAGGAAGGATAGGACCCAAAGCAGGTAAACAACGAGTGTGAGCGGAAAAAATATCCGGCAATAAGCAGCAATGCCATCACAGACCAGGATGCCTGTGACAAATACAACCAGGAAGAAGTTGTTCAGCGTGGGTTTGCTTCGCATGACGATGCTATTCAATACCGCCCGCAAGCATTGCCATTACAGAACCGCGGGCAGCTCCCATGAAGGCGCCCACTATTACGCCTGGAATGCTGACTTGCCCTATAATAATCGGGGGCCTGCCGGCACCGGCGGCAGCACCTTCCAGGGCACCCCAAACATCAGCGACCCAAACTTTCTCCCGGTCCGTGCCGCCGCCTCCCGAATTCACCAGGGCGTTGTAGGCGCTGTGCCGGCCAACTGCACAGGCAATGAGCAGGGCCGACTTCTCTTGCGCATGCAGGGATTGGTCACCGAAAAGTTCACGCTCCAGGTCTGACACCCCGCTATAAAGCGTTTCGTAATCGCCGACGGCAAGGCGCTTGAACAGTTGCGAACAATACGCGGCGCCTTCGGCTGTATATCCCGCCTCAACTTCCAGGAACTGTTCCTTATCGGAGGCTGCACGGAAGGCCCTGGCTACCTGCAGGTATTCCGGGCTGTTTAACACTTCCGTGGCGGTGGAGTTGCTGCGCATCTCCTTTAAGCAATCATCCATGGCTTGCAGCACCCGCTTTTCGGAAAGGTCCCGGGGCGGGTTTCCCTTCACGCAATTAAACAAGTCGTTGTGCAATTCGCCGATGTAGTCATACGGACTTATCGGGTTGTAAGGCATCTGGCCCTGGCAATTCATAGACAGGCCAACAAAAAGTAATAGCATCGTTTTTCTCATAATGTCTGATTTAGGTTTTTCCTTACTCATGGAGCTTTTCAGGATCCGCTGGCTGTTTTGAAAAAGGATGACAGGCAACCTTGTTAGAAAAAATGATCCTCTTCTCGCGTGAATGACATTCCAGTTCTGACTAAAAACAGGATTGGAAATGCGTGATTCAGGAGCGTTGCAAAAAAAGAAAAGGACTTAGCTGCAGAAAAAAATCATTCGGTCTCAAATACCACGGTTTTCGAGTTCGTCTTTGAATTATATTCCATGTGATAGCGGCCCGCCTTAATCGTTACGGGCTCACCACCCAGGTAAGACGCCGTCTTATCGGACAGTGTAAAATCGCCGTTCAGGACCAGGTTGTCGCCATTCAGCCATTCGTCATTTTCAAAATCGTAATTGACGAATTCCAGGACCAGGTTTCCGCTTGCATCAAAGCCGGCATTGTCATGTGGCTGGCTATAATCCGTTAAAGGAAAATCGCCCCCGGGATCCATCACACAAATTCCGTACACGGGAGAACAATGAAATGGATTTCCTGCAAGCGGCAGGTTGATGCCGCGCATGGTAAATACGGGCAGGAGCGCCTTGCCGAAAGCAACTGAAAAAGAAAAAACAACTCCGAGAAAAGTGAAGGCAAATAGGATGGTTCTCATTTTAAAGAGTATTTAAGGGTGTAAATAATATTGTCTTTTACTATTGACCAATGTAGTCTGGCCGTACTGGCGGCTGGCTCTTCACCGAAGAGGCAGGCAACCCGTTGGGTATTGAACGGCGCTTAGCGCCTTAGCATACAGCACCCAAAGGAGCCGCAGGAATTCGCTACCCCGGAAGTCACCTGAAAAGCATGCGCCCCTTGCAACCCCGAATTTTCAAATCGCCATTTTCCGCTTGTGGCAATACCAAAAAGCGAAGGCTGCTGTTGGGAGATGCTGTGGGTGATTTTCCGGAACTTGTCATTAAAAAAAGACAATAAGAAATAAAAAACATGAAAGCTCATAAAAAAAGTTTCCTGTACTGCAATGATACGCGGAGTATTGACGCTTACGCAATTCTCTAAATACAGTTATGAACCGGCCGCTGTTAAGACAGAACATTCCAGCCAAACGCTGCACTCCCTTCTTCATATGCCAAAGTATCTGTCTAGCATCCGGTGCCCGGTATCAGGCATCGAGCGTCCAAAATCCAGTATCAAACATCCCGCGTCAAGCGCCCTGCGTCCAGTATCCTGCATCCAGTATCCATTATCCAGTGTCCAGAATCGAGCATCCAGCCTCAAATATCCAGCGTCCAGTATCCAGTGTCGAGCTTCCAGTGTCCGTCTTCCAGTATCCTGTTCTTCACTTATTCTTACCTTAGCAGCCGTTGCCGTTAACATGAACCCAGAAATAAATCCTTTATGAACAGCCGGGAAGGGATCGTCAAAGGATTATTTATTCTCGTCCTCTTACTTATTGTCCTTTTTAATTTAAGTCCTTCCCTGGCGCTGGCTATGGGGCTTGCGATCGGACTTACAGCGGGCAATCCTTTTCCAAAGTACAGTCGCACGGTCACCAAATATTTATTGCAGGCTTCCATCATAGGCCTTGGCTTCGGAATGAATTTTCAGCGGGTGCTGGAAGCAGGAAAAGACGGATTTACATTCACACTCCTCACCATTGCCGCGGCTATAGGCCTGGGATATCTCCTGGGGCTGCTTTTTAAAGTGGAACGTATTATCTCCTACCTCCTGTCGGTCGGGACTGCCATTTGCGGAGGCAGCGCCATTGCCGCCGTGAGCCACGTTTTGAAGGCCGATGAAAACGACATTTCCGTATCCATCGGTACGGTATTTATTTTGAATGCGGTCGCCCTGTTTATCTTCCCTGCCATGGGACATTATTTTCATCTCAGCGAGGAGCAGTTTGGAATCTGGGCCGCCATTGCCATTCACGATACGAGCAGTGTCGTGGGCGCCGCAGCCTATTACGGCGACCATGCCCTGCAAATCGCCACCACGGTAAAACTGGCGCGGGCCCTGTGGATTGTTCCGCTTGTCTTCCTGACGTCCTACGCCTTCAAGCGGCCGGGATCGACGGCTGCCTTTCCTTATTTCATCCTCTTCTTTCTTCTTGCGTCTATCGCCAACAGTTATATCCAGCTACCAATGAAATACACCCATGCCATTGTATCGGCAGCGAAGGTTGGATTTAGCATCACCCTGTTTTTGATCGGCACGGGAATTTCGCTGAAGGCCATTAAAAAAGTAGGCGCCCGCCCGATGCTGCTGGCCGTGGTGCTTTGGGTGATTATTATGTTCTCCTCCCTTTTCTTCCTGCGCAATTATTGAATATCGGAAACTTGAAGCATCCCTGGAATTTACTCATGGATTTGAATGCTACAAAATAAAATGGCCTCCGAAAAATCTCCGGAGGCCATTTTAAATTCGTTTAAAAAAACTACTGGTTCTTCACCACGCGCAAAACGGTGCGCTCTTCTCCCTGCAGTATTTCAGCCAGGTAAATTCCTTTCGCCAGGTCGGATCCGAAAACAACCGTTTCACCCGGCGTCATATTTTCTCTTCTTTCCAGCTGGCGACCGGTGACATCACGAACGATGAGGGTATAAGGCGTATCGTCATCGGCAGCGACATTCAGTTTGAAATAATCATTGGAAGGATTCGGGTAAACGACGGTCTCCAGCTCATCTTCATTGGAAAGACGGGCGCCGCAATTCGTGGTAAGCGTGAGCGGCAGCGAAGCTGTACTGCTGAAACAGCTATTACTTGCAACGACTGTTACATTGCCACCGGAACGGGACAATTTAACTGTGATCGATTGCGTTCCTTGCCCGGATAAAATCTTTGCTCTCGATGGCACCGTCCAGGTATATTTGGTAGCGCCTGTAATTCCTGCAACAGAATAGGTATAAGTCTGCTGTGCGCATACATACGACGTCCCCTGGATAGCACCGAGGGCAGGCAGGCCGCCACCGCTGCTGATCGCCAGGCTTTGCGCCGGACCGGTTCCGCAACCATTCTGAGCTTTCACACTGATTGTTCCTCCGGCAAATCCCGATGGGAAACGAACGGTCAAATTCGTTGTCCCCTGGCCGCTCACCACGGTCACGCCCGTAGGAACCGTCCAGATATAACTAAATCCACCCGTCAATCCGCCGATGGCATACATCACATTCGTATTCGGGCATATGCCTGAAGTCGGACCGTTAATGGATTGAGTGAGTCCCGGGGTGAACATGGCAGCTACCATGATAGAATTTGAAGTTGCGATTCCGCAGGTGGCAGTAACCACACATGCGTAGGTTCCCGATGCATTGGCAACATAGGAAGAAGATGTGGCGCCGGAAATAGTTCTTCCGTCGATCGTCCATTGATAAGATTGTCCTGAACTGGCTAGCAGCGTAACGGAGCCGTCACAAAAATTAGTGGGACCACCCGCTGTAATCGTTGCTGTACAAACAGCATGAGATTGCTTTGCCATGAACAAGGCAAAAATCATCAAGATGAAACTTAATTTTTTCATTTTACTTATTGGATTTTTATTGAGTATGCAAAGGTACGGATTAACAGAGTAACAATCACGGCTACAGCCCGATAGCGTCATATCTGGGTCATTTTTGGCGGCTATTTTTTCAACAATTTGAAGACGCATTGGGTAGATTTGGGGCAATACAACCTCACCCCGTATTCTTCAATTTTGAAGACCTGAATCCAGCTTTTTTTCAGCCTATGGGGCTACAGCAGGTAAATTCGCAAGCTGGATCCTTTTCTTTTCACCAATCATGATTGGATAAGCAAGGATCATTCCTTTTTTAAAAAAGATGAAAAATGGGAATCCGGTATTTTTTCAATCCCCCTGGAAAAATGAAAAAAATCAAATCAAAAGTGCCGGACAGAAATTGTCAAACTGCTTACTACTGGCTCTTCACAAGTCTTACTACATTCCGATCCTCTCCCTGCACCACTTCCAATAAATAAACGCCGCTTGCAAGATCATTTCCACATGTAATTTCCGAAGCCGGCAGAATATCCGCTCTGCTTTCCAATATACGACCGGTGATGTCGCGTATCACAACCATACATATCTCCTTCTCATCGGAATAAATCTTCAAGGTAAATGCCGTGCTGGATGGGTTTGGATAAACTTCAGCATTCAAACTTCTCCTGTCACGATGCACAGGTCCGCAACCGATATCTACAATGGTAACCGGCAAAACAGATGTAGCACTTGAATTGCAACCGTTGCTTGCGGTAACAGTAATGTTTCCCGGCGTTTTAAAAAACCGCACTTGCACATTCGGCGTACCCTGGCCGCTTACGATAGTGGCTTTTACGGGCACGGTCCATTGATATGTTGTGGCACCTTCAACCGGAGTGATGGAATAGGGATATTTTTTTTGTGCACACACCGATGTCAGTCCTAAAATAGTTCCTGCCGGCGTAAGCGAACTGCTAAGTGCAAGGCTGGAAGCTGCGCTCGTTCCGCAGGAATTTGATGCGGTGACGGAAAAGTTTCCGGCAACAAAGGTCAAGGGGAAGGTCACATTCAACGAAGCAGTTCCTTGTCCTCCGTTAACAATAACCCCACCGGGAACAGACCATTGGTAAGCAGTCGCTCCGGGAACAGAAGCTACGGTGTAACTGGTCGTATTGCCGCATATTCCGGATGATAACCCGGTGATGGTACCGGGAGCGGAAGGAACAGGAAGTACGGTTACAGGGATCGTGTTCGATAGCGTGGTGCCGCATGCATTCGCTACGGAACAGGCATAGCCGCCGGAATTATTTGCCTGATATACAGAAGCAGTTGCCAGCGGAATATCGACTCCATTCCTTTTCCACTGGTAGCTCAAACCAGTACCCGAATTTGCAGTAAGAAAGACGCTTCCTCCGCTGCAAAATGTGGTTGTTCCTCCGGCTGAAACAGATGCCGGGGTTACCGTGTCAACTTTTAAAATAGTGGTTACGATACTGTCACAACCTCCCTGGTTGAACAGTGTATCGTTGTATGTGCCGGAAGAAGTATACGTGTGTGATCCGACCGTAATACTCTGGCCATTGCAGATCGTCAGATTCTGTGTGACACTGCTGCTGCAAAGAGGCCTCGACCAGACTCCCCCGGCAAGCGTTCCTGCATATAAATTCGCTCCTTTAACCGCCAGCGATAAAATATATTGCGGATCCAGCCCTGTCTTAGACCAGGTATTACCATCATCTGTGGAGACAAAAACACCGTTATAACCTGTGCCGGCATATAGGGTAGTTCCGCTAATGACCAGGGCATGCACATCCCCTGCCAGGAACGTATTTTTTGGCACCCAAGTATTGCCGCTGTCCGTCGATAAAAAAACACCGTTCGTACCGCCGGCAAAAATATGCGATCCCCGAATGGCAAACGCATAGATTGTTTGTCCGATAATTCCCGTGTTTGCGGTAACCCAGTTAGCCCCGTTATTTATTGATTTGTAAATCCCGCCGTTGTCCGTTCCTGCAAAAACGATAGTGCCAAGACAGGCCATGGCATTGACCCAGCCTGTGGTTAAACCATTGTTTCTTGCCGACCAGGTAATTCCTCCGTTTGTTGAAATAAATGCTCCACCGGGTCCTCCTGCATAAAAATTCGTTCCGTCTGTTGCAAAGCCTTTAAAACTAAAACCGGAACCGGTGAGCGATGTGGATGACCAGGTAGTTCCATTATTAACTGACAGATATATTCCATCATAGGCCATGCCTGCCAATACAGTACTTCCGCTTACTCCCAGCGCCATCACTTCCGTGGTTGACATGCCCGAATTGGCCGGTGGCCAGAAACTTCCGCCGGGAGATGAAAAAACTCCGTTTCCGAATGTGCCGGCAAGCAGGTTTCCATTTCCATTCATGGCAAGAGCCCGCACATCCGTATTGATAATTCCATTCGTAATGGACGACCAGCTTGTGCCGTTATTTCCGGTAACATAAACGCCTCCACCGGCTGTTCCCGCGTAAAGAGCGCCGCCGCTGACAGCCATGCTCAGCACATCCTTATTGTAAAGTCCCGTATTTGCCGTCGTCCAGAAAATTCCTGAATCCGCCGATAAAAAAACTCCTCCCGAATTGCGGCTTTGCCCGATGGTACCTGCAAAAAGGTTTGTTCCGATTACGGCGAGCGACATGACTTCCGCGCCTGAACGCATGGGCCACTGGTTAATAGGTGACCAGTTCGCTCCGTTGTTAAGCGTGCGAAAAACCCCGTTATATCTTGTGCCGGCAAAAATACAGGAGCCGAATGAAGCCAGGGATGTCACTGAAGTACTTCCTAAACCGGTATTCACCGATGTCCAGCTGCCTCCGTTGTTGAGGGATAAATACGCGCCCCTGTTTGAGCTGCCGGCAAATATCGAGGTGCCACTGAAGGTAAAAGAACTAATTGCTGTCATGCTTGGAATTCCGGTATTGGCTGCAGTCCAGCTGTTACCGTTGTTGGTGGAAATATAAACTCCATTGCCCGAGGAACCTGCATACAAAATAGATGCGTTGGATGCCAGGGACAGAATACCCATGTTAGCCGGCAATCCTGTGTTGGCCGGAGACCAGGTTGTTCCGTTATTGCCTGAAACATAGATCCCCCTGCTATACGTGCCGGCGAAGATGTTTGACCCGCTCACCAGGAGCGTTTGCACATTGGTGTTTTCCAATCCTGCGCTTGCCGGCGACCAGTTGCTCCCGTAATTGAAAGAGACATACACCCCGGTCGCTGTTCCTGCAAATAGAACAGCGCCGTTAACAGCCAGGCACTGGATCCGGCCTCCGTATGGACCGCTGGTTTGCTGCCACCAGGCATGCGACGAATAGGTAAAAAATAAAAACAGGATGAGAAGTAATTTTTGCTTCATGGCCGGGTCTTCCCAATGGGTCTACGAAAGTTATCTTATTTTGTCTTGCCTCGAAACGACTCATCGCGGATTTTGGCCGGCAGCATGGGCCGTATGGTGAAATGCCGGGTTTATTGGGCAGGAACCAAACGAATTATTCCGTTTTAAAGGCTCCCTTACATTTTCACAAATTTCTTCGTCATCGGACTGTTATGCTGATCATGCAACGTAATAAAATAGATACCTGCCGGGAGCGCACTTACATCAAGGTCGGCTTGAATTTTTGCAGGCGAAATAAACTGCATCATTCGTTTCCCGGTTGCATCCTGAATATCAACGACCGTTGCAAAGCGCCCTGGATAAATCGTCAATGTGCTACAGGCTGGGTTTGGAAAGATTTCGAAATCTTCCGGCTTTATATCCTTTACCCGGGTAGGCAATTCTTCGCCACAGATCGTAAAACTTCCGCCTGACAGAAATCGTTGTCGTGCAGGATTATTCTGACCGGTAACCGGATTCGGTGTACCGATATTCGGAAAAGGCTCCGTTATATTCCAAAAGGAAGGTGTACCGGTCAGATAATACGAAGTATCATTCAGCAGCCCCGTACCTGGTGGTTGAAGCGTGCCATTGTCATTATTTCCATAAAGCAAGTGCCCGGTTCCGGTAATGACATACTGCCCTTGTCCCAAACCCGTACCGGTAATGTCATTTCCAATAAAATTATTTTGGTTCGTGTTGACCGTTCCCGATGAAAGTATAATACCATACCGTTCTACCCGGTTTCGGAAGAACGTATTGAACGGACCGGAGGAACCATAGGCCTGGTCTAGCATCAGGTTCTGGCAGATGTTGCCTTCAAATAAATTCGCATAGGCATAGTGTCCGTGCAGGGAAATATCCCCGCCGAAATCGGAAGGGAACTCCGAACGGGTTGGTTCGATGGAATAATTATAAGCGTACACATTTCCGTTCGCGCCCTGTTTCACCATCATGGCATGACGCAGGTGGCGGAAAATGTTGTTTTCTATTTTGCTTTCCCCCGTATGCACAGCCATCACCACGCCATATCCTTTCGTGCTGCTGCCCGTATATTCATAGGAATGATGAAAATAATTTCCTGTGATCTCCAATGCCGTGCTGGCCTCGGCCCATATCATCGCCCCGATGGTATGTTCCATTTCCACGCCGCGCACGTGACAATTGGCTGCAAAATTAAAGTAGATGCCGTAATTCACACTGGGCGCCGTGCTGTCAACCCGCAGGATTCGCATGCATTGAATGCCCGTATTGCCTCGCATGTTTACTTTCCGGATCTCCACATTCAATAGGGAATCGTAATCGATGCGCAGGGCATGTTCCAGGAAAAGCGTATCTCCGTGAACCGAATCAATCTTAACCATTTGTCCTACGGAATAGTCGGCCCAAAACACCGGGTTGGTATCCCAGCTGCCGTTTTCTTCCCGAAGCTCGGCGTAATCTCCCGCTGAAAAATTAATGGCGCTGTCGCAGACGAGCCGGAAGGACCCTTTCGCATACCCGCTTCGCAGAGCATAGTAAGGATGCGATTGGCCGGCCCAGACATTGATGCAGTTGCCGGTAATGCCGCCGAAATCAAATGTCAACGTGGTTTGAGAAGAAGAAGCGCCTTTCAAAATCACGCTGTCAGGCAGCTGTATGGTGGAATTGAGAAGGTAATTCCCGGGCGGAAAATAAACGATGCCACTGTGTCCGCTTAAAGATGCCAGGGCACTCAGTACAGCAGGATAGTCGTTCGCACTGCCATTGCCTACGGCGCCGAAGAGCGTCACGTCAGCTATATTCGTAGTGTCCGCATAAAATTGCTGAACTCCTGCATAATTCCATTCTACACGCATGGAATCAGGAATTACCTGGGCGGTAAGCCCCGAATGCACCAGGATAAAAAACGATGAAAATATTTTCCACATGCATTTCATGTGAATTGAACTTGTCTTTCAAAGGTATCACTTCGTAATGAAAGAAGGAAAGTCCTGAATCAAAAACCCAAAAATGTCATGCCGATGAAAATCGGTGATTTCTGCACCTTTGAAATTGCTTAACACTGCGTTCCTTGATATTTCATAGAATGCCTGGAGGCAACCACAAAGATCACCAAGGGAAGAACAGCACAAAGGGCACGAAGCCGGAACCAGTAACCTTTGTGATACTTATGTTTTTGACTTAGTGCTCTTTGTGGTTAAGTTTTAAAATCTAAAATAAAAAGCCAATTCCCGACCCCCTAAGTTTAGGGCATTACGCACAGACGGTGATTCGTATACTACTCGCTTTTCACTACCCTGACGACCTTCCGCTCTTCTCCCTGTTGGATCTCGGCCAGGTAAATTCCATTGGCCATCTGTAATCCGAATTCAATCTGACGTCCCGGTGTAACCGATTCTCTTCTTTCGATAATCCGGCCGGTGATGTCACGAAGAATAAATACGCACGGACTGTCATCATCCGAATAAACCTTCATGGAAAAATAAGTACTGGAAGGATTCGGGAAAACCTCTGCGTCCAGCATGCCGCTATTCCGGCGCACAGGACCGCAATTGAGCGTGGTAATGGCAACAGGTAAAACCGAGATCGTGCTTGTCATACAGTTATTGGAAGCTGTAACGGTAATGTTGCCGCCATACTTAAACATTTTAACCTGTATTTGATTCGTGCCCTGTCCTTGTAAGATCCTGGCCTTTGACGGAACAGTCCAGGTATAATTCGTAGCTCCCGGAACGGGCGCAATGGCGTAGATATACGACTGGTGCTCACAAACCAGTGGCAATCCTGAAATCGTTCCTGCCGGTGCCAGTACACTGGTGAGCGACAGATTTGTGGTCCCGCTTGTGCCGCAGGTATTTGATGCATTCACGGTGATGCTTCCCGAGGAAAACGATGGGGGATATGTTACATTCAGGGATGTAGTTCCTTGTCCGCTGTTAATAGTCACTCCTGCAGGAACGGTCCAGGTATAAGAGGATGCCTGGGCAACGGCGGCAATCGTATAGTCTGTTGTGTTTTCACAGATGCCCGATGCCAGTCCGTCGATAACCCCGGGTGATGATGGAATACTAAGCACGGTAACCGAAATGCTGTTGGAGACCGGGCTTCCGCAGGCATTGGATACCTGGCAGGTATAGGTTCCTGTCGCCGTGGCATTATAGGATGAGGAGGTGGCTCCGCCTATATTTCCCCCATTCAGTTTCCATTGATAGCTCAGGCCGGCACCTGTGTTGGCATTGAGCGTGACCGATCCTCCCGAACAGAACGTCGTGCTGCCTCCGGCAGTGATGGTTGCCGTGGGTGCTGAATTCACAGTAACCAATATCGTATTCGACGTTGTGCTTCCGCAACTGTTCGTCACCGCACAGGTATAGTTACCTGCAGCCGTGGCGCTGAAGAATGTCGAGGTGGCGCCGGCAATATTTCCGCCGTTCAGTTTCCATTGGTAGGTTAACCCGGTTCCCGTGTTGGCATTGAGTATTACGGATCCCCCGCTGCATATCGTCGTGTTTCCGCCAGCTGTGATCGAAGCGGTTGGAAGAGGATCAATGGTAACGGCTATGCTGTTTGAAGTAGTCCCGCCACAGTTATTGGTCACCACGCAGGTGAAGTTTCCTGCCACGGAAGCAATGTATGATGATGAGGTGGCGCCGGATATATTTCCGCCATTCAGTTTCCACTGGTAGGTCAGACCCGTGCCGGTATTTGCATTGAGTGTCACCGATCCGCCGATGCAGAAGGTCGTGCTGCCGCCGGCCGTGATCGTTGCCGGTGGCGGTCCATTGACGGTCACGGTGATTGTATTGGAAGTAGTGCTTCCACAGGTATTCGTAATCACACAGGTATAATTTCCAACGGCCGTTGCAACATAGGAAGATGCGGTGGCTCCGTTTATATCGCTTCCATTCAACTTCCACTGGTAGGTTAATCCCGTTCCCGTATTGGCATTGAGCGTAACAGAACCTCCGGTACAAATGCTGGTTGAACCTCCGGCCGAAATGACTGCAGCAGGGGGTGTCGCACTGACGCTAACACCAATAATATTCGATGTTGTATTTCCACAGGCATTCGTTACTGTGCAGGAATAATTTCCTGCCGCGCCTGCCAGGTAGGATGAGGAGGTGGCCCCTGGTATGTTGCTTCCATTCAACAGCCACTGCCAGGAGAATCCCGTTCCGGTATTGGCGTTCAGCGTCACCGAACCACCGGGACAGAACGTGGTGGGACCATCGGCCGTGATCGTTGCTGCAGGCACTGTATTGACGGTAACTGCAATTGCATTCGAACTGGTACTACCACAGGTATTGGTTACCACGCAGGTGTAATTTCCTGCCGCTGCGGCTACATAAGATGAAGCAGTGGCACTTGCAATAATTCCTCCGTTCAGATTCCATTGGTAACTCAACCCGGCCCCTGTGTTTGCGCTCAATGTGACCGATCCGCCACTGCAGATCGTGGTGCTTCCTCCGGCAGTGATTGTTGCCGAAGGCGGAGCATTCACCGTCACCGCTATCGTATTGGAAGCGATGGGGCCGCAGGCATTCGTAACCAAACAGGTATAATTACCGGAGGCCGTGGCAACATAGGACGAGGCCGTGGCCCCTGAAATAGCGATTCCGTTCAGCCTCCATTGCCAGGTAATTCCCGCGCCTGTATTCGCATTCAGCGTCACCAAACCGCCCGTACAGAAGGTCGTGCTGCCGATGGCTGTGATAGTGGCCACAGGAGAGACAACGGTAACCACAATAGTCCCCGAAGCGGTGCTGCCGCAGGCATTGGTCACCAGGCAGGTATAGCTTCCGGCTGTGCCCGCAGAATACGCGGACGATGTGGCTCCGGAAATATCACTGCCGTTGCGCTTCCACTGATAACTCAGCCCCGTGCCGGTATTGGCATTCAGGATCACAAAGCTGCCGGAGCAGATGGTCGTTGAGCCTCCTGCCGTAATCGTTGCGGTCGGAAGGGTATTGACCGTGACGGTAAGCGGACCGGAGGTTGTATTTCCGCATGTATTGGTTACGGTGCAGGTATAATTTCCCGCAGTCGTTGCAGAATAAGAAGAGGATGTGGCGCCGGAAATATTCCCTCCGTTCAGTTTCCATTGATAGGTTAACCCGGTTCCCGTATTTGCATTCAACGTGACCGAACCGCCGCTGCAGAAAGTCGTGCTTCCCACGGCAGTAATCGTTGCAGGAGGGGCGCCGGTCACCGTCACAGAAATGCTATTGGAAGTATCGCTGTTGCAACTGTTGGTGATAACACACGAGTAATTTCCCGTTGCTGTTGCCAGGTAAGCAGGTGACGTTGCGCCGGTTATATTGCCTCCGTTTAATTTCCATTGGTGTATGAACCCTGTTCCCGCCACCGCATTCAGCATCACGGATCCGCCAAGACAGAACGAAGTACCACCTGCCGCTGAGATGGTGGCAACCACTGGCATTTCCTGGGTAACAATCATCGGGTTTGAAGTGGAAATGCCGCAGGAATTGGAAACGGTACAGGTGTAACTACCCACTGAAGCGGCTGCGTAACTGGCCGATACGGCTCCGGGAATATCTATTCCGTTGAGAAGCCACTGATAGGTGCTTCCCGCCTCCGAAGGGACACTTAACGTTAAGGTATCGCCGGTACAAATGGCTGTGGATCCGCCGGCCGAAATCACGGGAATGTCCGGGCCCACGAAAACATTAACAAAGTTGGATAGTTTACCACAGGAAAGCGTGTTGGTGATGAAACAGGTATACGTGCCGGCCTGGGTTGCTATATAGGTCGAATCCGTGGCCCCGGCAATGTTGAATCCGTTATTCTTCCATTGATAGGTCCAGCCGGTTCCGGTAGTAGCATGCAGGAGTACGCTACCTCCCGGACAGAAGGTTGTAGGTCCCATGGCCGTTATGTTTGCTGTCGTTGCCGGGTAAACAGACAATGTATTCGTGTCGGATCGCGTGGTTCCGCATCCGTTGGAAATATCGCAGTAGTAAATTCCGGGAATCGTCAGATCTTCGAGAACCCAATTATTATAATTAGTGCCTGACAAATAGGTATGCGGGTTCAAAAGCGTATCGCTGTTAACATACCAGGTGGGCGTCACGATAGGTCCAAATGGAAAAAACCGGTTAAACCCGATTCCGGCAGCCTGGCCCTCGCACATCGTAACACTTTTTCCTCCGCAAACGCCCGAACAAGTCAAGTGGATAAAAATAAGCGTCCATTCATGCGGTATCAGGCTACTGTCTACACCTACCTTGACGGTATTGGAGACATTGCTCCCGCAGTTACCGGTAATGACTACATCGACATTGTACGTTCCAAGGCTCAAAGCCGTATACGACTGAGACGTGGCTCCCGTAATATCCGTTCCGTTCATTCTCCATTGCCAGGTAAACCCCGGTCCGCCGTTCGCGCTTAACACCATGGAATCGCATGCCCTCCCGGCTACGGAAGGTGTGACGGTCGCTACGATTCCGTTTGAACTGACCCGCGTGGAATCGGAATTGGCACTGCAGCCCGTGATTGTATTTGTAATCCTTGCAAAATAAGTTCCTGTCGAATCTGCTGTATAGGAAGCCTGGACTGCATTCAGAATGGGATTGCTGATTGTATTAAGATACCATTGCCAGGTGAGTCCCGGCGCGTTCGTCGCATTTAATTCCACGCTGTCCGGCGCGCAAAAACCTGTCGGGGAGCTGGCACTGACTGCGGTTGGCAGTGGCGGCAAAACAGTCGGCGCATAGTCTGCAGACATCGCTGTTCCACAGGCATTCGTCACTTCAACCTTATACGTTGAAGCGGACAGGGCATTGAATGTATAATTAGAGCCGGTCGCACCCGGGACAGGGATTCCGTTTTTATACCACTGATAGGATGTCCCCGACAGGTTGGGTGATGCTGTAAGTGTCACTGCAGTTCCTGAACACAACGTAGCAGTTGACGGGGAAGATGAGAGCGATGCCGTAGTCGGACCGATAAACACCTGCATCACGCTCGATTTCACAGCGCAGCCATTGCTATCCAGAATCCGCACATCGTAATTTCCGGTTTCGGTTACTAAATAATCAGGAAGTGTCATTCCGGGTATTGCCATATTGTTTTTATACCAAGCATACGTATAATTCACGTTTGTATCTGTGGATAGCAGCGTGGATCCGCCGCTGCAAAGAATCGTAGGATTACCGGAGCTTATGGTGATGGGTTGCGGTACAAATACAGTGACTGCAATGGAATTGGATACAGCACTACCGCATGCATTCATTACCTGGCAGGAAAAGCTGCCGCTGGTATTCGCAACATAGGAAGGCGAGGTAGCGCCGAAAATATTTTCCCCATTTTTTTTCCACTGGTAGGTTAGTCCGGCGCCGGTATTCGCGTTTAGCGTAACCGATCCGCCGGGACAGATGCTGACCGGTCCGACCGCAGAAATGCTGGCAGTTGGCAAGGTACATGCCGACAAAGCGCAGGCTCCCGCGAAAACAGGATCATTCACATCCCCTGCTGCCGTGGATCCAAGTTGCCCGTCGTTGTTAGTCGGAGAATAATCATTAATGACCTGGCCCGTGCCGTCATTCAGCATGTAATATCCGACCAGGCCGGGTTCGGTTCCCGACAGCGTTACATTCCTGTTATTTTGAATATCTGTCTGGGTACGCTCCGTATTCCACAAACGCACTTCCATGATGCTTCCCTTCAGTGCTGCATAATTGGTTCCGGAATAATAATAGTCATTACCGATATACAAAAAATTAGTTGTATTTACATTCGCCGAAGTTGCTAAAGTGGCCACCAGGCTGCCATCCACGTATAATCTGGTCGTTGTTGGTGAGGACCTGGAAACGGCAATATGATGACATGAATTATCGCGCAGATCGGGACCGCCATACGCATAGGTGCCGTTGATAATTACAATCAGCCTGCCGTTTGAAAAATAGACCCAATATCCCGAATTGGAAGTAACACGGTTCGAAAACAATGTTGGGTAAGAGGCTGTCTGGGTCACATCCAGGTTTACCCATGCTTCGAACGTAAAATTGCCTGTGCCAAAATCAGTGGAGGCGTGATGCGGAACTTTTGCATAGTCGTTGGAGCCGTCAAATTTCAGACCGGTAGAACAAGTACCGGAGATAATGATGTTGATGGCATTGGAGGTGAATGTGCCGCAAGCATTCGTAATGGCACAGGTATAACTTCCCTGGACGGATGCCGCATAGGAGGTGCCTGTTGCCCCTGCGATATCGGATCCGTTTAATTTCCACTGGTATGTTCCTCCCGGTCCTGCTGAACCGGCGTTCATCGTGGCTGTAGCCCCGTTACAAATGGTGGCAGGCCCTACCAGCGTGATGGATACCGATTGCGGAATCACCAGCACTGCAATCGTAGTGGATAACACAGTGCCGCAGCCGTTAGACACCACGACGCTGTAGTTCCCGCTTGTTGTGGCCAAATAAGAAGATGAAGTAGCTCCCGTAATGTAATTTCCATCCTTTCTCCAGTTGTAACTCCAACCGGTTCCCGTATCCGCATTCAGAGTGACGTTATTTCCGGCACAAAATGTAGTTGTCCCACCCGCCGAAATCGTCGCTGTTGGAAAGGTCCCGGGTAAAAGAGTCGTTGTAATGATGTTGGAATAGTAATCGAAATACGATGACGTCCACGGGCAATATTCAGTTAACCTCAGGACATAGTCGCCTGCCATTGTTGCCGTATATGAATAACCGGTTGCTCCAGGTATGGCCACCCCGTTCCTGTACCACTGGTAAGAAGCAACGCCTCCGCCGGACAAATAAAGGGAGCAACTTCCTCCTGCACAGAAAGAAGTGGAATTCCCGTTTGTGATCTGGCCATACGCCAGCCCGGGATCGAACAGCACAAACGTAGGAGAGGTATATGTTCCGCATAAATTCGTGACCGCAACGGTGTAATTTCCGCTATGTCCTGTATTAAGCTGGTAGTTATTGCTATTGGGAAGGATAAAGTTGTCTTCGTACCACTGGTAGAAATAAGTAGAACCGTATGGCGCCTCGAGAATATCAGTCGACGCCCCGCACATACTGGATCCCGAATTCGTGATGGTGACAGTCAATGGAGATTCGGCAGTTACCAATATCGTATTGGAAGTAGTCGTACAGGCAGGAGAAACGACGGTGACGGTTACCGAATAATTTGCTGTTGTTTTTGCATAGAAGGTTTGCGACGTTGCCCCTGTTACAGCAATGTTGTTTCTTTTCCACTGGTAGAGATAGCCGGCACCCGGGGATGCTGTTAATAACACACTGTCGCCGGTACAAAATACCAGGGGTCCACCTGCGGTAACGGTCACAGGGCATGCGGCTTCAGCATGCAACCATGGCAAAAGCGCATAAACAAGGATAAATAAAAGACGGTAGATGTTTTTCATTTCGGAATGGTTAATAGAGCGGAACGAAAGTTATTATTTTAACCCGGCTCTTCTCTATGAAAAACAGGTATTTTGGCGGAGAGTCCTTACGGTTTGGTTAACCCTTCAATTTTGGAGGTGGTTACAAAATGCCTGCACAATTCCTGACGCCTGCAATTGTGCCGGGTATGTCATGCCGATGAAAATGGGCAGCTGTTTATGAAAAAACACAACCTGCTTCCTGCTTTGTTTCGACAGATCCCGGCTTTCGTCGCGACGACCATCGCTGCTTCGGGATGACAGGCATAGCGAATTATTTTTGTACCGATTCGTCAACTTTCCCTAAAGTTCCGGTGGATAAATGTCGTAGATGCTACTCGCTTTTCACCACCCGGATTACCTTCCGCTCTTCTCCCTGTCTGATTTCTGCCAGGTATATTCCATTCGCCATCTGCGATCCGAATTCAATCTGTCGTCCCGGAGTAACCGATTCTCTTCTTTCGATAATCCGGCCGGTGATGTCACGAAGAATAAATACGCACGGACTGTCATCATCCGAATAAACCGTCATGGAAAAATAAGTACTGGAAGGATTCGGAAAAACCTCTGCGTCCAGCATGCCGCTATTCCGGCGCACAGGACCGCAATTGAGCGTGGTAATGGCAATTGGTAAAACGGAGATCGTGCTTGTCATACAGTTATTGGAAGCTGTAACGGTAATGTTGCCGCCATACTTAAACATTTTAACCTGTATTTGATTCGTGCCCTGTCCTTGTGAGATCCTGGCCTTTGTCGGAACAGTCCAGGTATAATTCGTAGCTCCCGGAACGGGCGCAATGGCGTAGATATACGACTGGTGATCACAAACCAATTGCAACCCTGAAATCGTTCCTGCCGGTGCCAGTATACTGGTCAGCGACAGATTTGTGGTCCCGCTTGTGCCGCAGGTATTTGATGCATTCACGGTGATGCTTCCCGAGGAAAACGATGGGGGATATGTTACATTCAGGGATGTAGTTCCCTGTCCGCTGTTGATCGTTACGCCTGAAGGAACGGTCCAGGTATAAGCGGATGCCTGGGCAACGGCGGCAATCGTATAGTCTGTTGTGTTTTCACAGATGCCCGACGCCAGTCCATTGATTACTCCGGGTGATGCCGGGATACTAAGCACGGTAACCGAAATGCTGTTGGAGACCGGACCTCCGCAGGCATTGGATACCTGGCAGGTATAGGTTCCTGCCGCCGTGGCATTGTAGGATGAGGAGGTAGCTCCGCCGATATTGCTGCCGTTCAGCTTCCACTGGTAGGTGAGTCCTGCGCCTGTATTTGCATTTAACGTCACCGAACCTCCTGCGCAAAAAGTAGTGGGCCCGCCGGCTGTAATGGCCGCTAAGGGTACCGTATTCACGTTAACGGCAATGGTATTGGAAGTTGTGCTGCCGCAACCATTGGTTACCACACAGGTATAGTTGCCTGCTCCTGTTGCTGCATACGAAGAGGCGGTGGCGCCGGCAAGGATCCCGCCGTTCAATTGCCACTGGTAGGTCAGGCCTGCGCCGGTATTCGCATTCAACGTCACCAGGCCCCCGGTACAGAAAGTGGTCGGACCTCCGGCAGTGATGGTCGCTGAAGGCGCCGTGTTTACGGTCACAGCAATGCTGTTCGAGGTGGTGCCGCCGCAACTGTTTGTCACCACACAGGTGTAATTTCCTGTTGCAGTGGCATTGTAAGAGGGTAAAGTAGCGCCCGGAATATTCCCGCCATTCAGTTTCCATTGCCAGGTTAATCCCGCTCCCGTATTTGCAGTCAGGGTAACAGATCCGCCCAGGCAGAAAGTAGTACTGCCGCCGGCACTGATTGTCGCGGGTGGCAAAGTATTTACCGTAACGGTTATCGTATTAGAGGTAAGTGCGCCGCATACATTGGTAATTGCACAGGTATAATTTCCGGCCGCTGTGGCGTTATACGTGGAGGAAGTGGCGCCCAAAATATTTCCTCCGTTTAATTTCCATTGCCAGGTAAAACCGGCGCCAGTTGTTGCATTGAGTGTTACTGAACCTCCGGTACAGAACGTCGTGCTTCCGCTTGCGGTAATCGTTGCCGTAGGCGCAACCACGGTAACCGTTATCGTTCCTGAAATACTGCTGCCACAGGAGTTGGTGATCAGACAGGAATATACGCCGGCTGTACCGGCGGCATAAGAGGATGCCGTAGCTCCGGAAATATTACCTCCGTTCAGTTTCCATTGCCAGGAATACCCGGCTCCGGTTGCCGCATTCAGGGTTACAAAACCGCCGGAGCAAATGGTCGTAGATCCGGCTGGCGTAATGGTTGCAACAGGCAGGACGCAACCTGTCAGAGGACAAGCTGCGATGGAGGAAGGATCCAGTGTTTCGACAGCCGTAGTGGATCCTAAAACTCCGTCGCGTCCAACGGCTGAATAATCATTGACTGTCTGGCCGTTTCCTTCATTCATCCTCCAGTAACCGATCAGCCCGGGTTCATTTCCAACCAGGAACGTATCTTTCGCCGCTACGATTTGTGTCTGCGTACGCGCCAGGTTCCAGTAACGGATTTCACGGATGACTCCTTTAAACGGGTTCGGATTCGGTTGATCGCTTCCGATCCATAGAGCGTGACTGCTGCTGATACTTTGACTAAAGTTGACGCTGGTGTTGGCGTATACAATTATCCCGTCAACGTAATAGGTAACATCGTTTCCCAGGCGCGTAACAGTAACATGGTGACATAGATTATCCCGCAAATCAGCTCCTACCTGTGCAACGTTGATCCCTCCCAGACGCAAAGAAAGCTGTCCGTTAGTCAGGTATACTAAAAATCCATTGGTCGCCGTTCCCCTGTTTCCAAAAATGATAGGAAGACTGAATGACTGTGAAACATCGGCCTTTATCCAGGCTTCGGCCGTAAAATCTCCGGTACCCAGGTTATAAATAGTGCTGTCGGCAATGGTCACCCTGTCGTTGCTGCCGTCAAATAAAAGTCCTGAATTGCAGACAGGCGTCACCGTCAGCACCAAAACATTGGATAAAAAGGTGCCGCAGCTGTTCGTAATACTGCAGGTAAAGCTTCCCGCTACGCTGTTCGTGTAGACGGAGGAAGTGGCTCCTGGAATATCGACCCCGTTAAGTTTCCACTGGTAACCCGCTCCGGGTCCTCCGTCCGATGCGCTGAGCAGAACGGTTGCCCCTGCACAGAAGGACGTAACTCCTCCTTCCGCAGAAATCGTCGCAGAAACAGGTAGCTCAACAACTGCAATGGAATTGGAAACGGAGAATCCGCAGGCATTATTCACCGCGCAGACATAGGATCCTGTAGTATCTGCTACGTATGTCGGGGCGGTTGCGTTGGCAATATTTATTCCGTTACGGCGCCATTGGTAAGTGAGCCCGGTTCCGGTATTTGCGGAAAGCGTCACGGAACTACCCGCACAAAAAGTAACCGGACCACCTGCGGAAATTGCAGCAGGGGGCAACGTGCAACCGGAAAGTGCGCAGGCACCGGCAAAAACGGGATCGTTTGTATCGGCAAGCGGGGAAGATCCAAGTTGCCCGTCGTTATTCGTGGAGGAATAGTCATTTACGACCTGGCCTGTGCCGTCATCCAGCCTGTAATATCCAACGAGTCCGGGTTCCGTTCCTGACAGGGCGATATTCCTGGTATTCTGGATATCGGTAAGTGTGCGGCCAATATTCCACAAGCGCACTTCCATGATGTTTCCTTTCAGGGCTGCATAACTGGTACCGGAGTAATAAGGATCATTTCCGATGAGAATAAAATTCAGGCTTGACACGGAAGGGGCGGCGGTTCCCAAAGTTCCGAGTAAGGCCCCGTCCAGGTATATATATGTTCCCGTCGGCGTGATTCGCGAAACTGCGATGTGATGGCAGGCATTGTCCCTTAAATCGGGTCCGAGCGTAGTGCTGATGTTGTTGACTAATACGGTGAGCCGTCCGTTATTGAAGTAAATCCAATACCCCGAATAATATTGATACCGGTTAGACAAAACGGTCGGATAGATGGCCGTCTGGCTCACATCCAGGTTCACCCATGCCTCCAGCGTAAAATTGCCTGTGCCAAAATCAGTGGAGGCATGATGCGGAATTTTTGCATAGTCGTTGCCTCCGTCAAACTTAAGTCCGGTGGAGCACGTACCGGAAATCGTAATCGTGCGTGTGTTGGAAGTAAAAGTGCCGCAGCTATTGGTGATCGTACAGGTATAACTACCCTGGACAGTGGCCGCATACGATGAGCCTGTTGCGCCCGTGATATTGGAACCGTTCAATTTCCACTGATAGGTGCCTCCCGGGCCGGCCGAACCTGCAGTCATCGTTGCAGAGGCCCCGTTGCAAATCGTTGCCGGACCAATCAGCGCGATGAATACGGTTTGTGGAATGACTGTCACAGCCAGGGTATTTGAAAGTAAGGCACCACAGGGATTGGATACCTGCACTCCATAAGTACCGTCCAGGGTAGCAGTATACGAGGAAGATGTCGCTCCGGAGATATAACTTCCGTTTCTATGCCAGGCGTAACTCCATCCGCTTCCGGTGTCAGCCTGGATTGTGACGCTGCCCCCGGCACAAAATGTGGTGGGGCCGCCTGCCGAAATGTTGGCTGTCGGAAAGGACCCGGGTTGAACCGTCGTCGTGATATAGTTAGAATAGAAATTGGAATACGAGTAATTCCACCAGCAGTAATCCGTTAACCTCAACACGTAAGTTCCTGCCGCAGTGGCTGTATAAGAAGTTCCGGTTTCTCCTGCCAGGGCTATTCCGTCCTTGAACCACTGATATCCTGAAAAATACATTCCCGTGTAGAGCGTTACACCTCCCCCGGCACAGAAGGAAGTCGGTCCGTCAGGCTGGATCCAGCCATACGGGTTTAAATCGTAAGACGGGTTATAAAATACAAATGTCGGGGATGTATAGGTTCCGCAGGTATTGGTGACTGCAACGGTATAATTTCCGTTATGTCCTGTCTGGATCTGGTAGCTGTTGGTATTTGGCAGGACATGGTTGTCTTCATACCATTGATATAGATAAGATGAGCCGTAAGGAGCTTCGAGGACATCTGTCGAGGATCCACACATGCTAAACCCCGGATTTGTAATGCTCACCGACAGAGGAGCTTCGGCTGTAACTACGATAGTGTTTGATGACGTCGTGCATGCGGGAGATACTACAGTTACAGTCACCGAGAAATTTCCGGATTGCCTGGCCATATAGGTTTGTGTCGTAGCGCCGCTGATATTGATTGCATTCCGTTTCCACTGGTAAAGGTAACCCGTGCCTGTCGTAGCTGTAAGTAATACGCTGTCGCCGGTGCAGAATACCGTGGGTCCGCCGGCAGAAATGGTAACGGGACATGCCGCTTCAGTACGAACGCCTGCGGCAAAAAATAACAGGAACAGGATTAAAACGTAAAGGTTTTTCATAGGACTTGCTTTTCACTACGAAATTTCGGGGTTTTATTGCCACCAAAGATGCCTGTAACCAATAATTTGGTTAGGTGGCTCCTGGATATGGTAAATTGACCATATCAATAGGCGACGAAAACGACAAGGGGGTTAATCCCGTGCTATTGGGTCTTCACCACGCGCAAAACCTTGCGTTCTTCCCCCTGGATGATTTCAACAAGGTACACACCTCCTGAAAATTGTTTTCCGAACTCTACCGATACTCCCGGGCTGACGCTTTCCATATACTCCACTACCCTGCCGGTCAGATCATGAACGATCAACTTACAGGTAGAAAGGTCATCGGATAAGACCCGAAGCGTAAAGTGATCCGGCGACGGGTTTGGATAAATCACCGCATCCAGCATACGATCGATGGTATGGTTGACTGTAGCAGGTGCCGCACCGCAACGGTTGTTCTTCGAAATGGATTTGGTCCGCGCCGCGCTGGTACCGCAACCGTTCGAAGCCGTAACTGACAGTGTGCCACTTGTGAAGTTGGAGGCATAACTGACCGTAACTGTGTTCGTGCCCTGGCCGCTGATCACAGTTCCCGCCGCGGGAGCTGTCCAGTTATAGGTCATTCCGCTCACTGCAGTTACTGAATAAATTTCCGTAGTGGACGGACAGGCTTTGTTGTTGCCCGAAATATTCGATGGTGTTGCAGGCGCTGTTCCGCTGGTGACGGTAATGGTATTGGATGTGGTCGTGCCACAGGTATTCGAAACGGCACAGGTATAGCTGCCTGTAGCAGTAGCCGTATAAGAAGATGACGTTGCTCCCGTGATAGTACTACCGCCCAGTTTCCACTGGTAAGTTAATCCGGCCCCGGTATTGGCGTTCAGTGTCACAGAGCCGCCTGTACAAATCGCAGTGGATCCCGCTGCTGTTATGGTCGCTGCAGGCAGCGGGTTAATGGTGACGGCGATGGCATTGGAAGTCGTGCCGCCGCAGGTGTTTGATACCACACAAGTATAGCTTCCCGCTGCCGTGGCATTGTATGAAGATGCTGTAGCTCCCGTGATGTTATTGCTGCCCAATTTCCATTGGTAGGTCAATCCTGTTCCCGTATTGGCATTCAGCGTAACGGAACTTCCCTGGCAAATGGAGGTCGATCCTGCCGCTGTAATGGTTGCAGTGGGCGATGAATTGACCGTAACACTGATGCTGTTTGAAGATGTACCGCCGCAAGCATTGGAAACCACACAGGTGTAACTTCCTGCTGCCGTGGCATTATAGGATGCTGCTGTAGCTCCGGTAATGTTGTTCGTATTGAGTTTCCACTGGTAGGTTAATCCCGTTCCCGTATTGGCATTCAGTGTGACCGACCCCCCGGTACATAGCGAGGTGGATCCTCCTGCTGTAATATTCGCCGTGGGTAGCGCACTAATGGTAACCGTGATGGCGTTTGAGGTATTGCCGCCGCATAAATTGGATACCACGCAGGTATAGCTTCCCGCAGCCGATGCATTGTAAGAGGAGGCCGTTGCACCCGCAATATTGTTCGTACCCAGTTTCCACTGGTAGGTTAATCCCGCTCCGGTATTGGCATTCAAAGTGACAGAGCCGCCTGGGCAGAACGATGTCGGGCCGCCTGCTGTGATGCTGGCTGTGGCTGAGGGAATAACCGATAAGGTAATGATGTTGGAAACGGTGCTTCCGCAAGGTCCTGTCACCAGGCAGGTGTAATTCCCGGCTGTGCCTGCCGTATAATCAAGGGCTGTAGCCCCGGTGATATTCACCCCATTGAGCTGCCATTGGAAGTTTGTTCCATTATCTGTATTCAGGTTCAGCTTGGCTGAAGATCCCTGGCAAAAGGAGGCCGGATCGTTCGTAAAAATGTCGGCCGATGGAGCGGGAATAATCGTTACGGTTATGGCATTTGAAACCAGCGTATCGCAGGGATTCGACACCTCGCAGGTGTAATCCCCCGGGGTGGTGGCCGTATAAATGTAGAGCGTTTCAGCAGGCAGCACCACGTTGTTTTTCATCCACTGGTAGCGTACACCGGGTGCTGTATCGGATTCCAGTTTCACGTTGCTGCCGGCGCAGAAAGAAGTGGATCCATGGGCCGTGATGTTGGCTGATGGAGGAGGAATGATGGTGACTGCAATCGAATTGGAAGTACTGCTTCCGCAGGCATTGGTGACCACGCACGTATAAGTGGCCCCGGCAAAGGCTCCATAGGTGTCACTGGTCGCGCCGTTAATATTCACGCCATTGGCCTGCCACTGATACGTTAAACCTGCTCCTGTATTGGCATTCAGGGCAACCATGCGGCCGTTACAGAAAGATGTGGGACCCGAGGCGCTGATCACAGCCGGGGGAAGCGGATCGACAATAACAGAAATCGTATTCGATGTCGTGCTGCCGCAACTATTCGTAACCACACAGGAATAGTTGCCGCCGGCCGTTGCGGAATAGGAAGATAAAGTCGCGCCGGAAATAGTATTTACTCCGAGCTTCCATTGGTAGGAAAGTCCGGTGCCTGTGTTGGCGTTTAATGTCACCGATCCGCCGGCGCAAAAATTCACAGGTCCTCCTGCTGAGATGGATGCCGCAGGTGCCGGATCAACGGAAACTGAAATAGCATTGGAAACTGCGCTGCATATACCATTCGATACTTCACAGGTAAAATTGCCTGCTGCGATTGAGGTATAGGAAGATGCCGTTGCTCCGCTGACCGGTAGTCCGTCCTTTTTCCACTGATACGTTAACCCCGCACCGGTGTTGGCATTGAGCAAAACAGAACCGCCGGAGCAAAAGGTCGTAGGTCCTGCCGCTGTGATGGCAGCAGTGGGAAGTACGGTGTAGGAAATGGTAAGTGCCGGCCTGTTGGCCGGATCGATATTGTCGCTGGACCCGAAAATAAGTGCGCGTTGAGTGGTTTCTATCTGAAGCATGAGGCGGAATCCATAATTCGTAGAAGGATTGGCTACCATGTCCTGGGCTAGCGATGTAACATCCACTGCATAATCCTGGTGCCCATCCGTGCTGGCGGGGAGGATGACCTGGCCACTCGTCGTGGTAGTGGGTTGGGTATTCCACGTTACGGTATTTTCATTCCATGCCGAAGTGACTTGCTGAATCACCGCGCTATTGCTTCCTGAGTGAGATCCCGGGGGAGTTGGATTACTGGAATTGGGATCGTTATATAAATTCAATACCGCAGATTGTAAAAAGGCATTGGCAGGGATGCTGCTGAGATCAAATCGGATCAGGCTGCGTTGCAAGGCCGGGGATCCGCTAACCGTCCAGGCCATGGCATTGAGTTCACCTGTGTTGCCATAATTCGTATTAGCCTGGCTACTCAGGCTGCCTATTAATGCATCCATGCCGTCGGCGCTTCCGGGTTGCAAAGTAATGGTCACCAGCCCCGCATAGGTAACGGTTAATGCATTCGATTCCGAACTGCATCCGTTTAGTGTCACGATGCAGGTATAACTTCCAATAGATCCTGCGGCCAGTGAAGACGTGGTTGCGCCAGGGATGGCAGTACCGTTTTTCTTCCACTGGTAACTAAGGCCGGCGCCGGAATTCGCATTCAGCGTGACGGTACTGCCGGGGCATATGGCAAGTGAACCGGAAGCAGTGACAGACGCCGGCGTTGCGCTGGTAACGGCAACGGTAATGGCATTTGAAAGCGACGTGCCGCAGGGATTTGTGACATTGCAGGTATAGCTGCCGGCAACAGTAGCGATATAGCCGACCTGTGTAGCTCCCGGAATGATGATTCCATCACGCAGCCATTGGAAGCCGGTACCTAAACTAATAAAGGAATGCAAAGAAACTGAGCCGCCCGGACAAATAGTCGTATCCGCATCCGCAACGATCGTTGCTACAGGCACTGCATCATACTGATTGACCGATATAAAATTGGATGTAGTAGTACAAGTTCCATTCGATACCGAGCAGGTATACGTACCGGTTAATGTGGCTGTATACGTTGACAAGGTGGCGCCAGGGATATTGATCGAATTTCTGATCCACTGGTAAGTCAGACCGGCGCCTGTGTTCGCGCTAAGCAATACAGATCCGTTACAAAAGCTCGTAGGGCCGCCTGCTGTAATCGTTGAAGTTGCAGCCGTTACTACCTGGTTCGTTGAATAAAAATCCCCGCATAAACCTGTATAAAGTCTGACATAATACGTACCGGCACTGGTAACAGTAAGCGAATTCATATTGGATCCCGAATTCCAGGAACTACCATTCCTGTACCAGTAATAATACTGAGCATAAGGATGGGGTGGAATACTCAGCGTAATGGTTTGACCCGGGCATAAGGCCAGGGGTCCGCTGGCAGTTACTGTCATGTCCGGAACAGGCCGAATGGTAATATCCATTCCTTCCACACCGGTAAATCCATCATAGGTGTTAGCCGTGCCGCAGCTATTGCTTACCCTGCAGTTATAGAAGCCGGATTGTGAAGGATGATACTCGTATGCAGTAGCACCGGGAATATCCACGCCGTCGCGTGTCCATTGGTAGGTATTCCAGAGACTATATGGTTGAGGCAGCAACAAGGAATCAGTACCGAAAGGCCAGTTATTGGTGCGGATAAATGATCTTACTGTCAGGTAGGGTATGTTGGCATTCGAGCAATATGTAGTGCCGCTGCCGTCATTTTTATAAATCTTATGAACGCTTCCAAACACCGTACTGCGGACCCTGGCATCCGTGGAATTGGAGATAGCGCACCCGTTGTTCAGACTTACCTTATACGTGCCGGTCGCCATATAAGTATTGCCCGGAACCATGCCTGTAGGCAGGATATTCGATGTGCCGGAATAAATTAAACGGTCGGTCCTGCTTCCAAAACCGTCGTCCTTCGCAATGTACCAGGTATAGGTTCCCAGGTTGGCAGGCTCTGCGAAGAGGACGTTGTTGGAATTGCAATAGTCGAAGACGCCAGATCCGATGGAGGTCTCTATGTTGCCGGTTGCAGTAATATAGATCGGGGTAGCCACGCCGGCTGTCAGGGCCAGGGATGCTGTTGCAGCGGCTCCGCAGGTAGCATTCGTCACCAGGCAGGAAAAGTTTCCACTGGCTGTTGCATTGTAAGTACCGGCTGTGGCTCCGGGAATATCCACACCATTGAGACGCCATTGGTAAGTCGATCCCGCCGGGCTGGCCGTTAATGTGGAACTCGTACAAAATTGTGTGGCTGTCGCAGTGACATTCGGTGTAGCATAAATGCGGATAGCGGCCGGCACCGGTGCCGTACATCCGGGAACAGAAACGACACAGGTGTAATCACCGGCATTGGATGCCAGGTAATTTGTATTTGTTTCAAACCGGATGTTCACCCCGTTTTTTGTCCATTGATAAGTAGTTCCGGCAGGCATTTGACCCGCATTCGTAATCTGCAGGAAGACTGTTCCCGAACAGGAATTCGGATTCCCGTTTGTAACGGCAAGTACAGGAACGGGAGCTTGCGTAATGGTCACTCCGTTGGATGAAGAGGTTCCGCATGTATTCGTGACGTCGCAGGAATATACTCCGGGAGTGTTTGGGCCAATGCATATCGAGGAACTGCCTGAACAATTCGAAGTAATGGGTGTGCCGTTTAGTCTCCACTGGTAATTGACACCTATTTCTTTGCTGAAATACAGATGGGGTCCGTAATTAACTCCGGGACATAGCCAGGTCTGGTTATTCAGCACAAACACGGTTTGTACGGGTGGTAGCGATGTAAAATAAGCGACAGTAACTGCGTTGGAATTGGTGGCGCAACCCTGGCTGCTGGTGATTTTGACTAAGTACCCGCTATTTTGATTTACCGGCGGCAAATAAATCTGGCTTGTGGCGCCGTTGATAATTTGATTGGATCCGAAATTGTTCTTGTACCATTGATAAGTATAACCGGCACCCGCCGTAGCGGTCAAAGTTACTTGCTGCGAGTCGTTGCAGAAGGTCGTAGCCCCCCCGGATGTAATGGCTGCCGAAGGATTTAAATTCACCGTGACAGGGATGCTGTTGGAAACCACGCTGCCACAGGCATTGGTAACCACGCAGGTGTAATTTCCTGCCTGGTTGACACTGCGGGAAGAGGAGGTGGCACCGGAAATGTTGGTTCCGTTCAGCTGCCACTGGTAGGTCCAGCCTGTTCCCGTCGTCGCTGATAAAGTCACCGAACTATTGGAGCAGAAAGTCGTCGAGCCGCCGGCAGAAATAGAAGCCACTGGCAGCTGGAGCAAAGTAACCGTAATCGGGTTCGAAGCAGCCGACGCCTGGGAACAGGCATCATTCGTAGTCAGCGTACAGGTAACTACGCTGCCGTTTGTCAAGGTAGATGTGAAATACGTGAGGCTGTTAGTCCCTACGTTAATTCCGTTCACTTTCCATTGATAGGTAGGATTCAACCCTGCATTTTGCGGCAATGCCAGGTAGGTTGCCGTGGCGCCCGAACATACGGAAGCAGGTCCGCTGATAGCAATAGCCGGTCCGGCCGAATTACCGACAGAAAGAGTTGCAGCATTGCTGGTGATGGAAGGGTTACAAGAGCCTGTCACCGTACAGGAATATTGCTTCAGGTCGAAGTTGGCAGGAACGCCGGTCAGGATAAGTACCGAAGAGGTGACGCCGCTGTATACTCCCCCGTTCGTAAGGCTCGTTCCGTTCTCCTTCCATTGGTAGGATAATCCGGCACCGGAAGCTGCAATGGTAAATGACGTATTGGCTCCTGAACAGACAAAAGCGTTGACAGGTTGTTGGGTAATGGATGGAGCGTTATTGACAGTTACTGCAATGGCATTGGAGGTGATGAAACCACATGTGTTTCCGACATCACAGGTATAAGATCCCCCCGAAGCAGCGGAATACGTGGCACCCGTTGCAGATGGAATGGCCGTTGCATTCTTGTTCCATTGGTATGTTAATCCCGTGCCTGTATTGGCGCTCAGGGTAACGTTACCGCCGCTGCAGAATGTTGTTGATCCGCCTGCTGTTATGGATGCCGGCGGAGCGGATGCCTGAACGGTGACCGCTATGGCAGAAGATACACGCGTGCAACCGCTCAACGTAACGGCTACCGTATAGCTTCCTGTTGTCGTTGCGGAATAGGAAATGGCCGTAGCTCCGGGGATGTCGACCCCGTCCTTACGCCAGCGGTATGAATAGCCTGTTCCGGTATCGGCCGTCAGCGTCACGCTTCCGCCGGTGCAAAAAGTGGTCGGTCCGCCGGCAACAAGGTTACCGGAAGGAGAAAGCACCGTGACTGGAATAGCATTCGAAAGCGTATTCCCACAGGAATTACCGGCCACACACTGGTAGCTCCCTGTTGTCCGTGCATAGTAAGTAATGGCAGTAGCCCCTGTAATACGGCTGCCGTTTTTCATCCACTGGTAGGTCGTGCTTCCGGCGGAAGATGCGGACAACAGCACGGAATCGGTATAACACACCGTGGTTGGACCGGTTGCCGTTACAGTAGCCGACATAGCAGGGCAGTTGGTGCAACCCGGTCCGAATGCCGGGTCATTGACATCAGCGGAAGTGGTAGTACCCAGGAAGCCGTCGTTATTTGTTGGCGAAAAATCATTAATGACTTGTCCGGAACCTTCGTTGCATTTCCAATAGCCGATAAGCCCCGTCTCAGTACCTGTGAGCATGGAATTCATGGTGCTTTGAATGGCGGCTTGTGTACGTGCTATGTTCCAGTATCGCACTTCATGCATGAAACCCAGGGAACCTGAATAATGTCCAAAAGAAATCGGGGAAGCGCTGTTTTGTGTGAAGGTGCCAAAGAAAAAACCGCCCAGGAAAGTTCCGTCGAGATAGAAACGGATGGTGGTACCAATTCGTGTTACGGCAATATGATGGCACTGGTTATCGAACAAAGAGGTCACCTGGTTGGATTGAACGTAGGTGAGGTATTCCTGGAAATTAAGGCGCCTGTTAACGCCGTCATAAATAACAATGCTTCCATGGCCCGTGCTGTTGTTGTATAGGTCGAAGAGCCAGAACCTCCCGTTGCCATACTGAACACTGCTAAACTTCAGCCAGAACTCAATCGTAAAATCTCCACTGCCTACATCATAGGTGGCAAGCGTTGGTACCGTTACGCGTTTGCCCGCCGCGTCAAAAACCAATCCGCCTGAATTGATCTGGGAAAAAGAGAGGGAGGTGTATACAAAAAAGAAGATGAGGAATATAAGTTTTTGCATGAATAGGTCCGTTAGAATTTGCCTGATAAGGACGCGCTTAATTTGTAATAAAAATAATGGAAATAGTTTTTTTCAGCCGCATAAATAATCAAAATTTGGCCAACAGAAAATGATGTATGGCCAATAACATAAAAAGTGCGGTGTAAGATTTTTTTACAGTGAAAACAAGCACAAAAAGGGAATGGACGCCTGCGACAATTTGCAACTATTCAACGTGGAAAGTCCCGCATCCGGATCACACACCCTTTACGTTGAAAATCGTTTTCATGGAAAATGATTCGTTCAGTCTTCCTCCTTCAACCTTACCTTTCCCCTGGCCTTCTTCCGGCTGGATTCCTTCTTCTTATCCTTCACCACCTTAGGATTGAAACGCCCGTCATAAAAGCCCTGGGCCATGGCCAGCTTCCGCTGGATAGCCCGGGCGCGCTTATTTCTGTCCTTTTGAATGGCTTGCCTTTTCATGATTCACGGTGAATTTGCTACGTAAAGCTATCAAAATCACCGGAAAAGATTGCAGCCGATAACTTTTTTTACTAAGTTTCGGGTAGCAAATTTCGTTCTGAACCCTTTAAAACCGCAAAGCCTATGAAAGTCTATGACGACAAGCACATCAAGAACGTTGTTCTTGTAGGCGCATCTAAATCGGGAAAGACCACGCTGGCCGAAGCCATGCTCTTTGAAGCCGGACTGATTAACCGGCGTGGCACCGTCGAAGAAAAAAACACCGTATCCGACTATCACGACATTGAGCATGAACGCGGCAACAGCGTGTATGCCACGACGATGCATACGGAATGGCGCGATTATAAAATAAACATCATCGATACTCCCGGGCTCGACGACTTTATCGGCGAAGTAATTTCTTCCCTGCGCGTGGCCGACACAGCCGTGATGATGCTCAATTCCGAAAACGGCGTGGAGATCGGCACCGAATTGATCTGGAATTACGTGGAGAAATTCCAGAAGCCCATCATCTTCGCCGTCAACCACCTCGATCATACGAAAAGCGATTTCGAAAATACCGTGGAACAGGCACGCCAGCGATTCGGCCATGCCATCACGCTCATGCAATATCCCGTGAAACAAGGCGATGGCTTTGACTCCATCATCGACCTCCTCAACATGGTGATGTATAAATTTCCCGCACAGGGCGGCAAGCCGCAAAAACTTCCCATTCCCGCCGACGAACAGGAGAAAGCCAACCTCCTCCATAACGCACTCGTGGAAAAGGCTGCGGAGAACGACGAAAAACTCATGGAGAAGTTTTTTGAAAAAGGCACGCTCGAAGAAGACGAGTTGCGCCAGGGACTGAAGCTCGGCATGCTGCATCACGACGTATATCCTGTATTTTGCCTGGCCGCAAAAAAAGACATGGGCAGCGGACGCCTCATGGGCTTCATCGACAACGTAGCGCCCAGCGCTACCGATCAGTTCGAGGAAGTACTGGAAGGCGGCGGCAAGCAGGCTTGTGATCCCAAAGGTCCGGCCTCCTTATTTGTTTTTAAAACACTGATTGAACCGCACCTTGGAAAGCTTTCCTTTTTTAAAGTGATGAGCGGCGAATTGAAAACAGGCATGGACCTGTACAATCCCCGGTCGCGCGCCACCGAACGCCTCAACCAACTGTTTATCATGGACGGCAAAAACAGGAACCCCGTCGAAAAATTTGTAGCCGGCGATATCGGCGCTACCTTGAAGCTAAAGGACACGCATACCAACGACACCCTCTGTCTTCCCGGCAAGGAAATTCAGTTTGAACCCATTCACTTCCCCGAACCGCGCCTGCGCACGGCCATCGTAGCAAAAAATAAGACCGACGATGAAAAGCTGGGCATGGTACTTCATGAAATCCCCGAAGAAGATCCTACGCTCATGGTGGAATATTCCCGTGAACTGAAACAGGTCATTCTCGGAAGCCAGGGTGAATTGCATCTCAGTACGACCAAATGGAAACTGGAAAAATTGTATAAGCTGGAGGTGGATTTCGTTAAACCACGCATCCCCTACCGTGAGACTATTCAAAAACCCTCCCAGGCTTCCTACCGCCACAAAAAACAAAGCGGCGGCGCAGGACAATTCGGCGAAGTTTATATGAAAATTGAACCCTACTTCGAAGGCATGCCTGAACCTGCCGGCGTGAGCATCCGTAACAAGGAAGTGTTTGACCTGAGCTGGGGTGGCAAAATGATTTTTTACAACTGCATCGTCGGCGGCGTCATCGATGCGCGTTTTATCCCCTCCATTCAGAAAGGCGTCATGGAAAAAATGCAGGAAGGCCCGCTCACAGGATCCTATGTCCGCGACGTGCGCGTCATTATCTACGACGGCAAGATGCATCCCGTCGACTCCAACGACATCAGCTTTAAAATCGCCGGCATGATGGCTTTCAAAGAAGCCTTCCACCATGCCGATCCGAAAATCCTGGAACCTATTTATGAAGTGGAAATACTCGTACCGGAGGAGCTGATGGGCGATGTGGTGACGGATTTACAAACGCGCCGGAGCATCATCCTGGGGATGGATAACAAAGGGAAATACCAGGTGATAAAAGCCCGCACGCCGCTGGCCGAGCTCGACAAATACTCCACCTCGCTTCGATCCATCACACAGGGCAGGGGTAATTACAGCGGGAAGTTTGTAGAGTATGCGCCGGTGCCGGGAGAGATCCAGAAAAAGCTGGCGGATGAGTATAAAGTGCACGAGTCCTAACCAACGAATTACGAATCCGTACGAATTAACGAATCTGGTTACCCGGGTTACCGTGCATTTTAGTGTCAAATAAGGGCATTGCATGAACGATCTTTTCTACTCCTTGCCTGTAATCGTGTTATGCGCATTCGGTTATTTTTTATCCTGGCGCTATTTTCTCAAAAGCAAATGGAAACCGGCTATCCTTCTTCTCATGTTTTGTGGCCTGGCACTTCGCATATATGCTTCCTCTGACTTTTTTCTGAACACCTGGGACGAGCGCTATCACGCGCTTGTTGCTAAAAACCTAATGAAGCACCCATTCACACCAACCCTTTACGACAGCCCCATTTTGTCTTACGATTACAAAGATTGGTCAGCCAATCATATTTGGGTTCATAAGCAACCTTTACCACTTTGGACAATGGCTGCAAGCATGTGGTTATTTGGAGTTAATGAAATTGCGTTGCGCCTGCCTTCCATTCTATTGACAACAATTGGCATTTGGCTAACATTTTATATTGGCATTTACTTCTTCAATAAAAAAGTTGGCTATTTGACCGCTTTCTTTTTTTCCATCAACGGCTTAATTATTGAATTGGCTGCCGGAAGAGCTGCAACAGACCACATCGACATTTTCTTTTTATTCTTTATTGAGTTAGCGGTAGCACTCAGCATTCTATTCGCAATAAAACAGAAAACAATTTATAATCTTCTTGCCGGAGTTAGTATGGGTGCTGCTATTTTATCAAAATGGTTACCTGCGCTAATTGTTGTCCCTATCTGGCTATTGATTGTTATGGAATCAGGTAATTTTAAGCCTAAACAAATATTCTATCAGCTCTTAATTTTGCTTACCAGTTGCATTTTAATTTTTCTGCCATGGCAACTTTACATTTACAAAGCATTTCCAATAGAAGCTGCATGGGAAGCCGGTTTCAATTACAAACACGTCACCGAAGTTCTTGAAGACCGAACAGGGCCTTTTTATTATTTCATAGACAGGATCAGAAAAAACTATGGCGAGTTGATTTACCTGCCACTGCTTTGGTTTCTTTGGAAAACAGGTACGAACATTCGCGATAAGAAAAGATTGGCACTATCAATATGGGTACTGGTTCCACTCTTTTTTTTCTCCATCGCAAAAACAAAAATGGAAGCATACATTCTTTTCATTTCGCCTGCTTTATTTCTGATCATTTCCGATTTCTTCTTTACACTCATGGATTACAAGCAGCATCACAGGTTAAAATGGTTTTTTAATTTCATTTTGCTTCTCCTTATCGCTTTGCCAATTCGCTACATGATTGAAAGAATAAAGCCTTTCACGCAGAAAAATAGAAATCCAGCTTGGGCAATTGACTTACGAGAACTTAATGAAAGAAAAATATCAAAAGGGGTTTTGTTCAATTATTACAGGCCCATTGAAGCCATGTTTTATACCAGCTTGACCGCTTATAAATATATTCCGGACAGAAAGAAGATAAACAACTTAGTATCTGAGGGATATACTGTAATAATTAACGATGACGGTAAGTTGCCTGACGACATCAAAGCCATTAAAGGCATCACGATTGAAAAGTTCGACGGGTATGAGTGAATGTCGGATTCATTCGCTCTGCGCCACCAGTTCCAGTCTTTTTACTGCTGTACCGGGAATTAAAATTGTGCCCGGTGAAAGCACAGCATTGGCGCCTATTTTGCAGTGATCTCCAACGAGCGAACCGAACTTCTCAACTCCGGTAGGCAGGATCTCCGATTGATGCCACACGGAAATCTTTTTGTCTTTTCGCTCATTGTAATAATTGGCTGCCATCGACCCCGCTTCAAAGTTTACATGGCTTCCAACCACGCTGTCGCCGATAAAATTCAGGTGGGCGATTTCCGTATGACTAAAAATGATGCTTGTTTTTACTTCGCAGCCCGGTCCCACAGAACTTGAATCTCCCAGGTAAACGCCGCCACGCAAATAGGCATGGGCGCCGATAAAACAATTCGGCCCGATAATAAGTGGTCCTTTTAAAATGACTGCCTGCTCAACCGTTGCCGTTTTGTGAATTGCAATGCCGTCCCGGACATTATACTCACCGCCCAGGAGCGGAATCATTTTTCCGATGACCACCGGCAGCTTCGTGGTTATTTCCCAGGGTTTCAAACCCTTTTCTTCCGTAAAAACAGAAGAAAACCCTTTAATAAAATCTTCTATGCGTAACATTTTCTACGAATTGTTTAGGGGCTTAACTCTGTGCTTCTGTGCCTCTGTGGTGAATTTTTTCTCCCCACAGAGGCACAGAAACACAGAGAAGATGCCTGATTAATCTCATACGAATTTCCTGTATGTAGGCTCATTATGTATTTCAAACCCGCCTTTTTTATACACAGGCTCACCGTCAGTTGTGGCATGCAATTCAAATGCCGTGATGCCTTTTTTGCGTCCTTCGACGACTAGTTTTTCCAGGATAGCCCCGCAAATTCCTCTCCTCCGGAACTCCGGTACGGTATACATATTCATTACATATCCCCATTTACCAGAAGGGTTTTTAAAGTTCCCCGGAAGTTCGCGAAAGTGTACGGTCCCGATTCCGGCAATCGCATCACCGCTCCTGGCGATAACTGATACGCAATCACCCGAAGCAGTTGCCTTTTTAAAATAGCCCGTCATTTGTTTTCGCAAATCCGCTATTAGTTCGGGCGGCTTTTCGCCAGCCAGTTCCCGGGCGAATACCAGCCTGTATTCCACCAGCGTTTCTGTGTCCTCAATTCCCGCAACTTGATAGGTTATATCTTCCATGGATAATCCTGTAATTAAATATCAAATTCAAAAATAAATAGTTTTGATAATTTGACGCGCTTTTTCAATTATCATAATGATTCCATTTCAGTTTTCAATGGAAAGCCGCATTTTGTCTTTTTATCCTTTTTACCTGCCTGTAAAGAACGTAAGCGACCATAGCGATCAGAATCAATCCCCATATATGCGCCAGGAAAACCAGGATATCTTCCAGGACTTGCAGTCCGCTATTCAAAGCTTCAAGCATCCGCTGTCCGAACCCCGGCACATAACCGTCGATGTTTTTGTCGTTGGAAACAAGCTCCCTGAGCACAGCCTGCCGCTGGTAAATAGAAAGCGTTACCGTACTGAAGTTGACCTGGTCTTCCAGCGAAAGATTGGAAAGTTTTGCCCGATCCGATTGTTCCTCTTTGTTCATGAGTAACTCTTCGGCATCTGTTGTTTCCTCCAGTTTCCTTCCCCGGTAATCGATGGCGTTAACCAGCCGCTGTTCATTTTTAGCGAACCTTTTTTGTGTCAGCTTATTAGACAGGATCTGCTGCGAAACATCGTCGCCCCTGATGACGCGGTAATCCATATAATCGACAAGGGACGCAATGGATTTTAGCGTCGTGTCCAGGTTGGCGTTGGGAACCCTTAGTGAAAGGGCATTTACAACAGTGAAGTACGTGGATACCAGGGAAGAGTCGGCCGAGAGGGCAACGGTGGACTTGTTGTTGACGGTGCTGCTCATGTTTGAGTAAACCACAAAGCCTCCCATTTGATTCGCGATGTTCTCAATCGCATAAGTCGCCGCCGCAACATCCTTCGCCTTAAATTTCAGATCGGCTGTGCGTACAAATTTCCGGGTGCTGTCCTGTGTATTCGCGACAGCAGCGGAAGAAGAAACAAATGGCGTGGCCGGTTCAGCGGCTTCCGTGCCGGCCTCTGCCTTTTCCTTGGGCTCGCGGCTTTGGCTGCATGCAAACAGGGCTGCCATACATGCAGCCAGGATAATCAGGGATTGTGTTTTCATAGTGTTTGGTTTGATTAGGGCAGATAACGCAACCAGCACCTGTTGATTTGAGAAACGGGCAGGATTAACTTTTCATTAAGACAGTGCGCTAGTGGCATGACGAAATAGGCCACAGACTTTCATGATGGTCATGATCCATCATGATTTATTCCCGCTAACTGGAAAATGAACTCCCCTTCTCCTTGGGAAGGGGCCGGGGGATGGGTTACTCTAGCTCACCCCAATGATTTTCCCATCCAATACATCCATAAAACGCGCCTGCGGCACCTTGGGCAGTCCCGGCATGCGCATCATCTCGCCGCATACGGCCACAACGAAACCGGCACCGCGACTGATCACGATGTCGTCTACATCAATTTTAAATGGCGCATCCAGTCCGCTCACTTCGGGATTGTCAGAAAAAGAATATTGTGTTTTAGCCATGCAAACGGGCAGGTGTTCCAGGCCCAGCTTTTTTATTCGCTTGATCATCTCCTGCGCTTTTTTATACAATACGACATCCGTTCCTCCATAAATACCGGTGACGATCTTGCGCATCTTGGTTTCTATGTCGTCACTGAGTTCATAGGTATGCTTCAGCGGAGGCGACGGATCTTTGCAAATGTCCACGACGGCTTGTGCCATTTCGACGGCACCTGCTCCGCCGCGGCCAAAAGCTTCGTTGACGGCAAAGGAAGTCCCCTTCTCTTTGCACCAGGTTCGCAGGAAAGCAATTTCATCTTCCGTATCAAAATGGTACCTGTTAAGAACGACCAGCACTTTCTGGCCAAATGACTTCAGGATGGAAATATGTTTTTCAAGGTTGCGCAAACCTTTGGTAAGAGCCTGCAGATCCGGGAGCATCATGCTTTTTTCATCCGCTCCCCCGCTCAGTTTCAGGGCCTGCGACGTAGCCACCAGCACACTCATGGCCGGCTGCAATCCTGCTTTGCGGCATTTGATATTGAAAAACTTTTCGGCGCCGAGGTCGCTGGCGAAACCGGCTTCCGTTACCACATAATCTCCGTACTGCATGGCCGTCTTTGTAGCCATCACCGAATTACAGCCATGGGCAATGTTGGCAAACGGTCCGCCGTGCAGGATGGCCGGGCAGCCTTCCAGCGTCTGGACCAGGTTGGGATGGATGGCATCTTTCAGGAGCGCCGTAATGGCCCCGGTTACGCCCAGGTCCTTGGTCAGGAACGGTTCGCCGGCGAAAGTGAATCCCAGCAAGATATCATCAATGCGCTGCTTCAGCTCTTCCAGCCCTTCTGTTAAACAAAGCACGGCCATTAACTCGCTGGCGGGCGTGATCACAAATCCCGTTTCCGTAGTGATGCCGTTGTTGGGACCGTCCAATGCCGTGACCACTTTCCGCAGCACCCGGTCGTTGACATCCAGGCAACGTTTAATCAGCACCGACTTGATGCCCTCCGGTTTGCCGCGCACAAAGAACCGGTAGTTATCCAGCAGCGCAGCCAGCGTATTGTTCGCTGCAGTCACGGCATGGAAGTCGCCGGTAAAATGAAGGTTGATTTCTTCCATGGGCACAACCTGCGAATAACCTCCGCCGGCAGCGCCGCCTTTCATCCCGAAGCAGGGACCCAGCGAAGGCTCACGAAGTGTGAGCACGGCCTTCTTTCCCAGTTTTTGCAATCCGTCTGCCAATCCCACGGAAGTGGTCGTCTTGCCGATCCCCGCCTTGGTAGGCGTAATGGCCGTGACCAGGATCAATCTGGACCTGGCGATTTTTGCCTCGTCAAATTCCTTCACATTGAGCTTGGCCTTATAATGTCCGTATGGAATTAACAGGTCCTTCGGAAGACCCATCTTGTCGGCAATGGCCGTGATCGGCTGCATTTGTTTCTCCTGGGCAATTTCGTAGTCGGATTTCATGTACTGGGGTTTTGTGCGGAAGCTACGGGTGGTGATGTGATTTATGCTATAAATATACCGAAACAAGGGAAGCCGCAAACAGCCAGTTTCAATGAATATGCAAGAATCTTCAGGCGAAGAAGAATTTCCAACCCGCAACAATTGCAAAATATGCGATAGCCATCAGGGCCAAATAATATACGGAGATCCCGAATGTCCAAAGCGTAAAAGCGATATAATCCCGGATTTCATTTCGCCTGGCAGAATCGACATCTATTTTCTCCCGCAACTCTCCTACTGTTTTATTCAGAAGTGCCTCGTTGTATTCCGTCTTAAAATACAAATTGGTGGCGCATTTCCTTCCCCTGAAAAACGCCCGGTACAGGTGGCGGGGAAAAAGAAACAGGCCGATAAAAAACGAACCAAAGTTCAGTATCCAGGCAGCCGAATATTTTTCGCAGCCCGATGCGATTTCCCATGCCGATAGCTCGACCTCCCCTTGCCACGACGTAGTATATTCGGTTAAGACATGATGGATGTCATGGATCTTAACAGCGGCAATACGTGTTTTGGTATTGGGGACAGGAATAAAAACCGAACCAATCTTTAATTTGAAATATCTGTCCTGGTATCCTCCGTCCTTAAAATGATTGGCGGAAAAATAAAGCTGCAGGGCATCTTTGATTTTCAACTCATCGGGATATGTCCTGGCCGTCAGCATCATTCCTTTTCAATGAGCGACAAATAAATCCAGAGGAACCATACGGCAATATTAATAGCCAGCGCTGTGAATGGAAACCAGAAAGCAAGAAGGGCGGTCGACGTATAAACCACAAAGGCAAAACGGTTGCCTTTCTTTAATTGATTATACTCTTCCGCCGAACAGGTTTCACTTAACAACCGCCGGGGCTTATCTACGGAGCGAATAAATAAAAACCAGGCGGCAGAATTCACCACGCTTGCCATCCCGTAAAATGCGATGGCCGGCATGGCATATTCCGTATTAATATATTCAGCCAATATCGCTGTCGGGAACGGAAAAAATACGATGGTCATCAGGAGGAAGGCATTCGTGTATAAAAATGCACGCGATGTTTTATTGAGATGGTTAAATGTATTGTGGTGAAGAATCCACTGGACCAGGATGCCGCCAAAAGAATAGATGAAGGCAAAATACGAAGGCCACAGTTCAGCAAGCGCATGGAAAAGGTCGTCCGCAGAATGAATGGATTCAACATGGGGAACCTTTATTTCCAGGATTAAAAGCGTGATGGCAATGGCAAATACACCGTCACTGAAAGTCTCAAGCCGGGTGAGTGATTTGCTTTCCGTCGACATGCGGTTTGGATTGAAAAATCTACGCTTTAAAAGTATTAAAATAACGGGAATACGAACCGGAAGCTATTGAAACCTAATGCGCTATCTGCCGTAAAATCAATACGTTTTATTGTAATTTTGTAAAGATTGAATTGTTTCATTTGTCCGTAAACGCTTCATTAAATCATGGCACAACCCACTGAACAATCCCTGGGAGTCACTATTGAAACGACTACTGCCGAATCTGAGATTATCATTATCGACGATGATCCAGGATTTAGCTTTATGCTGAAGGACTACCTGTATTCGAACGGCAACTGGAAAGCCGAGCTTTTTACCAATGGCAACGATTTTTTAAAAAACTACCACAGTAACGATAGCAGGAAAATCATTCTTGATTACGAATTCGACGAAGGGCCCAGCGGCCTGGTCACGCTGAAACAAATCAAGGAAAGAAACCCCATGGCTGTCGTGATCATGGTTTCCGGGCAGGATGACCTGGAACGGGCCGTTGAAACGCTGCGCAAAGGAGCTACCGATTATTTCGTCAAGACCAATAAGACTGTTTTCGCCAATATCGTCTGTTCGCTGAAAAAACTCCATGAAATGGAGAAGAACAAATGGAACTGATCCGCTCAGTCCAGCTTTAATTCCTTTTTTATTTTTTTCGGCAGCTTATCCTTTACCAGCTGGTATGATTGCCGGATAAATCCTTCCCATTGTTTTTTTGTCAGCCTGTTGATGTCGTCAACAAATACCCATTTATATTTCGCCACGTATGGCGCCGGCTTAAATCCCGGACGGCTTGAAATTACTTCGAATTCTTCATCCAGCACCTTGAAGGATGCCGAAACCGGCAGTTCATCCATACCAACCACACAAAACATTTTGCTGCCTACTGAGAAGACCAGGTCATGTCCCCATTTAATGTCTTCCGTTACTGCGGGAAGCATTTTACAGATGTTGCGTATTCCTTCCGTATCCATCACTTTTATTCCGTGGAAAATTCCCGGTTTAGTTTTTGGTAAAGGTCGTTTCCACTTCCACCCCTTTTGTTAAGGTCTGGTATACCACGCAGTAGCGTTCCGTCAATTTTGCCAGTGATTGCATTTGCTCTTCCGTTGCATCGGTGTCCAGGTCGAACAAAAGCCTGATGGCAAGAAAGCCTACGGGAACATCTTTGGAAACGCCCAGCGTTCCGCGAAAATCTAAATCGCCTTCGGCTTTGATGGTGGCGTCTTTCAGATCTATTCCAATGGAAGTAGCTACTGCCTGCAAAGTGACTCCGGCACAGGCTACCAGGGCCTCCAGAAGCAAATCGCCGCTGCAGGCCAGCATGCCTGTGCCGCCTGTGGCTTCATGCAATCCTGCTTCGACCAGGGCTCTTCCGGTTTCTATTTTACAGGAAATTCCTTCGCCGGTTTTCCCGCTTGCCTTCAGCGTGATGATGGCGGCGCCGGGGTCCTTGCGGTACTTATCTTTCAGCGGAGCCTGTATTTGTTTTAATTCTTCCGTTTTCATCAGCAGGGTTTAGGTTGTATGATTATTCAGGTTTATACGAAGAATGAATTCATGCCGGCAAGAGGTAGCCTGCATACACTTCACATAGGGAAATGCGCATGGAAGATACGCAAACATAAAAATCCAAAACTATTTGGAGGCTGCAACACTGTTCATCGTAAGCAGGTACTTTCTTACCAGCTCCTCCTGCCTGCTGTCCAGTTTGGCTTTATGAGCCATTTTTGGCAATACCTTGCCGACTTCATCCTCCGAATGTTTAAAGGGTCTTTTCAGCGAATGACATTTATCGCAATGCTGTTCAAACAGTGATTTTCCTTCTGTTAAGTCTGCCAGCGTGGTTCCCGGAATTTTTTGTGCGGCGCGGTCGGCATCTGCCTGCGTAGGAACAATCGGTTTATAAGCAGCGCAGGAAGCAAAGACAGCAACCCACAAAATTGAAATGACTTTCTTCATGGCATACTGTATTATAATAAATTAAAATTATCGAATTTTTACGAAAGAACATATGAATTCAGAAATAGCAGCAAGTTGCTTGTTTCGCACGCTTGCCCGCCATAGCTAGCGAAGGTGGGGAGCTCACAGAGAAAAAGCTCAAAGATCACGGCTTTAATCTTAGAAAAGTAGTCTTCTTAGATTTAATAATGAAATTCCGTGAACTAATGATGAACTGTTTAATTCAGTCCAGCATATGCGTTGCTTTCGTCATTCTGGAAGAAACTTGTTGATGGGTAATAGAATCTTCCGGATAAGCGGAAACAAGATGCTTCCAGCATGACAAATTGGATATGTAGTGTAAACAGTTCATACATCCGGCTTTTTTCAAATTATCTCCGTGAACTTCGTGCGCTCCCCGCCTTTGCCACCAGCTACGGCGGGCAAGCGTGCGAAACAGAATTTACCTATGCCGGAAAGACATCCGGGTGATACGCAATACTTTTAATAAACTGTTTAATGTTTTTCTAAGCGTCCACCATGGAAAGCAGGGACTCGAAAATAATCCGGCCATCCGTGTTGCCCAACTCCGGATCGACTGCTCGCTCGGGGTGCGGCATCATGCCGAATACATTTTTCTTCGCATTGCAGATGCCGGCAATGTTTTTCAAAGCGCCGTTCGGGCTCGCGGCCTCATTCACATGGCCATGTTCGTCGCAGTAACGGAAAAGAACCTGGTTGTTGGCCTCAAGCACCCCCATGGTTTTTTCATCGGCGTAAAAGTTTCCTTCGCCATGTGCTACGGGAATCTTCAGTGCCTTGTTGGTATCGATGAGGGAGGTAATCATGGAATCGTTGTGTTCGGCTTTGATGTACACGTTGCGGCATACAAATTTATGATGCACGTTATGCAGCAGCGCGCCGGGCAGCAGGCCGGATTCACAAAGGATCTGGAAACCGTTGCATATGCCCATCACGTACCCGCCTTTGTCGGCGAATTCCATGACTTCATTCATCACCGGTGAAAAACGGGCAATGGCACCCGAACGCAGGTAGTCTCCATAGGAAAAACCACCCGGCAGGACCACAAAATCGCATCCTTTCAGGTTATGGTCCTTATGCCATAACACCTCAACGTCCTGCTTCAGGATATGCTGAAGCGCATAAATCATGTCACGATCGCAATTGCTTCCCGGGAAAACTACAACGCCGAATTTCATAGCCTTTTGATTTGACGGCAAAGATAGTTTTATACAGGGAAATCCGGAAGAGAAATTGAGGTATTCTTAGCGAAATTTGGTCAAAATAGAACTATTCTGCCAATAGAAACAAGCTGATTCCGGCATAACTCATGGGGAGTTTCCAGTCTATTTAGGAGGGCCATACATTTTACGCGTCACTACCTTCATAAACTCCCGCTCGAGGATCAGCCTCGAAAGGTCGTGCAGAAAATCATTTGAAGTTTGCTGCAATTGAATGAAGTTCCTTTCCGGGATATCCACGCGGTACAGCAAATTCTGAAAAGCGCCGCTATGCCTTTGAATCAATGCATCCACCTGCTCCTTCACGCTTGCCAGCAACCCCTCATAAGGCAGCACTTCCTGGTTTGCAATTTGAAACTCCAGCCCACAGGATTCAAAATCCTTCTGAACCTGCTGCGCCGTTTCCCTCAGCACCTGCAGGTCGGTCCTGAATTTGTCGACCTCTGAATTCACTTGACCTCTTTTGAAAAATCGGTGATGAGCCGCTGTACCGGCCTGTTGTGAAGAAGGTGCTCATTCACGATTTCATCCACGTCGGTTACTTGTACTCCGCCATAATAGGTGCCTTCCGGATACACCACCACGGTAGGACCGTATTCACAGGCATCCAGGCAGCCGGCCCGCTGTGCGCGCATCCGGCCTTTGAGATTTTTTTCCTTCAGTGCCTTTTTAAACGCTTTCACCAGCTCCATGCCGCAAGCCTCGCCGCAGGATTTCTTTTCGCCTTCCGCACGCTGGTTGGTGCAGATAAATACGTGCTTTTCAAACTTCATATCACGAAAGTACTGATTAAAAAAGGATCGGTAATCGCTACCTGGATTTTGACATCTACATATTATTCAAGCGAAGAATTTCGCACAGAGTTCACGGAGGAGTACACACGGAGGACACGGAATTGCATGATCTAAGATGAATGCCGTGATCTCCGTGTTGTTTCTCAGTGATCTTCTGATGAACTGTATTAATTTAATCCAGCATATGCGTTGCTTTGGTCATTCTGGAAGAAACTTGTTGATGGGTAAGAGAATCTTTCGGATAAGCAGAAACAAGATGCTTCCAGCATGACAAAGAGGGTCTCGTAGAGAAAACCGTTCATGCTCGTTATTTAGCAGTACATCGGTCTGCGACTTCCTGTTCATTCATATAATATTCATAAGTATATTCGATCTTCCAAAAAACAAAATCGCTATGAATCCTTTCATGCCCCCGCTTGTTTCTGTCTTTCTCCATACGGCCGGTATCTATTTACTGATCATCCTGGCTCTCCGCATCTTCGGGAAAAAAGAACTTGCCCAGCTTTCCGTCGTGGACCTGGTGTTTATCCTGCTCATCAGCAATTCCGTCCAGGATGCCATGGTGAGCACGGAGCATGAGAAGTTTATCGGGGGATTGATGGCAGCCGCCACACTTTTTATTTTAAATTATGTACTGAAGTTTATTTCTTTCCGCTCGCCAAAGGTCACCTTTTTGTTACAGGGCGAACCGGTCATGTTAATCCACAACGGCAAGCTGCTGACACCCAATCTCCGGAAAGAAAAAATTACGGAAGCGGAACTGCATGCCGCTATCCGGGAACACGGTGTCGAATCGTTTCATGATGTCGACCTGGCCGTCATGGAAACCGACGGCAACATCAGCATCCTTTCACACAATTACAACAAACGCTCAGCGAGAAGAAGTAGGGCACATAAGACGGTGACAAAAAATAACTGAAGGATCACACGCCAAGGTTCGTGCGGAACAACTTAATGGCTATGGCCAACAGTACAATTCCAAACACCTTCCGCACGATGATAATTCCTCCTTCACCCAATAGCTTTTCCAAAAAGCCCAGGTTTTTTAGGACCAGGTAAACCAGGATAATATTCAGAAATATTCCGACCAGGATATTTTCCACGCTGTAGGTCGACCGCAGGGCCAGCAGCGTAGTCATCGTTCCGGTTCCGGCAATAATGGGAAAGGCAATAGGCACCACGGAAGCAGTGGCAGGATGCTCGTCCTTGTATAATTTAATTCCCAGGATCATTTCCAAGGCCAGGAAAAATAAAACAAGGGAGCCAGCAATGGCAAACGATTTTACGTCGACGCCGAGAAAGTCGAGGATGTTTTGGCCAATGAATAAAAACAGCACCATAATCAGCCAGGATACCAGCGTCGCTTTCTCCGGGTGAATGGTGCCTGCACGGGTTCGTACGGCAAGGATAGCCGGAATGGAGCCAATCACATCGATCACGGCAAATAGAATGGCCGAAACGGTTACGATTTCTTTGAGGGATAAATCCATGTCCAGAATTTTGCTCTAATGTAATGAGATTCTGAAATGTACGGCGTCCATACCATCCCGTTGTTTTTTGCCGGAGTTTATATGTGTCCGGGGAACATATGTGCCCGGGATTATGCCAGCCCGGGGTTTAAACCCCGGGCTGGCATAATCCCGGGCGGCATAATCCCGGGCGGCATAAACCCCGGCAAAAAAGAACCCTTAACTTCGCACCCCTATGCAGGCAGTCCTTTTTTATTTGCAATTACCTTTTCTGTACCTGCTCTCTGTTCTTCCCTTCCCGCTGCTCTACCTGTTTTCGGATTTTGTATATGTGCTGCTCTATTACGTGATCGGTTACCGCAAAGGCATTGTAAAACAGAACCTGCAGCGTTCTTTTCCGCAGAAAACCGGAAAGGAAATCCATGCGTTGAGAAAAGCTTATTACCACTATTTCTGCGACCTCTTTCTTGAGACTTTTAAAACCCTTACGATCAGCAAAAAAGCTATGCTGCGACATTGTTATATGACGCCGGAAACGATCGGACTTTTTGACAAGCTCGATGCGGAAAAACAAAGCTGCATCATTGTGATGGGACATTTCGGTAACTGGGAATGGGGCGGAAATACCTTTAGCCTTTCCTGTAAACAACAGCTCTATGTGATCTATCACCCGGTTTCCAATAAGCACTTTGATTCCCTGTTAAAGAACATGCGGCAACGGTTTGCCACACGACTCATTCCCATGAAGGAAACCTTCCGGGAGATGATGGCCAACCGCCATCATGTTTCCGCCACCGCCTTTATCGCCGACCAGACTCCGCCGCCGGAAAACGCTTACTGGACCACTTTTTTGAACCAGGACACGCCGGTATTTTGGGGAACAGAACGAATTGCGCGCAAACTGAATTATCCTGTCATCTATACCTCCATTCACCGGATCCGGAGAGGGTATTATGAAATGAGGGCAGAAATCCTGTGTGAAAATCCGTCTGCCGCCGCCGATGGCGAAATTTCGCAGTTACATACCCGCAGACTGGAGCAAGACATTATAAATCAGCCTGAAATATGGCTTTGGTCGCACCGCCGCTGGAAACATAGGCGACCCGAAAAATAATTTCTTACATTTGTGCCTTCCCTGACCAAACCTTGAGAACCGGTAAAGATCTTATCCTTGCCACCAAAGAATTCGCGGTGGAGAATCGCCTGAAAAGCTGGTTTTATGTGCTTTCCACGCTGTGCCTTATGCTGGCCTGCCTGGCGGGAACCATTTGGAATATCAACCTGGCCGCCAAAATTTTCTGCAGCGTCATCAGCAGCCTCCTTATTACGCGCATGTTCGTGATTTACCACGATCACCAGCATCATTCCATCCTGCATAAATCCCCTTTGGCGACGGTTATCTTCAAAATTTTCGGCATGTACACGCTGGCTCCCAACAGTATCTGGAAGCGTTCGCACGATTATCACCATGCCCATAACTCCAAGCTCTTCAGCGCCAGCATCGGATCCTATCCCATCATGACGAAAGAAAAGTTCCTGAATGCTTCCAAACGTGAACGAAGGGAATACCTGATGGTTCGTCACCCGATTACCATTGCGCTGGGATACTTTACCATGTTTATCTATGGCATGTGCATTCAATCCTTCCTGAGCTCCAGCAAACGCCATTACGATTCCATGATTGCGCTGGGCCTGCATGTGCTGTTCCTGGGTACGCTTTATTACTTCCTGGGCTGGCAGGGGTTTTTCCTCACCGGCATCATTCCGTTCATGCTCACCTTCGCCCTGGGAGCCTACCTGTTTTATGCCCAGCATAATTTCCCGGGCGTGACGTTCAAAAATAACATTGAATGGAGCTACGACCACGCTTCCCTGGAGTCTTCCAGCTTTATGAAGATGAATCCCATTCTTCGCTGGGCTACGGCCAACATCGGCTTTCACCATGTGCACCATCTGAACTCACGCATTCCTTTTTACCGCCTGCCGGAAGCCATGAAAAAACTTCCCGAATTGCAGCAGGCCAAAATCACACGTTTGACTCCGCGTGAAATGATCCGCTGCCTGAGATTAAAAGTCTGGGATCCCGCTCAAAACAGGATGCTCACACTGAAGGAAATCTGACCGGAAGACTCTATTATTTCTTGGTGGAAGAAGCTGCTTTTGCTTTCAGTTCTTTATCCGCTATAAAATCCCTCCACGACATTCGCTTGTAGATATTCTCCCCGTAAAAATGGAGGATGTCGTCCAGGAATTTGGGATGTATGTAAAATGCGATGGCATCGAGCAGGTTCATATTTTCATCCAATACGGCAAGTGTCGGCAGTACCAGGTTTTTACGGGTCAGCGCAATGGCCAGTTGATGAAAAGGGGCATGCGGTGTTCCTTCATTAATAAATACCTGGTCTTTGAATCGAACGGTATCCATACTTTGGGCATTCAGGCTGGCTACGTCAAAATGGTTCCTGAGATAGGCATTGACGGAAGTGTCAATAAACGTCGTGCGTTCCATGACCCTGCAGGAATTACACCAGTCCGTATGAATAAAGACAAGCGTCTTCTTCTTTTTCTCCGCCGGGTCCTCAAAGACTTCCTTCAGGGAGGTCCACTTGAATTTCTTCAGCTTGTCATCCAGCGTGCTGTCGTAGAAAGCTTTTTGAAAAGCAGCTCCGAAATCATCGTAGGAAGCGCTGCGAAAAACATTTTCCACATGATAAACCAGGAGGGGTTCAATCTTCGCGCGGTCGAGATAGCCGCTGGCCAGCATGCTCACCCCGAACTCCTTTTTTGAGGAATCGTAACTATTCAGGAATAGCGTGGTGGGATACATGAGCTGGTCTTTCAGCATGAGTTTCGTAAACTCATGCGGTGTGCGCGGCGCGGCGGAGGTGGGGCCGTATTTTTTCCCGAGGTATACCAGGGTATCCTTCCCCTCGGCATTGAACTTCGCGGGGTAAAAATAGGTGTTGATATACTGGGCCAGTCCGGGATCGGCATACGTGGTCTTCATCATCTGCTTGCACCACCCGCACCAGGAAGTATAAAAATCAAGCAGGATGGGCCGGGTGGCGGAATCGTTCTTTGCCAGCGCTTCGTCCAGTGACATCCATTTTACCAGGCTGCCTTCCGCATCCGGTTGCTGGGCATTTATTCGCAGTCCGGCATGGAAGAAAAGAATGAGGAATACCAGGAATCGTTTTTTCATAGATTGAACTCCTGCAAAAATAGCTTTTAACCGCGGCATTCCCCGTGAACAGAAAATGAAATGCAATTCAATTCAATTACTTTTGGCAAACGATGCCGGCTGAAATGTCTAAATCCCTCATTATCCTCCGCGGCCTTCCCGGCAGCGGCAAATCCACGCTGGCAAGGGTCCTGGGGGAAGGCCAATACCCTGTTTTTTCGGTGGATGACTATTTCACATCGGAACAGGGATACCGGTTTGAGTTCGATAAAAATCACCTGGCTTACAAGCAATGTGAAGAAAGGACAAGGGATGCCATGGCGCAGGGCATAGGAAAGATTTTCTTAGACAATGTTTTTTCTTTGGAATGGGAAATGGAACCGTATTTTAAAATGGCTACAGAATTTGGTTACCTGGTTTTTGTGCTGACGATGGAAAACCGCCATGGCTCTTCGAACATCCACGGCTTATCTGATGAACAGTTACAAAAAATGGCTGCCAAGTATAAAGTGGTGCTTCTGCCGGAAAAAAACTGATTTGCTAACTTCTCCGTATATTCCTCCTTGGCTCCCCTCCTTCGCTCGCTACGGCGGGCAAGCGTGCGAAATAAGAATTACGATCAAAGGAATTCAATCATTGTCTTATGAATTCGTAAATTTGCATGGATTCGTATTCATCGAAAGATTAGTCTTAACCGCAAAGGCGCTAAGACGCAAAGGCATGATTAAGATTTGAAATATGCTTTTTTCACCACTAAGGCACTAAGTGCACTAAGATCCACTAAGAGTTTTTTCTTAACCAGACATTTTTTCATCCTTAAGTCGACTAATTTTTTCGTTACTTCTCCGGCCCATTTCCAAATCTTCAAATCTTCAAATCTCCAAATCTTCAAATCTCCAAATCTCCAAATTTTCAAATCTTCAAATCATTTCACAAATGCTTTTCTCCGATGAAATTTTAAAACACCGGATAGCCCTTACGCTTATTCCGGAAGTAGGTCCCGTGTTGGCCCGCAATCTCGTTAGCTATTGCGGCAGCGTGGAGAAAATTTTCAGCAGAAAAAAAGAAATTCTCGAACGCATTCCGGGAATCGGTCCTGTAACAGCCGCATCCATCGTCAGTCACCAATCGTTTGAACGCGCAGAAAAAGAAGTGGAATTTATCCGCAGGTATAAGATCACGCCGCTGTTCTACCTCGATGAATCCTACCCTGCCCGATTGAAAAACTGTGAAGATGCTCCTGTCCTGCTTTACCAAAAGGGCCATGCCGACCTGAATGCGCCACGCCTGGTGTCGGTAGTGGGAACCCGAAAAGTTACAGGCTACGGCAAAGAACTGACCGAACAACTGGTGAAGGACTTCGCGGCCCACCACGTAACCATTGTAAGTGGCATGGCCTATGGCGTGGATATCCTGGCGCATAAGTACTGCCTGAAATACACTGTACCTACGGTCGGTGTCATGGCCCATGGTTTGGATCGCATTTACCCTTCCATCCATAAACCCGTTGCCGAAAAAATGATTCAAAACGGCGCCCTCCTCACCGAATACATGAGCGGCACCAATCCCGACCGCGAAAACTTTCCTTCCCGCAACCGCATCGTGGCGGGCATGTGCGATGCCACCATTGTGATTGAATCCGGTATAAAAGGCGGAGCGCTGATCACCGCCGACATTGCCAACGCGTATAACAGGGATGTCTTCGCATTTCCCGGTCGTGTCAGCGATGAATTCTCCATCGGCTGTAACGAGCTCATCCGTCAGAATAAAGCGATGCTGGTACAGACAGCCGGCGAAATCGCACAGGTGATGAACTGGAATACGGAAACGAAAACAAAAATGCCCCGGCAGCTGGAGCTCCTTCCGGAACTGAAAGAAGAAGAAAAAGTTCTTGTCGGAATTTTACAAACCGCCGGCAAGACCGATATCGATACGCTTACCTTAAAAGCAGGAATGCCGGTAAGCAAGGTTTCTTCCGCACTGTTAAATCTTGAATTTGCAGGTGTCTTAAAATCACTTCCAGGCAAGCTTTATGAATTAATTTAATTCCCTTTAAAACAATCCATTCGGAAATCGGGCACACGACTATCTGATTAATGATGATGATACTTCATCGCGCCGGACCGCAAACGAATCGTGTCGATGATACACGGAACCCCGAACTTATCTTCAATATGTATAAGCCCTCTGAAAGCCCCGATGCATCGATATGTAAATTGCCGTCGTAATTTGCCTTTTTGGAATATAATCGTTGTCCCGTCGCATTCCATATTTCTACCATTATTTCACCACCTGGAAAACCAGGAATAGATACATTTAATGAAGGACCTGCAATGGGATTTGGATACATTAATAATGAATGCTCCTTGGTGGCCTGTTCATCCAGACCCACGACGACACGAAAATAAGTGTATAAACTGTCACCGTCAGTGATGAAGGTCCCACTGCTATTGAAACTTACAAATGCATCCCAAATAAGGAAGCTGTTGGCATCATAGCTAGAATTCGTAATTCCTCTATTCACCCATGAACTGCCGTTCCACGTTTGGGTTAAAGCGTAGGTTTGATTGTGATTCCCATCATATGCATAAGTCATGATCCTGTTGTTTTGAAGAGTTGCACCCGAATATTTCTGCACAAGTGAATTAATCCGATTGCCTTGTGCATCATAACCATGGGTAGTCACCACTGAATCTTTCCAACTTCCGGAGATCCAATACTGATCATAGGAGCTATCCAGCTGATTGTTGATATTATATGAATTGGAAGTCAAAATAAAATTATTCCAGCTACCACTGTTCCATTTTTCGTAAAGCCTGGTAAGAGGTAGATTATTTGGAGCATATGTCCAGGAATACCTGTTGCTATAAGTCAAAGGAGGAGTCGATCCGCTTAGAATTACTTGTCCGATTTTATTGTTATTGGAATCATATAACGCTGAATCGAGTGTGAGGGTATCCCAATTGGTTCCATTCCACGATTCAGATAAATAGGTGAGCTGTTCGCCTGCGGAATTGTATGAATAACTCTTCCTGTATTTGTTCTCCCAGATACTGCCGTTCCAGTTTTGCACTTGGGAATTGATTAAACGATTATTTGCGTCATAAATTAGCGTATCAAGTCGATCATTAACCCATGTACCGGAGACATCTTTTTGTTTCAGCGTATGGATTCGTTTATTCTGGGCATTATACGCATACTGAAACAGCGATTGACTTACTATTGCACTTCCATTCCAATTCTGTAGCAACTCGCTGAGAGTATTATTGTTCGGGTCGAGAGATGTAACAATGACCTTAGAATGTGGAGACGTATCCCAATTACCCGCTGATGTATCCCATGACCACAAGAGAGCGCTATCCAATACATTTTGAATACTCTGAACCTGGTTTGTACCATATTTCATTCCGGGATGTAGACAGCAATTCGAAAAATAACTCTCATTTAATCCGGATATATCGAATTCTTCTCGCCATTTTTGGACTTCCAAACCAGACATGTCAGACATCCTGTTTTGCTGGCTGAATAACAAAACAGGAGATTGAATAAATAATAATAGGAGCGCTAAAGATAATTTTCGATTCATTCTTTCGTGTTTTGCTCCAAAGCTATAAAAAGTCATCTAATTTGTTTTTTGCTTTTACTCCATTTGGTTCTCCTCCGTGGCTCTCCGTGTCTCCGTGCGAATCCACTTAACATGCCATCTTAGACAAGTAAAAAATATGTCCTGCCTCAACAATTTCCTTAAATTCACTTATTTACCCTCCGAAAAAACCGCATTCCACGTCGCTTCCACATCCCAATTCGCACGGATGGTAATTTTCTCCGGGTAATAAAGCACAGGCTCGGGCTGGCGCCGTTGCAGGTAATTGCCTGTATCCTCCTTGCCGTTTTTATTTTTATCATGCACCAGCCGCATCCGGTAGGTGCCTGGGATCAGATAAGAAAGCGTGAATACGGTATCCCGCCGGCAGGTGAACTGAAGGACCGGTACGTTCGCCTCATTCACAAGCTGAAAAATATTTTCTGCCGGGAAGTTGTTGGCTTTGAACTTCACCACAATAGAGCCGTAATCGGTGATGTTACGGGTCCGGAATTCTGTCTTCAGCGAATCGTTTTTTAGTCCGTAGATATCCGTCATGCTTCGTGCCGGGAGAACCAGCTTGTATTTTTTGTTTTCCTTCCATGCATAACGGACTTCCAGGTTTTGTCGAGCCTCATCCGTAAATGAAATGTCTTTGGGTTTTACAGCCACGCTGTCTTCAAAGAGCTGCAGGCTGTCTCTTTCGAAGGAAACGATTGGATGCGAACACATGATTGTTAACGGGAGGTTTAAGGCTACGGGAGCCTGGTCGGAAGCGCCGGCAACGAGGTTCAGGCCAAATTTATTTCGTCTTGCAAACCGCTCATCATTTTTCATCAGGCGTAGCGTAGAGGTATCCTTCCGCGTTCCGTTAAGAACAACGGTCATCGAGTCACGCATCACATTCCTGTACCAGATCACGGCCGTATCGCGGGAAGGAGAAAAGGTAACCCGGTCAAATCCCAACCCTGTCGTATCTCCGGGGAAATCAAAGGTCATCGCCGAATCGGCGCGGCTCATGGCGACAACAACTTTTCCGGGTTCGGCACTGTAGATCCGCTGGAGTTGAGCCTTCGACAATTCCCGGAATAACTCCAGGTGAATGGAAAGGTCGCCGGAGTGAACGGTTCCCGGAAGAAATGCAATGCTTTCATCCGGACTGTCATAGAGGTAATTGTTATTGGTTTCCTTTAAGGCGAATAACTTGTAATCCCCTTCCGAAATATTGTTGACCCTGAATCCCCCGTTTTCATTGCTCATGCCGAAAAACAAAGGCAGGCTTTTATAGGGCAGCGAATCCCCTTCTTCGCGGTACAGCAACACTTTTACATCTTTCTCCGGCTTCTCTTCGGTGGCATTCATCACCTTGCCTGCCACATACAAGGTATCCAGGAAGTCGCCGGTAGAAAAAACATAGGTGAAATTAACCAGCGGATTACCTTCGGTAAGGTCTTCCAGGGCCTTGCCGAAATTCATCGTATAGGTTGTATTCGCCTTCAGCGTATCTTCCAGCTTCAGCGTCAGGGTCTTCTTATGAATCCTGGATTCCGGGGGATGGGCTAAGGGCGGGGAAACTACCAGTTGCGCCGGCAGATCTTTCAGCTGAATGTATTCGTCGAAAGTGATGTTGATTTCCTTCGCATGGAAATGCACGGATTGATTTTCCGGCTGCATGGACTTAATGACGGGAGCCTTCGAATCCTTCGGACCTCCGCCGGGTGAAACCTGGTTGGCACATCCCCAGAAAGCAAGTCCGGAAAATAACAGGAACACGGCACAAACAGACTTCCTCATACAAATTGGGCCATTCTTTCGGCTATTTTTTCGAGGAACATGGCATCGACCTGATCAAAATCGTTCAGCTTCGTGCTGTCTACATCGAGGACCATCACTACTTTCCCGTTTTTCCTGACGGGCACCACTAGCTCCGAACGCGACAGGCTGCTGCAGGCAATATGGCCGGGAAACAGATCCACATCGGGCACGACCAGCGTTCTATTTTCTTTCCATGCCATACCGCAAACTCCTTTGCCGTACCCGATGCGCAGGCAGGCTACGGGACCCTGGAAAGGTCCAAGCAGCAGCTCCTTCCCTTCCACGCGGTACACGCCGATCCAGAAAAAATCCATGCCTTCCTTCAATGCGGCAATAATACTGGCCGTGCACGACAACCAGTCATTTTCGCCTTCCACCAAAGCAAATATCTGTGGCAGGAGGGCTTCATACCTCGATTTTTTGTCCTTTAATTCTACAGGAATGGATATGCTCTCGCTCATCGTTACAAAGATGGGAAATTAAAAAGAATTCTATAAAACGAGTCCTGCAGACCTGATATACCATGACAACGAAAAATGAAATTTAGCACAATTGCTCCGTGAGCTCTGTGAACTCCGTGCCTCCGTGGTGAAAAAAAATAACCACGGAGGTACGGAGTTCACGGAGCGACACAGAGACTCCGGAGTATTCTATCTAAGCATAGGCCATCGTAACAATGCTGACGCTGGTTCCAGGCACTTCCAGCAAAGCCTCGGCGCAGGCTATGAGCGTGGCTCCGGTGGTGATGACATCATCTACGAGGAGAATATGTTTGTTTTCCAGTTCCGCCGGGTTTTTCACAGCGAATACCCTGTTCACATTTTCAAAACGTTCAAAGCGGTGCTTCTTGGTTTGCGTAGCCGTTTCCAGGTTTCGCAAGAGCGCTTCCGAATAAGGAATTCTCATGGACTTCGACAACCCTTCGGCCAGCATGGCGCTTTGGTTGTATCCCCGCTTGCTTTGCCTCCTGGGATGCAGCGGGACGGGAACCACGAGGGAAGCACCGGCAAAACCTTCCGCATCTTTCAATTCATGTCCCATCCATTCGCCAACGCCTACACCGATTTCTTTTTCTCCCTTGTATTTTAATTTGTGAATCATCCGCTGCACCTTTTCTCCTTTGCTGAAGTGAAAAAATGCCGTCGCTGCCTGCACAGGAGCCCGTCCCCAGAAACGTTTCTCGATCGCATTGTCCTTCTCCAGGTGAAAGTGCGTGCGCGGCAGATGGTAGCGGCAAAAAGTACAAACACAGCGTTCTCCCGAATTCAGCGCCCGGTCGCAAGCCGCGCAGAGTTCAGGGTAAACCAGCCACAATAAATCAGTAAGTAACCTGTTGACGAACATGATTGAAAAAAAAGTCCTTCGAAAAAAGGAAGGCATCGGATCAAAAAATGCGGCAACAAATGCCGAATGCGACTACAAGATAGAAAATTGTTAAGTCAGAAGTCAAAAGTTAAAAGTCAGAAGTTAATAGTCAGAAGCTTGCCCTTTATCCTTCGGCTTCGCGTAGGTCCTTTATCCCGTGTCAAGCGTCAATTGTCCGGTGTCCAGAGTCCAGTGTCCAGTGTCCAGCATCCGGATTCGTATATTCGTAGATTCGTAGAGATTCGTATTCGTAGATGATTTGTAACTTTACCCGGTAACACAAACTTATGTTTGACGCCATAGCAAGAATCATTTTACGGAACCGCCTGACCTTGCTTATTGTGTTGGTTGTACTAACGGGTTTAATGGCCTACCTGGCGACGAACGTTAAACTTTCCTATGAGGCGGCAAAGATTCTTCCACAGAACGATTCCACCTATACCCAATACCTGAAATTCAAGAAAACCTTTGGAGAAGATGGCTCGGTCATGGTTATCGGCTATGAAAGTAACGACATCTTCCGTCTGAAAACGTTCAGCGACTGGTATGAACTGAGCCAGGAGATCAAAAGAACGGAAGGAATACAGGAAGTGATTTCCGCGGCCCGATGTTTCCACGTAGTACGAAACGACAACGAACATAAGCTGGAATTCAAACCCCTGCTTTCTCAAAGACCAACCTCCCAGGACCAGGTCGACAGCCTGAAACGCGTGTTGTCCGATATGCCTTTTTACCGCGGACTTCTGTTTAACGATTCCATGACAGTGACCTTAATGGCTATCACGCTGGATCAGAATAAGTTGAATACGAAAAGCCGCATTGAAACCGTAAACCGCGTGAAGGAACTTGCGGATGAATTTGCTGCCAGTAATAATGCTGACCTGCATTTTTCAGGACTGCCCTATATCCGCACAGCGGTTTCCGTCAAGATCCTGCATGAGATGAAAATTTTCCTGGCCCTGGCCTTCCTGGTCACTGCCGTCATCCTGCTGGTTTTCTTCCGTTCCTTCTATGCTGTCCTTTTCCCCATGATCGTGGTCATCGTCGGCGTGGTCTGGTCCTTCGGCACCCTGGATATTTTTGGATACAAAATCACCCTGCTCACCAGTCTCATCGCCCCGCTCATCATTGTGATCGGCATACCCAACTGCATCCTCCTGCTGAATAAATACCAGCAGGAATATGCACGGCATGGAAACAAATTCAAATCGCTCTCCCGTACCATCTCCCGTATCGGGCTTTCTACGTTCTTCGCCAATGCCACCACGTCCATCGGCTTCCTGGTATTTTATTTTACCCGCAGTGAAGTCCTCATGGAATTCGGACTTATTGCAGGCATCAACGTCATTCTCACCTACGTGATTTCGCTGGTGCTGATTCCGATTGTATACAGCTACCTGCCTCCGCCATCCAGCAGGCAAATCAAACACCTGGATAGCAAGGTGCTGAATAAAATCCTGGAGAAGATAGATCAATGGGTACATTTTTACCGCCCGCGGATTTATGCGTTGGTTGCCGTCGTGATAATTATCAGCGTGTACGGCATGACGCGCATTACCACCGTAGGGTTTGTGGTGGATGACCTGCCGAAAAAAGATGTGATTTACAGGGACCTGAAATTTTTTGAGCATCATTTTCACGGTGTTTTACCTTTTGAAATCGCCATCGATACAAAAAAACCCGGCGGCGCCCTGGACCTGAAAACGCTGTACAAGATCAACAGGCTGCAGAAAGTGCTTTCGAATTACCCCGAATTCTCCGAACCGGTATCCGTGGCGGAAGGGATCAAGTTTTCCTACATGGGGCTGAATGAAAACGACCCGAAATATTATATTGTTCCGAATGTTGAAGAGCTGGCCCGGTTATCAGGCTACGCTTCCGTAGCGAAAGGGAATGAGCGCATGTACAAGTCCATCATCGACAGTGGCAAGCAGGTAACCCGCGTGAGCTTCCAGGTAGCTGACATCGGATCCATCCGGATGAAAAAGCTCCTGGCGGAAATCAAGCCGCGTGTCGACTCCATTTTTCCCGCGCCGGAATACAATGTTGGCCTTACCGGCAATTCCATTCTCTTCCTGAAGAATAATGACTACCTGCTGCTGAACCTGAAAGAAAGCATCCTGCTGGCCATCCTGTTTATCGGCTCCATCATGTTTTTCCTTTTCCTTTCATTCCGCATGGTCGTCATTGCCCTGATTCCCAGCATGACGCCGCTGCTCCTGACGGCGGCGATGATGGGTTATTTCGGAATTGCCCTCAAACCTTCGACGATACTCATCTTCAGCATTGCCTTCGGCATTGCCAGCGACGGCACCATGTATTTCCTCACGAAGTACAGGCAGGAGCTGCGAAAACTCGGCGGCAGCATCTCCAAAACGGTATCGATGGCCATTATGGAAACCGGCGTCAGCATGATTTATTCGGCCGTGATCCTGTTTTTCGGGTTCTTTATTTTCAGCGCCTCCGAATTTGGCGGCACTTCGGCATTGGGAATATTAATCAGCGTAACGCTGTTCATTGCCATGTGTTCCAACCTGGTTTTTCTTCCCTGCCTCCTCCTTTCGCTCGAACGCATTGTCATCGGAAGGGCCTTTCTTAAAGAACCCCTTATCCAGATTTACGACGAGGATGAAGATGTTTCCCTCGATGACCTGGAGGTGCGCAAGTTTGATGATCCGGGCACAGAAGGCCGGGAAATCCAGATCGAAAATGAAAAATAACCGTTGAAATGTAGTTTATTTGCCTTATGAAAGGAATTATACTGGCCGGGGGCTCCGGCACCAGGCTGCATCCCATCACGCTGGCTATGAGCAAACAGCTGATGCCGGTATACGACAAGCCGATGATCTATTACCCGTTGTCTGTGCTGATGATGGCAGGCATCCGCGAGATCTTAATCATTTCAACGCCCCACGACCTTCCCCATTTCCAGCGGTTGCTGGGCGACGGGCAATCCCTGGGATGCAGCTTCTCCTATGTCGAACAGGTCATTCCCAACGGCCTGGCGCAGGCTTTTGTTCTCGGCGAAAAATTTATCGGCACCGATAAAGTGGCACTCATTCTCGGCGACAATATTTTTTACGGTACGGGCCTGCAACAACTGCTGCAACAAAATATCAATCCCGATGGCGGCGTCGTTTTTGCCTACCATGTTTCGGATCCCGAGCGATATGGTGTCGTTTCTTTTGACCAGCATAACAAAGCCGTTTCCATTGAAGAAAAACCGCAGCAGCCCAAGTCTAACTATGCCGTGCCGGGACTGTATT